>Ga0196971_1000304_pt1 | contig 43103 bp, 36 predicted proteins | sample S1v_1013CmetaG_FD_148660 | JGI IMG/M metagenome (GOLD analysis project Ga0196971, IMG submission 148660) | Soil microbial communities from Anza Borrego desert, Southern California, United States - S1+v_10-13C | ecosystem: Environmental > Terrestrial > Soil > Desert | place: USA: California... | reverse complement strand
TCCTCCTCCGTGCTCTGTAGTATATCTATATATTTTCAGATTAAGTATAGCCAAAACGAAAACTCGCTAGACACTTTCATTACGATTTGTGCCTGAGCGAAGCGAAAGGAATGTGAGTTAAAATGATATACACAGTGACAGGCCCTGTAAGGAAAGAAGAACTGGGAGTGACCCTTTCACACGAGCATATTGCCTGGGATACTCAGGCTGATGAAAGATTATATTTTGACAAAATATATGATGAGGAAAAAATAGAGCAGCTTTATAACAAGGTATTGCCGGTATTCCAGAAGCTATACCAGACAGGCTGCAGGGCGGTTGCCGAAACATCTCCTCCGGAGGGAGGACAGAATCTGAAGCTTATGCAAAAGCTGTCCAAAGCCTCAGGGATCAGAATAATACCCAATACGGGACTAGCCCTTTCAAAAAATGTTTACCGGATACATAAGGAGAACTATGAAAGGGAGCTGACGGAACGCTGGATAGACGATTTTGAAAATGGACTTGATACTATTGACGGTGTAACCATAAAGCCTTCACACATAAAGATATTTGTAAGCCGGGGAAGACTGCCGGAGGTTGAAAGAAGAGTCCTCGGAGCTGCAGCGGCTGCAAGCAGTACAGTGGGAATACCGGTGCATTGCCATATTATCGAGGCTATTACTGCCAATGAAGTATTCGATTTTTTAGAAAGTATAAAATGTGACTTCACTGAATTCCTATGGGCTCATGCGGGCTATGAGGGAAATGAAGAGACAATAGGAAGAGCTGCAGATATGGGTATGTGGATGGGCTTTGACAATATCAAACCGGATAATTATACCAAGCACTGCGGTTTAATTAAAAAAGCGGTGAGGAATGGATATCAGAACAGGATTCTTTTGTCACAGGACTATGATTTTTATGAAGAATCCACGGAGAAGGGTGATGCGCATCCGTGTGCGAGCCTGTTTACCGATTTTATTCCTTATTGTGAAGAGAATGGGCTTTCGCGGGATACCATCCTTAACATGATGACCAGTAACCCGGCTGAATTTTACGATATATGAGATTACTTTGAAAGGCTATCCATATAATAGGAGGAGGAATTCGAATGAAAAAGATTATTGTACTTGGGAGCAGGCATTGACCGGACTGCGAACCTATGAAAGAGTTTCTTTCAGATAATGGCATTGATTTTGAGTATATTGATATAACAGAAAGCATGAGGAATTTGAAAATATATCTCAAGCTGAGAGATACAAGACCGGAATTTGATGAAATAAAAGAAAAAGGAAGGGTAGGGATCCCGCTTATAATGATAAACAACGGAGAAAAGTTTATATTTGAAAAGCCTGAACTGGATGAGCTCAAATAACAACACGCAGTAAACGTATAGTTTACTGCGAATTTTTTTATTGCACATGCAGAACAATATTCATATGAAAATAAGATTTTTAATATATGGATTGGCTGGATGGATGGCGGAGACGTTATTTACCGGATTTGGCTCCCTGCTTAAAGGAGATCTGACTATGCGTGCCTGGACCTACCTGTGGATGTTTCCGATATATGGGCTGATGATTCTGCTTGAACCGGTGCATGAGCAACTAAGAAATTTTCCCGCTGCATTAAGGGGAGGTGTTTACACTGTATTAATATTCGGGATAGAATACACAACCGGCTGGATCCTTAGAGAACTGATAGGAGAATGTCCATGGGATTATGGAACAGGACCGTATACTATTGACGGATTGATAACCCTGTACTTTATCCCTGTATGGTTTGCCGGGGGGCTGATGTTTGAAAGACTTCATGATTTTTTACTGCGGAAGGCAGTAGGATATATGCATTAGGTAGCAAAAGAGAAGCAAGTAGAGTGATTATCAACTGCTTCTTTTTGGTTGAAGACAAACTTAAGAGCAGACATGTAATAGTCTAAATATGCTTATGCAGAAATTGTTAATGGTACTTACCGGCTCAGCCTTAGAAAAGTCGTATGCGAGGCAAGGATGCCGAAGTAAGCCTTAAAGGTCAAGGATGACCATTTTAAGGCGCTAGACTTTTCTTAGGCTGGGTTGGTTTGTGCCATCAATTTCTGTATTCGCATATGTGGCTAATACGTGGCTGCTCTAGTATTACTGCTCCATTTCAAATATCACCAGACTGCAACTGTTCCGTCGGCTCTTGGTTCAGTGCCTCCGGCCAGTGTACCCTGCTCATCCCTCCATATGATCTGACCTCTTCCGAAGTTCTCAGATTCGGGGTTGACCTTTATATTATGCCCTTTGCCTGTGAGCTCTTGAATTGCGCCTGAAGGAAAGCTCTGCTCCACTTCTATATCCTTTTCCCTGATCCACTGCCACCTGGGTGCATCCAGGCAGTCCTGGGGATTCATATGAAAATCTACAGCGTTCATAATAACCTGCACATGACCCTGAGGCTGCATAAAGCCCCCCATAACACCGAAGGGTCCAATTGCTTCGCCGTTCCTGGTAAGGAATCCCGGGATTATTGTGTGGTAAGGCTTCTTTCCCGGTGCTATGCAATTTTCATGGGTGGGATCGGTGGAAAAATTACAGCCTCTGTTGTGAAAGCTTATTCCTGTTCCCGGTACAACGATACCTGAACCGAAGCCCATATAATTGCTCTGGATATAAGAGACCATATTGCCCTCACCGTCTGCTGCAGCAAGATATACTGTTCCGCTCCCCGGCGGCTGGCCGGGTACAGGCATCAGCGCTTCATCACCGATGCACCTTCTTCTTTGGGAGGCAAAATCCTCTGAAAGAAGTTCCTCAACTGATACCTTCATATGCCTCTGGTCTGCTATGTATCTGCGGCCGTCAGCATATGCAAGCTTCATTGCCTCCAGCTGTTTGTGATAAGTCTCTGCAGCTTCCCTGGCCGAGAAATCAAAGCCCTTGAGGATATTCAGGGTCATTAGAGCTACAATTCCATGTCCGTTTGGAGGTATCTCCCATACATTATAGCTTCGGTAATCGATACTTACAGGTTCTACCCATTCCGGTCCATAATTGTTAAAATCCTTCCCGGATAGATATCCTCCGGTATTACGCACAAAATCCACTATTTTTTCCGTCAATTCTCCCCTGTAAAATGCTTCGGCATTTGTATCGCCAATAGCCTGCAAGGTCCTGCCGTGAGCAGGAGAAGCCCACAGCTCGCCTGCCCTGGGTGCTCTTCCGGTAGGAGCGAAGGTCTCGAACCAGTGCCGGAATAATTCATCCTTCAGAGCCACGTTGTAGGTATCCCATGCTATTCCCCAGGATCTTGCCACTGTGGGAGAGACAGGATATCCCTCAAAAGCGTAGGTGACGGCAGGGGATAAAGTCTCTGCCAGGGAGAGTCTGCCGAAGCGCCTTGATAGTGCGGCCCATGCTGAGGGGGCACCGGGAACGGTGACCGGGACCCAGCCATGCTTTGGTATCCCGCGGCTTTCTGTCTTTTTGATAACATCTTCCGGAATAGCTTCCGGAGCAGGGCCGCTGGCATTGAGGCCATACAGCTTACCCTTCGACCATACCAGAGCAAAAGCATCTCCACCTATTCCGTTGGAGGTAGGCTCGACCACAGTCAGGCAGGCAGCCGCTGCAACAGCTGCGTCTATCGCATTGCCGCCCTTTTTGAGCACATCCAGACCTGCTTGCGCTGCCAGGGGCTGTGAAGTGGCAACCATTCCCTTCCTACCATATACCAGCTTCCTTCTGGATGGATAGCCATATTTGTATGAATCAAATTTCATAACTTTTGTTCCCTCCCTATAAAATGAGGCTAAGCTATGTGCCCAGCCTTGTTCGCTCATTTCATCTCATGCTTGACATAATAGATCCTGTCCTGTGCCTGTTTATTGTAGGCGCTGCTGCCGCCGCTCCGCCTTATAGCCGAGTGATAATGCCGGATGGCCTCCTGCTTGTTGTTTTTCCGCAGGTACAGCTCGCCAAGTATAAGGCAGCACTGCTGATCCTGCTCAACCGACATTTTTGATTGGGAGCTTCCGTACAAAGCATCATAGTAGCGGTCAAAAGCCAGAGCAGCAGCGGAATTATACATTTCCTCATCATCAAGATCCTTATAGAGCCAGGACAGCTGGAGCCACAGCTTTGCACTTTTGAGGGGATCTGCATTGCACGCTTTGGCGCTGTGGAGTGCCAGATAATATGCGGTAAATACCTCATCCAGAGTCCGGGGCTGAGAAAATTTGAAATTGAGCTTGTCCTTCACAGTCTTGGTTTTTTCTGCAAAAACCTTGTGCAGATGCTCCTGTGGCTTGTCATATTCATAAGCATGGCCTGCAAAATAACAACCAGGGCATACCCATATTTCATACCACAGGGGTTCGAATTCTTCGTAGTTATGCCTGAAATCCGCATCAACTGCTTTGAGCCTGAGCTTTGACTGAGAGATGGAAAGCAGCTCAAATTCCTTGCCGCATATAGGGCATGAGACTTTCTTTTCATAAGTATAAAAAAAGTCTGTTTCTGGAGCTTCTCTATCATACTTCTTATGCCCCTCATGATAAAGCAATTTCTTTAAAACCTCTAAATTATCAGGTGTCTGCGGCCGCACAGCTTTTGCCGGAGCGGATGCGGGCTGATGGGATTCAAGAGTGCACTGCTCAGCTTTCTTCAGGCGGCTCAAAGTCTGATTCAAGGATCTGATTCTGGAGCTCAGACCTTTCAGAAGCTTGAAGGCCATACCCGGCTGTTCCAGGACAAAAGCTTCGAAATTCCCCCTGTTCACAGCAAGGGTTATTGTATAGTCAGCAGCTACTGCAGTTGCGCTGCGGGGCTCTCCCTCCAGAAGGGACATTTCTCCGAGGAAGTCTCCTGCAACCATTTCGGAGACCTTGATTTGGAGGTTATCTTCAGATTTAATGTAGATCGCAACTTTTCCCGACAATACAATGAACATATCCTCGCCGGGATCACCTTCCCTGAACAGGTACTCATTTTCCTTAAAGGTTTTGACATTGCTCATTCGCTTAAGCTTTTCCAGATTGGGCAAAAGAATCTCCCCCTCTAATTTCAACTATAAGTTTCGCACTAAACAAAGCTGTCATATTACCTCAAAGGTTGCTTTTATAAGGTCTTCATTCCTGGAGGAACCACCGACCATTACTTCGAACTCGCCGGGTTCGACTATCGTCCTCTTATTCCTGTCAACCAGTGAGAGGGTGGATACAGGGACTGCTATTTCAACTGTCTTTCTTTCCCCCGGCTTCAAAGTCACCCGGCTGAAGCCTTTCAATTCCTTTATGGGTGTAGTGACCGAGCTATAGATATCATTGATGTACAGCTGCACTATCTCGGTGCCTTCGTATTCTCCGGAATTATGTACCTCAACAGATACAACTAGCGTGTCATCGGTAGTGACCCTGTGTGAGGACAATTCCATATTTGAATATTTATAACAATTATAGGACAGTCCGTAGCCAAATGCAAATAATGGTTCGGAGGTCATTTCGACATAGCTGCCTCCATGCCAGCCCGGAAGCTGGTTATAGTATACCGGCAGTTGACCTGCATGTCTCGGGAAGGATATGGCCAGTTTCCCGCAGGGGTTATGATCTCCGAATAATATCGCGGCCACTGCATTCCCGCCTTCCATACCGGGATTCCAGGCTTCGAGGATAGCATCGGCATTTTCCTTTATCCAGGGTATTGTGAGGGGCTTTCCGTTTATTAGCACTACGACCAAGGGTTTTCGGGTCTCTTTCAATGCTTCAAGGAGCAGCTGCTGGCCCCCGGTCAGATCAAGTGCAGATCTGTCGCGGGTTTCACCGTTGAGGGTTATATCATCACCAACGACGGCTATGATCACATCTGATTCCATGGCGATTTCCACTGCCTGTCTTATATGGCTGCTGTCTAAGGTGTGCATATCGCAGCCCTTTTCATAAAGTACTTCTACAGTATTCCCCGCACGCTTTCTCAGGCCTTGGAGCACCGTGACGATAGGGCCCGTGTCGTAGTGGGGATGATAGCTCAGCATTTGGATCTCAGCCCTGGACAAGTCCCTGGCTCCGAAGGACCAGTCTCCCAGCTGGGCTTGTACATCATCACAATTTGGGCCTATCAGTGCAATTTTCTTTATATTCACCTGTAAAGGCAGCGTATTGTTATTATTTTTCAGGAGTACCATCGACTCCAGGGCTATACTGCGAGCAGCTTCCCTGTGCCTGTCGCAGCCTATGATTTCACGGGCCTTGGTGGTATCAGGGAAACGTTTGTCATCAAAGAGACCCAGGCGGAATTTAAGCTCAAGTATCCTGCGGCAGGCTTCATCTATATACTCTTCCTTAACGATCCTATTATTGACCAGCTGTAAGGCTGTATCATAAAACTCCGGAGTAGACATGATCATGTCGTTGCCTGCAAGTACGGCAATCTCACAGGCTTTCTCCATATTGGGTGCAATTTTCTGGGTTTCATGGAGCCAGCCTACGTTATTCCAGTCTGTGACTACAAGACCGGTGAAGCCCCATTCTTCCTTCAGCACCTTTCTGAGCAGCCATTCGTTTGCGGAGCAGGGTACTCCATCTATGGTGTTATAGCCTGCCATGAAGGTTGCGCAGCCCGAGTCCAGCGCTGCTTTGAAAGGCGGCAGGAATATTGAGCGGAGCTTGCGTACAGAGACCTCAGCCTCTGCGGAATCTCTTCCGCCCAGAGTCTCTCCGTAAGCTGCAAAATGCTTTGCGCAGGCAATTATACTATAGGGATCCCCGAGGCTTCTGCCCTGATAACCGCGTATCATGGCAGAGGCAAGCATGCCTACAAGATAAGGGTCTTCTCCGAAGGTCTCGTCAATGCGGCCCCATCTTGTATCCCTGCCAATGCACAGAACCGGCGAAAAGGTCCAATGGAGACCTGTCAGAATGACTTCCTTTGCCGTGATGCCTGCGGCTTTCTCCAAAAGCTCAGGACTCCAACCGGATGCCATTGCAAGCTGCGATGGAAATACTGTGGCGCCGCTTTGAAAAGCATGACCGTGTATGGCGTCTATGCCAAACAGCAGGGGAATTCCCAGTCTGGTCTGTGAAGCCAGCTTCTGCAGGCGTATTGGTTCATCTCCGGTAACATGCAGGAAGGAACCGATATGTCTTTCGGATATCCACATTTCGGGGTCAAACCTTCCATCTACCTGGCACATCTGCCCTATCTTCTCTTCAAGGGTCATCCTGGAAAGCAGATCCTTCGCCCTCTGTCCGGACGTGAGGGTGGGATCTTCATATATTTTCAATATAAACACCATCCTGGTGCCTCGCGCTCCCTGGAAGGGATATATGTTACGAGGCACAATATTCATATATATATTTTAATTCAAATGAGAAAATATGGGAACATATAGAAATAATTTTAGAAATAAATAGTTGGGACATTAATAAGTTGCTATCGAAGGAACATTATCAGAAGTGAAATAGATATTCTTAAATTATTACCCGGATATCACAAAAAAGTACAGAATTTTACTAAAACTTTACTAAAAATAAGACTTGAACTCATTGAATTATTATGAAATATACCATTATATGGAGGGATAACTTAGTGATATCAACATTTGAAAAACCTTCGTCCTGTTGTCACAATATCTATTATGCACTGATAAATAGCCATTTGTCAACAAGAACCAGCAAAAAAATTCACCTGCAATCAAAAATCAAAAAGATATTGACAATTAACTAAAATTTTAGTAGATTTTAAATTAGAAAGGCAACTCATTTTGAGGAGCCAAAAATAAAAAGGGGGAAGTATCAGTGAAAAGAATTCTTGCATTAGTTCTTGCGTTAACTCTTGTGTTCTCATTGGCAGCATGTGCTCCAAAGCCAGCACCGGCAGCTCCGGCAGGAGAAGCTCCTGCAGCACCGGCAGCAGAAAATCCATCAATCGGTGTAACAATCTATAAGTATGACGACAATTTCATGTCCTTCGTAAGAAGAGCAGTTGAAAAGAATGCAGAAGGCAAAGCAGAGCTTATAATGAATGACTCACAGAACAACCAGTCAACTCAGAACGAGCAGGTTGACATGATGATTTCAAAGGGCGTAAAAGCACTTGCAATCAACCTCGTTGACCCACAGGCAGCAGCAACGATAGTTTCAAAGGCTAAAGCTGCAAATCTTCCTGTCATATTCTTCAACAAAGAACCTGATGCTAGTGTACTGGCAAGCTACGATAAAGCCTGGTATGTCGGAACTACTTCTTCAGAATCCGGCGTAATGCAGGGTAAAGTTATAGTTGATGCCTGGAAGGCAGATGCTAAGCTTGACAAAAACGGCGACGGCAAAATGCAGTATGTTCTTTTAAAGGGCGAACCGGGACATCCGGATGCAGAAGCCAGAACAAAGTATGCAGTTGATGAAGTTAAAAATGCAGGCATAGAAGTTGAAGAGCTCGAGCTCCAGACCGGTATGTGGGACAGCGTAAAGGGTAAGGAATTAATGGATGCCTGGATAGCTAAGCACGGCGATAAGATAGAAATGGTTATCTGCAACAACGACGCTATGGCACTTGGCGCTATACAGTCCCTGAAGGCAAACGGATACTTCACAGGCGACAAGAAGATGCCGGTAGTAGGCGTTGACGCTATTCCGGATGCACTTGAGCAGATAAAGAGCGGTCTTATGCTTGGTACAGTTCTTAACGATGCTGCAAACCAGGGCGGCGCTACAGCAGAACTTGCAATAAATGCTGCTAACGGCAAAGACCCGTTGGAAGGAACAAAATGGACTCTTGATGACAAAAAAGCTGTTCGTGTACCATATGTTCAGATCACAATGGATAACCTGAATGTAGCAGAAGAGGCATATAAATAATAGTAAAAAATAGAAATTTGTACTATAATATTGACAAGGATGCATGAGCATGCATCCTTGTTTTTCAGATTCAGGTGACCCCGGTGCAGCTGGTGCACCAGGGGTTCAAGAACCAGATGGAATGGGGTGTGACCTATGAATAGTAATGATAGGTATCTGCTTGAAATGATCAACATCTCCAAGGAATTCCCCGGAGTAAAGGCATTGGATAATGTACAGCTCAAAGTGAAGAAGGGTACGGTCCATGCCTTGATGGGAGAAAATGGAGCGGGCAAATCGACTCTCATGAAATGTCTGTTTGGAATATATCATGCCGACAGCGGTGAAATATACCTGGACGGGAAAAAGGTAAGCTTCTTATCTGCCAAACAGGCTTTGGACAATGGTGTGTCAATGGTGCACCAGGAGTTGAACCAGGTAAAACAGCGCAATATCATGGATAATATCTGGCTGGGGCGTTACCCCAAAAAGGGACTTTTTATTGATGAAGAAAAAATGTATGTTGACACAAAAAAGATTTTTGAGGACCTGGATATAAATCTTGACCCACGTATAAAGGTAGGTAAATTGACAGTATCTGAAATGCAAACGGTTGAAATTGCAAAGGCTGTTTCATATAATTCAAAGGTCATAGTAATGGATGAGCCGACCTCTTCACTTACTGAAAAGGAAGTCAATCATCTGTTCAAGATCATCAGGGCTTTAAAGGAAAAAGGCGTAGGGATCATCTATATATCCCATAAAATGGAGGAGATACTGAAAATCTCTGATGAAGTAACTGTAATGCGGGATGGCAAATGGATCGCAACAAAACCTGCCGGCGAACTTACCACAGATCTGATCATAAAGCTTATGGTAGGCCGTGACCTGACAAATCGTTTCCCTGAGAAGACCAATAAACCGGGAGAGACTATTCTGACCGTTGAGAACCTTACAGCTACTCACCAGCCCTCAGTACAGGATGTCTCCTTTGAGCTCCGGAAGGGCGAGATACTTGGAGTAGCAGGGCTGGTAGGCTCCAAGCGTACAGATATAGTTGAGGCCCTATTCGGTATAAGGCACAAGGCTTCAGGCAAGATCACCATACATGGAAAACAGGTGAAGAATGATACTTCACAGGAGGCTATAGACAACGGATTTGCATTGGTTACTGAAGAGCGCCGCTCAACGGGCATATATGCAATGCTGAACGTAAACTTCAATTCAACAATAGCCAATATGGATAAATATATCAGCAAGGCCGGTTTTTTCAACGACAGCAAGGCTAAGGAGGATACCAAATGGGTTATCGACAGTATGAGCGTGAAGACGCCTTCACAGAAGACCCGTATAAACTCACTATCCGGTGGTAATCAGCAGAAGGTCATACTGGGAAGATGGCTGCTTACCGAACCTGAGATCCTTATGCTGGATGAGCCGACCCGTGGTATTGATGTTGGAGCAAAGTATGAAATATATCAGTTGATGATCGATCTTGCCAATAAAGGGAAGGGTATAATAATGGTTTCTTCCGAAATGCCGGAGTTACTGGGTATTGCAGACAGGATATTGGTTATGAGCAATGGAAGGGTTGCTGGGATATTGGAAGCCGGCAGTACCGACCAAGAAGAGATTTTACGCTTGACGGCCAAGTATCTATAGGATAAGGAGTGATTAAAGGTGTTAGGTTCATTTATCAATAATGCCAGGAATTTTAAAAAGAAAGACTTGATAACATGGGTGATGAACAATGCTATTTTTGTTATACTATTAGTTCTTTTAACAGTAATAATTGTCATCTCTCCTGACTTTGTTACAATACTAAATTTCCGTAATATACTATCTCAGGCATCGACCCGTATTATCATAGCTTTGGGTATAGGCGGACTTATTGTGACACAGGGCACCGACCTTTCAGCAGGGCGTCAGGTTGGTCTGGCTGCTGTTATAAGCGCTTCAATGCTGCAGGCCCCTGAGTATGTATACCGCATGTATCCCAATCTGCCGCAGCTGCCTGTTATAGTTCCGATACTGCTGGTTGCGGCTGTCTGCGGATTTTTCGGACTGATAAACGGTTTTATCGTGGCTAAGCTTAATGTTACACCGTTTATAGCGACCCTGGGTTCTATGATCATAATATATGGTGTAAACTCAATTTACTTTGACCGTCCTCCCTATGGCGCACAGCCTATCGGAGGCCTTGATGAAAAATTCATGCATTTTGCCCAGGGCAGCTTCAATATCGGCGGCTTCATGATACCATACCTGGTCATATATGCTACTATCGCTACCATACTCATATGGGTACTATGGAATAAGACACGTTTTGGCAAAAACATATTTGCAGTGGGAGGCAATCCTGAAGCTGCTGTTGTATCAGGTGTAAATCTTGTAAGGACCATACTGGTCGTATATACGCTGGCAGGTGCCATGTATGGATTTGCAGGCGCCCTGGAAGCAGGACGTGTAGGCAGTGCTACCAACAACACCGGTAACATGTACGAGTTGGATGCTATAGCAGCATGTGTCGTGGGCGGTGTATCCTTCAGCGGTGGTATCGGTACTGTCGGAGGAATAGTTATAGGGGTTCTTATATTCCAGGTAATCAACTATGGTTTGGCCTTCATAGGGGTTAACCCTTATCTGCAGTATATTATCAAGGGTCTGATCATAATAACTGCAGTAGCAATAGATACAAGAAAATATATCAAAAAGAAATAACGGGCATTTTTAAAATTTAACAGAGGTGCTTTAATGAATGTGGATGTATTAATTGAAGAGTTTAGAAATATATTCAATGTTGGGGAAGATGTTTACAGATTCTTTGCACCTGGCCGGGTTAATCTGATAGGAGAGCATACCGACTATAACGGCGGACATGTGTTTCCATGTGCTTTGACCTTTGGAACTTATGCTGTTGCGCATAAAAGGCAGGACTCCAGAATAAGGTTATATTCAAAGAATTTCGACAATTTGGGGATTATCGAAGCTGATATAAATGCTTTGGTTTATGATAAAGCCCACGATTGGGCAAATTACCCGAAGGGGATAGTGAAGACCTTCAGGGATGCAGGTCTTGGCATTGACAAAGGCATGGATATAATGTTCCTTGGAAACATTCCAAATGGGGCAGGCCTGTCTTCCAGTGCATCAATTGAGCTGGTGACCGGTGTTGCATTGAAGCAGCTATTCCGACTGAATATAGAAATGCTCGAAATGGTCAAGCTTTGCCAAAGGTCTGAAAATCAGTTCAACGGGGTCAACTGCGGTATCATGGATCAGTTTGCCTGCGGTATGGGCAGGAAGGATCATGCAATGCTTCTGAATACAACGACCCTGGAGTTTAAATATGTCCCTGCAAAACTTGCGGGCATATCCATAGTCGTAGCCAACACAAACAAACGCCGCGGCCTGGCGGATTCAAAATATAACGAGAGACGGAGCCAGTGCGAGGGAGCCCTGGCTGCACTGCAGCAAAAGCTCAGCATTGCTTCTCTTGGAGACCTGTCTGAAGCGGAATATGAGAAAAACAAGCTGCTTATCACAGATGAGGTTCAAAGAAAACGCGCAAAGCATGCAGTATATGAAAATCAGAGGACAATAAAAGCTGTTGATGCATTGAGCAAAGGTGACATAGAGAGCTTCGGACAGCTGATGAACGCTTCCCATAAATCATTGAGAGATGATTATGAGGTTACCGGTGCAGAATTGGATACACTGGTATCGGCAGCCTGGAAAAATGGGGCGATCGGATCAAGAATGACGGGAGCAGGCTTTGGCGGCTGTACTGTAAGTCTGGTCCGTAATGACAGTATTTCAAGCTTTATTGAAAAGGTTGGAAAGGAATATGAGGACAAAATAGGATACAGGGCAGATTTTTATGTGGCTTCTATAGGTGACGGAGCCAGACAAATTTAAATTATTTGCAAGAGGTAGTTTTTCTTAATGAACTGCCTCTTGTTGCATATGTTTTGTATAGGAGGTTTTAACCATGGCGGTTTTAGTCTGCGGGGGTGCGGGTTATATAGGGTCCCATTGTGTATATGGTCTGATCAACAGAAAAGAAGAGGTTGTAGTAGTGGATAACCTCCAGACGGGGCACAGGGATGCCGTGCATAAGGATGCAAAATTCTACAAAGGTGATATAAGGGATAGGGAATTCCTTGATAAGGTTTTTAATGAGAACAATATAGATGCCGTAATCCATTTTGCGGCAAACTCACTGGTAGGAGTGAGCATGAAGGAGCCACTGTCGTATTACGACAATAATGTACATGGCACCCAGGTCCTTCTGGAGGCCATGGATAAGCACAGGATCGGCAGGATCGTCTTTTCATCTACTGCCGCTGCTTATGGGGAGCCGGAGAGCATTCCGATACTGGAGACCGATAGGACGCTGCCGACTAACCCTTACGGAGAAACCAAGCTTGTAATGGAGAAAATGATGAAATGGGCAGACAAAGCCCACGGCATTAAATATATAGCTCTCAGGTATTTCAATGTGGCAGGGGCTCAAGGGGACGGACTGATCGGAGAGGATCATGACCCCGAGACCCATCTGATTCCCCTTATACTGCAGGTCCCCCTGGGAAAGCGTGAAAGAATAGAAATATTCGGTGATGATTATGATACCAAAGACGGCACCTGCATAAGGGATTATATTCATGTTGAGGATCTGGTGGATGCGCACATCCTTGCCCTTAATAGCTTGAGAGAAGGATCCCCAAGTACTGTATACAATCTGGGAAATGGTGAAGGCTTTTCGGTAAAGGAAATGATAGAGGCAGCCAGAAGAGTGACGAAGCATCCGATACCGGCTGTGATACGTCCAAGAAGGGAAGGAGATCCCTCCACCCTGATAGCTTCAAGTAAAAAGGCTATCGAGAAGCTGGACTGGAAGCCTAAATTCAATAGGATCGATGATATTATAGCTTCTGCCTGGCAATGGCATAAGAACAATCCGGATGGATTTAAGAAAGAATAGGTGGTTATCATTGGATATATACAAACAGATAAAACGGCTTGTTGACTATGGCCTGGATAAAGGCCTCATATATAAGGAAGATGAGCTTTATGTACGCAACAGGCTGCTTGAAATACTGAAGCTTGATGAGTATGAGGATGTGGAAGCAACAGGGGAAAAGCTTTCAAATCCACAGCCGATTCTGGATGAACTTTTGGATTATGCTTATAAAAATGGAATACTTGAAAATAACACAGTCACTTACAGGGATCTGCTGGACACAAAGCTTATGGATTGTCTCATGCCCCGGCCCAGTGAAGTAATACGTAAGTTTTACAATGATTATGAAAAATCTTCGGTTACAGCCACAGATAATTACTACAGAATGTCAATCGCTTCGAATTATATAAGAACTGAGCGCATAGACAGGAATTCCAGCTGGAAAGCCGATACTGCTTTTGGAGAACTGGATATCACAATAAACCTCTCAAAACCTGAGAAGGATCCTGTAGCTATTGCAGCTGCCAGGAATATGAAGGCCTCTTCATACCCGAAATGCCTTTTGTGCAAGGAAAATGAGGGGTTTGCAGGTACTCTTAATCATCCTGCAAGGAATAACCATAGGCTGATACCTCTGGAATTGTGCGGGGAAAAGTGGTTTCTGCAATACTCGCCCTATGTCTATTACAATGAACATTCGATAATATTCAAGGACAGCCATGAGCCCATGAAAATATCGAAGCTTACCTTTGACAGGCTCCTGGGGTTTGTTGAAAAGTTTCCCCATTATTTTATCGGCTCAAATGCGGATCTTCCTATTGTAGGAGGTTCGATACTTTCCCATGATCATTTCCAGGGAGGCAGATACAAATTTGCAATGGAGGCTGCACCGGCACTCAGGGAAGTGAGTATCAAGGGCTACGAGGATGTAGAAGCCTGTATCGTGAAGTGGCCCCTGTCCGTCATACGCATCAGAAGCTGCAGCAGAGAGCGGCTGTCTCTGCTTGGAGGAAAAATACTTGATACCTGGAGGAACTATAGCGACGAAAACGTTGATATAATAGCAGAGTCAAAGGGAGAACCGCATAACACCATAACTCCTATTGCAAGGTACAGGGAGGGCAAATTTGAGCTGGACCTGGTATTAAGGAACAATAGGACCAGCGGCGAGCATCCCTTGGGAATATTCCATCCTCACAGCGAGGTCCATCATATAAAGAAAGAGAATATAGGGCTTATTGAGGTCATGGGACTTGCCGTACTGCCTGCCAGGCTTATTAATGAGCTTGGCCTTATCAGAAATTGCCTTGAAGGGAAAAGCAGTATTGAGGAGCATGAAGAGCTGGAGCAGCACAGGCACTGGTTCCTGAAGCTTAAAGAAAAATATGGCAGCAGCGGAACGGACTTTGACAGAGTATTGAAGATGGAGGTGGGAAAGGTATTTGAACAGGTACTCTTGGATGCAGGGGTATTCAAGCCTGATACTAAAGGTCTTACGGCCTTTTTAAGATTCACTAATTTTATAAGGTAGGTGTTTGTATGTATTGTGTCAGTAATATAATGAGAACAGGAGACAAAGAGGTAGCTCTGATAACCATAAGGAACAAGAACAATATAGAGCTGAAACTCATGAACTATGGAGCCGCAATTGTTGAGCTGCTTGCCCCCGATAGGGAAGGTCTATTTGAAAACATCGTACTCACCTATGAAAATCCGGAAGACTATATTAAAAATAATCCTTATTTTGGAGTGGTAATAGGAAGAACTGCAGGCAGGATCGGAAAGGGCAGCTTTTTACTCTCCGGCAGACAATATGAACTGAGCAGGAATGCAGGAACCGACCAGATCCATGGAGGTACTTGCGGCTTCAGCTTCAAGCTGTGGGATTTCAGCATAAAAGAGGAAGAGGACAAGGCGGGAGTTGAATTTACTTGCATAAGCAAGGATATGGAGGAAGGCTACCCGGGAAATCTTAGTGCCAGGGTGATATATACACTGACTGATGATAATGAGCTGATCATCGAATATCAGGCCCTTTCCGACAGGGATACCCTTTGCAATCTTACCAATCACAGCTATTTCAATCTGTCAGGTAATTACAAGAGGAAGGTTACGGAACAGTACCTTAAAATGAAAGCCGACAGGTTCCTTGAGACAGATGATAATCTGGTCCCTAACGGAAAAATATCGGAGGTTAAGAACACTCCCATGGATTTTAACGAGCAGAAGCTTATTGGAAGGGATATTGAAAGCGACTTTGAACCGCTGCGGATCGCAAAAGGCTATGATCAGCCATGGCTGCTTTCGGACAGGGAAGCACAGGTGGAGCTATATGATGAAAAGAGCGGCAGGAGGATGACGGTAAGCACAACCTATCCGTGCGTAGTAGTATACACCTATAACTCTGCTAATAATGAGAAGCTTAAGTATGGCAGAACCGGGAGTAAATATGACGGAATATGCTTCGAAACACAGTATGAGCCAGACGGCGTCAATCATGAGGGCATGAACCCCGCAGTTCTGTCTGCCGGCAGCAGCTACAATGAAAGAACAGTGTTCAAACTGGATGTATTATAGAGTATTTGAAAAAGTTTTCCGGGAAATATGAGAGATTTTGCAGGAATTTGTATAAGAGAGGCAGAATCATTACTGGCAGGACAGAAAGCAGGAAGTGCAGGACTTATCGTGATTTGAAAGGAAGAGTTTTATGGCTACCTTGAAAGACATTGCAAAACTGGCGGGATTTTCGCTTGCTACAGTATCCAGAGTATTGAATCATGACGCCAGTCTCAATGTTTCTGACGATACGAGAAAAAGAATTTATGAAGTAGCGGAAGAGTTGGGATATCAGACAATAAGGCAGAGAAGCAGAAATCTTCAGAAGAGGATCAGAATAGGAGTGATCCACTGGTATTCCCAAAAGGAGGAGCTTGGTGATCCTTATTACCTTTCGGTGGCAAAGGGAATAGAAAAAGAGTGCTTTAGTAAGAAGATAGAATTTGCCTCAGTTTTTAAGGATGGTGACAAGTATACTACGGTCGAGCTTGACGATCTGGACGGATTCATAGCCATCGGGAAGTTCAGCAATGAGGATATACAGGAGTTTTCAATGTTTTCCAAGAATATAGTCTTTGTTGATTCCTCTCCCAATGGGAAGGTATACGATTCGGTAATCGTTGACATAAGAAGTGCAACCATGGAGGTACTGAAGCACATGGTCAGTAGCGGACACACAAGACTCGGCTTCATTGGGGGGAGAGAGTATGTCGGAAAGGCTCAGGAGCCTTTAGTGGATGAGCGTGAGAGGGCGTACCGCGATTTTACCAGGGAAAAAGGCATATATGATGAAGATAACATTTATATAGGTTCTTTTACAACAGAGGCCGGCTACAGCATGATGAAGAAGGCTATCGGCAAAGGGAATATTCCTACAGTCTTTTTTGTTGCCAGTGATTCAATGGCAATGGGAGTCATGCAGGCTTTATATGAGTCGAACTTAAAGATTCCGCAGGATGTAGGAATAGTGAGCTTTAATGATATCCATACTTCAAAGTATCTGATACCGCCTTTGAGTACAATAAGGGTCCATACCGAGTTCATGGGGGCTACTGCTGTGGGACTGCTGCTTGAGAGGATCAGGGAGGACAGGCAGATTCCCAAGAAGGTGGTCATACCTACCGAACTCATTATAAGAGAAAGCTACAAATAGAAATGCGCACTAATGTGCACATTTCAGACACTAGTCACGAGTCATTAGTCTCTAGCTTTATGGGCATTCCTCATGGGTCAAAGTAGGGGCGTGCGCGCGTCCATAATAACTTCCTAATGAAAACAACCGTGTGATCAGTGTTACCCATAACAAGACCTATAAGGAATACCCGGAACTATTGAGGCTTGTCGGCAATCTGTTGGATGTCTGTCTGGACATCTTTTTCTTTTTAATGTAGACTTAGCATATTAGGAGTGGATTATATGAAGCCGATTATAAAAAGAATAGCAAAATTATATTTAGGTTTATTCCTGTATGCTTTGGGCATTGTAATGACAATCAACGCCAATCTTGGCCTTGCACCCTGGGAGGTATTTCACCAGGGTCTTTCAATAAATACGGGTATCACAATGGGTCAGGCAAGTATTTATGTGGGAATGGTATTCGTAGTGCTGGACAGCTTTCTGGGAGAGAGACTGGGCTGGGGAACACTTTTCAATATGATATTTATTGGTTTGTTCATGGATATACTAATGCTGAACCATATGATCCCGGTTTTTCAACCGGTAGCCCTGAGGGTTGTCATGATGCTCCTGGGCATGTTTACGATAGGGATAGCCAGCTATTTCTATATCAGTGCAGCGCTGGGCTCCGGACCAAGGGACGGTCTTATGGTAGCCCTGACAAAAAGGACTACCAAGTCGGTAAGATTCCTGAGGAATTGTATTGAGTTCAGTGTGCTGGCTGCGGGGTATGTACTGGGGGGGTCTGTGGGAATAGGAACGGTTATTATGGCACTGACCGCAGGTTATTTTGTACAGTTTACCTTCAAGCTCTTCAGGTTCAATGTTAAGGAAACGAAGCACAGATTTATTGATGAGGATATAAAATACCTGTATGAAAGGTTTTTTAGAAACAAGGAAGATAAGGAAGCGGGGAAATAAAGTTGTTATTAAAGGAGAATCAAAATGTCGTTGGTTAGTTTTCTAAAGCTGGTCGAAATACAGACAAAAGTGGCAAGCGTCATACCCTTCACCATAGGGACGCTGTACTCCGTATATCATTTCGGACGGTTCAACTTCAGAAGCTTCATAATACTTTTTATATCCCTGATATCTTTTGATATGGTTACAACAGCAATAAACAATTATTACGATTACAAAAGGGCTAGTAAAACCCATGGATACAATTATGAGAGCCATAATGCCATAGTTAGCTATAGTCTGAAGGAGTCAACCGTTGTATTTACAATTATGTCACTGTTGATTACCGCCTCTGCAGCCGGTATAATGCTGTACCTTAACACTTCGCCTGTGATCCTGCTCCTGGGAGCCTTATCCTTTACCATAGGGATACTTTATTCCTTCGGGCCGGTGCCTATATCCAGGACACCGTTGGGGGAGATATTTTCAGGTATGTTCATGGGCTTTGTAATAGCCTTCATATCAGTATATGTGCATATCTATGATCTGGGAATCGCCGGTCTGACCTATGATGCCGGTATGCTTGGCATAAGCCTCAATTTGACCGAGGTGTTGTATATATTTCTGCTGTCAATACCTATGGTAAATGGTATAGCAAACATCATGCTGGCAAATAATATCTGCGATATCGAAGATGACCTTGAGAACAGACGCTATACCTTGCCCATCTATATAGGAAAGGAAAAAGCCTTATCGGTCTTTAAAGCATTATATTACATATGCTATGCTGATCTACTGCTGCTGCTGATATTGGGAGTAATACCTGCAGCGGCTGCGGTCACTCTTTTTACCTTCCTGCCCGTGAATAAGAATATCAGGAGCTTCTATGAAAAGCAGACCAAAAAGGACACCTTTATATTGGCTGTAAAGAATTTTCTTTTTATGAATGGGGTGCAGGTACTTGCAATGGCCGGTGCTTTAGTCATTGAAAAACTGTTCTGAGCAATACGCGGGTCTTGTGGGATGTCATAATATGACACACTATAAGGCTTTTTGTATTTTTTGGCATATTTATGTTATAATATTTAATGTGTTGAATGACCATTCATTATAATTATTAAATCTGGAGAGAGGGAGGCCGGCAGGATGAAAAAAAGGGATTCGGGAGCTGTACTGCTGATATTTGCTGCACTTATTGCAGTAACACTATTTGTCAGTCCAGTGAACAGGTCGCCTCTTGATAAGGAGTCCGGCAGCAGCGGAATAGAAGTCTGGGAGTATCTGCCTTCGGAGTACAGGCTCAGTGAAGAGACCTCTATGGGCTTTGAGAGCATCAGAAGCAGCAATGCCTGGACAAGCCTGGACAGTCTGGAAGAAAACTCGACGGTGGGCGCAGAAGTGTTCTGGCTGAGGGGCAGGCTTCCTGAAAAATTTTCCATTTACAGCCCTACCCTTTTTCTTGAATTTGATTTTCCGGTGGAAGTATATGTGGACGGCAGTCTGATTTATTCCTTCGGCAAGCTTGCAGACCGTGACAGGGTGCTGCCTTTTCCGCATATGGTGCCGATAAGTGACGGGCATAAAGGAAAGATGGTGTATTTCAAGTATCCTGCAAAGGAAGGCCTGACAGTAAAAGAACTGAGGCATCTGACTGCATGGGATACGGTTGTGGGAAGTGAAAAAGCAAAGGAATTATCCAATCATGAAATAGCGCCAATGATAATGAGTATAATAGGAGTTTTTATAGGAGTATGCTTTATCCTGATAGCAATCCTCATAGGCAGAAGACAGAGGGAGGAGGCACAGCTCATTGCTTTTGCAGGATTATTTGATTCACTGATATCCATAAGTATACTTAACTATCTTTATGTGGTAAGAGCTTACCTGAACCAGCCGGTACTGGTGTTCTATACGGACTATATCAGTTACATTCTCATCCCTTATGCCGCCGGCTCATTTTTAGTCAGATTGTTGAAATCCAGGGCAAAGGCGCAGATGAATATAATAAACAGCGTATTTCCTCTCTATCTTGCTTTTGTTATTCTGATGTCACGTATACCGGGCTTTGATATATCAAGAGCCGATTATGCCTACGGTACATGCCTGCTCGCTTATTCGGTATATATGGTGTATTTGCTGGTTAAAGAGCTGGGAGACGGGCAGAAGGATCTGAGGATAATGACTGTTGGTCTGGTTATTGCAGGAGCAACGGGAGTGATAGATGTCCTTCAGCAGTTAAATGTATTTGATTTTCCAGGTGTGGTTTCGTGCTATGGAATTTTTATATTGACTATATGTGTGGTATGCTATTTCGGACTGAGATTTTTCCATCTGTATGATGATGTGAAAGCTGCCAATATACAGCTTACCAAGTCCAAGGAAATCATAGAAGAGATAAACAGGGATCTGGACAGGAAGGTCATTGAAAAGACCTCAGCCATCAGGAGCTTGTTTGACAATGCGGAGCAGGGGTTCTTATCCTTCAAGGAAGATCTGACAGTAGGAGATGAGTACAGCTTCAAGTGCAGTGAAATTTTCGGCGGCGATATAAGCGGCCAAAGACTGCCGAAGCTTATTGGCGGTGGGAGCCGGGAGCAGGAGCATTTCGTCGGGACGCTTCTTCAGAAAGTATTCAGTTTGCAGGATGAAGGAAGACGGGAGGTCTATTTGTCACTTTTGCCGACAGAGCTTAATATTAATGAAAAACTGGTAAACATCGCATATAAGCTGATTGTCAGGGGTACTGAAGCGTCAGAACTGATATGTATGGTCATCCTTACTGATGTAACCGAGAAGCACCTTTTGGAAATGAAGCTTGCACAGGAGCAGTCAATCTTCAAAATGAGTGTGAAGGTTGTAGCAAATCACAACGATTTTGTGAATGCGGTACGTGATTACAAGAATTTTTGCAGCAATAGGGTGAATGAGATCATCAATAGCGATATGGATATTGAAAATAAATATGCAGAACTATTCAGGGAGATCCACACCTTTAAGGGTACTTTTGCCCAGTTTGAGATGCAGCATATCACAAAGAGACTTCATGATTTTGAGACTATAATAGATCACTACAGGAGAGTCAGGCATGGGATCAAGGATCTGGAAGGCCTGTTCGTCACCAATAAGCCTGAGGAATGGCTGGAGAGAGACTATGATATCCTGAGGGGAGTGCTGGGAGAAAGGTATCTGAAGTTTGACAAGCTTGTGGTGATAGAGGAATCCAGGCTGAAGGAAATAGAGGCTGGAATACTTGCTTCGTTTTCAGGCAGTGAAGGCCTTGCCCTGGTAAAGGAAATAAGAAAACTGAGATACAGATTCCTCAAGGATATGCTCGGGCATTACCCTGAGTATTGTATGAGATTAAGTGAGCGTCTTAAAAAACCAATAAACAATTTTAAGATCCAGGGCTCCGATATAGCAGTAGATTCGGAAATTTACTCAGGATTAAGCAAGGCAATGGTTCATGTATTCAGGAATATGGTGGATCACGGGATTGAAACTGCTGAGGAGAGGACAAGATGCGGTAAGCCGGAGCTGGGGAATATCAGCTGCAGCATAAAGGTTGACGGAGGGAATATTGAAATCACCGTATGTGATGATGGCGCAGGGATTGATATTGAGAATATAAGAAGGATAGCTGAAGAGAAACAATTAATGACCTTGGAAACAGCTGCAGCCGCCTCTGAAGCTGAGATGCTGCAGATGCTTTTTGCAAATGGTTTTACGACCGCTGAGAATGTATCGGAGCTTTCGGGCAGAGGCATCGGGCTTCCGGCAGTAAAAGCGGAGGTTGAGCTTCTTTCCGGCAGTATTAAGGTGGAAACAAAAAAAGGACAGGGAACAAGCTTTTGTATTACAGTACCTGTGATTAGTTAGATGCGAGATTCGAGATACGGGATACGAGGAGGTCCGGGTATTCCTTTAGGGTATAGGAACGGGTAACACGGATTTGCACGGAGGTTTCACGGAAGGACACGGCGGGAGAAAACATTGATATTCGTAAATAAGTCAAGTATCGATACTTAATGAAGTAACGGTACTTGACTTATTAATATAACCGTGCTATTCCGTGGAATCTCCGTGTGTTCCGTGGTGCCCGTTCCTTCCTCGGAACCTCATTACAATTCTTTCGACTGAACGTATTTTGCTCCTGTTGCTTTGAGAGCCAGCTTTACCGCATTATATACCACCAGTGTTACAAATATATTGGTTACTGCAGTAGGCAGCACTATTCCGGCAAACAGTACCGAGAAGGGGGCAGGCAGTCCCACAAGGACCAACGCTGTATACAGGAAAGTGGTGCCGCTTATTATGGTACCTATGAATGCAATGATACCGGTCGATACCTGTTTATATTTCAGTTTATCGAAAAGTCTTATCATCAGATATACCGAGAAGCTGGTTACTATTTTATCTATGACATTGGCTATCTGCCCACCCGGGAAGGTGGTGGTCAATGCTGTAATGAAACCTCCAAGTAAAGCGGTAAGTACCGTACTTTTCAAATCTCTGCTTACGAGCAGGGCAACGAATATGAAGGAAAGCATAAGGTCAAACTTCATGTTCCCTATTGTACCCGGAACCACCTGGTGCATTATATAACCTATGGCAAGCAGCAATGCTATAAGGATATTCTTTCTTAAATTCATAATCAATCTCTCCTCTAAATAAATATATTTTTTGGTTAATGGTTTTAAAAATTGAAATACTTCATAACATTGCTCTCACCTCCTTACAGTCTGATTGAAATAAAAAAACCTTCCATCCCCAAATAAGGGACGGAAGGTATATTTCCGCGGTACCACCCAGCTTAGACAAGTACTTGTCTCTCTTAACAGATACGGAGTATAATAAATAACTCGATATCCTGATCCTGTAACGGGAATCCCCGGCTTAGGCTAATTTTCCCGGAAGTTCCGGAAGGTTCGCCCTGCATCTCACAAGTCCATTCACTGCATATCCTGTTACCGGGCTTTCACCCTTCCCGGCTCGCTTCAAAACTCAATATCGCAGCTACTATTCTTGCTCATAGAATTTGCTAAGTTAGATTTTAATATATATTAGCACGATTATATATATACGTCAATAGGTATTTTTAGATGCGAGATACGAGATTCGAGACTCGAGTATTTATTGGGTATGCCCTTGAAGCAGGGCAATGCGCTTATGCTATACGTTCCAAATACCCTTAAGGAATACCTGAGTTCTCTCGTATCCCGTATCTCGCATCTCGCATCTCGTATCTGATTACACTATTTTAGTCGTCCAAGTTTCGCAGTTCCAGACTTCATTTACTATGTCATTGTAGAATTCGGGCTCATGGCATATAAGGAGCATGCTTCCGCCGTATTCTCTGAGGGCGCGCTTAAGCTCTTCCTTTGCATCCACATCCAGGTGGTTGGTGGGCTCGTCAAGGATAAGTATGTTTGTCTCCTTGTTGATAAGCTTGCACAGTCTTACCTTGGCCTGCTCTCCTCCGCTCAGCACCATGACCTTACTCTCTATATGCTTTGTTGTCAGACCGCATTTTGCCAGGGCTGAACGCACCTCGTACTGGTTGAAGGAGGGAAAGTCCTTCCATACCTCCTCAATGCAGGTATTGTAATTGGCTTCCTTGACCTCTTGCTCAAAATAGCCTATGTGCAGGTAATCACCAAGCTCAACAGCTCCGGATATCGATCGGATTTCACCAAGTATACTTCTCAGCAGGGTGGTCTTTCCAAGACCGTTGGCTCCAACAAGGGCAATTTTCTGTCCACGCTCCATTCTCAGGTTCAAAGGCTTTGACAAAGGCTCGTCATAGCCGATGACCAGGTCTTTAGCCTCAAAAATTAGCTTGCCTGAGGTCCGGGCTTCCCTGAAGCAGAACTCCGGTTTCGGTTTTTCTTTAGCCAGCTCTATTACTTCCATCTTATCCAGCTTTTTCTGACGGGACATTGCCATGTTCCTGGTAGCGACCCTGGCTTTATTTCTGTTTACAAAATCCTTAAGCTCGGCAATTTCCTGCTGCTGTTTGTTATAGGCTGCTTCCAGCTGTGATTTTTTAGCTTCATAGACCTGCTGGAAGTTGTCATAATCTCCCACATAGCGGTTCAGCTCCTGATTTTCCATATGATATATAAGATTTATTACGCTATTCAGGAAGGGAATATCATGGGAGATCAGTATGAAGGCATTTTCGTATTCCTGCAGATACCGCTTCAACCACTCTATATGTTTTTCATCAAGGTAGTTGGTGGGCTCGTCCAACAGAAGAATATCAGGCTTTTCCAGAAGCAGCTTGGCAAGCAGTACCTTGGTACGCTGTCCGCCGCTAAGCTCCTGCACTTCCTTGTCAAGGCCGATATCTCCAAGGCCAAGGCCGCGGCCAATTTCTTCAACCTTAGGGTCGATTATATAAAAATCGTTATGCTCCAGCAGCTCCTGTATTGTCCCCATGTCCTCCAGAAGCTGCTCCAGTTCATCAGGGTCTGCCGAAGCCATTTTGTCGCATATCCCGTTCATTTCCTTTTCAAGGTCAAAAAGATATTTATAAGCGCTTTTCAGCACATCCCTTATGGTCATTCCCTTCTCCAGGGTTGTATGCTGGTCTAGATAGCCGACTCTGACACGCTTTGACCATTCGACCTGTCCATCATCGGGCTCAAGCTTTCCTGTGACTATATTCATAAAAGTGGACTTGCCTTCCCCGTTCGCACCAATGAGACCTATATGCTCTCCTTTAAGAAGCCTGAAGGAAACATTATTGAATATCGCACGGTCACCAAATCCATGGCTTAGATTTTTAACTGTCAGTATGCTCATATTTGACTCCTCTCTACAATTCTCTTTAATCATACAAATTGATTATATAGAAGTCCACAGGTATTTTAAAGCAATATTTAAAAAAACGAAGAGATAATGACACATATTATCAACCCGATTATCGGCAGGACGGCCGAGCAGTCCGTGAGGCTTTTCTTTGCGGTATGCAGCGCCATGGCGGCTGCCGCCCTTTTTCTAAGCCTGTATTTTTTCAGGAAAACCGGTGCAAATGCTGTGAGAAAACAATGGAATTAAGGCATATTGTTTGATATAATTGAAAAAGTAAGTAATTTATGTCGGACACTGCCGGAGGAGCGTATGAAGAAGGTACTTATATTTCTATTTGTAGTGAGCTTGCTGTTTAATACGGCAATATTCGCGGAGGATCTGGCCGATATCAGTGAAAAGGATGTCTTGTTTTCCTGTCCGGTATATCCGGAGTTCGGGAAGGATTCTGTTAAAATAGGACTGTCACAGATATGCTCAGCAAGTGCCCTACGCTTTTCATATAATCCGGACACCGGTTTTCTATACGCAGAGGATGACGGTCGTAAAGTTTACGTTAAGATCATCGGCGGCAATGCTGAATTTAATGAAGCGGATCTGGTACTTGATAACAGCATCGGAGCAGATATGGCATCTCTATACCGGTTCAAGGCCTTCATTACAATAATGGAACAGGGGATAAAAAGCACTTTTTCTTTGCTGGCTGAAGCTGCACTGGAGTATACTGCAGAGGGTCCAAAGCTTGTGCTGCGTGAAATTGGGACAAGCAGTCAAACAATTGATACCGGAAACATAAATGAATATCTGGAAGACAACATGCTTCTGGTCAATAAATACAATACGCTGGACCGTAGTTACTCACCTCCGGAACTGATTTATTCAAAGCCCATAAGAGGCAGGTCGACTGTCAGCCTCAGGCTGGACAGGGATGCGGTGGAGCAGCTCAATTACATGCTGAATGCCGCTTACCGCGAGGGTGTATCGGGGATGGTGATAACTAGCGCCTTCAGAACCTATGAAAAGCAGACAAGCCTTTATAACAATAAGACAAGCACACTGTCAAGACATATGAGCAGAACTGCTGCAGAGAAAGAGGCTTCTAAGGTTGTGGCAGTACCAGGCTCCAGTGAGCACCAGACAGGGCTTGCCGTTGACATATGCAGTGAGGGTGTGGGACTGATCAGTAATTTTGCCGATACCAGGCAAGGCAAGTGGCTGAAGGAAAACAGCTGGAGATTCGGATTCATAGTCAGATACCCGGTGGACAAGACTGAGATCACAGGTATAATATACGAACCGTGGCATGTCAGATATGTTGGAGAAAGCCACTCGGAAATAATGAAGCTGAAGGATATGTGCCTTGAGGAATATGTGGAATATCTGAAGGCAAACCAGGTTATATACCACAGCAACAGTATTGGTGAGAATTATCTGGTACAGTATATAAACAAGCCGGATTTCAACTTATCGGGCATGACGCTCAGCTTGTCGGATACCAGTACATGGAGTATCTCGGAATGTACAAAGGATAGTTATATTTTGACAATAAAGCTTTAGAAAGTAAAAGGTATGGTTCAGTTCACTGACCCATACCTTTTTTATTTTTCTATCTCCAGGTATATTCAAGCGTATACTTTACATATATTATACTCAAATCTTTTGCTAGGTTTATTGCCTTGTCGCTTGAAATATTGCAATAAGTGCTGTAGTATTGAGAAAACGAAGTTTTCTGCGAAGTTCTCCGTTACGGGTTACGCGATTCGTGTTTCGCGTATATCCGGGATTGGCTTCGGAGCCTTGCCCGAATTACTCGTAACGCGTAACTCGCAACGCACAACAAGCTTGGGGAGGTAGACGATGCAGGATAATATTTTAATAACCGGTAGTAAGCGTGGATATCTGAACAAGGACTTTCAGTTCTTTCATTTGAAGGATAGAAAAAGTATGGAATTTGAATTCCACTTTCACGATTTTAATAAAATAATAGTATTCATATCGGGGAATGTAACATATCTGGTAGAAGGGAAGGCATATAAGCTTAAGCCCTGGGACATACTTCTCGTTAGCAGCAGCGATATACATAAGGCCATAATAGGTACTTCCGGGACCTATGAGAGGATGATCCTATGGGTCAATTCAAATTTCCTGCAAAAATACGGCAGCTCCGGGAGTAATTTACTGACTTGCTTTGAGATAGCGTCCAAAGAGAAACGGAATATACTCAGATTGAATCCGGAGCTGCTCCGTCAGGCGAAGCACCTTCTTTCACAGCTTGAAGAGGAGTGTACTGGTGACGGCTTTGGAAGCACAGTACTCAGAAATTCATTATTCCTGCAGTTCATCGTATATCTCAACAGGCTGTATCTTAAGACTGATACTATAATATATCAGGCAGATGGGGATTATAATGAGAGCATAGGGAAAGTAATGAGCTATATCAATGAAAACCTTTATGAGGATATGTCAATCGAAGGTCTTGCATCCAGATTCTATATGAGCAAGTACCATCTGATGCATAAGTTCAAGAGCCAGACAGGTTATACCATACACAGCTACATCCTCCAGAAGCGGCTGATGATGGCCAATACTCTCATAAAATCCGGCAAATCCATGACTGAGGCCTGTGCGGAATGCGGTTTCGGGGACTATTCAAGCTTCGTCAGGGCCTTTAAGAAAATGTATGGGCTGTCACCGAAGAAACATCATAAGCTGATGGAGGAAATGGAAAGACAGGGAGGTCATATATGAACAGGATACTGACTACTCCGAAAGAAATAGAAAAGAATGAAAGGGTACTCTATGGGGGCAACCATTATATAAGTCTGCCCGAAATCAGCACTGCTGACGCCTCTGTCAAAAGTATGAACATATTGTCCTTGGCCAATAAAGGCCTGGTGGAGATCAAGGGGGAGGAAACGCTGTTCAGACCTGAGTTTTATAAGGACGGCAGGAAGCTAACCATTCAGCACGCAGATGTATATCTGGAAGATTATTATGTTCCGGTCTTCTGCTTCGGGCTGGAGGGTGGAGCTCAGGTAAAGGTAAAGCTCTATGCGGATCTCTATGAAAAGGGCTTTGTATATGAGTTTGAAAGCTCCGAGGTTATTGAAGCAAGGCTTTTATGCACTTTGGATAAGCTCAGCCTGCTGCGGTTCAACTCTCATGCATCCATATTCAGAAAGGAAATGAAACTGGACAAATGGCTGGGGAATCCTGCAGTAAATATTACCTCGGGCAGTACAGGCCTGAGCATAGCCTTCGGAGGGGACAGGGATTTCGGATACCAGCATATTGCCGGGGATAATCTCATTCTGAAGCTTCCATGCAGCGGCAGCAATGCCTTTTATATTACTGTAAATTCAGATATGGATGGGGCTTCCACAACTCTCATACATTTCAGGCGGAAGGGCTACAGGGGCATATACGCTGAGCTGTCAGAATGGTTAAAGAGCAAAGCTTTGGAGTATGGTAAGGATACACTGCTTCAGAAGCTTATGAATGAAAACATGTTTTTCAATTACTTCTTTGCGGTCGGAAAGGATATGGAAAGCGACAGATATGCCGCACTGACCTCCAGAAGCCCAAGGTATTATGTTTCGGGAGCTTTCTGGGAAAGGGACAGCTTCCTGTGGTCGTTCCCGTCGATAAAGCTGATAGATGATGAATTTTATAAAACTCTGTGCAGGGATATGCTGCTGATGCATGCAAAGAATGCAGGGGACCATGCCCATTATATAGACGGGACTGTGCTTTATCCTGGGTTTGAACTTGATGAAGCTGCCAGCTATTTTATACTGTTGGAAGGTTTGGAGGATATCGATGATGATGTAATGAGGGCTCTTGAAGCTGTTTTTAAAAGGATCGAGAGGGAATACGACAATAATACCGGCCTTTACAGGACCTTCCTGATGCCCTCTGATGACCCCAGTGAATACCCTTTCCTCACTATAGATAATGTGATACTCTGGAGAGGCTTCAGAAACCTGCTTAAGGTATACCGGAGAATGGGTCATACAGAAAAAGCCGGGCTGATAGACAACAGGATGGAAGGTATATATAAAGGCATATATGATAAGCTTGTAAAAGAAGTAGACGGCACCAGGATATTTGCCTGGTCAGGCGATGGAAAGGGCGGCTTCAGCTTATACAATGATCCTCCGGGGAATTTGGGACTTTTGCATTATTACGGCTTTATAGACTACAGGGAGGAGCTTTTCAGGAATACTATAGAGTATTATTATTCCCAGAAGTATAAATATTACTGTGAGTCATCCAAAATATGTGAGCTGGCATGTGATCATCACCCCAGCACTCCTTCGGGACTGGGGCTTTGCGGGAGCATACTTAATCCTGTTCTGCAGGAGCGGGCAATAGGATGGCTGAAGGCTGCCGATATGGACTTCGGACTCCTATGTGAAAGCTTCGACAGAAATACGGGAGAGGCAAAGACCGGGGTGGGTTTTGCCACCGGAAGCGGCTACCTGGCTTTTGCACTCTATCATGTGCTGATTCGGGCTAATAAGTAAGCAAATCAGCCATAGGAGGAGGGTTACCGATGAAGTCTGCTGCCATAGTGTTTAAGGAAGAAGATTGTCAAGGGCTTACCGGCTACGAAAAGCTTCTGGAGAAGATAAAAGGCCGGTTGGACTTCTGCCGTGAGCAGAATATAAGCATTGTGGTTTTCCCTGCACTTCTGGGATGTATTTTTACTGACGGAGACAGGTATATAAATGATATTATTGAACTTTCAGATGCATATAAGGGTATGGCTATATGCCCGGGAAGCTTTTATGAAAGGGAAGCGGGGCATACTTATCACTCCTCCTGCATAATAACCGGCGGCAGTATAGCCATGAAACAGCGGCAATTGTACCTTGCGAAATGGGAAAAAAGCATCGGGCTCTCCCGTGGAACTGTGTTGAACAGTATTTTCATAGGAGGTATGAGGGCAGGGATGATTGTATCCACTGACGTATTCTACCCACAGGTTTCCAGGGCTCTTGCCATGTCAGGGGTGGAGCTGGTATTGTCACCGGTGGCGATCAAAGGAAAAGGCAATATATCCAGGCAGCTGTCAGGCTTATGGCAGAACGTCCAGGCAAATCTGTTCTTCGGGATCGAAAGCGGCTTCAAGGGCAGCTTGAACGGCTGTGTATTCCACGGCCGTTCAATTATACATGCCCCTCTTCCGATGACGGAAAAAGAGAACGGTTTCATGGCTATCGAGAATAATACCCGTGAGGGTATGCTCGTTGCTGCGGAGCTTGACAGTGAAAAAAGGAAGGAAGCCGTAAGGAGATTCAATACACTGGCTCAACTGAACCCGGAGGCATACAAGGATATATTTATGGTATCTGGCGGTGAAGGTTATGATGGCTGATTTACTCGGGAAATGGTTTGAATGGAAGCTTAGGGAGTCCAGTATAAAAAGAAAGCTCGACAGTATAAAATCCTCTGAAGCCGGCAGCAAGGACAAGGTCAAGGGGGTCAGGGCAGCTGCCGTGCAAAGGAGAGTAAGTCCGGTAAGAAATATGGAAGCTTATGCTGATGTGGCGGAGAGCTTTGTAAAATCAGCAGCAGAGCAAGGCTGTGATATAATAGCCTTTCCTGAGTATAATTTTCTTGACCTTCTTGGGATAATACCCGGATTTGCCGCTTTGAACCGCTATCTGAACGGCAGATCAGCTTCTCCCGGGGACGGTCCCGGTATGGTCATGGCCGGACTTTATTCAGTGCTTTTCAGTATTTCTGCATCAATACAGAATGCAGTCGAACAGATAATGTGCGGTTTGGCCTTGAAGTACCGTATATATATTTATACCGGAAGCTACTTCATAAACGAAGGTGGACAGCTTTATAACGGAGGAGCGGTTATCTCCCGTGAGGGAGAAATCCTCGGGAGGCAGAAAAAAATGCACCTGACCGACTTTGAAGAGCAGCTGGGTATCAAAAGAGCCGATGAATTCATGACGTTTTCACTGGATATAGGGAAGGTGACATTTCCAGTATGTATGGATGCCACATACTATGAGGTATTCAACCTGGCAAGAAGCCGGGGCTGCGATATTGTAGTGCTTCCGATAGCCAATAACGAAGAGTACAGGCTCTACAGGGCGCTCCGGGGCATATGGCCGAGGGTGCAGGAATCCCATGTATATGGGATAAAGTCTTCACTGAACGGCTGGTTCTGCGGTATGCATTTTACCGGAAAAGCCGGAATTTTTGCGCCGATTGCCATGACAGCCCGGGAGGATGGTGTAGTGTCCATATCGAAATATTTTGAGGGGGACTCGCTTATAACGGGAGATATTGATCTTGAGGAGTTATATAAGGAGCGGGATGATGATGAGTATTATGGGGACTGCAATCCTGTTTTTGAAAAAGGATATTATCAGAGCACTTATTTCTTGAGTCTGAAAGGTTGACATTTAGGGCATTAGGGCTTAATATTATTATGGCTTATAATTTAAATCTGCGTAATTGTTTTAAGATGAAGGAAAATGGGGTGTGATGCTTATGAAGGCCGCTAATGGCAAGCTCAAGCTCTATGGTTTTAATAATCTTACAAAATCCTTGAGCTTTAACATCTATGATATTTGCTACACCAAGTCCGATGAAGACCGTACGAAATATATCGAGTACATTGATGAGCAGTATAATTCCACAAGGCTTACCAAGATACTCAGCGATGTTACGGAAATGATAGGGGCAAGTGTGTTGAATGTGGCCAAGCAGGATTATGATCCTCAGGGAGCCAGCGTTACGCTTTTGATTTCCGAAGAGGAGGTTCCTCTTTATGTGCTTGATCCTTCCTGCAACAGGGGGATAATTACTCCGGTAAGGGAGAACATAGTCGGGCATCTGGATAAAAGCCATGTAACAGTGCATACTTATCCGGAAAGCCACCCACAGAACGAAATCAGCACCTTCAGGGTTGACATAGATGTGACTACCTGTGGAACGATTTCGCCGCTAAAAGCATTGAACTATCTTATACAGAGCTTTGATTCGGATATTATTACCATAGACTACAGGGTCAGGGGCTTTACAAGGGACATACACGGACGGAAACACTTCATTGACCATAAGATCAACTCAATACAGAATTTCATTGCTAAGGAAACAATAGACAGATACAATCTCATAGATATGAACATCTACCAGTCCAGTATATTCCACACAAAAATGAGGATAAGCGACCTGGTCCTCAGCAACTATCTGTTTGAGATCAAAGAAGAGGATCTGAGTCCCAAGGAGAGAAAGGAAATAATTAAAAAGCTGGACAGGGAAATATCGGAAATTTTCTACGGGATAAATCTTCCCAAGGTATAATAGAATAAAGTGTTTAAAGAATAGCAGCGCTGCTATTCTTTTTGTTTGACTAATTGCGAAATAGGTGAAATAATTTACCTATACTACAAAAATTGAGGTATATTATGTCTAATTTCAAAGAGGTTTTATGCAATGCAATAGGAAGGCTTCATATCCCCCAGGAGCTGTCGGAACTGAAAGGAAAAAAGCTGCTTCACGTTTCGGATACTCCCGTCTGCTTTTATTCCGGGCTCAGGCGGCTCATAAACATACTGAAGCCTGATTACATCATCCATACGGGGGATATGGCGGATAATATAAAGCTGGAGCTTTACCCCACTTCAATCTGCGAATATGAGAAATGGATAAAAAGGCTGGCAGCTATGCTTGAGGCATCCGGAGCCGAGGTTGTCCTGGCAATGGGCAATCATGACGATTTCGATATTGCCGGTAAATATTTCAAAAGCAGCCGGATACTGAAGGAGGCTGAGACAATCAAAGTAGAGGATATGAGCTTCAGGATCAGCCATAAGCCTGAAGGTATATTGGAGGACCCTGCACAGTATAATTTGTTCGGACATGACCTGACTTTAAAGAGCGGCTGCATAGATAATAAATTGTATTACAATGGAATTTCAAACATAAATATAATTGAGCTGGATTCGGGGGAGTGCACGACTTTGAGCTATCCTTCGGGTACTGATGATGCAAGGCTGGGGAGACGGAAAATAGGGCTGTGAAATTGAATAGGATGGAGGTTGTATAAATGTTCTCATTGGTTAGAAGCGGACCGAAAATATTACTTTTTGAGAGCAATAACATTCAGGAACTGAGAGATTACTTTATACATGAAAAGGAAGCAGCTGCATACGATTTTAATACTGCCTTTGAAAAATCCGGAGAGGACCATACCATCATTTTTGTAACCGGCAAAATAAAGGATGTCGTTGATATAAGGGAACTGGATGAAGCACTGATAGTGATCGAGGAGCCGGATGTAATACTCTGCAATTTGCTCAACGATAAGAAGAGCCGGCTTGTAACCAGATCAAGGATTGCGATCAGGATAATACTGTTAAGGGCAATAGGGGATCTGGAAAGGGTAGTCAAGGAAATAGGTGAGGATTATAAGGCTGTGCAGGGGGATATAACAGATATACTTAATTCCTACAATGATAAGGGTACGATGGTGGCTATAACCGATAAGCCTTTACACAGGACAGTCGGTGCAAAAGACATATACAGGAAGGCTTTGTTCATAGAGGAGAGGTACAGGCCTCTTTTGAGGAGCCTCAGGTCCAACGCACTCAAATATCTGAACAGCGGGCTGGGAAACAAGGATTGGTATGAGCTTGAAATAAGGATATTCGACAGATACAGTGAATACAGGCTTCACTATGAGAGACTGCTTGACATCATGGAGTGGCTGGAGCTGGGTATTATTCTGGGCGAATCCTGGGGTAAGGACTACCCAAGACCTATGATGTCTGTTGAGGTATATAGGGTCAGATTCTTTACATACTACAGTCCGTTATATATCAAAAAGATACTTCTTGGCCTGGAGCTTCTTGATGACAGTACAAGGATAGTGGATTATGACCTGTATTATAACAGAAAAAAACTGAACTGGTCGGATGCTGCGGATGAGGGGATAAAGGCGAGGCACCTGATAGGGGAGAAATACAGGAAAGAGATACTGTCAAAGCTGAGCGGTAAAGAAATTGAAAAGCTTTATGAAATTGAAAACAAAATATTAGCAACCAGGACATAAAGTATATATGCAGCTTGTTACAAATAAAGAGTTATGATAGTATTGGGGGTTATCAGTTGAAAAACAGGGATTTGATATTATTTATGCTTGCCAGCGCATTTATCGGAATCAGTCAGAGTATAGACGCCTCGGTTTTTAATAATTTTTTAAGCGACGCCTTTCATCTTACTGTTTCACAAAGGACTATACTGGAGTTCCCAAGAGAGCTTCCCGGATTCCTGGTGGTTTTTGTCTCGGGAGCGCTGCTTTTTCTCGGAGATGTGAGGATAGCTTCCCTGGCAAATATGATTGCCGCTTTTGGACTTCTGGGACTGGGACACCTTGCATCGGATTATTATAGCATGATGCTGTGGATGACGGTATATAGCATGGGGCAGCATTTGTTTATGCCCATGTCCAGCAGCATAGGGATGAATCTGGCGGAAGAAGGCAGTCTCGGAAAGGTACTGGGAAGGATTAACGGATTGAATACGGCTGCTTACCTTGCTACCAGTCTTTTGACGGCCTTGATATTCAGATATGTGAAGGTAAATTACAGTATTGCCTTTACGGCAGGAGCTTTTGCATTCATATGTGCCTGCCTGCTTATGCTGTTCATGAAGCCACATAAGCCCAAGATCAGAGCGAAGAGGCTTTTTTTAAGGAAGGAATACAGGCTCTACTATTGGCTCAGTGTACTGTACGGCGCAAGGAAACAGATTTTCATAACCTTTGGGCCCTGGGTGCTCATTAAAGTATTCAGCCAGGGAGTAAGTACTTTTGCTGTGCTGGGTTTCTTTATTGCAGGATTCGGAATAGCATTCAAGCCTTTTGTAGGCAGCATGGTGGATAAGAGAGGTGAAAGATTCGTGCTGGCGGCAGAAGCTGGTGCATTGATTATCATCTGTGCAGGTTACGCCTTTGCCGAGGATATTTCCGGTTTGTTGGGCGTAAGCGGAGCGGCGCTGTTTATTATCTGTGGCTGTTTTGTAATAGATAAGCTGCTGGATGCAACAACTATAGCCAGGGCGACATATATAAAAAAAATCGCCGTCAAACCGGAGGATGTTTCTCCTACGCTGTCCATGGGCCTGAGCATAGACCATGCCGTATCGATGGTGGTGCCGTGGCTGGGCAGCCTGGTATGGAACGCATTAGGATATGAATATGTCTTTATCCTGGGAGCATTTATAGCAGTAGGAAATCTGCTGCTGACAAGATATATAAAGACAGGTGCGAGGTACGAGGTTTGAGGTTCGAGGAAAGGCTCAGGTATTCCTTTCAGGTCGGAAAAACGGTAACCACGACACACGGATGTTACCCGTTCTCCCCGTACCCCGCACCTTGTACCCGAAAAAACTTGTCTTATTTTTTTTTCGAACCATTGACAAGCCCCATGCATATACTGATAGCAAATGTGTATGGGAGTGAATGCATATGTATGATGATGATGAAAGAGAAGATATTGAACTAAACGATGAAGATTGCCAGAACTGCCCTTTTTATAGGCAGCGTCCGCCAATTTTCGGACCTTTCGGGCCACAATTCCCTCCGTCCGGAGGGCCTGGAGCCGGCCCCGGCCCTGGAGCAGGACCATCAGACGGGCCTCCGTCAGGACCGCCGCCATCTATTACTCCGAAGCTTACACAGCAGCAGGGGATAGGTGTTAAGGCTGTTGATCCCGGAGCCATAAGAAGATGCAGGAACAGGTTTGTATACCTGGAGCTCAGGAACGGCAGGGAATTCTGGGCATGGTTGAACTTTGTGGGGAGACGCTCGGTAGCGGGCTGGAGATGGAATGGATTCCGCTGGGTGTATTTTGGGGTTGATCTCAGACAGATAGTAAGCTTCGAATGCTTTTAGAATTATTTTGGCTATGCCGGGTAATATTGCCCGGCATAGCTTTTTCACATGGTTCCCATATTTCTGTTCCTGCATATTCTGTAGTAATTAGATTTTTTATAAGGAGGAGAAACAATGGGGATTACACTTAGCGCATTGCATTGGGTGTATTTGATCTTCATACTGCTTGTAATTGCTTTCATTGTAATGAGAAAGGATACCAGCTTTATTTGCATCGCAGGGATTCTTGCACTGGGATTGATAGCGACCTCCTCAGTCACTTATTCAGTCACCGGGGTATTCAACAGCTTTGCATACGCCATAAAGGAATTGATGGGCACAATATTGATAATATCAATAATTTACGGTATGAGTAAAGTGTTGATGAAGACAGGTATCAATGAGGTAATGGTATATCCCTTTACAAAGCTTATACGCACCCCAAATCTGGCCTACTGGGTCATAGGCATACTGATGATGGTCATATCCTGGTTTTTCTGGCCGTCTCCTGCAGTTGCACTTATGGGAGCAGTACTTTTGCCGGTAGCTGTTAAGGCAAAGCTTCCCGCAATGGGCGTGGCTGTGGCAATGAACCTTTTCGGTCATGGAATAGCGCTGTCAGGAGACTTTATAATACAGGGAGCGCCAAAACTGACTGCAGACGGAGCCGGAATACCTGTGGGTGAAGTGGTTGCAGCAAGTGTACCTCTGGTAATCATTATGGGTGTAGTTACAACTATCGCAGCTTTTATTCTGTTGAAGAAGGACTTAAGAACCGGTGCACTGAAGGTTGAAGAAGTGGAAAACAAAGGTACGGCAGCAGAAATAGATAAAGACGGCGCTCTGATGAAGGAAATGCCTGCCAAAGTGAGAAAAGCCCTTGCTGCCCTGGTGCCCTTCCTGTTTGCCATTGACATACTGATAATGTTCGTGGCGAAGCTGCAGGGCGGTGATGCTACTGCTCTGATAGGCGGCACCTCAATACTGATACTGATAATAATATCCTTCTTTGCTTATAAGACAGACCCTCTGGGCAAAATTACCCAGCACATGATAGAAGGCCTGCAGTTCGGCTTCAGGATATTCGGGCCGGTTATTCCCATAGCAGCGTTTTTCTACCTGGGAGACTCAGCGATAATTGATATCTTCGGCAAAGTGCTGCCCGAAGGCTCCAACGGACTTGTGAATGACCTGGGTATAGCCCTGGCAGGGGCAGTACCGCTTAATAAGGGCATCGGTGCTGTAACAGCTACGGTTGTTGGCGCTATAACAGGTCTTGATGGCTCGGGCTTTTCAGGTATATCCCTTGCCGGTTCAATCGCAAAGCTGTTTTCCATTTCCATTGGTCATGGAGTTGCCACACTCACCGCAATGGGTCAGATTGCAGCCATCTGGGTAGGCGGAGGCACGCTGATACCCTGGGCAGTTATACCTGCTGCGGCAATATGCGGAGTCGACCCATTCGAATTAGCGCGGCGTAATCTGAAGCCGGTGGTGGTGGGGCTTATAGCAACGACGATAGCTGCCATATTTCTGATTTAGTGCTTGGGATTGTTGTTGAATAATGAATTCCGGACGGGCCAGGACGCATCCCTACAGTATACTGTGCAGGGAACGGTCCTGACCCGTCTGTATTTTACAGCAGCCTTTTTTATAAAACACATTTCACAACTCTGATGCCATATATGCTTAAAATTGTTTGACTATCAGTGGATTATATTATATTATTTGTATAGGGACTGTATAAAAGGAAATATCGATAGAAAATATAATATTTGCAGTTTATACGTAATATTGTTATAATTTTATTTTTTTTGAGTGAGAAAATTCGTATTGTGCATTGTTCAAAGATTCTAAGCCGCAGGTTATCTCTGAAGGGGTATACTGTTACTTAGTTTTTTTTATACTATTAAAGTGATTGCATAAGAAAACAACAGGAGGTGTATAGAAAGAGGAGAAAACCTGCATAATCAAGATAGCTCAGATGGGGAAGGGCTATATGGTAATCAGTTTTTAAAATGAGAAGGAGGAATAGTATGAAAAAGGCGTTATCCTTGACATTAATAGTTGTAATGACATTGTCCCTGATGCTCACAGGGTGTGCAAAACCGGCTCCGGCTCCAGCTCCGGGTGGAGAGCAGCCAGCAGCTCCTGCTGAAGGCGATGTAATAAAATTGGGTGTATTTGAGCCTTTGACCGGTGCAAATGCTGCAGGCGGTGAACTGGAAATGGAAGGTATAAAGCTTGCCAACAAATTATATCCCGAAGTACTTGGCAAGAAGATTGAACTTGTTATAGTCGACAATAAGTCGGACAAGGTTGAGGCAGCTACAGCTGCAGCAAGATTGGTTGAAAAAGATAAGGTTTCTGCTATTATTGGAAGCTGGGGAAGCTCACTTGCAATAGCAGCTGGAGATATTGTAAAAAAAGCAAAGGTTCCGGCAATGGGTACCTCCTGCACAAACCCTCTTGTTACACAGGGTAACGAATTCTACTTCAGGGTTTGCTTCATAGACCCATTCCAGGGAGTAGTTATGTCCAACTATGCTTTCAATAAGCTTGGCGCTAAGAAAGCAGCAATAATACAGGAAGTATCAAATGACTATGCAGTAGGTCTTGCAAAGTACTTCGCAGATAACTTCAAGAAGCTTACCGGTGATGAAAATGCTATAGTTGCAATTTCTAACTACAATACAGGAGACCAGGATTTTACAGCACAGCTCACAAACATAAAAGCACAGAATCCTGAAGTTATATTTGCTCCTGGTAACTTCACAGAATCAGCCCTTGTTATAAAACAGGCAAGACAGCTTGGAATAAAGACACCGTTTATCGGTGGCGACACCTGGGAAACTCCTGAATTCATAGAAATCGGAGCAGATGCTGTTGAAGGTACTGTATTCTCAACATTCTTCGCAACAGAAAAACCGATAACTGCTGAATCAACAAAGTTCCTGGAAGCTTACAGAGCTGAATACCCGGGAAAGGAACCTGCAGCAGTTACAGCTCTTGCATATGATGCATACCTTATTTTAGTTAAAGCTATTGAAGCAGCAGGAACAGCTGAGTCTGTAAAGATCCAGGAAGCATTGGTTGCTATAAAGGATTTCCAGGGTGCAGCAGGGCTTGTAACCTTTGATGAGAATAGAAATGCTATAAAGAGTGCTGTTATAAAGACCGTTAAAGACGGAAAGTTCACTTTCATGGATGTTGTTGAACCATAATAAAAAAACGAATTAACCTTCCCCATATATGTAAAAATAAAGAGTATATAATAAAATGCATTTCCTCCCTTAATGGGAGGAAGTGCGTTTTATGACAATTTTTTAACTAATACTGGATGTATAGGAATATCTTATATACCTGTGATTCCAGGTACGAAACAGGCGGCGGGAGCCGACACATTATACTTAGGTGGTGTATATATGACATTGGAAATGTTCTTACAGCATTTGTCTAATGGTATATCCCTGGGAAGCCTTTACGCCTTGATAGCCATAGGTTACACGATGGTTTACGGGATTTTGAGGCTGATAAATTTTGCCCATGGTGATATATTCATGATGGCAGTGTACTTTGCTTTCTTCGGAGTCGTGACCTTTGGGATGCAGTGGTACGTGTCCTTCATAGTTGCAATAGCTCTGACGGGGGTACTGGGTATTACTGTTGAGACACTTGCTTACAGGCCGATAAGGGAAGCTCCGCGAATCTCAATACTTATTTCATCAATAGGTGCTTCTTATCTTCTGGAAAATCTGGCTATCGTAATGTTCGGCGGCAGGCCAAAAACTTTTCCGCAGATTGCCATGTTTACTGATATGGTGCAATTGGGTAATGTGCATATCCAGCTGCTGACCTTTATGATTCCTGTGGTTACAGTAGTTCTTCTAATAGCACTTATGTATCTGATTAATAAGACTAAGAGCGGTATGGCTATGAGAGCCGTATCAAAGGACATAGAAACTGCAAGGATAATGGGTATAGATGTAAACAGGACAATCTCATTTACTTTCGGTATAGGCTCCTTACTGGCAGCTGTCGGAGGTATAATGTGGGGCTTGAAGTTCCCGAGCATACTGCCTCTTATGGGAGTAATGCCGGGGATCAAATGTTTTATAGCAGCGGTAATTGGCGGTATTGGCAGTATTCAGGGTGCAGTGGTCGGCGGATTCATTCTTGGGATAGGCGAAATTCTTCTTGTAGCATTTCTTCCGGAGCTATCCGGTTACAGAGATGCCTTCGCCTTTATACTGCTTATAATGATTCTTCTCTTTAAGCCTACGGGTATAATGGGAGAGAAGATATCGGAGAAGGTGTGATTATGAAGAAAAATACGATATTTACATTATCCGCCATAGTATTACTGGTTATATTTTTATTTATCGCCAATACCACTTTAGACTCATATATTCTTAGAATATTGAATCTGTGTGCCATATATACGGTACTTGGACTCAGTATGAACCTAATAAACGGCTTTACAGGATTATTCTCCCTGGGACATGCAGGCTTCATGGCTGTAGGCGCTTATACGACAGCACTTATGACCATGTCTGTTTCAACAAAACAGATGAACTTCTTCCTGGCGCCGCTTATTTCACCGCTGGATCAGATTGTATGGCCTTTCCTGCCATCACTGATATTAGCGGGTATACTTTCAGCCATAGCAGCTTTCCTTATAGGCGCACCGGTACTGAGACTCAAGGGAGACTACCTTGCCATTGCAACACTTGGTTTTTCTGAGATAATCAGAGTTATATTCACAAACACACAAAGCCTTACCAATGGCGCTTTGGGACTCAAGGGGATCCCAACAACCACAAATCTTTGGTGGAGCTTTGGAATAGCGGTGTTCACAATTTTCATAATGGTTTCACTGATAAACAGCAGCTACGGAAGGGCATTCAAGGCAATAAGAGAAGATGAGATTGCCGCAGAGAGCATGGGAATAAGTTTATTCAGACACAAAGTGCTTTCCTTTGCCATAGGAGCTTTCTTCGCAGGAGTAGGCGGAGGTTTGCTGGGCAACCTGATAGGCGCAGTTGACCCGCTGATGTTCAGGTTCTTCCTGACTTATAACATACTTCTCATCATAGTGCTTGGAGGAATGGGCAGCATCACAGGGACGATAATATCAGCCTTTGTAATCACTATAGCGCAGGAAGTCCTGAGATTCCTGGATGAGCCGATGTTCCCGAACATACCTGCATTACCGGGGCTCAGAATGGTTGTATTCTCAATATTGCTTATGGTTGTAGTCCTCTTCTTCAGGAACGGACTCATGGGTACAAGGGAATTCAGCTGGGATAAGCTATTCGGCAGATTTTCCAAAAAGCCTCTTGCAAAAGGAGGTACTAAATAATGAACTTATTGAGAACAGATAGCATTACAATGCAGTTCGGCGGTCTGACTGCTGTTAAGGATTTCAGCCTGGAGCTGAACAAAGGGGAGATCGTGGCACTTATAGGACCTAACGGCGCAGGTAAGACCACAGCCTTTAACATGATCACAGGAGTTTATACTCCTACAAAGGGAAAAGTTATATTCAGTGAAAAAAGTACTGCTGACGGAAAAGAGACATACAAGGAGAGGGATATTACAGGTCTCAGGCCTGACCAGATAACCGGACTGGGTATTGCAAGGACCTTCCAGAACATAAGGCTTTTCAAGGATCTTAGCGTACTGGACAATGTGCTTATAGCCAACCATCTCCGGATAAACTCCAATGTCTTTGAGGCCATATTCAAGCTTCCGAGATACAAGAGGGAAGAAAAGCAGATGATAGAAAAGACTATGAGCCTCCTGGAAAAGGTCGGCCTGGCAGAGCACAGGGATGAGAAATCCAGCTCACTTCCTTACGGGCAGCAGAGAAGGCTGGAAATAGCGAGAGCCCTTGCCACCGATCCGAAGATCCTTCTTCTGGATGAACCGGCAGCTGGAATGAATCCCAAGGAGACTGACGATCTGACGGTCTTTATAAAGCAGATCAGGGATGAATTCGATTTGACAGTATTTATGATAGAGCACCACATGCAGGTTGTAATGGGCATATCAAAGAGGATCTACGTTCTGGACTACGGAATAACGATCGCTCAGGGAAGCCCCTATGAGATCCAGAATAATCAAAGAGTAATAGAAGCGTATCTGGGGGTGGATGAAGATGCTTAAGATAAACAATCTGGTTGTTGCTTACGGCGGAATTGAGGCTTTAAAGGGCATAGACCTTGAGGTTGAGGAAGGCAAGATAATAACACTGATAGGCGCAAACGGCGCAGGAAAGAGTACGACCCTCAGATCAATAATGGGGCTTGTCAAGCCAAAACAGGGCACTATAAGCTATATGGGCAAGAACCTGCTTGAAATGAAAACCCAGAACATGGTAAGCCATGGTATAACCCTGGTGCCTGAAGGAAGAAGAGTTTTCCCCAATCTGTCGGTGCTTGAAAACCTTAAAATCGGGGCTTTCGCAAGAAACGACGAAAAAAGCATAAAGGATGACATGGAATGGGTATACAAGCTGTTCCCAAGACTGAAGGAAAGAACCTGGCAGCTGGCAGGTACCCTGTCCGGCGGTGAACAGCAGATGCTTGCAGTGGGAAGGGCACTGATGTCAAGACCCAAGCTCATGATGATGGATGAGCCGTCCCTGGGACTTGCGCCGCTTATAGTAAAGGATATTTTCAGCATAATAAAGGAAGTCAACAAGCAGGGTGTTACGATTCTTCTGATTGAGCAGAATGCAAACGCCGCTCTCCACATTGCCGACAAGGGCTATGTTATGGAGACGGGACGCATCACCATGAAAGGGAGCGGAGCAGAGCTGCTTGCAAATCCGGATGTAAAGAAAGCGTATCTTGGAGATGCAGCACATTAGTAGAAGATTGCGCAGCAATCTTCTACAGATACGAGATTCGAGATGCGGGATACGAGGAGGTCTTGGTATTCCTTAAGGGTATCGGAAAAAAGGGAACCTGGACCCGTAAGAAATACCAAAGCTTTTC
>Ga0196971_1000302_pt1 | contig 43444 bp, 52 predicted proteins | sample S1v_1013CmetaG_FD_148660 | JGI IMG/M metagenome (GOLD analysis project Ga0196971, IMG submission 148660) | Soil microbial communities from Anza Borrego desert, Southern California, United States - S1+v_10-13C | ecosystem: Environmental > Terrestrial > Soil > Desert | place: USA: California... | reverse complement strand
AGCCGTTGCCGTAGCCGTTGCCGTTGCCGTCTCCGTTGCCGTTGCCGTAGCCGTCGCCGTCGCCGTTGCCGTTGCCGTCGCCGTAGCCGTTGCCGTCGCCGTTGCCGTCGCCGTCGCCGTTGCCGTAGCCGTCGCCGTTGCCGTCGCCGTAGCCGTCGCCGTTGCCGTTGCCGTCGCCGTTGCCTGCTCGCCCCGAGGCCATGGCGACATACTGCGCCTCTTTCTCGCTCGCCAGGCCCAGCGCTTCATCCACACTGATCGCGGTGCATAGCGGCGCCTTTGCGTCCCTCCAGGCTAAGGTTCCTTCTAGGCACGCTCCACCGCGTACGATGTCATCGACAGTTACCACGCGAAGCGTTCTTGGCTTCACGCGGCCTCCCAAGCCCTCGCGGCGGCTTCGGTGCACTCGGTGACGCTCGTCACGTCGTGCAACGTGATGCGCGTAGCTACCATGCCAATCTTGCTCGACTTGTTCGGGCCCACCTGCGCCAGCTCGACAAATCCTTTGGTCGTGGCCCAGTAGATGGCATTTCGTGCGCCCGACAGAACCAAGGTCCGGCCCTTGTCGCGCTTAGATTCGATACGCCCCCAGAAGACTCCGCGATGCGCAGTGGTGACCAGAACCGTCTTATTCGTTGCTTTGCTCATGTTCTTCTGTTGCTCCTGTTAATGGCGCCATCAGGCGCTTGTCTTCTTCCGTCTGCTCTCGCTGCTCGCATCGTGGCTCGATGATTCCGAGCCTGCGCCATGTTTCCCCGAGGCACGCGCCACAATGCAGAGACGGCATCAACGCTGATTCACGCCTGCAATTCCAGCAGACGATTGAACCGTCATTACAGACCAAGTTGTGGCGTCTCGCGAGAGACCGCGCAAGTGCATCCGGGTCTGCCATCAGTCGATTCGCGAAAGTCACGCTGCCCCCTTCGTGAGACGCTTGCTAGCTGGCGCCGATGGCAAAGCGAGACCACTCACTTCACGGTCACGTGCCTGCTTAGCGAGCGAGTCGTATGCCTCGATGAAACGCGCGCGATCCGCCTCGAGCGAGCCCTCCAGGCAGAGCCTGCTCCAGCCCCACCGCTCTACCAGCGCCGTCACGATCGCGTCGTCGAACCGCGGAGCGCCGCAGTAGCCCTCGCTCCGAATCTGCGCCAGCACATCGAGCCACGCATCGGCGCCGCTCCGCACCGGGCCGCGCTCCAGATCAGCCGCCGCGGATCGAACCTCAGCGACCGTCGGCATGAATTTGCTCGTTGTGATGAGCCGCTGCACGGCAGCGCGAGCGCTCTCCACGTCCAGGTCGGCCAGCATCGTCTCGTAGACCTGGCTCGTCCGCGAATGCACCTTGGCGTGCGGGTAGGCGCCGAGCAGGAGCATCACGAGCTCGGCTGCGTCGGACTTCTTCACGTCCCACCTCCGGCGGCTCGCCGCTCGTCCTCAGCCTCTTGCGCGCGCAGCATGGCTACGCGCTTCGCCTGCTCGCTCAGACGCTCGTCCTGCTCCGACGCGCGCCGCCCGCTCTTCGGCGCGGCCCACTTGGCGCTGTTCCGAATCCAGGTGCGCATCGCCGCCTGCCAGTCGCTGAAGGTCGACCCCTTCGCTCGGTGGTGGTCAGTGAACGCTGGTAACTCCAGCTCCAAATCCACTGACAGTGTACGCGCCAGGTAGCGGGCGCTGTCGTTCGGGACGAAGTCGTCTGGCAGGCTCGTGGAGGGCCGCTTGCTCTTTGGACGTGGCTTGGGTGCCACCGAGGGCCCCGGGGCGATTCTAGCCCCTACTGCGGTCCGACAATCACCATCCTCGTCACGGTGCAACGGCGTTGCATCGTGGGAGTCGAGCGGAGACGAAGGCGGAGCGAAGTCCCCCATACCCCCTTCCCATTCCCGTTCCCTTCCCTTCCCTTCCCTTCCCTTCCGCTCGGGAGCTTCCAAGTTTTCCTCGGAAGCTTCCAAGGAAGCCTTGGCGTGGTCCGAGGGAGGAGGTATCTCGCTCGGAACCTCCTTGTTCCCGATGGCCTGGTGCAGGCGCCAGTCACGGATAAATCCGTAGTCTTTACCGGCGACTGTGTAGCGCACGATGTACATCTTCGATGCAAGTGCCTTGAGCACCTCCTCAAAGTCGCCATCCCAGTACGGGAGCACGTCGCTCTTCAGCGCGCGGGGGCGCCACTCGAATCGACCCTCCCGATCGGCGTAACAGAACAGGCCGATGAATGCCTGAGTGAGGGGAAGCCCGGTCTGCATCTGCAGGTCCCAGAGCTTCTCGCTCTTGAACAGCTCCGGCTTGACGGTCCGGATCCTCCCCCTCATCGAGGACCCTCCTCGCGGCGCGCGCGAGGCGCGGACTCGGCGAGCAACCGGGCAAGCTCGATGGTGCGGCGCGGCGCGAAGTCGCCGCCCTCGAGGACGGCCAGCGAGAGCCTACCGACGGGCGTCATCGCGATGGCGCCGAGCGCCAATGCCCTGACGCGGTCTTCGTCGACGCTCTCTCCAGAGGCGGCGGCCGCGAGGATGGCTACGGCCTCGCTGCGCAGCGCATGCGCGTCTAGGTTGTGCGCAGCCTTCCGGTGGATTGAGGTGCTAGCGGCCGAAAGGCCGTGGAGGTTCGAGTCCTCTCCTTCGCACAATCCTTGAACTTTCGGAGACTTAAGCAATCCCACTGGAAAAGACCCGCTGCTAGCGCGCGACCGCTCGGCCTGTTCGAGCGCGCGCTCGCCGGCGCGGAGCCCCGGCTTGACGTACAGCGCCGTGGTAGTGACCCGGCGGTGCCCTGCCACGTAGGCCGTCCCGGTCAGGTTCCCGCCCTCGGCGAGCTCGGTCAGCCGGGCGTGGCGGAGATCGTAGGCGCAGAAGGTCCGGAGCTTCGCCGCCGGGAGCCCAACCGCTTTGGCGGCCTTCCTGAGCTGCCACCGATAGTCATGGCTCCCGAAGACTGGGCCGGCGATCCCGGGGCGGCAGACGCTCTCGAGCGCGGCGCGCGCCGCGGGCGTCAGCGGCAGGACTCGGCCGAACCGAGCCTTGTCGATGTCGTCCGTGATGGTCAGCGTGCTCGAGCCGCGGGAGTAGTGCTCCGGGACCGAGAGCGCGTCGAGGGTAGCCGGGCGAAGAGCAGTCTCGAACGCGACCACGAACCGGGCCCGAATCGGGAACGATGGCTGGTCGGTGCGCGGGCGCGTCCAGCCCGGGAGCGCCGCAATGAGCGCCTCGCATTCCTCCAGCGAGATGTCGGTGGCCTTGCCCCGGCGGCGCACCGCGAACGCCGTCCCGATAGCCTTGCGCGGGAGCTTCGGAAACTCTGGCGCGTCGACCAGATACCCCTGCTCTTCGCACCATGCCAAAAAGCCACGCAGCGTCGACCGTTCCTTTTGCAGTGTCGCGCGCTTAACCGTTCTCAGCCGTGACCGTCCATACTCGGCAATCGAAGCCGTCCGGACGGCATGCGGATCGTCGCCAAAGTGGGGGCACAGGTGCGTCCTCATGTGCAGCCGGTACAGCGACGCCGTTTCCGGGTCGATCACCGAGGCGATGTCCTCAAGCCACTTTTCCGCGAGGCGACTCAATGTAAGCTCGGCCGGCAATTCCCATCTACTCATCAGACCCCTTTTCACCCGCGATCTCAGCCAGGGCTTGAGCCGCAAGCTCCTTGTCCAAATCCGTCCAGCGCACCCGGCGCACCCGGCGCGCACGGCGCCTCCGCCGCTGACGCTCCGACTCCGCGAGAGCCTCTCTGATCAGGCTATCGTCCGCCACAGTACCACCCTCCCTGTGATTGTAATTACGATTATGCGCCCATGATGCACATGTGCAACACAGTTTCGACACAATCTGTAAATACAGTAGGCCGCTGTGGGATGGCTCGCTGGACTCAAACGTCCTGCCATTGTAATGACGCAAGGCGATGAACCGCAGACCAGGCACCACGCAGGCGAGCACCGTCCTCTGGCAGATACGGGTGACAGAGGAAGAGGACGACTGCGCCAAGGCGCTCGCCGAGTATCACGCTGAGAGCTTCAGCGACTACGTGCGGCGGCTCATCACGGAGGACCGGCAACGGCTGGTCGACGCTGGACTCCGACCGCCACGCAAGCCACGCAAGTCGCGCACTGCCCCGAAAGCGAGCAGCGCTTAGGCGGCCAATGTGGTACGCTTCAGTATGTCGCCTGAAGCAGTGGCCCTGGCGTCGCTAGGGGTAGCGGTTATCGGACTGGTATGGGACGCCGTGAGCCAACGACGGACGATGCGTACCGTGCAGCGACACCTGGTATCCCTGGCACGCCGGGATGATGCTGTCGCTGACCAATTCGGGGCTCTCGCCGACGAGCATCGCAAGCTGAGCTTGCGCCAGGACCGGCTCACCAGCATCGTCACCGACCGCGGCTGGCGCGACTCGATGCTGTTGACCCGGTTCGACTGGCGCAATCCAAGGGACAGGGGATAGGCTCCAGCTAATGAGCCAAGTCGTAGAAACACGCCTTATCATCCTGACAGCACACGAGGCCTCCGAATTCATTCGCGAATCCATTCGCGAAGCCCTTATTGAGCAGGCGCCCATGGAGCCATTGCCGGCGCTACTGGACAGAAACGAGATTGCCCGACAACTGAGCGTCGCCACATCAACCTTGGATAGGCTCAGGCGCGAAGGGCTGCCGTGTGTAATGATCGGCAACTCTCCGCGCTTCGAACTGAGTGCGTGCCTAGAGTGGATACGGGCGCGATGATTCATTCTGCGGCCGCATGAAATTCACCATCTCGGATTGCGACAAGCCAAACCCGAAACTGCTCTGGGCCAAGCTCATCTAACTTTCCAAGCAGTAGCGTCACGGGTAGATACGTATCCCGCGTAGACCGTTCTATTCTCGCAACATCCGCTGCGTACGCTCCACGGCGATGCCGCTCGGCATGCCTACGAGCCCTTTCCCGGTTGCGTTCCAATACCTGCTCAGGCGAGGGGCGAGGCCTTACCTCTATAAGGCCGGCTTTAGCAGCTTTGGCTCTGGCGTTTATTTTAGATATGCAAGCTTGACACGTCTTGCACCCTGCTTTCGGCGGCTCCTTCCCGCACGCTCCGCATTTCCCGCTAGCCAGACGGGCATCTGAATACCTCCGACAGCGTTCGCGCTTGGATGCTGTGTATCTCTGATGCCAAAGCTTCGCGGCCGAGCATGCTTGATGCTTGGTCTCTGCCTCGACGTAGATGACACGTGCACCATTCTTCCCTTTGCTCTCGGCAAGATCGCAGGTCTTGATTGAGCCTTCGCTGTCTATTTCTACGCGCCAAAACATCAGAAGCCTCCTTCTGGCACCATGGGTGACTCGTCCGCGATCTTCACGATCTGCGGCGTGGGCACGAGCGTGAAATTCTCGCCGCGGATGGTGACAGGCAACGTCGAGTAGCTGGCATCGTAGAGTACCAGGTCACCGACGCGGCATGGCGGCTCGCTCCACTTGCCGTCACGGTAGCGCCCGGGGCCAACGGAGACCACTTCGCCGTAGGCCGCCGTGATGGCGGGAGAGCGCACATCGTCGGTGGTCACGTCATCGGTCGGGAGCCAGATAGGGCCGCCGCTCTGGTGGGCGAGCGCGCGCTCCTCGTTTCGTTTCACCAGAATCAGGTCCTGAAGCGGCTTCAAGTTCAGCGTCTCCTTGTCGAGCTTGGCGTAGATGACGCCGTTGCGAACCATGTAGGTTTTGCGACCGCGCTCCGTGAGCCGGTAGCTGATGTTGTGGAGCGTGCACAGAAACACGTCGCCCGGCAGAACGCATATGCGCTCCGGGGCCAGCCCGGGGCCAGTGCTCAGCACTTCGCCAATGAATGGCTTATCGCGGCTCGCGTCGCTGCCCGTGATCTCGTACATCGTCGGCGCCAGGATGCCGTTCAGAGCGATCGCGCGGCGCTCCTGCTTCCACGGGACGCACTGCACGAAGTCGAACACGTTGCGGTCACGGAGCCCCTCCAGCGCCTCGGGCGCGCGCTCCGGAGTGTCGCGGGTAACCAGCTCCAACAGATTGCTCATTGCGCCCTCCGGCGATTGTTGCTCTTGAGGATGTCGGCCAGGATGTCGTCTGTGCTTTCGTTTCTCTCGTCGACTGCGCCGTTGCCGCGGCTGTCACGTCGGAGCACCGGCGGGGACTGCTTGGTCTTCTTGGCAGATGCTAGCTTGCGCGCAGCCTCGCTGACCTCGGGCTTTGGCGCCGGCTTTTTGATGAGCGGATGCTTGGCGAGCTTTCGACGCTCGGACGCGAGCACGCGCTGCCCAGCCTCTTCGACGCTCATGCTAAGCCCAGTCGGGGTCCGCGTCTTGACCAGCACCTGGTAGACTCGCTCCGCGAAGCGCGGGACCTTCGTCACTTCGCCCCTGAGCGTGCTCGTGATGAGTCCCAGGTCGGCCTGGTATTGCTGATGCTGGGTGAGCTGCTGAGCCTCCTCTGTCTTCTTTCGCTCAGCTTCCTCCAGCTTCTGCATCAGAGTCTGGACTTGCTGCGCCAGCGCGCGCTCGCCCGGGCTCCGGCGGCTCTTCGTGAGGATGATCTTCTGCGCCTCGTCGTACGGCATCTCCGCCGTCTTCTCGATGATGGCCTTGAGCAACTCAGGGTCGCCCGATTGTTTGAAGGCTACGCGCGCCTGGTGAATCTCCTCGTACGGGCGCAGCTGGTCGATGATGCCCGAGATCTGCTGGCGCTGAGAAGAGACCCATTGCTGACCCTGCTGGTCTCGCGCATTCAGCTCTTGCTCCCGAGCCTGAAACGCACGGTCGCGCTTGTTGTTGGCCGCGCGCCACTGCGTCCAGCGCTTGTCGTTCGGGAACAGCTCCTCAGGCTTCTTGCCGAACGCGAGCTTGAACGCAGTATCCAGGTCGCCGTCGTCCGCCGCTTTACGTGCCGCCTTCAGCGCGGCGGAGTCTGGCTCATTGTCGGGGGCAGAATCGTCATCCTCCGCCGGTGTTTCATCGGCCGGAGCATCGTCGTCATCGGATGTGCTATCATCCGACTCGTGCTCATCGTCAGCCTGATCCTCAGGCTGCTCTCCTTCAGCGTCATCGCCACCGTCGGCATCGCCGCGCGATTCTTCGGGTGCGCCCTTGAGGATGTCACCGATGATTGAGTCATCGGAGTCTGACGGCGTTGCGCTCGATTGAGGCGGCGCCGCGGTCTGTTCGTCTGCCATGGGTCTCCTGTTAAGCGGTAGGCATCGGCTGCTGTCCCTGAGCAGCTGCCTGCGCCTGCGCGGCCATCATCTCTCGCTCTTTGGCGTTGGCCGTGAGCTGAGAGAGGAACGTCTTGAATAGCCCGAGACGCGCGGTGACCTCTGGGTCATCCATATCGTCGATCATCTCGAGGCGAGCCTGTAGATACGCGGCCCCGACCTTCAGGGTCAGCGAGTAGTCCTTATCCATCCAGATCTCGGGCGCCATGTAGCGTCGGCGCGCGGTCTCTAGGTCGGCATACATCCAGTCGTCGATCTGCCGCTCGATGAACTGCTCCTCAGCTTGGCTCAGCGGTGTGCCAGTCGCACCGAAGACGTAGCCCGTCTGGAGAATCTTGGCGTACGCCTCGCCGCTGATGATGCCCATCTGCACCAGCTCTTTGGCGAGCTCGACGTTGTCCGCGAGCGTGTTGACGCTCCCGCTCACGGCTTGCGGCTCGACGCGGTACTTGTGCTTCTCCAGCACGTCGAACACGTCCGCTCCAATCTCCTGAAGCCAGCCCTTTTCGCCACCACCTTTCCAGAGCGAAGTGAATCCGCCTTCCTTCTGAAGCTCGCGGGCGCAACGGATGATCTGCTTGGCGGTCTCGGGCCCGACGCAGCGGGTGAATTCATCCTCAAGCGGAGCGAAGATCTCGTAGACCTCCTGCTTCAGCAGGCGAATCGCGACGCCGCTCAGACCCTTTCCGAGAGCCATGGTCGCATGCGCCTCGTTCATGCCCGGCAGGTCAAAGACGGCATCCTTGTGGAGCTTCAGCAGGTCGAGCACGACGGGGTGAAACGGCGGCGGCGCCGTGTATTGCGGGGCGCGATCCATCGGTCCCGTGTGCGGAATCAGGATCACATCCTTGACGGCCTTCAGTTGCTCCTCGTCACTGGATGTGGGATCGAACACGAGCGCGCCCTTCGGCGTGATCCGCTCGGCGTTGTCGACGCTGTTCAAAATTTCGTTGTAGCGACGGTCAGCTGCGACGCAGCGCTCGAAGATGGTCCTGCCCCACACGCCCGCCAATTGCGGCATCGGGCAGAAGCGAACACACGGCGGTTCGCTACTCTCGTAGTCGCGCCGGTCGAGCACGAGACCCGGGATGCAACACATCTGGACGCCGGGCACGCCGCCCTTATCGGGGTCGCCCCACTGCATGCGCCAGCCCTGAATGAACGGAACACGCAGCGAGTCGTCGTTGTCCTCTTCGTCGTCGTCCTCGGAGTAGAGCTCGCGCCATCGAGTGAGCTGCTTCGGGTCCGATGCGGCGGCCATGATCTCCGCGCGATGCTTCGGGAACCGCGCCGCGAGCTTGCGCGGGTCCCAATACGTAATGCGCCCGATCGACGAGTATCCGTCGTACGGCATACCGCCTGTCTCAACCCACGTGTTCAGCGAGTCGTCCAGCTCGGTGACGATCTTTCCCTGGGTGGGGTCGCTCCAGAACCACATCATGCTCGCGCCGGTGGCGATGGTGCTCAGCCGCGCGCCATGCCGCCAGCTCTCCCAGAGATCCTTGAAGATGCCGCTCGGCTCAGCCATCTGGCCCTCAACGAAGCGGCCCGCTTTCACAGCGGCCGCCTTCACGGCCCAGCCGCCGTCGCTCACAACGAATTGCGTCTTGGTGCGCTCGAGCGAGAAGATCTTCGCGTCGATGGCATCCATGACGCGAGCGCCGTAGTTGTGAGTCTGGCGATACGCTTCGCTCTTGTTGCCCTGGGCATCTGTGTCGATGAAGTCGTAGTCCTCAGCGCCATCGTATGCTCCGGCGTCGAACCGGTTCAGGCCGAGCCCCTCGTACTGACTCAGCCATTCGCATGCACGCTGTTTGCGCTTGGAGATGGCGCTCAGCCGTTTCCGAGCTGTAGCGGTCAGCGCTTGCCCGGCGAGAGTCTCGTCCTCGATGTCGCCCCAATGATCCAGACGCGGTGGCATGTCATGACAGTCTGCCCCGTGCTAGAACCTACGTCAAACCAGGACACTGCTAGAAAGACGTAGGCTTGCCCGCTCTCATCTCGGATGACGATTCGACCCTGCTCGAGGACCTGATCCAGGAGAGCCTGGTTGGGGACGACCCCGACTCGCCGTGGTGGCGGATTCTGGATGGATTGCACGCGAAGCAGAGAGCGGCACTGGAGGACCCATCTCCGCGGAAAACCTGGCCAAAGGGGCGCCGCGGTGGCGGTTCGCATGCGCTCGCGGCGTGGTTGCTCGAGGAGTATCACCGGTGGCCAGGGCACTCGTCGCTGTTCGTGGCGCTAACGAAGGAGCACGCCAAGAGCATCCTCTGGCCGACGCTGACGCTGTTCAATGAGCGCTACCAGCTCGGACTGGATATGAACGGGCTCGACCTGGTTGCGACGGCGCCGAACGGCTACCGCGTCATGCTGAAGGCCGCGAAGGACCGGGCCCAGGTGGAAAAGCTTCGCGGCTTCGCGGGCGGGCTACGCCGGGCAGCGGTCGACGAGTGCGGGTCGTTTGGGGGCCACGACAAGCAATTCCGCTATCTGCTCTCCAGCGTCATCACGCCGCAGTTCATGGATACTCACCATCTCGGCGGCGGACAGCTCATTCTGTGCGGATCGCCAGGTCTCGACCCGCGCGGCTTCTACTACGAGAAGTGCACTGGTCGCGACCACACCGGGCGAGAGGTGAACGCTTGGTCGTCGCACCGGTGGACCGCGCTCGACAATCCGTATATCGATGCAGCGGGCTACCTGCGTGAAGAGCTGAACGAGGGCAACTACATCCTCGATGACACGCCGGCTGATGCCATCGTCGAGCAGCTGGTCGCGCTGAAGGACACGCCGATCGACGATCCGGCATGGGCACCGATCCTGTCGAAACTCTCGGCTGAGTTTCGCCGCGAGTATCTGGCGGACTGGGTCAAGGACACAGACTCGCTCGTGTACCTTCCGACGGAGCGCAATATGTTGCCGCCCGGATGGGAGCTACCGCGTGACCAGCCGTGGCGCATCGTCGTCGTGGTTGACCCCGGCTGGGGCGACGGGAACGGCTTCGCGGTGGCCGCCAAGTCGCTCAGGGGCAGGGAGATTGTCCTGCTGCGCGCCTACTACGTGCCCGAGTTGGACGATGACCAGATCGCTGTGGAGCTGGCCGCACTGCGCGCGGCGTGGCGCACGGGCGAGATCTACGCGGACTGCGGAGGCGAAGGCGACCGATTCGTGCAGAACATGGCGAATCGCGGCGTCATCGTGCAGGCGCTCGGCAAGCCGCGGAAGAAGCCGCGCATCGAGTATCTGCGCGCGCTCATGAAGACGGGCTCGCTCCAGATTCGACCCGAGCACTGCGCCGACGTGCTGAGCGAGTGGAGCGCCCTGCCCTGGAGCGAGGACCGACAGAGCCACCGGGAAGGCTTCGTGGATGACGTGGCGGACGCCGTGCTCGGCGCAGTCAACCAGCTGAGCCAGCTCTTCGTCGCCGCCAAGCCGCCGCGCCCGAAGCCGGGAGAGGCGGGATTCGCGGAGTACCAGGAGCGCCTGGAAAAGGCCGCCGCGGTCAGGGCCGGCAAGCGCATGTTGCGGCGGAAGCGGCGCTGACCGCGCTGGTCAGAGAGAGCGTGACGACCGCGTGATGGTGTCTAGCTTCTTGACGGCCAGGTCGAGCCCTCGCACTTCGCCGCTGACCTCGTCGAACGAGTCGGCAACGACCTCGAAATCTTCGACCTGCCCAACGAGCCTGGTGACCTGTTCCTGAAGATGCGCGTTCGAGTCGACGACGGCTGCAAGTCGCACCTCGAGCGCCTGAACCTGCCGCGTGAAGTCGGGTTGCGACTCCTTCAGCTTCTCGTAGACCAGCGCCGAATCGCGGGCCTCCTGTGCGCTCCGTGCGGCGACCTTCATGGCCTCGTTGACCTCTTCGACGGCCTTGCGGGTGTGGTGCAACCCGGAGTCGAGCGCGACGGCCTGGCGCGACGCGGCGTCCCGCATCTCGGTGAAGCGGTCGTCCAAGGTGGCCACCTTGCGAGCCAGGTCGCCGATTGCGCGGCCCATGTCCTCGCGGATTGCGGCCAGAGCGCGGTCGGTCTCGAGTTGGAACCGAGCGATGAGCTGTTCGATTGGCGCGGGTTGCGCCGGCTTCTTCTGGTCAGCCATTGCGCTGCACGCTCCCATCGTCGACCCAGCCTGCGATGACCGATACGCCGGTCAGTGTGCCGAGCGTTTCGAAGTCGCCGCACATCTCCACCGTGGACGACACCGGTACGTCGACCGTGTATTCGACGCCGTCATCTCCAGACACTACCGCCGTGCCGGGCGTGTCGATTGACTCGTTCATGATGAGCAGCGTGCTCGCCCGTCTCTTGGGCGCGCCACCCACGTCCAGCAGTGACCCTGCCGTGACGTTCCTGCGCACATTGATGCGCCCGTCTCCTGCTGCAACGCTCATCCCATCTGCCTTTCGTTGTTGATCGCGTCGAGCCGCGTCCTGAACGACGCCGCGCCCGAGCCGCCACCGGGGACCGCGCCACTAGCTTGCCCGCCTTCCTGGCGACGCGCCAGCTCCGCGTCCTGAGCCGCGAGCATGTGAGCCGTGAACTCGGGCGCCGCCGTCGGGTCGAGTTGCCCTCGCAGTCCGAGCAGCGAATCCAGTCGGCGGAGCTTTTCGGACGGGATGTGACGGCCGGACATGTGCATGCGCTGGATCTGGCCGAGTGTTTCAGCGCGGAATCCGTCCCATAGCTCGGGCCAGTTCTGCTGAACCGCCTCGAGCATCTCGGGCGGCGCCGCCCCGCGGACGATCTCCCGGAGCGCGACGCGCGGCTGGGTGGCTCCGACGAACCGCGCGGCGAAGTCCCATGCCCGGTCGAATGACGGAGCTGCTCCCACGGGGTCAAGCAGTGTCGTGACCGTGCGTTGCGGGATGACCGCCTGGAGGTACGTCGCGACCTGTGCGGCTTTCTCGGTGACGGCCATGTACACGGAGGGATGGGTGCGACCGAGCTCGCCGGAGCTGCCACCGACCTGCTGGAGCAGCGTGGTCGGGTCGGCGGCGATCTCGTCCAGTCGCTCGCGAGCCTCCTCGACGGCATCCTGGATCTTGCGCTTTCCAGCGAACAGCACGAGCGGGTCCCGGTCTTTGCCCCGCGATGGCTTCTTTCGGAGCGCCTCCGAGGCCAGCGTCTTGACCTGCTGTTGCCCGGCGCGGTCGATCTCCAGGAGCGCGTCACGGTAGGCCACCTCTGGCGACTGCGGCGGCTCGGCAGCGCGCGCCTGGACGGCGGCATTTATGGCGAGCCCAGCGCCGCCTGCGCCAGCGACCACGCCCATCGGGCTCTTGGCCACGTCGGCGATTGAGAAGTTTGGACCGCCACCGATATTCACGGAACCGCTCTGAGCGTCATGCTTGGCGAGCGTCTCCTTGATCGACCGGAACGCGCTGGAGTCGAGCGGCCTACCTGTCTTCTCCAGCTCGCTCGCGCCCTGGTCGACGCCGCGGAGGAATGCGTCGCGCATCTTCCGGTCGTGGTAGAGGCGCTGCATCATCGGATCGTCGGGTATCAGGCGGCCCTCGACGTGGCGCATCAACTCGTCGCGGAATTCGCCGCCCTCACCGCGGCGCCCAACGAGGCGACCGTACTTGCGCGCGAGCTTGCCATTCCACTGGAGCTCGTCGGGAATCGAGTCAACGAAGTCGAGAGCGAGCTTCCGGTCCGACTCGGAGATGATGCGGTTGGCCTTGAGCCCGGCACGGACCTCATCCTTGGCCTCCTTGGTGAACGCCGTCTGCGGCGCGCCCATGGCGGCGTGCGACAGGGACGACTGGGCGCCCTCTGGCAGGTCAGCGAAGCCGGGCTTGCCGCGCACGCTGCCGCTGAGCTGCACCGAGCCGGCCTCGCCGCGCTTTTCAATGATGGCCTTGGCGCGCTGGTAGGCGGGGCTCGGTTGGGCCACGCCGGTCATGACATCGTTGGCGGCGGCAACGGGAGCCGACGGCACACTCGTGCCACCCATCATGCCGGAGCCGCCCGGCGGAATGCGCCCACCTCGGGAACGGAGTGATTCGGCGATCCAGTCGGGATAGTTCCGAATGATGGCCGGGTCGCTGTACACGGGATTCATCGCATAGCGCCGATAGGCCCGGTCCCACACCTTTCCGAGCGCGCTGTTCTTTGGGAGGTTCAGGTCTGTGAAAGCGGCGCTGAGCCCACGCGCCATCTGAATGGGTTGGCCGACGATAGGCAACCGCTCGCCGATATTGGCGGCCAGCGTGGCCCACTTGCGCGGGTCGCGCTTCATGGCGTCAACCCGGTTCTTTGCGACACCGATGGTGGTCGCCAGGTTCCAATCCTCCATCAGATTGCGGACGTCGGTAGCGAGCGCATCGAGACCGTCTTTGCGAGCGATGCCGTGCGCCTGCCGAGCCTCGATGAGCCCGTTCAGCCCGTCGAACACCTGCCCAAGATGCTTGCCGAATTCCTGGTTACGGCGTGGATCCTTTTGGGCCATCGCGAACATGCGGTCGACGGTCGACTCGCGCGTGATGCGCCCGGCGCCGGTCGTATCGAACTTGATGTGACCGGTCGCTTCGGTCAGCGTGTTCTGAACCTTGCTCCAGCTTTCGAGCATGGTCGTCCAGGGGACGTTGAGCGAGCGCTGTAGGTCAGCTGCGCCACCGAATAGCTTGGGGTCCGTGAGCCCTTTCCGTAGCCCATCCCGCGTCGGGATGATGGCAGACTTCAGCTCTTCCTTCGCGATGGCGTCCAGGTCGCTCGCGTCAATGCTCTTGCTGAGCCGGTGGAGCCGCCGCTTGAATTCGTCGAGCGCGACCATGCGATTGCCGGCGTCGGGCTCGTCGGCGATGCGCCGGGTGAACGTGTCGAGCGTTTCCTCGGCTCGCTTGCCGAAATTGCCGAGGGAGTACTTGCTCTGCTGGATCGCCGCGATGCCGTCCTCGGCGCCCTCTGACACGGTCGTTGCCCACTTCGCTTGGCGCTCCAGCAGAGGGGCCTCCCACTCCTGGGCGTATGTCCCAATATCCTCGTATTTCAGCTGGTTGCCGAGGTCATCGGAGAGCCCGTTGTTGAGGCGCGTGAACGATTCGGACGCATCCTGAGCCACGAGGAATATGTGGTCATCCGCGTCCCGAGCGAGGGTCGCCGCCTCGCTATCGGACATCTGAGAGATGGCCGGCGTGAATTCGTCCTCGAGGTCAGCCGCGCGCGCTGCGCCCACACTTCCGCCGCCGACTGGATCGACCATCTCTCGCGCCGCACCTTGCGCCTCGCTGACGACGTTGCGCCCACCGATGGCGCCTGCTGGCTTGACGGGGTCTTTTGCGAACACGGAGCCGATGCCCTTGAGCGCACCTCGGAACATGAAGTCCACGCCGGAGAAAGCGAGCGTATTGGCGGCGACGTTCTTCAGATCGTACGGCCGCTGCTCGAACCAGGCGTCGTCGTATTCCTGAGCGACCGCTTCTACGCCGGCCTCCGCGACGACTCCGCTCACGGTCGTCCCGAGGACGGCTCCGAACCCCGGTACGGCGGCTGCACCAGCCATGGCGGCGAGCGGAGCCGCGGCAAGGCTCGTCCCGAGCCCGGCGGCGAATGGCCGCGCCTCGCGCTGGAGCCGCGCCTGCTCGTCGTAGGCGCCCGGGAATGTCTCTTCGCCGCTCTGGACAGCGGCCGCTGGCTCTCCCATCGGAGCCGGGCCGCCCGCGCCGAAGGCGTCGCTGCCGACCGCGGGGGGCGTGAAGCCCTCGAGCGCGTCTCCGATCATGCCCAGTCCGCGCTGGAAGCCACCAGCGACGGCCGAGCCAAAGCCCTCGTCGGCGCCCTCTACCGCCTGCTGGTGGTCGTACTCTTCCTGCGAAACCAGCCCGAACTCGCGCCGCGCGCGGTCCGCCTCTTCGTCGGGGACGGAGTCGTAAACCTCGCCTGACCGCGGGTCGATAAAGACTGGCATTACTTGCTCTTCCATCTGCTAGGTGCGCCAGGGGCGCCGACGCGGCTCTGTTTGCGGCGGGACTGAATGAGCGCTTCGAGCGCATTCAGGTTGGTCGCGATCTCAGCGCGCGTCGCGTCCTCGTCACCGAGTGCATCGGTGTAGAACTTTAGTTCCGACTCGGATATCGCAGCGCCCGTCTGGAGGCGGACCAGCCCATCCATCGCCACGCGACGGGCCGCCTCGATGGGTTTGCCTTTGCCCAGCAGTCCAGGGACCACCTCTTGCAGCCCCGGCGCTTGCATGCCCTTGAAGCCGTCCGGAACAATCAATGCTCCAGTCTTCGGATCGCGCTGGAGACCGACGGACTTCCCGAACTCTATGACCGTCTGCCACGCTGCCTCGGCTTTGCCTTCCGACTCGGACAGCTCCTGCTCCTTGCGCGCCACGGCTTCCTTGTCCTCTCGCGTCTTCTGTGAACGGACGCTTTCACCGGCCGGGCTTGGGATGCCCATGGCCTTATCGAAGGCCGAGAGCTGTTCGGGCGTCGCGCCCGCATCCTCGTATGCCTTGCGCGCAGCGAGCTGCTTGGCGAAGGCGTCGATTGCGCCGGCACCAGCCGGAGGCGGCGGAGGAGGCGCGTACCGGATGCTGACTCGCTCGTTCTCCTTATCCACGAGCCCCTGAACCTCAGCCTGGCCCTTGGCCATGAGCGCCGCTGAATCCTGCAGCATCTGCGCCTGGATATCCGCGTTGGTTGCCTTTTGCTGCGCCTGGAACTGAGCGAACTGGCCCGCCGCGTTGTACATCTCCGCGCGTGCGGCCTTGATGCCCATCTCTTCGTCACCGAACACGCGCGTCCAGTGTGCAACGCGGCTCTTCTTGTCTTCCTTCTGCTGCTCGATGTCGTTGTCGATCGCCTTCTGCATCATGTCGAGCGCGCCGTTCGTGGCGCCGCGCTGCCCGCCGCGCTGCTGGAGCGTCTGACCGAGCCCACCGAGCGCGAGCGCGACGGCACCGAGAATCACATCGCCCGTGCTCATCTGCTTGATGAGTCGGCCCGGGTCGAGCTGGGTCGCCATGGCCGTCTTGATGTTTTGCTCGGCCTCGAGCTTCGCTGCCGTGCGCGCCTGGAGCTGGCGCTGCTGGTCGCCCATGAATGACTGGTGGTTGGCCTGGACGACGGCGAGCGCCTCCTCGCGGCCCTCCAGTCGCGCCTGGGTCGCTGCCTGGACGGCGCCGGCCGCGCTCATGGTGCGGTCGTACACGCCCTGCTGATTCGCCTGGAGTTGCTCGGGAGAGAGCGGAGTCCCGCGAATCTCCGCGGTGGCGGCGGGCATCCCCTGAAAGGAGCCGGGCAAGCCTGCGCCCGGGGCGCGCGGCGCGGCGCTCTGCTCAGGCAGGCCCGAGCCTCCCAGCTCCGTCCCGCTCTCCTTTTGCGCCATGAACGCGACCACGCGGTCCCGTGGCAGGTCGGCGAGCTTCGCGCTCGGGTCCGCGCCGAGCGAGGCGCTGGCCTGCTGGATGTACAGGCTCGTGTCGTTGCTCGAGGGTGGCGCGTACTTGGTGATGAACTCACCCACGGTCTTGCCGCGCGCGGCGTCGATCTCCACCTGCCGATTCAGCGCAGCGATGCCGTCCTCGGGCGACTCGAACGCGGCCCAGTGCCCACCATCCTCCGCTGGCTCTCCACGTGACGCCCCGGCCTGGCCCACGTATTTGAGGTTGCCCGGATTGTTGTGCACGTAGGCGATGCGGCTAGCCTTCGGGATGCGGATGCTGGATTCAGGCTCGTCGGGAGCTGGGGCCGCGGCGGGACGCTGTGTCTGCTGATCGACCGGCGCAGGCTCGGGCCTGGCGAGCATCGGTGGCGGCTCGGGCGCTTCGTGCGCGGGCGGTGGCGCCGGTGGCTTGTACAAGCGCCGAGCTTCCTCCGGGTCGCCCTGGCCGTACATGCTCGTGCCGTCCTCGTACTGCCAGATGCCGGTCCCAAAATCCGGGTCGGTTGGATCTGAGATCTCGGGGTCTGGCTCGAATCCTCGGAACATCAGGCCTCCAGCTGCTTCTTGAGCGCGTCGAGCTCGCTGCGCATGCTGCTGAGCGCGGCGTGGTTGACCAGCGCGAGCCGCCCGGTGTCGACTCGCCGGTAGCCGTCTGCGCCGACCTTGACGATGTCGCGCCCGAATGGCGAGCGCTCGAGGTCCTGCGCCATGGGACCGGCGCGCTCCGTCTCGGTATCCTCGCCGAATCCAGGGCGGTAACGGTAGCCGTGCGCTGGCGCGGCACGAAGGTGCTCGTCCAGTTTTGCCTTGATGCTATCCAGGCCCTGGATGCTTTCCTTCGCGCGCTCGTCGCTGAGCGCGACCTTGCCTAGCGCTTGCCCGGCGCCGCCAGCTAGCCCACCGATAGTGTTCAGCGCCAGCTGCTCGCCGAATCCCATCTGGTCAGGTGAACCGGCATCAGCCGAGCGAACGCCGTACCGGCCGCCAACGTCCGTGTTGATCAGGCTCGTCTGGTTCGCCAGCAGCGACTGCGTCAGGTCGTTGGCGAGACCCTGGCCCGCCAGGCCCTGCTGATTCGCCTGGCTGAGGAAGTTCAGGCCGGTCGCATTGGCCTGATTCGCGAGCCCCCCGTAACCGAGCCCTGCGTCCAGACCCAGCCGTTGTCCCGCAAGGTTGCGGTCCGCGTCCGCCATCAACACGCCCGCGTCCTGGCCGCGCATGCCCATGTTGACGTTGGCGATCCCGAGCTCACGCGACACGTCCTGGCCACGCGCGCCGAGCGCCGTCTGCTGATTGCCCTGGAGCAGCGACAGGTCCTGACCGCGCGCCCCGAGCTGCGCCTGGAGGTTACCGAGGCCCATCTGAGCCGCCGTTGACTGATTGCCCTGGAGCGCCGAGAGGTTCTGCCCGCGAGCGGCAACGGACGCCTGCTGGTCGGCGGTGAGCGCCCCGAGGTCCTGGCCGCGCTGGTTGACCGCCGTCTGCGCGCGGAGCCCTTCGAGCCCGAGCGCCGTGCTCTGGTCACCCTGGAGCGCCGAGAGGTTCTGGCCCCTGGCGCCTAGCGCCGTCTGGGCCTGGAGCTGCTCGAGCGCCGTCTGGGTGCCCTGGTTGGCCATTGCCGCCTGAAGGTCCTGGCCGCGCGAGCCTAGGGCGACGCTCTGGTCACCCTGGAGCGCGCTCAGATTCTGGCCGCGGAATCCGAGGTCCTGCGCGCGCTGCGCCTCGCTCATCTGTCCACCGAGCCCGATAGCGGAGAGCTGGCGGTTTTTGAGCATGTCGGCCTCTTGCGCGCGGAGCGTCGCAAGCTGGCCTGCGGTGTCGCTCATGATCGCGCTACCCTCGCTCATCGCGCCGCGGAGCGCCTGAGCTTGAGAGCCGGCGCCGCCGCGCCCCGACCGCGCCGCGCCAATGAGGTTGGCCATGTTGTCGGATTGCGCTTGCTGGAGCTGAGCTTCCGCGACGCTCGGCCCGTCGGGAGCGTCGAGGAAGCCGTTCAGGCGCTGGAGCATGCCGGCCTGGTCCGCGTTGAATGCGCCCTGGTTGCCGAGCTGCCCCGCGATCGCGCCCGGGCCCGCCTGCATCTGGATGTTCCCGACCTGACCGACCGTCGGCGCGGCGCCCAGCTGCCCCGCGATGCCACCCACGTTGCCGACTTGGTAGCCGCCGCCCAGCTGCCCCGCGACGTTGGAGATTGCTCCGAGCGAGCCCGGGTTGACATTGCCGACGTTCGCCGCTTGCGGCGTGCCTCCCAGCTGGCTCGTGCTCAGCGCGCGCGGGGCCGCCGTGCCGCCGTACGTCGGGACGCTCGCGCCGATGTCGAAGCGCGGGGCCACCGATTGGGCGCCGGCCTTGAAGTTCTGACCCGCTGCGTTGAATGCGCCGGCCTGCGCTTTCTGCTGGTTCGCGACCGCCGAGCCCTGATTCTGGATGTTGGCCCCGAGCGCCTGAGATGCCTGTACCAGCGGCTTCGCCTGCCAGTGCTGGCTCTGCATCTGTTCGCTCTGCGTGTACATGCCCTGCGCGAGCGGCCCACCAAAGACGCCCTGGTCGACGACGGGCGCGGCGCTGGCAATCATAGGCGTCGCGGGAGCGGCCGACTGCGCGGGGCCCTGCGCCGCTGGCCTGGGCGCAAACGGGTTGCTCGTGGGCACCGATGCCCCGAGATTACCGACCTGGCCCGATAGGACGTTGCCGCGTTGCTGAGACACCGGGTTCTGTCGGAACGCGGGAGCGATGACTTGCCCGGATAGCCCCGCCGATCGCGTGCTGACCTGCGGAACATTGGCGCGCTGCCCGGGAGCCACGATGTTGTCGAAGATTGAGGCCATTCACGTTCCCTTCGCCGCGCTGCGGCGGCTCTTGCGCTTCCGGATGACCTCCAGCGTGATGCTGGAGAGCGTCTCGCCCTCGCTCGCGCCAGAGTCCTCGGTGGTGCGCAATCGTAGCACGAAACGGTCGCCTTTGCGCCGCTTAGGCCGCCACGACTTGCTCACAGTGTCGTCCGCCGAGTATCCCGTGTCGATGGTCACCGGCGCCGTGACGCATTGCCCGGCCGTGCCGAACGTCACGCCGTCATCGAAGCTCACATCTCCCTCGAGCTTGTGGCGAGCCCTGTGCTTGCCGGTCGAGATGAAGCCTTTCAGCTTGCAGTATCCCTCGGTTCCGCTTGGGGCGACGCTGCCCGTGATGAGCGTCATCGGGATGAATGAGGTGGCCGGGAATGTCGTGTCCTGCCGATAGACGAGCCCGCCGATGACCAGGTGGATGCGGCCCTGGTGTTCACAGATGCTCTGGATGACGCCGCTCGGTAGCTCGCTCAGATCGTCAACGTACCAGGCGCCGTTTCGCAGATCGGTGCAGACGAGTCGGCGAGAGGTCCCTGCGGCATCGTTGCAAGCCCAAACAGCGGTGTCATCGACTCCGGAGATGGCGGCTCCGACGATGACCGGGTGAGCCGAGAGAGTATCTCGGACTGCTTGGCTAAGCCATTGAGCTGCGCCTCCTCCACGGGGCAGAAGATACAGACGATCGGGATAGGCTTGGAACCAAGTACCGCTGGCAGTTCGCAGGATACTGCGCCAGTCAATGACGCCAACTGCGTCTCCAGGGATGGCGCGCGGGGCATCGAATTCGCCATTTCCGTTGTCGTCTGGACCCACTCCACCAACGACGAATACCTCCGAGCGGCTCGCGACATAATCAACATCGTCCTGTGAGAAAACGGCCGTGGTTCGGCCTGTGATGGTCCCGAAATGCCCAGGAGTGGATGACCACTCAATAGGCTCACTCGGGAAAAACCGTTTACTGCGCTGCCACTCGCTCTGGTTCGGCAATCCAGCGCTGGAGATGCGCGCTGAGCCCGGGCAAAGATACTGGGCCGGGTACGGCGCCTCGTGTTGCCGCGGAACCGATAGCGTGCCGCGTGAGCCTTGCGTGTAGATCACTTCCTGCGTAGATATCTCGGCATCGGACGACGAATCTTCGATGGTGATCGATTGAGCAAAGCTCGACGTGCTGAACGCGAAAGTCGTTCTCCGCTTGGAGCGGTCTGGTGCCACTTTCGTTCGGTATACGATGACCTTGCCGCCCGTGTCCGCGCTCTGGCTAACGCGCAGCGAGTGAGGCGTCGAGACGACGAGCGTGACCATGTCATCGCTCGCGCCGGTGACCACGTTCACGTCGTCGCTGACCGGCGAGAGGTGCCGGTTACCCTGCGCGTCGTACCACTCATACGCGACGGCATAGACGTAGAGCGATCCCGATGTGAGAGAGCCGTTGCCGTCGCTCGGTGTGGCCGACTCTATGATGGGCGTGTCGAAGTACCCGGCCTCGACGAACCGAGTCCCGTCCCAACATCCTACGAATCCGCCAGCTACGAACAGGAGCCCCCCGAGATCCGCTGTCTGCCGACGCTCCGGGCTCATGCACCGCCATTGCATGACAACAGGCGTGTGCTGGCAATTCAGGTCCGTGACCGGGAACACGCCCCAGTAGCGGGTCCCGTCGGTGGCGACGCTACCGAGCCACGAGGGAAGCGCGTCGAGCGCAATGCCGCGATGGTGCGCGCATTCATACCCCCGCCCGTGCTCCAGGTCGAAGATGCCGGTGAACGCGAGGAGTGTTTCGCCGGCGTATGGGCTCAGCGCCCCGACGAAGAGACCGTCCGGGCTTACGAACGGCTTCGACTGAAGGGACACCTCCCGGAAGGTGTTCGTGGCACTCGCGACATGATCGGAGAGGTTCCGGACGTCAACTTTGACCTGCTGGTCTACGGTGTCGGGAATCGCTGCCGCGGCGACGAACTCCGTCGCGCTCTTGATGATTACCGCAGGGACGCGCGTGCCGGTCGCGCCACCGAACAGCGTCGTGGGTCCAACCGTGCTCGCAAGCGTTGACGTGTTGAAGCTCTCAACCTCGTAATTGCCGCTCGTGTCGACGTAGGCGACGACGGTTCCGGTGGTGCCCGTCGCGCTGGCGACGCTCGCCAGGCTCACGTCCGCGGAGGTCAGCGTTCCGGTGGCGGAGATGGCAAGGGCCGTGGTGCATCTCCGGATGGTGGCCACGTTAGTATCGGACCGCACGACAAGCAGGATGAACTCGGAAGCGCCAGCCACTGCAGCAAGGTCAATACCGTCTCCCACCGTTCCGGTGCTGTGCAGCACTGTCTCGGCGGAAAGGGCTGTGCTGCTTCCCACCGTGAACGTCGCGGCGCGCACGTCGTCGGAACTGTCTTGCCAAGCAAAGATGAACACGGATCCCACACCCACCACCCGCGGATGGGTGCGTGATGCGACCGTGGCCGAGAACAGTACGCTTCCGTTGTCTGGGTCGAAGATGTGGACGATGACGTTGCCGCTGTCGCCGTGGTCTTCGTACACGAGCGCCACGTGGTTGTTTGCGTAGGCGATGTCATAGAGCTGATCCTCGTCGACTTTTACGAACGGCGGGCGGAACACCTGCTCGAGCTCGCTGATAGCGCTGAACGCCCTCGGACGCGAGCCCGTCTCTTCGCCCTTCCACTGGCTCGTATTCTCGTTCCAGGTGAACACCTTCTCCGGGCCACCCGCGGCGCTGCGCTCGCTGCCGAATGCCAGCAGCGTCTCGTTGTGGCTGACCAGATCGAACGCTTTGAGCACGCCTCCGCCAAAGCACGCTGAGCCCAGCGCGCGGTAGCCGTGCCGCACGCCAATCTCGCCCCCCTTGCGCAGCCGGCCATTGGTGAGTGACCTCAGCAAGCCCTCGGGCAAGAGCTTGCTGTCCAGGTCCTCACGAGCGCCGCTGTTCAGCGGGATGTTCAGAAGCTCAACGGGCATGGCTCAGAGCAGGCCCCCGCACTTGGAGCATGCCACTTGGCCCGGCGTGTAGGCGATCTCGTTGCAGCGCGCGCAGCCGCGGATGGTTGCCGGCGTCTCCGCCCACTCGCGTTGCGCCTTCGCTTGCGCGCGCTCTTTGCGCCATTCGCGCCACAGCTCCGAACCGACCTCGAGCGCGAATCGAGCCAGGCTGCCGATCACGCGAGCACCCAATAGAAGGCTTTACACGCCACGTGCAGCACCTGGTCCGCACGAAATCCGATCTCACCGCGCGGGTCGATGAGTGGCCCTGGCCCGAGCCAACCTTGATTCTTGGCATAGTCCAGACAGAAGTGCGCGAAGAACTCTACGATCGCGAACTGCAGCGGGAGAACGAGCGACACCGCGCCAGCGTGAATTAAGGCGTGAGACGTCAGAACCATGAACCACGGGACACCCGGCACGGGGTTGCGATGATTCTTTGCGCGCGCCATGAAGTCGCCCTGCAGCGGGTAATCGCAGAGCGCATGCAATGCCAACAGCTGCAGTAACTGTGTCATCCCATGCTCCCGAGGCGCTCAGTCAATTGAGCACGGATGGCGTTCATGTCGACGAGTTTGCCGGGGCACGTTTTCGCCACCGGCGGGCCACCATGCTCGTCCGTCTCACGATGACCGATGACGTGCGCCACAGGGACACGGTACATCCCACACCAAGCGGCGCACTTTCGGACGACCTCCTGGATCTGAGCCTCGTTCCACGGCTCGTAATCTCCGTGCCCAGATACGCATAAACCGAGGCTTCCAGTATTGAAACCTCCAGCGTGCGCACCCACCTCATGGTCCTCACGCCCGCGTTGCCCAGCGCCGTCGTGTTCCACATACCAGTGATAACCGATCTTCTGCCAGCCGTTGTGGTCGCGATGGTAACGGTCGATGACTCGCACCGGCTGATGCACTACGACCTGGTTTTTGAAGTCGTACGCGCCAGCCGTGTGCAGCACGATGAACTCGATGCTTCTCATTGCACCCTGCCCAGCGCATCGACGATGACGTGCACGTACTTCGAGAGCGAGGGCGCGGCCTGCAATACGATTGCCGGCGCAGCGTACTTGAACACGGCTACGCCCTTCTGCCACCACGCCGCATGCTTCTCGAGCTGCTCCAGACGCGGCGCAATCGCGGTAAGCGTGGCCTCGACTCCGCTGAGCCTCTCGTTCATTACGCCCTGCGCCTTTGAGATCTTGTCGAGCCCCTCCAGCATGTAGCGCTGGACCGGCGTGATGAGCGGGATGGCCTCGTTGACCGTCTGCTCGCTGTACGGCTCGTAATCCTCGGCGTAGCGAAACGGCTCCCGCGTTGCCGGCTGCTGGCCGCTCATTGCGAGCCGCCGTCCGGCGCATGGCACGCTTTGATCCGGTGAATCAGGTCGACCGCATCGTACGGCGTGACCATCATCGGGTCGTCCGGGAGCGCGCGCAGAGCGTTAAGCTTGCACTCGACCACCGCCCTGTTGACGCTTTGACTGCATGCGCCAAAGGTGAACAGAAGAGCGCCAAACACGAGCAGGCTGAGCGCCGCGCCAAGGGTGATTTGTCGAGCGGGACTGGGGGTTTGCGGGAAGAGCATGGCTGTGGAGGACTCCTTTACTGAAGCGTACCTGCGCGGAACGCCTACGTCAAACGAGGACACTGCATGAAAGACGTAGGCCTTGCATTGTAATGACAGTCGGCCATGCTCTGGCTCATGACGTACGCCTCACTTGCCAAAGCGCACCGTGTAATGCAGTATCTCCCACTGCTGGCCCTGGCGATGCTGCCTGCATGCGCATCCCCCCCGGCGTATGGTGATTACTCATCGCCAGGGTCAGCCGATTACGGGGCATGCCTCGAGGAGGATGCACCTTCAGAGGAGTGCGGGACCGAAGGCGAGAGCGCGCCGGAGCCCGAGGACGACAACTGGTGCGGGTTGACGTTCGAGGAGGCGCTGGTGTCTTACCCGGATGAGCGCGTTTGCCAGACGACGATCTATGATCGCGTAACGGGTTACTGCACGTCGTGGGGGCCCTGCAGCGCAATCTGACCTCACACGTTCAGCGAGCCGCAGAAAGCGATGAACCGCCATCGCTGGGTGGTGTTGTCGTACCAGATCGTAACCGTCTCGTTCTCCGCGAGAGCCGGCGAATCCATGTTGTGAACGAATCTATTCGTCGAGGTACTGAGCCCGCTCTGGCTCGCGAGCGTCACTAGATTCGTGCCGACGTTGATGATCACGAGCACGGTGCTGTGGAGCGGCGGCACGATGCCGGTGATCGTCCGATTGCCGCCGCTGGCGGTGACCCGGATGACTGCGACCTCGTCTATTCCGGTAGGCGACCAATTGTTCTGGTCCGAGCTGATGGTGACGCTCAGGATTCCGGCGTACCGAAGGAAGCTTCCGAGGAACACGCCGCCCTGAAATGCGGTGTTCCCGTCGAAGCTGTTGCTCCCGGTGAAAGTGAAGTCCGTTGCGGTGTTGACTGCCACAGCATCGGCCGACACAGTGATTCCCGTTCCCGCGCCCACGGCGAGCACGGCGGTGCCGCCACCGGTGAGCCCAGCTCCGCTCGCGGACGCACCGAACACTGTCGCGTTACTGTTCTGAGACGCGGTAACGGCGCCGGTCAGAGCCGCACGGTGAAGCACGCTGCCACTGGCGACGACGCTGGTGCTATCGATGGCCGGAACCAGCGTGGAGACGTTCACGGCAACGTCGTTGGCGTTGACCGTGATGTGTGTCCCCGCGCCGACTGCTAGCGCGCTACCGCCGCCGCCGGTGAGCCCGGAGCCTGCGACGCCTGTGTCGATGGTCCACGTGTCGCCGTTGTCGCTAACGGTGATGTCTCCGTAGTCGCGATCAGCAATCTTGGCGCCCGTGATGTTCCAACGGCTAGAGCTGCTTTGGTACCAGAGGATGGCGCATGTGTTGGCGCCGGACAGGATGAAGTCCTGTTCGTAAGGCGTGAATGCACCATTCGCCGTCGTGCTTCCCGAGTTGTGTTGGACGATGCAGCGCCCGTCTCCGCCCTGCTTGATGAGCAAGAAGACCTTGCCCGTGTTGCCGCCAGAGAACGCGAAGCCGGTGAACGTGATGTCCACGCTGTTCGGGTTGATGCGGTAGATGGTCGTCTCGCTGTTGAGCGTGGGCTCATAGGTGCCAACCGACGTCGGACCATCCTCGATGGTCGAGAATCGGATGATGTCTCCAACCTGCGAGCCTGATAGGTCTTGCGGGTTGCCAGTGCCGGCGTTGGCGTCGCGCCCCTTCAGGGTCGCCTCGGCCATGTCGTTCAGCTCGACGTTGCCGACGGCGTTGTCATCGATGGTCCAGGAGGTGCCGTTGCCCGAGACTGTGATGTGTCCCTTGTTGCCGTCGGTCAGCGGTGTCGTCACCTCGACATCGTTGGCATTCACGGTGATTCCCGTGCCTGCTCCGACCGCAAGCGCTGTCCCTCCGCCGCCCGTAAGACCCGCGCCGGCTACGGTCGCAGACAGCTCCACCGTGCCCACAGCGCCCGCGTCGATGGTGAACGTGGCCCCGTTGTTGGAGACGGTGATGTGCCCCTTGTCACCATCTGAGAGCGGGGTGGTTACCGCGATGTCGTTGGCGTTGACGGTCACGCCCGTACCGGCGCCGACGGCCAGCGTTCCGCCGGCGGTGTAAGTCAGACCTGCTCCGGCGACCGAGCTGCCGGCGCGTGCGGTGGGCGCCGCGCTGCTTGCTGTGAAGTTCCCGACGAATGTCTCCGCCGGTTGGTCAGCGAGCCCTGAGAGCGGATAGTTGTCGACCGTCACGCTGATCTGGCCGGCTACAGCCGTACTGATCGTCGTGTTCGTGCCATCGCTCAGTACCCGCTCGTTGCTCATGTTCGAGCTGGCGCTGAAGGTCACGATGGGCTCGGCACTGGTCGTCTGATTGCTGCCCGCGTTGGCGGCAGCGAATCCGGTCAGGGCCGCGCGACGAGCGTTATTGGATGACGACTCGATAGTGACGTTGTCGATCACGTCGCTGATGTCGACGGACACGGAATCGGCGGCGACATCGATGCCGTCGCCAGCCCCCACGGCCAGAGCGGCCCCGCTGCCCCCTGTCAGGCCAGCGCCGGCGGCGCTCGACGCGATCCGGAGATTGTTGGAGCCGTCGTTTTCCAGGCCAGCCCCTGCCAGGTCGCCCACGTCTACCGCTATCGCGTCGGCGGAGACGTCGATGCCATCGCCTGCGCCGACCGCCAGCGCGCTTCCTGCGCCGCCTGTGAGGCCCGCTCCAGCTGCCGCCGCAGAGATGCGGATCGCGCCGGCGCCGCTGAACTCGAGACCCGTGCCTGCCGCGATGAATTCGACCGGTCCGGTTCCTGCCGAGTCGCGCCCGAGCAGCCTGTCCGTGGGCACTCCGCCCGCCACGACGCTGCCGCCTGGGCTCGTCTGGTAGACCTCGGGAGTGCCCGTGATGAAGTCGTAGGCGCCGGCCTGTCCGAGCGTGAGGAAAGTCCCGTCCGGGTTGACGACGTTCACCGGATCGGACACGTCGGTCAGGACGATGCTGACCTGGCCGAGCTCGCCGTCGATGCCCTCGGGTAGCAGGATGGTCTGACCTGCCCCGACGCCGACGATGACCTGGCCAGCACGCGCGTCGATGTCCTCGAGGAGCGGGACGACGGCGCGGCGTTGCCCGAGCTGCTGGAGCACGGCGTAGACGCCCCGGAACTGCTCTGTGAGCGCCCGAGCCAGATCAGCGACGGTGGCCGTGGGCAGGAACGTCGGGGGCTGCCACGGCAGGCGCGGAGGCGTGTAGCCGGGCAGGTTCAGCTTGGGCCGCGCCCGATGGCAGAGCATCCGGCGCGGCGACGAGACCGTGACCGACATGCTCGCGGCGCTCGCCTCGAAAGCGGCGACCGAGACGAGCCGCTCGACCGTGACGTCGGTCTCGGCGGAGAAGGTGGCCGCACCGGCGGCGAAGCTCGCGCTCGACACAGCTCGGCCCCGGGACACGGAAGCGGCCAGGCTAGCGCTCCCGGCGGCGAAGGCAGCGCTGTCGACCGACCGGTTCCCGGTCACCGTCGCGCTCGTCTCGAGCGAGGCACTCCCGGCGACGAATGCCACGGTCCCGATGGTGTTGGCCGCGAGCAGGATGGCCGAGAGGCTGGCTGGTCCCGCGGTGAATGCGGCCACCGAGATGGGGTGCGCGCTCTCGGCCGTGACGGCCATTGTCGCCGAACCGGCAGCGAATGCGGCCACAGGGACCGGTAGCCCGTGCGAGGCCGTAGCGGCCACCGTAGCGGCTCCGGCGACGAATGCGGCCACCGATGCCGCGCGCCCGCGGGACGCCGTGGAGGATACCGTGGCGGCGCCGGAAGCGAACGCCGCGGTCCCGATGGTCAGGCTCGCGCCCGAGATCGGCTGGACGGTGACGGCGCTCAGCGCGCGCCGCTGCTGGCCGGAGGCCTGAGTCGTCCAGGTGACCGTGTTGCTCCCCGCCGTCAGCCCCTCGAGCTTGTGGGCGCCGCGGAGCCGGCCGCCGCCCGAGCACGTGAGGTCCGTGGTCTGCGCGGTTGGCGTCGGCGAGGTCAGGTTGATGCTGGTCGCGTTGTCGTTGCGGTAGAAGACCGAGGCCAGGAAGCCGTCGGCGCTCGCGCTCGAGATGGTCGTTGAGGTGGTCGCCTGGGTCGTTCCGCTGTTGCCCTGCGCGGCGTTGGCGCCCTCGGCAATCTGGTCCTGACGCGCCCCGTCAATGAGCCAGTAGAAGAGTCGCCCCTCGCCCCCCGTGCCCCCTGCAACCGTCGTGGTGATCGCATGCGTCCCGGGCGCGGGCATGCCGCCCTCGAACTGCTCCCAGAAGATGCCTTGGCCGAGCCCGTCATCGCTCAGCCCGTGCGAATCTGGCACCTCGAGGCCGAGAGACACGAGATTCTGACCGTTGAACGTGACGGCGCTGAACTCGATGTCGCCTTCGCACGCGAGCGCGACGAGCAGCTTTCGATTGCCGCTGCCCGCGCTGACCGTGACGTTGATGGTCAGCTCGGCCGCTGCCACGACGGCAGACGACCCGCTGTCTAGGACGGTGATGGCCACGTGGGCCTCAGCTTGGCGCGGTCCAGGTGATGTCGGAGGTCAGCGTCACGGTGTCGCCGCTGGCGATAGTCGTGCTCGAAATCTGGATGTCGCCCGAGCCGACGCCGACGGAGCCGCGGAACACCTCGGTCCCGTTACCGTCTCGCACGGCGCCGATGGCCGCCGTGCCGCTCGCCGACGCGACCCCGGAGTCCGTGTCTGCCGCGCTGGTTGCGACTGCGCCCGAGACGGTGAAGTCCGGGATGTTGATTGAACACAGGACGCCCGTCGTCCCGCTGGTTGCGAGCGAGCTGGTTCCAATGATCAGGGTGGTGGAGCCCGAGCCAGCGTTGGCGAGCGCGGCTACCGCGTCGGCCATGTCGTTCCGTGCAGCAGAGCTATGGGTTACAGCCATCTCGTTACCTCGTCCTCATGAATGATCCGCCGCCGCCCGAGCGTCGCGGCACGATGGGTCCCGCGCGGTTGACGCGGTTGATGTTCGTCACGATGCGCGCCTTGACCCGGTCGCGCTCTGCCGCGGCCTTGGCGTAAAGCCCGCCGCCGTCGTCCTCGTCGTCCTTGAACGCCACCTTGACCGTGGCATCCCACAGGACCCACTCGAGCCAGTCCCCGTCGAAGCCGCCAACGACCTGCGTACCGGGCGACGCGGCGAGCTCCGGGAACTCGGGCAGGTACTGGATGCGGTACTCCAGCCCGAGCGTGCTCGCTGGGTAGACCTGGATGGCGCCTGCGCTCAGGCTCGCATCAGCAGGCGTGTCTTCCTTCGGCAGAGTGCGAATCAGGAATCCCTGCGGATGCCCGTTGGTCCCGTAGTAGTCCCGCCGCTCTCCGATGCTCATGCGCCGGAGCGGGTACCAGCGCGAGCTCGCGCCACTCCCGAGGTTCACATCGAAGCCGAGGATCTCGACGGCGCCCGAGGGCCAGTCCACCTCGAGGAAGTTCTCCCCCGTGATAGGTGGCGATGTGGGAAGGGCCGCGGGCGTGCTCCAGTCCAGGAGACCACTGAAGCCCGCCGCGGTAAGCTCAGCGCGGAGCGCGCGGCACGATTGCGTCAGGTATCGGCACAGGCGCGCGTCCGTGTGCCGGACCGCCATCTCCTCGATGTCGGCCCGGTCTCGGAGGTCAGCGATCAGATCGGTGACGGTGCGCGTCGTCAATTAGCACCTCGGGCTCGTGCTGGAGCCCTCGTTGTAGCAGTCCAGCATGATCCGCCGTCGGTCGCCCAGCTCGCGGTACGTGTACCAGTTGCTGTTTGGCGCGACCGCCATCAGGTCGTTGCCGGGTCCGTTCGTGGTGTGGCCGAAGCCAACCAGATGATACAGCTCGTGACGGATGAGGTTCATCCGCACGATGCGCTGCTCTTCCGTCGACCGGTTGGCGATCACCTGATCGATCGAAGAGCTGTACATCGTAATGCGCCCGTCCTTGTGCTGGCGCAGCGTGCCTTGCGGGACGCCAATCGTGTCCCACGAGGGTCCGGGGACGAAGCGCCCGAGCGCGCCGCCGCCGTCCCCGTCGTTGCAGCGCAGCTGGTAATTGGAGCCGTCGATGACGCTCCAGCCCCAGTACTCCAGCTCCGCTTTCCAGTCCCAATAGGCGTCCGCCACGGCGCCCATCCACGTCCCGTTGCAGGTGCTCGCGTAGAACTTGAACCGCACGGTGCGGGAGTTGGGCACGACGCAGTTGTTGTCAGCCCATTCCGCGGGCGTGGTGCCTTCGCACTCGCGCCCGAAGTCGGGATGGTCCTGGACGTTCGTGATGCCCTCGATGCCGTAGCGGAAGGGCAGGTAGATGGGCTGCTCCAGCGTGCCGAGCGGGAGGATGTCCTGCCCAGCCTCCGGGGGCGCGCCGCACGCGAGCGCGAGCAGCACAAGAGCCAGCAGGCGCACCATCACTGCTCCTCCAGGACGGTCAGGATGGCCTGTCGCAGAGCGTCGCACCGGGCCTGGTAGTCCGCATTCGCGTCGAGCGCGATCTCGCAGTAGGCCTCGAACGGCCCCGCGCCAGGCGCAAGCTCTTCCTCCTCCTCGTCCAGCGCCGGCAGCGCATCGTCGGAGTAGTCGTCATCGTCCTCCTCGGGAGGACCCATCTCTGCAAACAGGCCACCCTTTGCCATTAGCTACCTGCCAGCACGCCCACGGGCGGGTCGACGGTGAATTCGACGATCCAGTTCATGACCTGGGAGGCCTGGCCCACCAGGTTGATGACCACCTCGTCGCTCGATACGGCGGCCAACAGCGTGCCGGCGACGGTCCCGATGTCACAGGTCACGCTCGTCGCGTTGTCGACTACCGGGGTCGTGGGTTGGCCGAGCACGAGCGCCAGAGTCTCGATGTACTGCGCCTCGGTTGCGTCCGCGCCGCGGCCATACGCCCGCATGCGAAGGACCGTGAGCGTGTCGTCTGGGAACGTGAACCCGAGATCATTCAGGTTCGCGACCGGGCCGCTGGTGGTCGCGTCGGTCGTGGCGATAACGCGAACCTGAGCGCCCCCGAGCGCGTGCGCAACTCGCTGGGTGTTCTGAGCGAGGAACTCGTAGAACCGAGTAGGCAAACCGCCGGCTGGATTCTGGGTAGCAACAACAACTGGGACGGCCATCAGTAAACTCCGGTTTCGATGTCGAGGGTCAGGTGGATCTGGCTGCTGTTGGCAGGCGCAGCCGCGGTGCCCGTGGCGGCGACGGGATCGCCGGTAGCATCACCGTCGTAGAGCGACGCGCGCGTGAGGAACGCGAGCGTGCCTTGCTCAGCGTCGAACGATGTTACGGTCGGGATGAAGACCGTCCCAGCGTCCGCAACTCCGACCATGTGCACGCCCACGACGTGATAGGCGCTGCCCCGCGGCAGGCCCGTCACGGCGTAGGAGCCCGCGCTTCCCGTGATTTGCGCGCCCACCTGGCTCTTGCGCCCGTCGGTGGACACGGTGACCGTAGCGCCGCTCGCGCTGAACGTCGCTTGCACCCGGCATCGCAGCGGGCGAGCGAACATGTCGCCCGCCGGTACGAAGTGGTAGTTTATCGCGAAATCGTCTGCCACGATGACCTCAGTTCAGCGGGCAGCGCGCGAGGCACTTGGGGTTTTGCGTCCGGAGCGAGCCGTAGCCCGTGTACTGGAGCGCGTAGCTGTCGGTGTTGGGGTCGCGGACCCACTTCAGACCGTCGTCATCCATGATCGCCGGCAGCCCGTGCGCCGAGTGGAGGTTCCAGTCGTCCGTGTTCGTCATCCAGGCGATGTCCGGATCGAACATCGGCCCTTCCTCGAGTCGAATCTCGATGGCAGTCGTGGTGATGACGATGAAGTTGTAGCCCGTCTTCCCCTTGCCGGCTTCGGAGACGTTGAAGCCCGCCTGCCGCACGTCGGTGCGCTGCAGCAACTGGCTCGCCTCGTTGAATCGGCTCGTGTGCACGTAGGCGACCGTCTTGGTCCCGCGCTTCCACCCGAACCTGCTGCGCGCCACGACAGCGAGCTTCTCCAGGCGCTGGAGGATGTTCAGATTCACGACCTCGGCCGCGAGCAGCCGGATGCCTCCGAGCACCTCATCGACCGTACGATCCATGTTCTTGAACAGGGTCGAGCTGGGCGCCGTCGGTGGGCACCAGCTGGTCAGCGTGTCGATGACGAAGCCGCTCGATGCACCGTCCACGCCCGCGTCGGTGCCGGCGCCTCCGTTGCTGGGCGCGTACACGCCGAGCTGGAAGAAGTACATCGTCCCGGTCCACCCGCTCGGGGTGCCGGCGCTGCCGCCGCTGGTCGACGCCACGGTGAACGTCGGAGCCGAGCCGCTGCGCCCGACCTTCGTCACGAAGCCCTGGCTCCCGCCGCCGAGCAGCGAGCCCGAGGTTCCTTCCGTCGCGCTCGCGACCAGGATCATGTCCGGGCGGATGCGGTTGATGTGCTCAGCGTTGCTGGTGATGGTCACCACGCCGCTCGAGATGGTCCCGGTGCAGAGCGAGAGGCCCGCGCTGCCGCAGGTGACCCACCACTCCAGTGTCTGGCCGAACTGTGCCAGGTGGCCGTCCACGTGCGCCATCATGGCCCGGAGAGCCGCCGCGTCGCCGCTGTTGCCCCGCTTGACTTCGCGTTCGTCGACCGTGACCTCGCCCTTGACGCACCCCTGCGCGTTCCGAATCTGTTGGAACGAGCCGTTACCGCGCCGGCCGCCCTGGTTGGCCACCGCACGAGCGCCGCTGCGCGTGCCGGACCAGCCAACGCCGCCCGAGATCTGCACGAAGGAGTTAAAGCTCTCGCCGTCCGGAGACGTGGAGCGGGACACCGCGTCGAGGAAGACGGTATCCATCAGGGCAAGGTTCGCGGTCTTCTCGCCCGTCGCGTACTTGCGCTTGAAGCACTGTTCTGTATAGGTGTTTCCCACGGGAAACCTCCAGGTGGATGAAGGGTCAAGCGAGCTCGCGCTCGCGCTTCTCTCCGCCTGGCGGTCGTGGGGTTTAGGGGCTCACGGTCGCCCACCGACATTCCTGGCCGTCGGCCGCCGTCCCGGTGTTTAGAGCCGCCCTCCGGTAAGGGCGTGGGTTAATCCTGCGCTGCCCGCCGGCCTACGTCAAGCCGAGGTATCCCCATTTGACGTAGGCCAGGGTCGACGGGCAGACTCGATACCAGGCGCCTTCAGGACGCCGAGACGCGGCGTCGAGGCGGGACGGTCACTTCTGGCCACGTAGCTTGAGATACTGGCTCAAACCGTACGGGGACTCATTCCAGACCCGTAGATCGCAGTTGGCGGTCACGCCACAGCATGCGCCTTTGCAGTAGGCGCAGTGCCCAATGCGCCGAGGGCCCTCGCTACCCGTCGGCACCCACTTGGACCCGACGAGCGTGATAGCGTCGAGCACGGCCGAGACCGTGGTTTTCAATTGAGCCACCCGATGCTGCGCTGCTCCGGTCGCTGACGCGGGCTCACGCATTCAGCCTGCAGCCGATCGTACTGGTCACCGAGGCACTGGCAGACTACCTGCCACTCGCGTGACTCGCGCCGCTCGCGTAGCCACAGCACACTCGCGACCAGAGCCCATCCAGTCAGCGTGCCCAACAGCGCAATCATCCACATCTCATCCCTCATTCGTCAACCTCCGCGCCGCACTTGGCGCACGTCGCTGGCATAGTATCGATGACGGTAGTGTGCTTGCACACGGGCTGCAGGTATTCCGCAATCGCATCCGCCAGGTCATCACCAATCGCATGACGCGCCTCGGCACGCACGACCCTATCCAGTAACGCCCTCGCTGCCACAAGTTCATCCTCCGACTCCTTAAGGAGTGCTGACGCCTTATTGCGCTCGTTCATCATGAGCACGAGATCGTCGTGCAAGGCTGCCACTTCATCGGTCACAGCTCCTCCTTCAATTCGCATTTCACAACAAGAACCCGTCCTTTCTCGCTTGTGCCCTCGCGTCGCTCGGCAGCGCCGCCAGAATCCGTTTCGCCTTCTCCCGCTTCGACTCGTCGATCATGTCGAGCTGCCGCTCAGCGTACTCCGCAATGCCCACTGCCGCACCTGGAGCGCCGTCCTTGCCCCACAGGTTTTTGAAGCGGCTCTGCAGCATCCAGATGGCACGGTCAGCGTTGGGCCTGCGCATGCCCTCATCGGGAACCTTCGCGAGCCCGAGCGCGTCATCCATCACAACCTGAATGAGCTTGCCCGCGAGCTCCGCCTCACACTTGATGACGTCCGCTGCGAAGCTCGCGTAGGGCTCAACAGCCGCCGTCTCGAGCCCCTTGTCGAGCCAGCGCTTCACGCTCTTGGGCGAAATCCCCGCGCGAAACGCCGCGTAGATGGGCCAGTCTCCTTTGCCCAACTCGAACAGGAACCGCTCTTTGACCTCAGGTGTCAGCGCCGTGAAGTTGCCCAGGTCATCGACCGCCCGCTTGACGACAATCGATTGGCCGGACACTTACGGCTTCTCCGGTGCAACGCGCGCGCGCGCGAGGGAGTCATCTTCGCTCGGCATCCGCACCACGGGATTGACCACTGGTGGCCGCGGCGGCTCGTCGATGAATCGCTCGAGGCGCTCCTCCAGCGCGCTCACGCGGCGTGTCAGCTCCAGCATCCGTTCCCACATCGTCATCACGTCCTCCTAAAGCTCGACCCGGGCTGTTTCATGAGGCAATCGCGACCCGTCGCAGGATCTCCCTGCGCACCATGGCCCTGGTCGAGAAAACTACCATTCTTCCGGCTTCAGCCTCTCGCGCGTGGCGAAGCGAATCCAGTATTCCTGCACCGCGTCACTGAGAACCTGAGCGAGGCTACGGTTTTGCGTCTTGGCGATGCGCCGAATGCGATCGAGCATCTCTGGTGTAAGGCCTGGCGCGCTCATCCCGTCAACCTCCTGAGCTTGTCCACCGCATCCTGCGGGCCCGTGACCACGAGCCGCGGGAAGCCCTGGGTCTGCGCGTACCACTCGCGCTGCGAGGGAGTGAACGACGATGGCACCACGTTGCCGCTCGGGCGTGGCGTCTTCACCTCGATGAGAAGCCACTCCTTGCGCTCCACGTACGCGAGCCCGTGGTACGTCTCCTCTTGCCGCTGCATTGGCAGGGCCACGAGGATATCCTCCAGCCCTTTGCCGTGAGCGTGGAGGCTCATGCAGGCGTAGCCCAGCGCTCGAATTGCATCGAGCACGGCCGCGTGGCGCTGGTCTGTGCGGCGGGCTCTCATGGCTTCAGCCCCCGGCGGGCGAGCTCGGCGCGGCAGAGCTCAATCAGACAGCGCCACTGATAGGCCCGTTGGGACGGTGGCGGCGCATCGAACGGGTCTCGCAGGTCAGCCACGGGCCATGCTGCCATCGCATCCAGCACGGCCTGCTCGGCGGCGGTGCGCTCCTTTGCCGCACGCCAGCAGTCGAAGCACACGTCGGCCGTGGCCGCGATGTCGCCGTCCATACGCTTGCCGCAGTTGTCGCAATGGTCTCCGCCATCGCATGCGCGGCCGAGCTCGTCACATGCCTCGCACACCTCCGGCGAAAGCTCTAACTCCGTCACCGGCGGCATGCCTACGGCAGCGCGTGCCCTGTTCATCGCGTCGCGCCTCTCGGCGGTGACTTCCACGGGGCCGGCGCCAGTTTGCACGATGATCGACGTGGCGGGCTGCCCGGCTACGCCCCGCAACCGCTCCACCTCCGCGCGCAGGGCAGCGGCTTCGGATTCGACGGCCTTCAACATCTGCTCTCGTTCCTCGCATATCGCGAGCGCTCGTCCGCGGGCCCGCTCCGCCGCGTCGGCTCGGTTCTTCTGTTGGACCGTCTTCTCTTTCCACAGGTCCACTTCAGCGTCAGCTTCACGGGCATCTCGCTCCGCCGCCTCGGCTCGGGCGTTGGCTGCGGCGAGTTCCGACGCTCGCTCGTGCATCGCGGCGCAGTGCTCCTTGATTACGTCGCGCTGTTGCGCAATCCGGGCGTTGGCGGCGGTGAGGGCCGCGCGCAGCTCATCGTTCTCCTTCTCCGCACGGCGCCACGCCCTGAACGACCTGCGCCACAATGAGCGCAGGTCCGCGGCTTCGGATTCGGCTCGCTCGGCCCGCACTTCCGCGTTCAATCGTGACGCGCCCAGACCAGCAACCATCGCCTCATCCAGTGCTCCGTTGCTGGGTCCTTCGCCGTCTGGGTCGAACTGTGACAGGGCTTCGGCCAGTTCGTCCGCTCGTCGCTCCGCCTTCTCGGCTCGGGCGTTGGCGGCGTCTAGGTCGTCAACCGAGACGTAAGCACCGCTGGCAACTTCGAACATCTCTCCTCTGGTCGCGTCGAATGCATACCGCTTGACACCGTGGCCGGGGTCGTCTTCCGTCAATTGCTCTTGCGTGTTCATGTTGTCAGTTCTCCTTCACCACCCGAGCAGTTGCACGGCGTGGCGGATGGTAATCTGGTATTCGGCGGCGGCGCGAGCGGCGGAGTCGGCGGCGGCGGCGCGAGCGGCGGAGTCGGCGGCGCGAGCGGCGGCGGCGGCGGCGCGAGCGGCGGCGCGAGCGGCGGAGTCGGCGGCGCGAGCGGCGGCGGCGGCGCGAGCGGCGGAGTCGGCGGCGCGAGCGGCGGAGTCGGCGGCGCGAGCGGCGGCGTCGGCCCAGACGGCGTCGGCGCGAGCGGCGCGGGCATACTCCGCTGCCCGTCGTGCGCTGGCCTGTGCCCACTCGATCAGCTGCTCACGAGGCAGCACGCCAGCTAGGACGTAGACGGCATCACATCTACGAATCGACAGGAGCGCAGTTAGCACGTCCGGTTCAGCCAGCAAGCCAGCCAGATGGGCGTCGTTGTAGCAGATCTCCAGTGCGCACATCTTGCGCAGTTCGGCGGGGGTAGTCGGGCGAGGGACCGTCCCTCCGTGTGGTGGACTGGTCACGCTGCGTCCCCCATTTCCTCGGGACAGTAAAGCCCGACAGTTGCACCAGGATACACGAGCCGCGCAAGCTTTGAGGCAGCTGTTTTTGTCAGCATATCGCGCGGACGCTTCGCCCAATTGCCGCTCGTAAGACCGGCGCGCTTCGCCTCTGCTATCGTGTAAGTGTAACGCGTTGGCTCAGGATACCGACGATGCTTCGTCTCCCACGTTGCGCTCTCATCACTGGATTCGATGATGCGGAAGTACTCGCATTCGGGGTGTCTCTCGGCCAGGGCTCGCATCATATCCGCACTCGGGCTGGGCTTACCCTCGATGACGTGGAAGCCGTCCAACGCCGTGGTGATCTTCAGCCCTAGCTCGCGAGCCTTTACGATGATGGTAAAGATGGCCATGTCGCTCGGGAATTTGCCGTACATGCGCCCATTGTGGATCGCCTTGGCGAGCCGATATCCCGCCTCCAAGTCGAGCGGCTGCAGGTCTTCAGTGACCGAGCCCGACTTGGCCAGTGCCGTCGTTGGGGACTTTGGTGGCTCGCTTGGAGCCTTCGCCGCATCACTCACCGGTGGCGCACCGTAGCCCTCCGGCGCGCGCGATATCGGGTCAAACTCAGCCTCAGCCACGCCCTTGCCCGACGCCTCAGTCTCCTCGCCCACGTCCTCTTCCAGCATGTCATCCTCCACCAGCTTTTGCGGTTGTCGTTTCTCCAGCAGCTCGACCGCATCCAGCGGGACCGCCGTGTCTAGCGCCGTCAACTTCACTCCGAGCTGGAGAGCTTCCCAATGCGCCGCCAGGCTCTTCCACATCGCGCCCGGCTTCTCTTGGCTCGCCGCGTCTGCCATCGCTTCGCCAATGCCGATGAGGTTGACGCAGTTCTGAATCAGCTCGGCTGCCTTTTTCGGTCCGATTCCGGGCACGCCGCGGATGTTGTCCGAAGAGTCTCCGACCAGCGCGAGCCACAAGCCCATGTCCTTCGGCTCGACGCCGAACTTTGCCTTGATCTCCGCCGGGCCGCGCACCTCTGCCGGGCGCTGTCCCACGGCAGGGACGAACATGCGCACGTTCTCAGTGACGCACTGCGCGCAATCCTTGTCAGCTCCGATGATGCGCACGTCCGGGCACCACCAGTACGTTTTACACAGCGTCGCGATGACGTCGTCCGCTTCGTAGCCTTTCGCCCTGGCGACCCGGAATCCATCTCGCTCGATGCGATCGAGCAGCCAACGCTTCTGGCTCACCTCCTCGTCCGCCGGCTTCTCGCGCTGCGCCTTGTATTGCGGGTCGAGTTGCTTGCGATTGTACGGCGGCGAATCAAGGCAAACGATGACGTGCTCCACCGACTCCCGGATGCCAGCGAGCTGCTCGAGTGTCTGCTGCGCAGCAGCGCCCGGCGCCGAGTCGCGCGGCATGCCGTGCCAATTCTTCTTGAACAGGTAACTCAGGTCGACCAGCGCAATGCTAGCGTACCCATCTCCGATAGCTTGCTCAGCGACCATACTTCGACTTGACTCCCTGCTTGCCCTTCGTGCCCCAGTCCGTGTTGAAGTTGATGCTATGCAGGTCGCCGTGTCGCGCCACCATTCCGGCGCTAGACGACAGCGTGTCCTGAAGCGCCACCGGCGGCTCCGGCGCCCATGGCTCTCCGCATCCCGAACACCGCATCGACTCGTCTGAAACCGGAATCAATGCGTACGCCGTCGATTCGTTGTACCGGTACGGCGCCCGAGCCCATGGCATCCCGAAGCACATCCGGCACAGGGCCTGCCGCCGATTCGGATCATCGCGCCAGGACACGCGACTAATCGACCGTCGCTGACACTGGTTCAGCGCGAGCCGCTCTTCGTTTTGCTTCTTCCGTCGCACGGCATGTCGAGCGGCGTGCAACTGCGAATCGCGGCGGGCTCGACAGTCGATCCGTAGCACCGCGTTCTTTCGCTTCCGCTCGATCGGGCGACCACACCCGCACTGGCACACGCGACCCGATTGCTGCTCCGCTGCCATCACAAGCTCCCCGCGATCCAGAGCCACGCTCCGGCCGCCTCCAGGTTCCCTGCCCGTATCCCCTCGTGCGCCTCGTACACGGCGTCGCTCTTGCTCAGCGCCATCTCCAGCGTCGGCTCCTCGGTATCTAGGTACGGCTCCAGGTTCAGCGCCGTCGGCTCCTCGTGGTCGACGTACCGTGTCAGCATGACTGCTCCGGTCCGTAGCGGTGCTCGGTGATTCGTCCGCCCTCCAGTGCCCACTCGTCGACCCAGCTCTCCTGCCGCTCCGACTCGTCGATGATCTGAATCGCCAGATCGCGCCACATGAAGTTCAGCGCGTAGCTGATGCGCAGTGGCGGTATCTCGTCGATGGCGCAGAACTCGCGCGCGGTGACCAGCCAGCTCTCGACCGCACGCTCGTGCGTCTCGCCGATACCCTGCATGTGTGTCCAGGATGGCGCCTCTGGGTCCTCGTCGTAACAGGCGCTGCAACACGCCAGCCACCCGAATGCCCCCAGGCTCGTCACGCTCGGCGGCGCGCCGCACACTGGGCAACTCTCATTGGCCACGGCTGGCCTCACAGTGGCTACGCAGCAGCCGCAATGGGGATGCCTGAATACGAGCCCGATGGTCGATGTCGCGCCGGCCGACCACGTCAACCATGGCGCCAAGTTTCTCGCGGTAGATCTCGGTCACCAGCGTCCCGCCAGTTTTCCCAACCAGCTCTTCGAGCAACTCGACTCGGACCCAGAGATGCCGGACCGGCACGCCACGCGAGATATCCACCTGCAGCTCACACAGGTGGTGCTCAAACGAACGCTGCGCCGTCTCTTGCTGGCGCAACCGGATGCTCTTGCTGCTCATCGCCCGCCCTCCAACCTGCTCGCTGACTCCCGCAGCTCACTGACGCGAGCCAGGATGCGCTGCGCAAACTCTTCCAGCTTGTCCGCCTGCACCCGGACCTCAGTCGCATGGCGCTCTGGAGGCGGAGGAGGCGTCGTCGCCACGTTCCTGCCCCTGGTCGCCATCACACCGTCTCCAGGTCATCGTAGTCGCTAGGGACCATGCCGTCCGTCAGAACCACGGTCAGCCCTCGCATCCCGCTCACCGTGAACGCGCCCTTGATCTCGTGCTCCAGCTCCGAGTCGGTCACCCAGATGCTGTCCGTCGGCGGCGCCACGAAAACCACGTGCGCGTTCATCGGAACGCGGTCCAATACCCTGAGAATATCTGCTTTCGTCATGGTCCCTGCCTCCACTCATGATTGTAATGACAACGTCATTACAGTCCAGAACTTCTCACGTGGGAGATTCAGTTTTGTCGTACATGGGCTCTTGTGCAGCGACAGAATGGAACAGATCGAGAGGCGCGGATTCCGCAGAGCGCAGGTTCCCGACTGCCTGCCGGTAGTAGCTCGCCTTCAGCTCGCATCCGGTGAACCGCCGCCGCTCCTGCACTGCCACGTAGCCCTCCGAGCCGATGCCAGCGAACGGGCTAAGCACCAAGTCGCCCGGGTTGCTCCAGAGCCTCACGCAGCGCCGGATGACCTCGAGCTGTAGCGGGCACAGATGCTTCTGGTCGTCCTCGTCCTTCGCGGCTCGGCACGGCAACACATCGCTCTGGTCGATGTCGCTCCACACGGGACTGGCCCAGCGCTGCCACTGGTCGACCGGAAACTCTTCAGCCGTGTGCGTCACCGGGTCAGTGTTGTCTCCTGGCGCGCGGAACATCAGGACCTCGTCGGGCAGGCCCTGCCGGCTCATGGCGCTGTCTTTCTTCAGCTGCTTCCAGAGCAGCCCGAGCGCCTTCGTGCGCTGCATTGCGACCACCGGATTCTTCCAGATGACCGTCTTGGAGTGGAAGATGAAGCCGGCTTCCTGATGCCACCGGACCAGGTCACCGGGCAAGTCGCGCAAGCCGATATACCCGTCCCGGGCTTTGCTCGTCGGAAGGACCATGCAATGCACGGCGACGATGCGCCCTGGCTTCATGACCCGAGCTAGCCCGCGTGCGATGAAGCCGTAGTGCTCGCCGAATTGTTCGTAAGTGTCGTTGTTGCTCAGGTCCCTCGGTGAGTCCGAGTAGGCGAACAGTGACGCGAATGGCGGCGAGAAGACCGCCAAGTCCACCGAATGCTCTGGCAACGACGGCAGCCATTCACACGAATCTCCGTTGGTCAGCTCCCATCCACGTCCCTGATCTTTCATGTCGTCCTCCCGTTAACCGCTTCCGCCAACTCTCGATGCAGCCGCTCGAATTCATCCTTCTTGCGGCGCATGTTCTCCACGATGGCACCGTCTGCGCTCGTGCGTATCAGGTGCGCATGCACCGGCCGCGTCTGACCGAATCGCCAGCTCCTGCGCACGGCCTGGTACAGCGCCTCGAAGCTATGGTCGGCGCCGACGAACGCCTGCCGCGCGCAGCATTGCAAGTTCACTCCGAAGCCCACGATTGACACCTTGGACACCAGGACGCGAATCCTGCCATCGATGAAGTCGAGCACTCGTTGTTCCTTCGCTTCCGCCGTGTCAGAGCCAGTGACCTCCACCGCTCCCGGGATGGCCTTCACCAGCGCCGTGCTCTCGTCGTTCAACCCAGCCCACACCAGCCACTGCTCATCGTTGCGTGTCAGCTGCGCCGCCTTCGCCACGCGCTCCTCGATTGATGCTCTCCGCACCTCGCGCTGCTCGCTCAGCGTCGAGGCCTCGAATGCGAACAACATCCCTGCCTGGCGCGCCATGTGCTGGTCCACATCCACGACATGCTCGTGCATCTCGAGTGGCGGCAGGTCGTATCCCTCGTCGCTGAAGCCTATGTCACTCGGCTTGCGTAGGCACATCGCCCAGCTGCTGACCCATCGCCAAAACGGACGGCGCCCGTGCCCTTTGAGTATCCATGACCCCGTGTCACCGGCGTCGTGCTCAAAGAATCGATTGAGCATGTCGACGTGCCGCATGACGCCGAGAAACTCCGCGTGGTTGCCCAGCTCCACCGGGTCATTCGGGCTCGGAGTCGCTGTGCACGCTAGCCGATACGGAACCGGCTTGAACGTCTCTATGAGCGCGTTGCGTGTCTTGCCAGTGAAGTTTTTAAGAATCGACGATTCGTCCAGCACCACGCCTCCGAGTTGCGGGATGAGTCGGTCGAGCTTGTGGAGGCTCTCGTAATTCGCGACCCATACTCCGGGGCACCACCATTCCCGATCGCTCGTTCCTAAGAACGCCGACGCCACATCGACGCCGAGCTTCTGACCCTCTCGGATGAACTGCGCCGCCACCGCGAGCGGAGTCAGAATCAGCACCGGTCGTCCAGTGTGCTCGACAACGGATCGCGCCCACTCCAGCGCCATCCAGCTCTTGCCAAGCCCACAATCAGCGAAGACGGCTGCGCGTCCCTGTTGCAGCGCCCAGCGCGTGACGTGGCCCTGAAACGGCTTTAGCTTGTCGCTCAGAACCACATCATCAGCGAGACCGCTCGGCTGATGCGTGAGTGCCTTCCTGGACAGAAACTCGGAGTATGGGATCACGCACCAATCTCCAGCTTTTCAATCTCGGCCTCTTCACGCCACGTCAGCAGCGCTCGCTCAATGGCGCTGAAGTCATCCGACCATCGCTGGTTGGCCTCGCGCTTCAGACGAGCGTGACGCACGGCATGCATGGCCGACGTGTGATCGCGGTAACCCAGGATTCTAGCCAGCTCCGTGTAACTCACGTCGAGTCGCTCTCGGACCAGCGCCGCCGTGATGAACCTCATGCGAATCCTGCTCTTCTCGCGCCCCGGGCCCAGGATGTCGCACGGTCTCACGTTGAAGTGCTCCGCCGCTGCATTGATGATCTCGTCGTGGTTCACAGCGCCTTCCCTCCGTGACGCTGTGGCCGCGTCTGGTTGAATGCATGTTTCATCCGAACTGCCATGTCGATGTCGACACCCAGCGCGCCGCACAGGTCGAACACGCGAATCAGCACGTCGGCGAGCTCGCTCGGAAGACCCGTGGGCTTTCCGGTCACGGCTTCGTACTCCAGCGCCATCTTGCCGCGCCGCACGTCTTCGAGCGCCTCGCTCACCTCGCTGTGAATTAGCGCTAGCGCCGCACCGAGCGACTGCGGGTCACGCACGTTGCGGTCATCGTACCAGCCCTTGTCCAGTGCCAGCGTGTGCGCACGGTCGCGCCACTCGTTTAGGTTTGCGCTCATTCGTCCTCCGGAAACTCAAGCTTGGGCAGGGGTCGCTTTGGCGCATGCGCGCCGCGTAACCTCGATGCCTGTTGCAGGTCTCCATTCAATCTCCACGCCTTGCGCTGCTTCCAGCCCATCTCCTCGCGCTGCTGTTGCTCCTCTTGAATCGTCTTGGGCATCTTGTCGGCCCATCCTGGTTTCAGTTCTGACATTGGTTCCTTTCGGCGGGCGCCGCGCGGCTCGAGCGACGCCCGCATGTTCGATGTTCAGCCGTAGCCGTAGCCGTTGCCGTAGCCGTAGCCGTTGCCGTAGCCGTCGCCGTAGCCGTTGCCGTAGCCGTTGCCGTTGCCGTCTCCGTTGCCGTTGCCGTAGCCGTCGCCGTCGCCGTTGCCGTTGCCGTCGCCGTAGCCGTTGCCGTCGCCGTTGCCGTCGCCGTCGCCGTTGCCGTCGCCGCTGCCG
>Ga0196971_1000301_pt1 | contig 43497 bp, 43 predicted proteins | sample S1v_1013CmetaG_FD_148660 | JGI IMG/M metagenome (GOLD analysis project Ga0196971, IMG submission 148660) | Soil microbial communities from Anza Borrego desert, Southern California, United States - S1+v_10-13C | ecosystem: Environmental > Terrestrial > Soil > Desert | place: USA: California... | reverse complement strand
AGGTCCTCCGTTTACGCCCTTATTTATTACATCCCTCATTCTTTGAGTACCTGCTTCCGGAGCAAAGGTAAGACCGCTTTTTCTAACCTTTTGGACCTCTTGCACAAGCTTCAGTGAAAATGAGTCTATACGCAGGGATGGAAGTGAAAGCCCTATCCTGCTGCTCTGATATTTTGAAACCAGCCTCTCTACCAGTTCATGCAGCTTAGAATAATCACTGGTAGATAAAGAGGAAAGAGATATCTCCTCATAGCCTGAGCTTTGTATAAGCTTGTCGGCTATTTCCACAAGCTCCTCAAGCTCTCTCTCCCTTACCGGCCTGTATATCATACCTGCCTGGCAGAAGCGGCAGCCTCTTGTACAGCCCCTGAATATCTCAAGCATTATCCTGTCATGTACTATATCAATAAAAGGCACTATGATCTTATCAGGGAAATAAGAGCCTTTCAGCTTCTTAATGACCCTTTTCTTCACCTTTCTCGGAATATCCTCCCTGATCGGCTCAATAGACTTAACTGTTGCATCTTCGTTATAATCAACCTTATAGAGCTTTGGTATATAGACACCTCTGATAGACGATATATTCTGAAGGAATTCTTCTCTTGTGCCCTTCGCCTTTTTCCACTTCCTGTACTCCTCCATGACTTCAGGCAGCTGTTCTTCTCCCTCTCCAAGCATGAAAAAATCCACAATGTCATAAAGAGGCTCAGGATTATATGCACACGGCCCTCCTGCCACAATGAAGGGATGCTCCTCTTTCCTTTCACCGGACCTTAAGGGTATCCCGGCCAGATCCAGCATATTCACAATATTTGTATAGCTCATCTCATATTGAAGTGTGAAACCGACAAAGTCAAAATCATCAATATAATCTCTGCTTTCCAGCCCAAAAAGTCTTATATTGTTCTTTCTCATTTCCTCTTCCATATCAGGCCATGGTGCAAAAACTCTTTCACAAAAAATATCCTTCTGATCATTAAGAAGATGGTACAGTATTTTCATCCCCAGATGTGACATTCCCACTTCATATACATCCGGGAAGCAAAATGCGAACCTGATATCTACATCAGAGGGCTCCTTATGTATGCTGTTCCACTCCGTACCAATATATCTCCCAGGCTTCTCCACCCTGGGAAGCAGCTCCTCATATATGAACTCCTTTGTATTTTCGTATTTCATTTATTCCTCCGATTCTTTTTTTTGCGGGTTACGCGTTGTATAAGCAAGTTCTTCGAAGCCTTGCCCGGGTCCTCGAATCTCGCGTCTCGCATCTCGAGTCTCTTCTATATTATTACATATTTATAACATAAAATTCTACTTAAAGTTTATTTAGGCATCCAAAATTTGTTCGATCCTGCCATCATAACCGTATTTTAACAAGCCTCCCATGATTTCATCCTCAGTAAGTACCCTTTTTATCCCGCCTGAAGCATCCAATACCTGTATATAGCACAATGTCACAGGGCTGAACCGGTTCACTGCAAATGTGATTAGCGTATCCGCCCTGACCTTTATGAATCTTTTTCTTATCCGCCCCCTTGATATCAGCATGTTCTTAGTAGTGTTTCCTGTGAACAGATAGTAATACGAACTGAACTTTTCTTCCTTTATGGTGCCGATATATATGAATATACCTGCAATAGCAAAGGCAATACTTCTGCCCCCCGAGACCAGCATGAAGATATTGCATCCCAGCAGAAAAATAGCTGCAGCTCTTCCAGCCAGTATCAATATCCTTGTTGCCTGCCTGTAACCCATAAAAAAAACCATCAGATTCCTGGCAATCTTACCTCCATCCAGTGGAATCACAGGTAAAAGATTGAAGAGACAAAGAATCAGGTTATATCTGAAGGCAGACTCAAATAGCCCTGAAAAATCTCTCAGGAAGCTGCTTAATAAAGCCAGAATAAGGCTCGTTAAAGGCCCGGCAGCCGAAACAACAGCCTCTGCGATGCCTCCGAATTTTGACAATTCCTCCATTCTGGCAACCCCCCCATAGGGCAGCAGTTCAACCTCATACACCTCCAGCTTTAATTTCTTCGCTGCCAATACATGTCCAAATTCATGGAGAACCACACTGGAAAACAATATCAATGAGTGCTGCAGCCAACCTGTATAATAGCTTGCAAACAAAAAAAGGATAAAAAACACATTTAGTTTTATCCTCACAATGCGGACCCCCAGTATTACCCTGTATAAAAAATATCTGCTTATGTAACCCGTCCTTTTATATTTCTATAAGCAATTCCATAGGACTCACTGCTTTTCCATCCACCTGCACTTCAAAATGCAGATGCGGTCCTGAAACAATACCTGTATCTCCTACCTCTCCCAGTATATCGCCCTGATTAATGCTCTGCCCTTCTTTAACGATAATTTTGTAGCAGTGGGCATAAACAACCTCATATTTTCCGCTTTTTACCCTGACATACTTGCCGTTTATTGAATCCTCCGAGACTTTCAGCACTTTGCCTGATGTGGCGGATTTTATCGGTGTACCTATTTCAGCATCAATATCTATTCCGTTATGCATCTTAACCGTTTGAAAAACCGGATGGACTCTTTCACCATATTCTGATGTTATCTCTCCATCCACAGGCATTATAAAGCTTATATTGTCCTCAGAGCCCTCCATCCCGACCTCAGCGACCCCCAAATTTTCCTTTGCCTCTGGTATTATATTCCCAATATTCGAAAATGTTCCCAGTGCCTTTGAAAAATCCATGTTCCAATTTATTGTAGTCTTTATTCCTTCGGATATTGTATTTGTAAAGCTCATGTTGATGTTGTTTATCAACAGCACTACCGCCACAGTTACAAGTGATATGAAGGACTGCATCAGAAACCTGTCCAGGTAGCTCTTTTCACCATATCTCTTTGGTTTGAATACGGTACTGAATTTTCTATATTCCTTTATGTACTTCGGTCTTGGAATATTCTCAAAATTATTGTTGTTCATATATTCTCTCCCCCTAGTGATAAAACTCGTCATATTATCTTTGATAAATTATATTATTAACCAGGGGTATTTATGTCCAATAATTTGAATAATGCGACATAGTTTGTGGAGAATTCCGACTGTAGGGGAAGTATGTCCTCCTCGCCTTTCAAAGCCAGCAAAAAAACTTTCGGGGATCCCATCACTGCGGGCCCGTCTGGTTATTTTGCCCGGGGTATTCCCGTTCCGAGGTCAGTGAAAGGCTTCGTCAAACATAGCTTCCCCACGTCGGTGTTCGTTGTCCTATAAGAGCTTCTATAGTGCATCACGGACTTGGATTGCTGTGAATATTGTGAAGCAGCCTTGCGTAGAAACCTTAGAGCTTCTTAATGAAATGGAGGAAAGCAGCATCAAGTGTTTGAGCGAAGCGAGTTTTGATGCTGCCCGGAATGAGTTTAGAAGCTCTGGTTGCGGAGCTTCGGCTGCTGAATAATATTCATTTGCAATCCAGTGCTTCCACGAACTTTAATTATGTCGCATCTTTCTACTGATGCAAAAAACCCGGGCAACTTTGCCCGGGTTTCAGTAGACTATATTTTCCCGTTATCCTTCATTCTTTTTATGGGTATATTTGCAACAAGAGCGGGAACAGTAGAATCGTCAATCTCCCTTTTTGTCCTTGTCAGCTTGATTTCAAGTCCCCTTTCGTCAATTTCCATGTAATCTGATATTACCTTGATCAGTTCTCCTTTTATCATTTCAAGAAACTGAGGAGATACATTGGCCCTGTCATGGATTAAGACCAGCTTTAGTCTTTCCTTGGCTATATCCTTGCTGCTGTCATTCCTGCTAAATAATTTAAACAAGTCCATAACTTACACCACCTCCTCCTATTTCTTCTTGTTCAATCCAAACAGCCTTGCCATTTTTGTGAAAAAGCCGTCATCGGACTCCAGATTCATGAACGGAACATCTTCCCCCATTATCCTTCTTACAATATTCTTATAAGCTTGTCCAGCCAGGGACTGTTCTACAGAAACTGCAGGCTCCCCTTTGTTTGTGGAGACAACAATGAAATCATCATCAGGAACCACTCCCAAAAGATCTATGGCAAGAATATCGATCATATCATCTATATTCATCATATCCCCGCGTTTGACCATATCCATCTTTATCCTGTTTATTATGAGCATTGGATTCCTTAATCCACTCGCTTCTAAAAGCCCTATGATCCTATCTGCATCTCTGACAGCTGATACTTCAGGAGTAGTGACTACGATAGCCCTGTTTGCACCGGCTATTGCATTCTTAAAGCCCTGTTCTATGCCTGCAGGGCAGTCCAGTATAACATACTCGAACTCTTCTGACAGGTCTGCTGTAAGCTTCTGCATCTGTTCGGGGTTAACCGCATTTTTGTCCTTAGTCTGTGCTGCAGGGAGCAAATAAAGGTTGGGATACCTTTTATCCTTTATAAGCGCTTGCCGCAGTCTGCAGACACCTTCAACCACATCTACAAGATCATATACGATTCTATTCTCCAGACCCATTACGACATCCAGGTTCCTGAGTCCGATATCCGCATCAACCAATACTACGCTTTTGCCTTTAAGTGCCAAACCGGTACCTATATTAGCCGTAGTGGTTGTTTTTCCAACTCCACCCTTTCCTGATGTAACAACAATTACTTCACCCATTATACTACCTCCATTATTTATTAACTGGGTACTCATATACTCCGCAATAATCATCTATTTCTTAAATACGGCTCGACAACTATCATCCCTTGCTTCACCAATGCAATCTCAGGATTATTAAACTTGCTGCCCTTTCCATCAGGAGATCTGGTTATTATGTCTCCGATCCTAAGCTGTGTAGGCTGCATTTTAAACGCAACGATAAACGTACCATAATCACCACTGACTCCTGCCTGTACAATTCCTCTCAAGGCGCCCATAATAATAACCGATCCTGCTGCTCTTATGTGTGCTCCGGGATTTACATCACCAACTACCACAACATCACCTTTATACTGGATCAATTGTCCTGACCTGATTGTTGCCCTGATTATCAGGGCTTCTCCTTTATGTACATCTTCAAAAGGAAGCTTCTCCAGTATTTCAGTTTTCTTTGACTCAAGGCCTTCGGATTTTATGTCGTAGTATTTATCACCATAGCTCCCTGCAACTGTCATGCCATATTCCTGCTCAATGACTTCCTTAAGCTCATCGAACTCTTCCTGAGTCAAATTCTTCCCTTTGAAATTCATGATCTTCGCGCCTTCGAAAAACCGTTTGGAAGGCTTGATCTTCTTGTCCAGGTTGGACTTTATCGTATCCAGATCCATGTCTTCCTTTAATATTATGTACAGACCTTCCTTTGTTCCTTTGAAAATAACTGCGTTTTCAGCCATGACAGTACCCCCTGAAGCTTTTGTTTGATTAGTGTATATGAGCTCTGTATATATAGATAGCTTATAATAAAATTCTTCATAATTACCATAAATCCTTCTTTTTCGGGAAAAAAAGTACGCTGGCCAACAGCCAGACGTACTTTTACTTACGGAACCATTTCATTGTCTGCAAATAATTTATCCATAGGCGCTTCAGGCGCCAGATACCCTTCGATTATTGCCCTGGCCACCGGTGCCGGATAGTTTCCGTGGCCTCCCTGAAATATGAGAACTCCAACAGCGATTTCCGGTTTCTCATAGGGTGCAAAGGCTACGAACCAGGCATGGTTGTCATAATCGCCTCCTGCTTCGGCAGTACCCGTCTTGCCGGAAATTACTGCCTTGCTGCCGATAAAAGGGATTCTCGCTGTTCCGCCTACTTCATTGGTAACGGCGTACATCCCTTTCTTTATTGCCTCAATGTTAGCGGGCGCAATCTCAATATTTTCCGCCACTTCCGGCTGCTTGGAGAGCTTCACGGTACCATCATAGCCTATTACCTTGTCTACAAGGTACGGCTTGTATCTGGTGCCTCCGTTCAATATAGCTGCAAGAGCCCCGGTAAGCTGGATTGGAGTGACGTCGTTCATACCCTGCCCTATGGTTGCATTCAGTACATCCCCCGGTTGGTATTTGCTCCCGCTGATATAATACCATACTTTATTTATGGATTTACTGTCCTTAATCCCCAACTCCTTAAGTCTTTTTGTTACCTGGTTTATACCTGGATTGTCATCAATATATCCATTTATTTCATCACGGATGCCTTGATCCTTAACTTTTAGGCTGCTTACAAGATAATTATCCAGATATCTCCTAAACTCTTCCTTTTTATAGGTTGGTCCTTCTACACTGCCTTCGTGCTCGGCAGGCAGCTCGATACCGGTTTTTTTCCCGAAGCCGAACTTCATTGCGTATTTTTCAAAGGTCGCTCCGCCCATCCTCCTGCCTACCTCAAAGAAGAAGTAATTGCAGGAGTTCTTTATAGCCAGCACAACATTCTGTGCTCCATGAGACTGGCGAATGGACTTCCATATTGAACAGGATGGTGATATTCCTGGTATAGCAGTATATGGACCTTTATCATATATAGTCTCTGTCGGAGTAATTACCTTGCTTTCCAACCCGGCAACAGCGCTTACCATCTTCATGGTCGAGCCTGGCGCAAGCGTTGATGAAATTGCATTATTTATAAGCGGTTTTGGTGCATATATATCCTTACTTATGGGCTGAAGTGATTTCCAATCCTTACTGCTGATTCCAGCTGCAAAGAGATTGGGATCAAATTTCGGCTCACTTGCAAGAGCCAATACCTTACCGGTATTAACATCAATTGCTACTGCAGCCCCTGAGGTTGCATTGGGATATGGCCTATCCTTCCCCTGGCCGCTTCTTATTTCCTCCATTGTTTTTGCTAAAGCATCCTCCGCAATTTTCTGAAGCTTTGCATCAATGGTCAGGAAAACGGTATCACCGGGCAGAGGGTCAACCTCGTTTATCGTATTTATCAACGTTCCATTTACATCTACTTCGATCTGCCTTGAACCATCCGTACCTTTAAGATATTTCTCCATGGAGCTCTCTATACCTGACTTTCCAATCAGATCCTGCTGGGTATACCCCTCCTTTGAAAGCTCCTCAAGCTCACTTCCTATCTTGCTCATGTAACCAATTATATGACTTGCAAAATCACCATTTGCATAGGATCTTATAGGCTTTTGGATGATTTCCACACCAGGAAGAAAAATCTTACTCTCTTCAATCTTTGCTCTTGTTTCCTTCTTTATATTTGTGGCTATTTCTACCGGTTCATAAGCCTTATATCTGTTCTGTCCTACAAGATACTTAACCGCCAATATTTTTTTAGCTTTTTCATCGTCGTATACATCCCTGGGTATCACATACTTGGTACACAGTGCGTCAAATACCTCCGTCGCAGTTTGCTCAGGTTTAAAACCATTGCTTTGCTTCCATTTCGCCTCAGACTTACGGTAATCAAATTCAAACTCTGTAATGTCAAAAGGAAGTTCAACATTATTATCCTTCAATGATTCATACGCTTCCAGATCATTGGTATCCGAAGGAATGCCATAATCCAGCCTTAGTTTTATAAACGCTTCCCTGGCTGTCGCATTCTCAGGTATGCCATATTTGATCTTCCAGTTGCGCTCATCCTCCTGGTAAGAAAACCTGATAGGATTTATGAGTATCGGTATTTCATCCTTATAGGTGTCACCATTCTGCTCAATTATGTTTATCGTAGAAAGCGCGATATCGTTCAGAGTATCCCTTGGTACATCCGTTTTCATTATATTCACGGAATAGCTCTGCTTGTTTCCTGCTATAAGGCGTCCGAATTTATCGACAATGGGACCCCGAGGCGCAGTAACTGAAATATTCCTTGTCCTCAGAGTTTCGGACTTTTTCCAGTAATACTCACCCTTTACTATCTGAAGGTCCGCCATCCTGAATGCTATAACCAAAAAAATCAAGACTGTTATCGCTCTGACAATATCAAGTCTATCTTTAAAATATTTCTTAAACATATAATCACCTGTTTTATCAATATATCCTTCTGTTCATAAAAGGGGCTTCATCCAGCTTATAAATATATCTGTATACAATTGAACCGATTACTGCATTGTAGATAGATTGAGGCAGTATTATGTTCAACAGCATATGCACATATGAAATTCCCATGCTTGGAAAATTATTCGAAAAATAAGAGAGCAGTAAAAAGCCATGCTGAAAAATAATAACCGCGAGCAAATTGAAAATAAATGAAGGTATGAAGCTGTCCTTGAATACGTTTTCATGAGCCTGTCCTATTATATATCCCGTTACCATATATGAAAGTGCATTAATACCAATAGTTCTCCCATACAGCATATCAATAAGCAAGCCTATTCCAAGACCGGTAAAAGCGCCATAGGCACTCCCCCGGATAATTGCATATGCCACGATTATCATTATTGAAAAGTCCGGCTTTATTCCATATATACGCGTGTATTGAAACAGTGTTGATTCCAATATGACATTAACTACAGCCAGCGCACAAATAACCACTATTCTCACAAGTTTTACCCCTCTATAACCAATTTACTCACTCTTTTGGCTTAACAACAAAGACTTCCTCAAGTCTCTTAAAATCAACAGAAGGCTCTATGACAACCATTTTCTGCAGCTTTCTCTCCTGCTTTTCCACGCTCTTTACCTTGCCAATATACAAGCCCTTCGGCAGAGTACTGTACTCTGAGGTTATTATATCGTCGCCCTTGACTATGTCAGCCTCAAGCTCCATTATTGCAATGACGTCAGAGTCCGAATCACCGGATACAATACCCATATCCCTTGTTCTGTTTACTATTATACTTACAGAGCTTCTCTCATCGATTATTGCCATGATCTTTGAATAACTGGTCCCCACTTCGATTACCTTGCCTACCAGATAGCCATGGCTTACAATTACAGCATCATTGACTGCAATACCGTCCTTGGATCCTTTATTGATAGTATAGACATCATACCAATTTCCCGGATCCCTTCCGGTCACGCTTGCTCCGATATAATCAAACTGGGAATTTGCACCTTTGAATTCCAGAAGGCCGCGCAGCCTGCTGTTTTCCAACGCCATCTGTATAAGCTGCCTGTTCTGTTCTTTAAGCTGCTCTATCTCCGCTGTAAGCGCTTCATTTTCAGCCTTGAGGTTTCTCAATTCATATAAGCTTCTAAATGTATTCTTAAAAAACTCCCCCGAGGAGTAAAACACCCTCTGTACCGGAGTTATGATCCTCCCAAACAAGCCTTCTACAAAGGTAGGTCTTGTCCTACCTTGAGAAGTAAAAGTAATCAATACAATTAAAAGTATTGATATTATTATTACAGAAATAAAAAGTTTATTTCTAATCTTCATATTCGTATAACCTCACAAAATACTTACCGTCTATGTCTTATTGAATAAGACTTGCTTATCTCGTCATATTGCTCCAAAGCTTTGCCTGTTCCCATTACTACACAATCCAGAGGATTCTCTGCCACCTGTACAGGCATACCGGTTTCCTGTTTGACCAGGGTATCCAGCCCGTGAAGAAGAGCGCCGCCTCCTGACAGCATTATTCCTCTGTCCATTATATCTGCTGCCAGCTCCGGGGGTGTTTTCTCCAGGGTGCTCTTAATACCGTCCAGTATGGTAGCTACAGGCTCCTTTAAAGCTTCAAGCACTTCCTCGGAAGACACATTTATAGTTTTGGGCAGACCTGTTACCAGGTCTCTTCCTTTGATATCCAGTGAACCTTCAACTGCATGAGAATATGCTGAGCCTATGGATATTTTTATTTCCTCGCCGGTGCGTTCACCAATTGCCAGATTATACATCCTCTTGATATAGTGCACTATGGCCTCATCCTGCTTATCACCTGCAGCTCTGATTGATTTACTTGTCACTATACCGCCCAGTGAAATTACTGCAATTTCAGTTGTACCTCCACCCATGTTGACTATCATGCTGCCGGTAGGCTCCCCTACGGGAAGTCCGGCTCCTATGGCAGCTGCCATAGGCTCTTCAATAAGCCGTGCATTACGTGCACCTGCCTGCATTGCAGCTTCTTCTACAGCCCTTCTCTCTACCTCGGTGATACCGGAGGGCACACTTACCAGTACTCTGGGCTTACCAACAGGTGAACCTGCATAAGCTTTTCCAATGAAGTACTTGATCATCCTGTGAGTTACGTTAAAGTCAGCTATCACACCATCCCTCATCGGCCTTATGGCAACAATGTTTCCCGGTGTTCTCCCTATCATCTTCTTCGCTTCATCACCTACAGCCATGACAGTATTATCATCCAGCTTCATTGCAACAACAGAGGGCTCCCTTACAACGATCCCCTTCCCCCTTACATATACCAGGGTATTGGCAGTACCCAAATCTATACCTATATCCTTAGATAAAAAATTAAACAAACCCATTATGAAAATGTCCTCCTTAACAAATAAATGCACAAAATGCATAATCATTTCTATAATCAAAAATAAGAATAATCCATATAAACCTTATTATATGTTTTACATGTACAATGCAAGTTATTCACAACTACGGATACATTTGCATTATTTTGTCAATTTATAAATACCGGCAAACTCTAGAACAGCCCCTTTTCCTTCATGCTGATATATTTGCCGTCACCGATGATTATGTGATCAACAAGCTCAATACCTATAAGCTTCCCAGCCTCATTGATCCTTGAAGTTATCGCTGCATCCTCATTGCTTGGAGTCGGATCACCACTGGGATGATTATGTACCATAATTATACTGGCGCTTGACTTCCTTATTGCTGGGTTAAAAACCTCTCTGGGATGCACTATCGAAGCATTTAAGCTGCCTACTGATATTTCCTCCACTGAGATCAGGTTGCATTTTATATTCAGAAGCACCAGCTTCATGTGTTCCTTTTTCAGGTATCTCATATCCTCCATAAGCAAATCCGCTACGTCCTGGGGGCATTTGACAGGCTTGTCCACACCAAGCTCAAAAGCAGCCAGGCGCCTGCCAAGTTCTATAGCCGCCTTGATCTGCGCTGCCTTGGCCTGCCCGATCCCATTTATACAGCTCAACTGCTTCACATCACTGTCAACCAGGTATCTCAGACCTTGCTCCTGTATCAATATCCTGTGGGCCAATGATATTGCGCTTTCATTCCTTGAGCCTGTACGAAGCAGTATTGCTAAAAGCTCTGCATTGGAGAGTACACCTGCTCCATGTCTGGTAAGCCGTTCCCTGGGTCTTTCCGATTCGGGAAGCTCTTTAATTGTCGCATGCCCTTCCTGTGCCTTCATACTGTATAACCTCCGGCTTTTTCATATGAGCTTCACTCCGAAGTGCTCCAGCATCCTTCCGAGACGGAATAACGGAAGCCCAACAACATTAAAGTAATCGCCTTCTATTCTTTCTACAAATAATGAACCCATGCCCTGTATTGCATAAGCTCCTGCTTTGTCCATAGGTTCACCGGTTTTAATATATGCTTGTATTTCCACTTTGCTTAGTTCCTTCATCTTCACAGCAGTACTTTCATGCTCTGTCAGGCTTTCTCCTGTCGCAGTATCAATGATGCTCAGACCTGATATTACAAGATGCTCCTTCCCGCTCAGCCTTCTAAGCATGTTGAAAGCATCCTCCTCATCTTCCGGCTTCCCCATAATTCCATCAAGACAAACAACTGTATCTGATCCTATTACCAAAGCCTCAGTCTGCACTCTTAAAGCCACATCCTTTGCCTTCATGAAGGCAAAATGTTCAACCAGCTCTGCTGGTTGAAGGTCAATCATCTGTTCCTCGAATTTAGACGGTATTATTTCAAAATCAACTCCGACCTGAGACAGTAATTCTTTCCGCCTAGGTGAATTTGAAGCCAGTATTATTTTCATAATCCTCCCCTGCTTCAGCCATGCAGCCAATTGCTACAGTCTGCGGTACAAATATAATGCAAGTCCAATACCCAGTATACTGAACAGATTTATGTTGAAGAGAAAGCCAAAGGTTAGCTTAAGTACATGAAAATCCCACTCATGTGTGGAAACACCCAGGTTATAACCATATTTCAGGATCGGTATATATTTACTCAGCAGTTCACCCAAAAAACCCCCTACCACCAAGCCGCATATAACCATCAAGAGCATTATCCATCCGCCTTTGTCGGTTCCTCTTTTCAACATATTCATCCCCTTTATTATATACATTTTTGAAGTTCTGTAAACTAGTGCAAGTACTATTTAATAGCACAAAAAGGCTTCACGCTTTGCCTGTGTCATTCCGAGTGTGCGAGGAATCTTATGCTTGAAAGCATGACCCAGTCAAATGCTCATAGGTATTCCTTAAAGGCAAAGACTCTTCACTGCGTTCAGAATGACAGTTGCAGTAATTATTCACTACTTAGTAGTTACTACACTAGTTAATAAATCAGTGATTCAAATATTCCTTCAAGCTCTAGTGTAACATTTTCAATATCACACTTCAACTTTTTTGGTCTTCATTTGACATCCAATAATCGACATTTCATATACTTCAGGTTTCAGTCATCCATTAACCGGTAATATATGTTCATATTTCAATACAATGTATTCCCGAGCCGTATATCGGCAAAGAAATCGTAACGTCAAAATCACAGAAGATCATGTCTGGCTTGCAGCTAAAAACGAGGACTAACGTTTTTTCGTTAACCCTCGTTTATTTCAGAAGCTATTTCATTTCTATGGCGTCTTTAGGACATTTCACAGAGCACTGGCTGCAGCCGACGCATTTATCGTCAAGCACCTTGTGCTTACCTTTAAGCTCACCTTCAATAGCTTCAAAGTTACAGTGCTTTGAGCATATTGTGCAGCCTATGCACTTATCTTCATCAATGAAAGCCTTCTTCCTGTCTGCAAAATTGGCGTAAATGGTCTTTGTAGGACACACCTCAGCGCACATCATGCAATTGACGCATTTACTGTAATCTATTTTTGCAACATTATTTTCAACCTTTATGGCATCAAATTTACATGCTTTCACGCATTTCTGGCAAGCTATGCAGCCAACCTTGCAAACATCCATTACAGCCTTGCCCTTTTCCAGGTTCTTGCAAAGAACTCTTACTTTCTTGGATACCGGAACCAGCTCGATAATTCCTTTAGGACATGCTGCTATGCACTTGCCGCAAGCCGTACATTTTTCTTCATCAACAACAGCAACGCCGTTTATTACATGAATAGCATCAAAAGGACATTCCCTCACACAGGTACCGAGTCCTGTACAACCGTATCGGCAGCTTTTCGAACCACCGGCAAGCATTTCAGCTGCTTTGCAGTCCTCTATGCCCTGATATTCATATTTTTCTTTTGCATTATCTCTATCTCCGCAGCAGATTACTCTTGCAACCTGACGCTCCATACTACCTGCTTCTACACCCATAATTACTGCAAGCTTCTCTGCAAGCTCAGCTCCTCCAACAGGACAAGCTGTAATCGGTGCTTTACCGCTGGCAACAGCCTCAGCTAAAGCATCACAACCGGCATAGCCGCAGCCGCCACAGTTAGCGCCTGGCAAAACATCTCTGACCTCTGTAACCTTAGGATCAACCTCAACGGCAAATTTCTTCGATGCATATGCCAGTACAATACCGAAGAAAACCGCAATACCTCCTAAAGTTATGACAGGCCAGATTATATTATTAATCAAGGTAGTCACCTCATCTTTCTAAAACTATACTATAGAAATGCACTGAACAAGCCGCTGAACCCGAGGAACGCAATTGAGAACAGACTGGCTGAAATCATTGCTATCGGGAATCCTTCAAGAGCTTTTGGAATTGGTGCGAACTCGAGTCTTTCTCTCACACCGGCAAAAAGTACTATAGCAAGTGTGAAGCTCAGACCTCCGGACACTCCGTTTACAAGAGTCTCAATCAGATTGTAATTGCTCTGTATATTCAATATGGCAACACCCAGCACTGCACAGTTTGTAGTAATAAGAGGCAGATAAACACCAAGTGCCTGATATAGTGTAGGACTTGTCTTCTTTATTACCATCTCGACAAATTGCACAAGTCCGGCAATTACAAGTATGAAGGCTATAGTCTGCATATATCCTATTCCTAATGGAATGAGGATGAAGTACTGCACCATCCAGCTTATTACCGATGCCAGACCCATAACGAAAGTAACCGCCAAGCTCATCCCTATAGCTGTCTCTACCTTCTTTGACACTCCCAGGAATGGACAAATTCCCAAGAACCTGGAGAGGACAAAATTATTTATAAATATTGCACTTACTATTATTAATGCTAATCTCATCTTCATCCTCCTCCTTAACTCTTCTTCAAGCTTGTTATTTTATTAAATGCTGCAATTAAAAGGCCGTATGCAAGGAAGCCCCCAGGTGGAAGTATCATTATCAACGCAGGTTTGAAACCCGCTCCGAATAACTGCATTCCGAAGAATGTGCCTGCTCCCAGTACTTCCCTGACTGCACTTATAACAGTAAGTGCAACTGTGAATCCAAGACCCATGCCTATACCGTCCATAATGGAGTTCAAAGGAGGGTTCTTGGCTGCAAAGGATTCTGCCCTTGCAAGTATGATACAATTAACAACTATAAGCGGGATAAATATCCCCAACTGTCTGTCAAGTTCAGGCGAAAAAGCCTGTATTAACATTTGAACTATGGTAACAAATGTAGCAATAACTACTATATATATAGGAATTCTAACCTCATTAGGCACTATTTTCTTAATAAGCGATATTATAAGGTTTGAGCCTATAAGAACCGCTGCTGCCGCAACTCCCATACCGATACCGTTAAACACTGCCGTTGTAACAGCCAGGGTAGGGCAGGTTCCAAGGACCAACCTGAATGTAGGATTCTCCTTTAAGAGTCCGTTGCTGAAATCCTTCATAAGATTCATTATCTTCACCTCCAAAATATTATTTACCGGATAATTCCTTAGCCGCTTCAAGGGCTTGATTTACTCCACCCGCTACTGCCCTTGATGTGATTGTCGCACCCGATAATGCGGCAATTTCATTATCCTTTGGAGTACCGCTCTTTATAACATCTATAGGATTGCTCCAGTTCTTACCGCTGAACTGCTCCTGGAATTTCGGAGTAGCCGCATTCTTGCCAAGTCCGGGAGTCTCATTATTGTTTCCAACCTTGATTCCCTGCAGTGTACCGTCAGTTGTAATACCTGCAACAATTTCAACAGCTCCTCCATAACCCTTCGGAGCTACTTTCACTGCATAACCGACGACATTTTCACCGGCCTTCGCCAAATATATTTCTGTCACCAGGTCATATTTTGCATTTGTTTTTATTTCGTTAAAAGTGCTGTCATCCAACTGTTCAAAAGTATCAGCATCAGGAAGTACAGCTTTTCTCGCTTCGTCGCTGGCTTTTACAAGCTGTTCCTGTATTCTGCCATAGGTTATTTCATTCGTATAACCTAAAAGTGCAGCTGCAACAGCGCATATAAGCAGTAAGACACCGGCCAATTTGATATAATCACGCACTTTTCTTCACCTCCCCGAATTTCCTGGGCATCGTATATCTGTCTATAAGAGGTGTCGCAAGGTTCATCAGAAGTATTGAATAGGAAACGCCCTCCGGATAACCTCCGAAGAACCTTATAACTGATGTTAATATACCGCAGCCTATAGCGAAAATAATCTGTCCTCTTGCAGACATTGGAGATGTTGTGTAATCTGTAGCCATAAATATTGCACCGAGGAAAAGTCCTCCTGCGAATACATGATAAACCATACCGACAGGATCAAATCCTCCGAAAAGGAATGTAAGTACCGCAACTGTCGCAATATATGCAGCAGGTATCCTGTGATTTATTACTCCTCTGTAAAGGAGATAAGCTCCCCCGATAATAAGTGCAAGAACTGATGTCTCACCTATACAACCACCTATATTACCGATAAAAAGATTCCAAATATCCGGCAATGCCTGTCCTGCCGCTTCTCCACCCTTCATGATCCCAAGTGGTGTTGCTGTTGAAACAGCATCCGCACCGGGTGCGACCCAACCAGTCATATCCACCGGCCATGATGCAAGAAGCATTGCTCTTGCCGCAAGAGCAGGATTGATAAAATTAAACCCCAATCCTCCGAAGCACTGCTTGACTATCGCAATTGCAAAAACCGCTCCAATGGCCACTATCCAAAGCGGAAGTGTTACAGGTACGTTAAATGCAATAAGAATTCCTGTAACAGCAGCGCTTAAATCATTTACAGTAATGGGCTTACCCATTATTTTCTGCATCACCGCTTCTGCAGCTACTGCAAATACAACAGCAGTAACAGTAAGGGTCAATGCTCTGAATCCGAAGTATAATACCCCTGCAAAAAGCGCGGGCATAAGTGCAATTATTACATCCAGCATTACTCTCCGGGTAGTTTCCCCAGATCTGATATGCGGAGATGAAGATACTAAAAATCTAGTGTTTTCCATGCTTTTCCCTCCCATCACTTAGACTGGGCTTTTTTGCGCCTAGCCAATATTTCGCGTTTTGATACCCTAATCGAATCAACAAGCGGTCTCTTGGCAGGGCATACAAAAGAACACGATCCGCATTCTATACAATCCATGGCATTCAGCGCCTCGGCCTGCTCATGCCTGTTAGCAAGAGAGCATGCGCTGATATTTATAGGCATCAGATTTATAGGACATGTTTCTACACATTTTCCACATCTTATGCAATTAGAAGGCTCAGGCAGCCTTGCTTCTTCTTCGGAAAGCACAAGGATCCCAGATGTTCCTTTTATTGCAGGTATGTCCAGAGAAAACTGAGTTATACCCATCATAGGCCCGCCTGCTATAACCTTGCCTACTTTACCCTTAAGCCCTCCGCATTGTTCTATTATCTCCCTGAAGGATGTTCCTATCTTAACTATCAGGTTTTTAGGATTATTTACCCCTTCACCTGTTATAGTGACTATTCTCTCTATCAATGGCATACCTGTCTTTATTGCTTTTGCAACTGCCGCAGCTGTTCCGACATTGTTGACCACAACTCCTGCATCAGCAGGCAGTCCACCTGAAGGAACCTCACGTCTTGTACATGCATAAATAAGCTGTTTTTCTGCACCTTGAGGATACTTTGTCTTCAATGCAACTACTTCAATACCTTCAATTCCTTTAGCGGCTTCAAAAACCTTCTCAATCGCATCAGGTTTATTTGTCTCAATCCCAATATAACCTTTTTTTACTCCAAGAGCTTTCATCAGCGCCTGCAATCCGAACACTACATCTTCCGGATATTCAAGCATCAATCTGTGGTCTGAAGTCAAATACGGCTCACATTCTGCACCATTCAGTATCACTGTATCCACTTTCTTGTCCGGAGGCGGAGCCAGCTTCACATGGGTGGGGAAAGTCGCTCCGCCCATACCTACTATGCCTGCCTCTTTGATCATGCCCTTTATATCATCCGGTGAAAGTCCCGCAAGGTCACCCTTGGGAGCAATTTCAGCCAAAATGGTATTTTGCATATCAGACTCAATAACTACACAGGTCACATTCATTCCACCGGAATAAAGCCTTGGCTCAACAGCTATAACCTTACCTGATACACTGGAGTGTACCGGAGCCGACACAAAGCCTTTTGCCTCTCCTATTTTCTGCCCTACCTTCACCTCATCACCGACCTGTACAATAGGCTCACATGGAGCGCCTATATGCTGCTGCATTGGGATTACAACAACTTTAGGCTCGTTTGCCCTTTCTAATGCCAGGCCCTCAGTAGCTTTTTTACTGTGTGGTGGATGAGTTCCGCCCTTGAACGTCAATGTTCTTATATCCAATTAGCTCACCCCTTAATTTATATATAAATATTTAGTATTGATATTGAGACCGTATAAACTCACAATTAGTATCTATTCGACGCGTGTATACAAAATCCTTTTGCAATAATTTTAAAAGGCTAGATAATATTTTAACACAAACGGCCAAAATACTAATAATTTCAAGTATCATACATATTATGCCATTAATAATACAAACTATTAATCACGAAATTATATAGCTTATATAAAAAGCTGTTATGCCAATATGAACTATCCTCATATTATTTTTTGATATGCCAATACTATATTCGAGGTGAAGAACGTTTATGGTAATTATCTACAACTGTTACGGAGGGACACATTCTTCCATACTGGCTTCTGCTATACACCTGAAAAACCTGCCTGTAAACCAAATACCTACCAATCAGGAAATTTTGAAAGTCGAATATTTTAACAAGTTGACATATAGTGATATGGGACGCCTTCTATTTCATGGTGTGGATGATGAAGGCAATAAAGTATATACAATAGGACGCGGCATCTCGAAAGCCCTGGTTCCGGCAATGCGCAACCTGGTGATTGCATTGTGCAGGGATAACGGTATAAATGAGCATTTTCTATTTGTAAACTGCTCTCCTACCGTGCCTCCCTTGATGACAATGGGCGGCTTCTTTTCCAGAGCTCTTCACATGGACTTTATAGGAGTACCTTTACTTATTGCAGGAACAAAGCAGACATATTATAATATAACAAAACTGGTTGAAAAGTCAAAGGAAATATGTCGTGAAAACTCCCAAAAATACCTTGTAATAAATGTCGATGAAAAAGGCCGGCTCAGTGTTTTCAACTGAACCGGCCTTTTAAACCATCACTATTTCTTTACTATCGCCTTAAATGGGCACTTCTGCATACATACTCCGCATTTTACACATTTGCCGGAGTCAATCTTGTATGGGCTCTTCGGCTGTCCTGAGATACAGGATGACGGACAATTCTTGGCACATATTCCGCAGCCTTTGCACTTGTCTTCAAGTACGGTGTAATTCAGGAGCGCCTTACATACACCTGCAGGACATCTCTTTTCCTTTATATGAGCTTCATACTCGTCTCTGAAATATCTTATAGTGGAAAGTACAGGGTTCGGTGCTGTCTGTCCCAATCCGCACAGAGCAGAGTTCCTAATATTCTTTGCCAGATTCTCGAGCTTTTCGAGATCTCCCTCTTCGCCTTTCCCTTCAGTTATTCTCTCGAGGATTTCCAGCATTCTCTTTGTGCCCTCACGACATGGTGTACACTTTCCACAGGACTCATCAACAGTAAAGTCCAGGAAGAATCTTGCTATATCAACCATACAGTTGTCTTCATCCATAACTATGAGTCCACCGGAACCCATCATGGAACCAAGTGCAATAAGATTATCGTAATCTATCGGCACATCAATCTCACTTGCCGGTATGCAGCCTCCTGAAGGTCCGCCTGTCTGTGCTGCCTTGTATTTCTTACCGTTAGGACAACCTCCGCCTATTTCATAAATGACCTCTCTCATTGTGGTTCCCATAGGAATCTCAACAAGACCGGTATTGTTTATCTTACCGCCAAGTGCGAATACCTTTGTACCTTTGGACTTTTCAGTTCCCATGCTTGCAAACCACTCAGGCCCCTTATTGAATATTGGAGCTATATTCGCATAGGTTTCAACGTTATTGAGTATAGTAGGTTTACCAAACAGACCCTTGACTGCCGGGAACGGAGGTCTTGGTCTTGGCATGCCTCTCTGTCCTTCAATAGAAGCTATCAATGCTGTTTCTTCTCCGCATACAAATGCACCTGCTCCAAGTCTTACCTCCAAGTCAAATTTGAAGCCTGTACCCATTATGTTATCTCCGAGAAGTCCGTAATTTCTTGCCTGACTTATTGCTATTGCGAGACGTTTAACAGCTATCGGATACTCAGCTCTGCAATATATATATCCCTGATTGGCTCCAATAGCGTATCCTGCTATTGCCATTGCCTCGATTACTGAATGAGGGTCGCCTTCCAGCACGCTTCTGTCCATGAATGCTCCCGGGTCTCCTTCGTCAGCATTACAAAGAACATACTTCTGCTCATTCTGTGATTTTGCAGCGAAATCCCATTTCATTCCTGTCGGGAATCCTGCGCCGCCTCTTCCTCTGAGCCCTGATTTCTTAACTGTATCTATTACTTCTGCCGGTGTCATTTCAGTAAGCACTTTTGCAAGCGCCTTGTAACCGTCAAAAGCTATATATTCATCTATATTCTCTGGATTAATAACTCCGCAATTTCTTAATGCAACTCTGACCTGTTTCTTATAGAAGTCAACCTCTTCGATTGCTTTTATTCTGTTTTCATCAACAGATTCTGCATAAAGCAGTCTCTTTACAACTCTGCCTTTTACCAGATGCTCCTTGACTATTTCCTCTACATCCTCAGGCTTAACCATGCTGTAGAAAGCAGCTTCAGGATAAATTATCACTACTGGTCCCAGCGCGCAAAGTCCGAAGCAGCCGGTTCTTTCCACTACAACTTCGTTTTCAAGCCCGCTCTTCTTTATTTCCTCTTCAAAGTTCTTTGCGATTTGTTCCGAATTTGAAGAAGTACAGCCGGTACCTCTACAAATCATGACATGGGAACGATACATCTCCATTTATATATACCTCCTATTTATCTCCGACTCCGATAGTATATTCATCAACTACCTTGCCTTGCATAATATGTTCATTTACTATCCTGATAGCCTTTGATGCGTTCACCTTAATATAGGTAACCTTTTCTTCCCCGGGCTTGTATACTTCTACAATAGGCTCCAGCCTGCACATACCGATACAGCCTGTCTGTGCAACAACTACATCTGCCAGGTTGTGCTTTTTCACTTCATCCATTATTGAGAGAAGCACAGGTCTTGCTCCTGCAGCTATACCACAGGTTGCCATTCCTACCACTACTCTTGTACCTGATCTATCTTTTCTGACATTTATTGTATCCAGGGTCTTCTTTCTGATTTCTTCCAACTCTTGAATTGTTTTCATTTTACACACCTCCGCGTAAATTTACTAAGCCTTCATTAATATAATCCTTGATCCACATCAATACATCGGGTTCTGCCATTGAAACATCATTACCCAATGCACTCTTTATCTCTCTCGTATCCAGGCAATACTCACTTTTACCAATAACATGCCTGTATACAAAATCAACATCCCTATTTTCATCAGAACCTGAAATAATAAGGCTCAACATGGTTTCTGCCATATCTCCGACCGGAGCTCTGTCTATATGGCTGTGCTTGAAGGTTGCTGTAAGCTTTGTTCCTACATTCCTCTCAGATTCTATAATAAGGTCTCCGTCACATCTCTTGCATGCCGCATACATTAATGGAATTCCGAGACCTACTTTTCTGCTGGTTCTTGTAGTCACAAAGGGATCCATAACTTTTTCAAGAAAATCCTTATCCATGCCTCTGCCGTTGTCTTCTATGCAAATAGTCAGTCTATCCTTTACCATATCCTCAATGATCGTTATACTCACAAGACTAGCTTCTGCAGATATTGAATTCTGTGCCAAATCCAGAATATGCAGTGATAAATCCCTCATAGCAATATACTTTTAGTACTTCTTCAAAATATCAGGTATATCATCAGGTACCAGCTTACCATAAACCTCTTCATTGATCATCATTACCGGAGCAAGTCCACAGCAGCCAAGACACCTTGTTGCTTCAAGAGTGAATTTCCCATCACCCGTAGTGTCTCCTGCTTCTACTTTAAGCTCTTCCTTGAGCCTGTCGAGTACGCCCTGTGCGTTCTTAACATAGCATGCTGTTCCAAGGCATACACTTATTGTATTCTTACCTCTTGGCTTTAAGGTAAATCTTGAATAAAAAGTAGCAACTCCATATATTTCGGCCAATGGAATGTTCAGAACCTCTGATATTCTCTTCTGTGCTTCTTCAGGAATATAGCCGAACAATTCCTGAGTCTCATGGAGAATTGGCATTAAACCGCCCTGCACATTCTTTTGCTCTTCAAGAATATGCTCCAGCTTCTCCATTTTTTCTTTCATTGCAGCGTCAGACATTAAAGAGTTCCCTCCTTCAAAATATTTATAATTGGATATAATTACTTTTGTTTGATATAAATTTATCAATTTGCGTTCTACAATATTGTATCACACATTAGATATTTTTTTAACAATTATTTAAATTTTTTTTCTGATTTTAGTATATTCTTTTTGGAAATTGCTCAAAATATGTATTTTAAGCCTTTTAACCGGCAATATCTAAGGACTGTTCAAGCTTATTAAAAAGCTCACTCATACTAAGGCAATCCAATTCGACAAAGAATTCCCTCTCATTAATATCCTGAAGATAATGAGCATCAGAGGAAACGATATGCCTATACCTGCTCAGGAAGGGATATTTTTTCATAATAGCTTCCGGCGAGGATTTTTTTGAAATTTCTATTGTTCTGACTTTAAGATTTGGCGGTATGAAACCCAGATTGGCAATAATACTGAAGCCCGGTCTGTCTACATGTGCCGGAATACAGATTCCTCCAAGTCCCCTGACCAGCACAAACACATCATTGACCGAAAGTGCTGCAGAAGAGAGCAGCAGCTTGTCTTCCTTTCCTATGATCTCATCTTCTGAATTAAAAAGCAGCTGCCGCCCAAAAACTTCTTCATTATTTCTGATATCCGGCAGGGAATTGTATACTATCTCCGCAAATCTCATTGCTCCTTCCAACCTTTTGAAAAGGCATACTATATGAACCTCCTCTTTTGTCTGGACCTCCATACCTGGAATAACCATCAGACCGTTTTCCCTTGCTGCTTCCATAACTGCGGGAAGATTGCCGCAGGAGTTGTGATCTGTGACAGCTATTATATCAAGACCTTTCAGGAGAGCCATATTTATTATATTGCATGGTGTCATATCCTCATCACCGCAGGGAGATAATGCAGAGTGTATGTGAAAATCCACCGCGAACTCCATATTACTCAATTCCCATCCTATAAAGTTCTTTTGCCAGCTCATATGAACTCAGACTTGACTGGAACACCGGAATTCCTTCGTCATCGGCTTTGCAAAGTGTTTCTTCCTCAACCTCAATTTCTTCCGGTACAATTATACAGCCAAGTTCAAGCAAAACCGCAACTGCGATTATATTTGAATGGGTCTGAACTGTAATCCACGCATCACCCTTTTTACCATGGGACATTACCCAGCTAAGGAGATCACATATATATACCCCTGACAATTCCTTATCCGTCCCGCTGCCTCCGCTGAGCAGCTTCAATCCTATTTTCCCGCTGGCATCTATAACTTTCATAATAAACCTCCTCGTACTAACACTTACTTCTTATTCTTAAAGCTTTCCATTGTTTTAACTATACAGATGGCCTTATGGTTCTCACCCTTCACAATGTCTTCAGCAAAGGCTCTGCAGGTTGGCGCGCCGCAAACACCGCAATCTATACCCGGTAAGTATTTCAGCATTTCCTTGATCATTTCCATTTTTTTCATTGATTTTGATATATCATCATCAAGGCGCATTATGGCCCTGGGCTCGATGTGCTCGGTCAGCCTTATCAGGCCGTCCTTATACATTTGTATCTGCTCTTTTATTTCATCCTCATCTGCTGCTGAATTAGGAAGTTCTTTTGCAAGAGCCTTCATCCGGCTTCTGGCTATAAACGGATTCTCAATTGTAAGAGGCCCGCCCGCACAGCCTCCGATACAGGCCATACCCTCAAAAAACTCCAGCCCGTCAAGCTTATCCATCTCTACTTCTTCCAATACCTTGATAACCTCATGTATCCCATCTACAGCAAGATAATTTTCAATTTCCAGGGGTTCCCCCTGACCTCCGACCAGGGGCCAGAGGAGAGATTCCTTGGTGCTTCTGGTTATATCCTCTTCCTTGCAGCTGTCAATGTTCCTCAATATCTCACCAAATATGGCCTTCATTGACAGTACTCCGTCTATATATGACTTCTCGATTCCCAGCGGATTCGTCACACTTGTCATTCTTGCCGTACAAGGTGATATAAAAACAACACCAATTTCCTCCATTGTTAATCCGGTCTTCTTGACAGCATCAGCTTTAGCCAGGCGTGCAGCTATCTCCATCGGTGTTTCTATATCCGCCACATTCGGCAGCAGTTCAGGAAACCTGATCTGTATCAGCCTAAGAGTGGCGGGACATGTAGAATTTATTATAGGACGTTTGATATTCGGATTTTTAAGCATATGATTTTTTATCACATTGGTAATGATCTCTGTTCCCACAGATGCTTCGTAAACCTCATCAAATCCCACATTCTTGACTGCTGTGAGCATCTTGTTTATTCCGACCTTGCCAGGAAACTGCCCGTATAATACCAGAGACGGTATGGCAATAGTATATTTGAATTTGTTCAATATTTCGAGAGTATCAGTAACTGCACTTTTAGCATGGTTGGGACATATCCTTATGCATTCACCGCAGTCAATGCATTTTTCACCAATGATGCGGGCTTTCCCCTCTCTCAGCCTTATGGCCTCAGTGGGACAAATCTTCAAGCAACTGGTACATCCGACACAATTATCATCATTAAGTACAACCGAGTGAAAATATTTCTCTCCCATCTCAATCACCTGCCTTTAAATCTACTTCCATAGCAATGACAGTACCTTTCTCGGCTGAAGACTCTACTCTGAATCTATCTGAACATTTTTTCATGTTCGGCAGACCCATGCCTGCTCCAAAACCCATTTCCCTTACTTTCTCGGTAGCAGTGGAATACCCTTCCTGCATGGCCAGCTCCAGATCAGCTATGCCAGGCCCTCTGTCACTTGCAGTCACCTTTATGAAATCAGGTGTAACCTCTAAGGTAATCTGACCTCCCAGAGAGTGGATCACTATATTCATCTCTGCTTCATAGGTGGCTATGGAAATCTTTCTTATAAAACCGGAGTCAATGCCTAATTGCCTCAGGATTTTCTTTATATTACTGGATGCCTCTCCTGCTCTTACGAAATCATCCTTCTCAACATCAAAAACGTATATCATATCTTCCATTATAGCAATTCCTCCATAAATAACTATATGTCCTGTAAAAAGAAAAAACAACGTTCTCCTCACGAAGGGTAGGGGAACTGAACTTAAAGGCTTCTACAAGTATATAAATTTATTGGTCTATGCTTACTCCAAGAAGTCCATTGCTGTAAAGCTTTCCTGAGGCAGTATACATGGTGTCTCTGGTCAGAAGCAGTACGATATCATTATCAGTTGCAAGCTTTACTATATCCGCTTCAGGTTTTTTACCTCTGACAAAAACAATAGCACTTAAGTCTGCCATTTCAGCAGTTCTTACTACCTGCTGATTAGTAAGTCCTGTAAGAAGAATTGTCTTGCCTTTTACAAATGCCAGGACATCGCTCATAAGGTCAGAGCCGAAGGCATATGAAACTTCATTTTCCATAAGGTGGTTACCGCATAGCACCTCTGCACCCAGTATTTTTTTGACCTCACATATTTTCATACACAAACCTCCTATATAATTCGCATAAACATTTTATATTCTTTATTCAAATTCTGCGAAGTGTTTTCTTGATTGTTATTGGAAAAATACCTATAGATCATGGCTATTTTCAATACAACCATCCTCATGCTAATTATACAGTATATGGCGTATAAAATCGATAATTTTTTAACAAATCCAATTTTCCGCTTCTGTTGATATATATCACAAATTGTAATAAAATGAAAGAAAGCCTTTTACATATAAAAAGGAGCTGATCAAGTTGTCTTCAATTTTATCAGACATACTGCGTCAAAAGCTTTCAGAAATACAAAGTCAACTCCCACCTTATGTTAAAATCATGAGGGACAAAACTCCGAACTTTGAAGAGATTCTTGAAAATGAGATAACTGAACCACCTCAAAAGCTAAGCCTGTTAAATAACGACTACAGCCAGCTAATCGAAGCCGCCTCAAAAAAATACAACATCAGCAGCAATATAATAAATGCAGTAATAAAAGCAGAATCCGGCTTTAATCCAAAAGCGGTATCAAGGACAGGTGCAATGGGACTTATGCAGCTTATGCCCGGAACAGCTAAAGCATTAGGAGTTCAAAATGCTTTTGATCCCCGCGAAAATATAGATGGAGGCGTCAGATACCTGAAGGATATGCTGTCTGAGTTCGGCGGCAGTCTTGAGCTTGCACTTGCAGCATACAATGCCGGTCCAAACAGTGTCAAAAAATATGGTGGAATACCTCCCTATGAAGAAACACAGAACTATGTCAGGAAAATAATGTCCGGTTTGAAGAACAGGGCATAGCTATAAAATAGCTGTGAATAACAATTTCGGATGGGTCAAGACCCATCCATACAATATAATATGCATAATACCGTTTAGAGCCCGCACGTATGGAACGTTCTCGACCGTTCCATTTTTGCAGCTGTCTATCCTTTATATGATTTCCTTTTTCATTATTATGAAATCAGAGGCCAGATTATTAAGTTCAATATACTGTTCTATTGTTCTGAAATAGTTGAATTCAAGCTTCTGCCAGAAAGACTTCCCTATATCATTTCCGGCTATTATACCAATAAAGAATCTTTTAACATCATAGCTCTTGTTGAGCATGTCAATTAAGGCCCTGACAGTCTTTGTACCTATTCCAAGCCTTTGGTAGCTGTTGTCTATAAGTATTGAGGATATCCAGGCTTCTTCGCTGTTTTCATAATCGATCCTTCCTTTGATTACTCCTGCCAGCTGCAGAACAGGATCCTTGTCCAGGAATATTCCTGTAAAGAATTCATGGCTGTTCACAAGTACCTCCAGGTACTTTTCATTTATATCCTTCAGGGACATCCTTCTGTCTATGCCGGTGGCATAGACGTTCAAATCATTCTGGTTGTATAGATCCAAGACATTCCTAAGGTCTTCCTTTGTGATATCCTTCAATATAAGATTATCCAATCGGTTATTTAAAGTAAGCATCCTATTCACCTGCATATCGCGCATATGAGAGGCTCAATGCGCTTATATTACCTCAATTCTGCATTTTGCGAAATCACTCTGTAATGTTCAATCATATTCGCAAAATGCTTACCTTGATTGTTATTGAATTCGCACTTTGCCCAATGTATATACTTTTGTGCGTTCAATATAGTATCAAAACTCCTAAATATATATTCTACACAACAGAATAAATTCCTTTTTTTTATCCTCGATGCTGTATTGAAATAAGCTAATTCCAAACGTTTCCACACAATACCCTTTTTATTTACCTTTTGTAATGAAATTTGTTAATATTCTTTACATTATACATATTTAATATATAATCATAAATATAAGCATATTTATCGTTCTTTCTTTAATCACATTTTAAAGAAAAAGGTGATATAATGACCGAAGTAAGAGTAATGAAAACTTCAGATTGTGAGCCTGGAATGGTATTGGCTTCAGACATTGTAAATGATTACGGTGCAGTAATACTGTACCAGAATTCCAGACTGGACGATTACTCCATCAATAAACTGACGAAGCTCGGTTTGAACTTTGTTAAGGTTTATAAGGATTATGAGTTTAAAGAAAAAAAGAATATTGTTATTGAGGCTCAATACAACAATAGTTTGGAGGAATTCAAACAGATAATATGGGATATAAGCTGTGGAAGAAACCTGGAAATGGAGCGTATAAATGAAGTTTCCAAAAGTCTCAGCAACAACTTCGATTCGATAAACGACCTGATTTTCTGCCTTAGTAAGGTCAGATCTATTAATGAGTATACATACACCCACAGTCTGAACGTATCCCTGCTATGCTCCCTGCTGGGCTCCTGGCTGAACCTCAGCCATACTCAGATAGAGCAGCTCTCTTATTGCGGAATACTTCATGATATAGGAAAGTCAAAGGTTCCTAAAGAAATACTCAATAAACCTGATGCACTTAGCGATAAGGAATTTGATGAAATAAAAAAACACCCGATTACAGGCTATAAGCTGCTGGAACAGAACAATGAAATAAGCAGGGATATTGCTATGGGAGTATTGATGCATCATGAAAGAGAGGATGGCTCAGGCTATCCCTTCGGACTGGTTTCAAAGCAGATCCATTACTATGCAAAGATCCTTGCCGTAGCCGATGTATTTGACGCTATGACCTCCAATAGGGTATATAAAAAGCGTCAGCCTCCTTTCGACGTGTTGGAAATGTACGAAAGTGAATATCTGACAAAATGTGACGCCAGTATAATGCTCACTTTCCTCAAGCACATATCAAGCTATTATGTCGGAAATATAGTAAAATTAAGCAATGGTTCAACTGGAGAAATAGTGTATATCAATCCCAACAGGATTTCCCGTCCACTTATAAAATCAAATGATTCAATTATTGACCTCAGCTCGCAGCCGGAACTTAAAATTGTAGAAATGCTGTAATTATAGGCCAATAATTTATAAGATATTATGATTTTTTATTTACCGTTTATAAATATAATGTATTTAATGAATATTCTGGTATAATAATAGAAGTGGTGGAAAAATGCATTATTTTCTAAAAAGCATTTATCACGCTTCTTTTTTTAGTTCATAGAAGTCCTGATATGCAATCAGCGATGCTTTTCATAATAATAGTGCGTTTAAATATATTTATATAGGAGGTATAATCATGCCATTAGTTACATCAAAGGAAATGTTCAGAAAAGCGTATGAAGGGCAGTATGCAGTAGGTGCATTCAATGTCAACAACATGGAGATAATCCAGGGGATCGTTGATGCAGCAAAAGAGGAAAAAGCTCCACTCATACTGCAGGTTTCAGCCGGTGCGAGAAAATATGCGAAGCATATATACCTTATGAAGCTCGTCGAAGCAGCAGTTGAGGACAGTGGTCTTCCTATCTGCCTTCACCTGGATCACGGCGAAGATTTTGAGATCTGCAAGTCCTGTATTGACGGGGGCTTTACTTCAGTAATGATTGACGGTTCAAAGCATTCTTTCGAAGAAAACATCGCAGTGACAAAAAAGGTCGTAGAATATGCCCATGAAAGAGGAGTAGTCGTAGAAGCCGAGCTGGGTAAGCTGGCAGGCGTCGAGGACGCTGTAAAGGTTGCTGCAAAGGATGCTACATATACAGATCCCGATCAGGCGGTTGAATTCGTTCAGAGAACAGGTGTTGATTCCCTGGCAATAGCAATTGGTACCAGCCATGGAGCTTACAAGTTCAAGGGAGAGCCTCAGCTTGACTTTGAAAGACTTGAAAAAATCACTAAAATGCTGCCGAACTACCCATTGGTGCTTCATGGGGCTTCCACAGTGCTTCCTGAGTTTGTGGAGCTTTGTAATAAATACGGCGGCAATGTGGCAGGTGCGCAGGGTGTTCCTGAGGATATGCTTCTCAGAGCCGGAAAGCTTGGAGTATGTAAAATAAATATTGACACTGACCTGAGACTTGCAATGACTGCTTCTGTAAGAAAGCACTTTGCAGAAAATCCCGGTGACTTCGATCCGAGACAGTATTTGAAACCGGCAAGAGAAGCCATAAAGAACATGGTAAAGCATAAGATGAAGGATGTATTGAACTGCAGCGATAGGCTGTAGTATGAAAAGGCCGTAACCCGATAAAGGTTACGGCCTTTCTATTGCAATCGTCACAATATACCTCAACTGATTCAAAATGCCAAGATTATCTTCCAGGCTCAGTCCGTCTACCGTCATTGTGCTCTTTTTGGTGCAGCCGTCTACAGCCCCTGCTGCTATGATGCTTTGCAGCAGCTTCTCTTCAGTTGCCGTATCGTGGAGCAGCATAGTGCCCGTCAATATGGAAAGGGCGGCTGCCAATGCATGTCCTCCCCAGTTGGATACCCCTGCCAGTATCAGATAATCAGCAGCATTTGCCGCACATATCTTTTTGCCGTTGTGCAGAGAGTCAATTATGTAAGAGCTTATTTTACCCATTCCTGTTTCATTTCCTCCATCGCCTACGGCAATGGTAACTGCTCCCTGCTTTTTTGCCTCTTCAAGCAAAATATCGGTGTCAGGCACAATGTCGCTGATATCCTCGCCTCGCATGGAATAGCAGCAGCCGTCCGCCGCCCTGCCGGGCCGTTCTATTGCCACGATGTGAGTGGGTTTGTATTTTTCCATCAGGCTCCCGCAGAATAAGCCCTCATTCCCTGAAGCTACGATTTCTACAGGACATGTAAGTCCCTTTGCCTTAAGGGAGCTATCCAGAATATTTTGTGAATACTTATCTGTTATAAGTACCGCCCTCTTCCCCAACTGCTCCAGGGCGCCTGCCAGGGACACAGCCCCAACAGGTCCGTCGGTCTCCCCCACCATAGCAGCTCTGATTACAAAACCCGTAACTATCAGGATTGTCTCTCCTTTCTGGAGACTTGCAGCCGCATCATAAAGCTCCCCTTCAAGTTCAATCCCATCCAAGCCCCTCTGCTCAAGGTTTTTTCTTATTATCTTTTCAAGTTGTTTAAAATATACTTGGTTCATCGTTTTCAACTCCGTATTAATATAATAATGCGTACTAACGTGCGCGGCAATAGGCGATAGGCAATAGACAATGGGTTTGGGCAGGGCTTCGAAGGCATCGCTTAAACCTATTGCCCATTGCCCATTGCCCATAGCCCATTGCCTATTGCTTGGAAGATTGCTTCGCAATCTTCTATTATTCTCCAAGTTCATGGTTCTTAACATCAGTTATAAACATATGTCCCGGAGAGTGGGTTATCATGATCTCGGGCTTGGTCTTCATTGCTACCGCCTGGGGTGTGACCCCGCAGGCCCAGAATACCGGAACTTCATTTTCCTTTATCTCAACAGCATCGCCAAAATCCGGCTTATTTATATTTCTTATTCCTATGAGGGCAGGATTGCCTATGTGAACTGGTGCTCCGTGAACCCTTGGATACCTTGAGGTAATCTGTACCGCCTTGACGACCTTATCCACAGGGACAGGCCTCATGCTCACCACGGTAGGCCCTGAAAATATCCCTGCAGGGCTGCACTCCATATTGGTTATGTACATGGGCACGTTGCAGCCTGCCTGTATATGCCTTACTTCTATCCCCTCATCCATCAGGGCGGACTCAAAGGTAAAGCTGCAGCCCAGAATGAAAGAAACAAAATCCTCTCTCCATAGTGAAACGATATCTGAAAACTCCCCAGTCAGCTCTCCCTTTTCATAGACCCTGTATTTTGGGATATCCGTCGCAATATCCGAGCCGGCCGCTGTCAGCTTCAGCTCTCTGCAGCCTGTATCAGCGACTTCCAGAACAGGGCAGGGCTTTGGATTTCTCTGTGTGAACAGAAGAAAATCATAGGCCAAGTGTTTCGGCAATATGACCAGGTTGCCCTGGGCGTAGCCCCTGCATATTCCTGAGGTCTGCCCTGAGAACTCATCTTTCCTGATCAATCCCCTCACCAAAGCAGGGCTGGCATAAGCTAAATCCTTCATAAAGCACATCTCCTCCAATACATTCGATATAATTCCTATTCACAACTTCACATCAAAAAACAAAAAGACCCAGCATAACTATACATTATCCGGGTCTTGCTTACTGTTGTACATGGAGAATATCCATATCCGGGTAAACAAAACATTGCTTTTTTATTATAACTTATTATATAGAAATTCCCGGGGTTTTTCAATCATTGTTTTAGCATCATGTACCTGTTGCGGGCATCCTTTACTGCTGCTATTACAGCCTTCTGAGCGATTCCATGGAATCTGTCCCTGATTTCATTAATTATAAGCTCCTCGTCATTAATCAGGTTATAGCCAATTATTATTGATTTTATAAAATCCGACGTGGTGTCTTTTACCGTGTTGCATGTCACATCGATTATCCCGCCGTCATTTCTGTCAAGAATGATACCTATGAAAAATGTATCGAATATGTCGGAGATAGGATCATTGCTGCCGATTTTTGCAATCCCTGTAATATAGATTGTATTTTTTTCATATATCAATTGTACCCCTCCAATTCTCTTGTGAATTTATCAATACACCGCAAAACACAAATGAATTATCAACCTCACATGTGCTATAATTTTCCTGTAGATTACAAAAAAGCCGGTCTGGGTACCAAGCTCAAAGACGGAGATATTGTAAGCATAATAGTTCCTATGGTAGGCGGATAATGCGCCTAAAGGGCGCATTCAGTCGCTAGCTGCTAGACGCTAGTCGCTAGATTTCATGGTATTCCTTATGGGTTCAGGTTGCGGAACGGTTATGAACCGTTCCCTACTAAGCCCTACTCAAATCTAGAGACTAGTGACCAGCGACTAGCGACTGTACTAATGTCTTGTGAAAGACACATTATAATTTTTATGTGCGGTAGAATTCAATTACTCCTTATCCAATTCCTCGAGCACCCATTCTGTCACCTGACTGACCAGCGGCCCGCAGAGCTCATTATGCATCCAGTCCTTCTTCTCGGCTACTTCCTTCGGATCCCTGAGGTTCACTCGGGTAATGTCGTAGCAGCAGCTGGTTCCATACTTCTCTTTGAACTTTCCGAATACCCTGTCGGCCGGAAGATATGATTCATCACGGCTATCCTCATTTGTCCTCCTGCCCTTAATCATTCCCATGCAGATGAATGCAGCGTTCAATGCACCACAGTTGCTGCCGTTCCTGCTCATCCCGCTTCCGAAAGGAGTAGCGATCTTAAGAGGCAGTTCCTTATCCATGCCAAGCTGGTCACAAACAGCTAATACCACCGATTCGCAGCAGTTATAACCGCTGTTGAAATAACTTAACGCCTTTTCCTGTGCTCCCTCATGTTTTCCCATAATATAATCCCCCTTATATATATTTATACATAAATATTCTATATCCTTGCTTCTGTCCATGTATATATCCTGCTTAGTGCCCTTTCTCTTTCCGGATCGTTGAGTATTTCATGATAAAAGCCCTCGAAAAGCTCATACTCCTTGTCCTCCACCGGAATGCTCTCAAAAAAGCTTCTGTTTGCCTTTGGATCGACTATTATATCGTCTCCTGCCTGAAGCATGAGGCATGGATAATGAAAGCTGGGTGCGTTAAGAACAGTGTGCTTCCTTGCCTTCTCCATAGCGGTAAACCATCCTACGGTAACGATATCGGTATTCAATTTATCCTTTTCATATTTCCGGCATACTTCCTTATCCCTGCACACCATATGACTTTTTATTCCACTCTTGAGTTTAAGCCGTGGATACAGCTTAGCTACGGCCCTGCCGAACATCACTTTGCTGAAGGGTATATCAAGCCGCTCCTTCAAATAAGGTGAAGATACAATAAGCCCCTTTATCTTGGGATTATGGCATTTTACCCCGTAATACAGTGCGATAAAACCTCCCATGCTGTGTCCCAGTATGAAGACAGGCTTGTCATTCTCCACACGTCTTATGAATAAATTCACATCATCGATATAATCGTCAGCGCTCTTTATGAATACCCTGGGACCGTCACTCAGCCCATGCCCTACCAGATCTCCCGTATATACATTGTAACCTCTCTCATGGAAGTACGACCCTACATGTACATATCTGCCGGAATGCTCTGCAACCCCATGGACAATTACCAGATTTGCCCTATTGTCATCCCTTTTCCATTCCCTAATGAATCTGCCTCTGATTTTTTCTTCCAGCATGAAATCACCCCTGATACCTTATCATCACTATCTTCTCTTGATTATACCCACTTTTGAATGATAATAAAATAAAAGCCGGGAAAACATATAATCATATATAAAGAAAACCGGCTGCAGGACCACAATAAAGCCGACCAGAAGGACGGAGCTTCCGGTGATCAGGGATGGCAGCGCCTCAATGAAAAGGTTTTCGAAAAGCAAATACCATAGAAGGCCGGATATGTTGAAAACAGCAAGCTTTAGTATTACTTCAGCTACTGCTCTCCTTCCTTTTTCTATGAAAAACTTCAATATTGGATAATGACCGAAAAAAAGTACAAAAGGAACTATCCCCAATATATTGCCTGCAATTAGTGCAGACAAAATACAGGTTGCAAAATACACAGAAATGCCTGCCACTGCTCCGAATTCAATCACTGTAAGGGCTACCGGCAATGAAGCCAAAAAATACAGCGTCAGCTTCCCCGTAGGCATTATTGCACTTAAATATAATAATATCACTGCTACACTGGTAAATATACCGGTAAAAGCTATTTTCCTGCTCATAAAGCCACCTCTGTAGAAAAATGCGACATAATTAAAGTTCGTGGAAGCACTGGATCGCAAATGAATATTATTCAGCAGCCGAAGCTCCGCAACCAGAGTTTCTAAACTCATTCCGGGCAGCATCAAAACTCGCTTCGCTCAAACACTTGATGCTGCTTTCCTCCATTTCATTAAGAAGCTCTAAAGTTTCTACGCAAGGCTGCTTCACAATATTCACAGCAATCCAAGTCCGTGATGCACTATGGAAGCTCTTATAGGACAAAGAACACCGACGTGGGGAAGCTATGTTTGACGAAGCCTTTCACTGACCTCGGAACGGGAATACCCCGGGCAAAATAACCAGACGGGCCCGCAGCGATGGGACCCCCGAAAGTTTTTTTGCTGGCTTTGAAAGGCGAGGAGGACATACTTCCCCTACAGTCGGAATTCTCCACAAACTATGTCGCATTCTTATATTTAACAGCAGTTGATGAAATCTCCGCCCATGCATTCGCAGCAGCAGTCGGTACAGATCATACACTGGCATAAGGAGCATAGATCGGGACCTGTACTGTAGCCTCTCCTGTCATACACAGTTGATTGGTACTGCCTGTTGGTTTTTGCCACCCTGTTCAGGGCATCCCTGAATTCATAGTTGCCCGGCTCCATATCCACAGCAGTTTTAAGACTTGTAACCGCTTCATTGTACCAGCCTCTTCTCATGAAAATAAGTCCTCTGAGGTAATACCATTCACCACCTCTGAAGCTGATTCTGTTCAGTATTTCCTCAGCAGCAGCCACGTTTCCCATGTTAATGTACATCCTTACCTGGTCATAGTATTCTCTTCCCGGTTCTTCCTGGTTATTTCTGTATCCGGGCTCCTCCTGCTGCCTGTAGCTCCTGTTCCCTTGCTGTGCTTCTGCTTTTTTCATAAGATAATCATAAGCCTCATTTATCTCTTTAAGCTTCTCTTCGGCTAAATCGGACAGGGGATTATTCTGGTATTGGTCCGGATGATACTTTTTGACCAGCTCCTTATATGCTTTTCTTATCCCTTCTGCATCTGTACCTTCCCTAATTCCCAATACTTCGTACGGATTTCTCATCTTTCTCGCAACTCCTTTTTTCTCTGGTAATGCAGCTCAATATCTTCTCTGTCTTGCCGTACAGGCCTTCATACAGGATGTTGTCAATTATACCTTTATTTGTAAGCTTCAATAGCTCTATAGAACCTGTCGTCTGTGACAATGCCTGCATAAGATTCATTCTGACCTCATCGGCTATACCTGCTTTAAAAACTTCGATATTCTGGTTGTCATATTTGTATTGCTTCAACAGTGGATTATAGCTCCCACTCTTTATATCCTTCTCTATATCATCAAAGGCATCTATTATATAAATCCATTTTCCCAGATTATAGCCTATCCAGCCCAGTACCCTTGATACCGACCTGTCACCACCGCTGTTGCCTGCTGCCAGCAGTTGGCTGAGCATATTTGCAAAAGGCTCTGCCGCTTCATCCATCGAGCTGCAAGCCTGCTCCTCCAGTTGGACCTGTGAATCAATCGAAGCAGCTATAATCCCATCCAGATGCTTATTCCTTGAGGCTGCGTTATTATAGCCTCTTTTAAAAGCAATATGTGCCAGCCTTGGAAGTGCCCCTCCTTCATCTCTTATATTATCCATCAACTTATAATACGTAAGCAATACATTAATGTCTGCTGCATAATCAATATGAGGACTTTCTTTCACTATCCATTTCTTTTTCACCGGATTTGCTATGCAGCTTTCTTTTTTAAGCACCGGCGTTTCATTATGAACAGCTGACAGAAGTAAACCCAGAAAAACAGAATCATAGTTAAGTGCAAATCTCGAAAGAGTTCCGAAGCTCCTGCCCATTGATTTGCATACTCCGCAGTAATATCCCCTGAAAAGCTCATATTCCTTTATTTTAAGCTCCGGCTTATCCGGCATTATATATCCAAACATGTATACTCCTTAAAATAGATTATTAGTAATTATAACATATTTAAAATAGCGGCAAAACTAATATGTGCTGTATCATTTTTGTTACGAGTTGCGTGTTACGCGTTACGAGATACAGCATATCCTTCGAAGCCTGTTCGGGCGAACAATGTTCGCCCCTACCAATTCTCCAAAGCCCTGCCTTAATCCTCGTACCTCGCATCTCGAATCTCGTATCTATTTCTCATACCTCAACGGACAAAAAGCTTTTGAAAACACCTTTGTTCCGTAAACCTCAAATTCCACCGTTATATTAGCCTCATCCTCGCTTGCTACCATACCCTGTCCATATTTTTCGTGATATACCTTAGCATTGGCGGCAGGCAAGGCTATAGCTGCTTCACTTTCCTGCTTTGACTCCTTGATATCAATATTCGCCTTTATATCACGTCGAAGCTCGGAAAGCTTAGAACTGCGGCTCACGAAATCCTCACTGTCAATCAGCTCCGGAGAAATCATCCGAAGATAAGGACTGGGTATGCCATATACACCAAACTCATCAGGATTTGTATGGTAGGATATCTCCAGTGAATCCTTCGCTCTTGTTATGCCTACAAAAAACAGCCTTTTTTCCTCCTCTTCCTCTCCCTGAGTCCTTGCGGGGATAGGTATCAGCCCCAGATTGGCCCCTGAAATAAATACCTGCCTGAATTCAAGACCTTTGGATGCGTGCAGTGTCATAAGCTTTACCGAGCCGCTGCCCTTTTCCGTCCCATCACCGGGAACCCGGCTGCCGTACAATGCGGAATTATCCAGATAATCCTTTATACCTCTGAACCTGTCTTTATTGGTGCTTTCCAGATAGGCTTTTATATCCTCCAGGAAAAGCAGTACTCTTTCCCTATCTTCACCATAGGTTATTGAGGTAGGCATAAGGTATGCACCCAGATCAAAGTATTCAAAAAGCTTTTCTGTTCCGGTATCATTATTGGCATTGCACCATTCCTTAAAATCAACAACCTTCTTCACCAGCTCGATTTGCAGACCTTTATCCGCTTCCATACTGTCAATAACCTCTTTAATCTTCTTTTTAGACATGCCCGGGCCATATCTTCCGTCACACAGGATATATGCCATACTGTCCTTATCATTGGGGTTCACCGCTGCCTTCAGGAGCCTTGTCAACCAGTACAGCACAGGTATGTCCCTGAGAGTCCTCTTAAGGGAAACCTCGTGGGGAATATCATGTTTTTCAAAAACATCCCTGAATACTTCAGACTGCTTCTGTTTTCTGTAAAGGACTGCTATGTCGCCGTATTTGTAACCGTCCTCTGCAAGCTTTTTGATCCTGTCGCAAAGGTATAAAGCCTCATTGAAGGTATTATGGTGCTTTTTCACTATAATAAGCCTGCCCTTATCCCTTACGCCCGATATCAGCTGCCCGGGCTCCAGGAATGCCTTCGCGGCGTCCAGTATGGTAGAAGTGGACCTATAGTTTATGGGCAGAGTAAGTTCATTCCCGCCGTGCGCTTTCCTGAACTCACTGAAAATATCCTTTTTGCTGCCCCTCCAGGTATAGATCACCTGGTTGGGGTCCCCAACAGCAAAAATATGGGTCTTTTCCTTCTTCATCCGCTGGATAAGCTCAAGCTGGCGGTCATCACTGTCCTGGAATTCATCTATGATTATCCATTCGGGAGAGTATTCATGCCTGCTCAATAGTTCCGCAGCATTTTCTATCAGGTCGTCAAACTCCATTACATTGCAGCGTTTCTTCTCTGCCTCAAGAAGCCTGATAAACTCAGCCAGGTCATCATCATGCTTCATATTCCCGTAAAGAAGCTTACCCTGCCTATGCTGCTCTATTCTTTTCCTTATCTTGTTCTTATATTTCAAAGTCAGACTGTTCTCATTCATCACCCGTTCATATAGCTCCAGCATACCGTCGGCATCATAGATTGAAAAGCCGCCGGCATATCCAAGCTCAGATACAGGAAGCACAGAAGAAAGAAGGGTCCTGCATACTCCATGAAAGGTACCGAAGAAACGCAGCTCCTCCTCCTTTATGTTCCTGTTCTTTTCCCTTATACGCAGCTTTATCTCTTGTGCAGCTTTATTGGTAAAGGTAAGCACCACCATACTCTCGAGAGGCACCCCTTTTACAAAGTGCAGATACAGTATCTTATCTATCAATACAGTTGTCTTTCCACTGCCTACCTGGGCAGAAAGCAGCAGCACCCTGCTTTGGTCTGTCACTGCAGCCCTCTGATACTCATTAAGTCTGGAAAGCTCCTGCAGCAGCTCCTGATGCTCGGGGCTCTCCTGCCCTTTAAGCTTTCTATACAAATCCTCCATATTAGGCCTCACCTACTTTACCAGATCATCATATCTTCTCATGATCTTTTCACTGATATCCTGAGGAGTCTTGCTCAATACCTTTACGCTAATGTCAAACCCGGCCGGTACCTCTACATACCTCTTAATTGTATTCACAAGCTTGCGCTTGTTCGATGGATCCAGGATCCATTCCTCATAAAACTTAAAGTCTGTAACTATACTAAGCAGTGAGCCTGACACTTCAACATTGTCAATTGTGCTCAGGAAGCTGTTCATGTACTCACCCTTCGAACGCAGGAAACGTACAAATTCAGCCCATCTTGCAGGCAGTTCCTGAAGCTTGCACATATACTCGATCACTATCCTGGGAGCCGGTTCCGCCTGTTTTATGCCCTCCGGCGCCTTTGCCTCCTTAAGCATGCATTGAAGCCCCCAGTGTACAAGCTTTTTGTCAAGGTGATAATCCCCCACGCATGCAGGGCAGCCGTCCTCACAGCTGCAGTTCTCCACCAGCCGCACCGCTTCCTCCAGGATCTCCTCAGCATAATCATAAGCTTTTTCGGAGAATCCAAGCCCGCCGGGATACAGGTCATAAACAAGCACATGGGATTTCTTGACTTCTCCCTGCTCGGTCTTGGTATTGAAGACAGTGGCAGAAAGGTCCTCCACGGTTGACATTGTCCTTCTCATTGAGGCGGAAAGCAGGCTGTGCTTTATCCCGTTATAATAGTTATGCTGCGTGTAGGAATTGAACACCCTGTCGACCTCATCATCCACGGTAAACCACAGACCTTCAGTCTCTATCTCCTGGAAAAGAGGAAGGGTTATTCTCTCAAAGCCGAGGTTCTGATGGTTATGAAATTGTACCATCTTGTATGCAGGTATTGCTTCCTTTACCTTCACATCTCCGAAGCGGGCTTCCGTCCTTTTTATAGTCTGAGCTTTAAACTCCCTCAGAACATTTACATCAGTTTCAACAAAAGGTACTGTGAAATAGTTCATATCAACAGGAACTACATGGGCGATCCTGTTTACAAGATCAAGACTCTCCACCATGTACTGCATGCTGTCATGTATATATATCGCCTTTGGATGCACCTCGTGGAAGGCAAGGTATTCATCCATTTCAGTAATCACCATTCCGTTCATTTTATTGACTACTTTATAGGTTTTGTTGTTTATATTCCTGAGATTATAATCTCCTGCAGGGAATTCATTTCCTGTCCAGATATAGCTGCCTCCCTCATTCTTCAGCTCCTTCGCCTGTATAAGCACGGGGACTATCTCCCCAAGATCAGGAAAAACAGCCGCATCATCGAGGGATAAAGGCAGTTCGGCTGCGGCTGCCCTTACATGTGCCAGCTGTATGAAAAGATTATTCTTGTCGATAACCGCATTCTCTACACCCGTATCAAAAAGCCAGTCGCTGTTTATTGCAAGGTATTGGTCATTAGGTGTGATATCGAGTATAAGGATCCCAAAGGCCTTTCCGCCCCTTCTGCCTGCTCTGCCCAGCTGCTGCCAGAAAGATGCCTTCGTTCCCGGGAATCCCGCTTCAACAACTATATCCAACTTGCCTATATCAATTCCAAGCTCCAGAGCATTGGTGGACACCACCCCTGCAAGTTTTCCCGATGCCAGCTTTGTTTCAATCTCTTTCCTCTCTTCAGGAGTATATCCACCTCTGTAACCGGCTACCAGATGGGATATATTCCTTCCCAGTGTAGGCTTATCGTCCAGGTTGGAAAGCTTATCCCTTACCTCCTTCAGAACTACCTCTACCTCTCTTCTGGTCTTACAGAAGGTAATGAACTTCACATCCTGCTCCACCAGCGCCGGTATCAGTTCAGAGGCTTCAGATTCCGGAGTTCTCCTGTACTGGGTATCCCTGACCAGAGGAGGCTGCCAGAAGTATATGGTTTTTTCACTGGTCGGTGAACCGTCCCTGTCTATATGTACGAAATCCTTGCCGCAAATGTTTACCGCCAGCTCCACAGGATTGGCAATTGTAGCAGAGCTGCAAAGGAACTGCGGTGAGCTTTTGTAATAACTGCATATCCTGAAGAGCCTTCTCATGATGTTCGCCATGTGGGAGCCAAAGGCGCCCCTGTAATAGTGAAGCTCATCAATAACAAGGAAATTCAGCCGTGAGAATATATGATTGAAGCCGAATACACTGTGGTTGGTCAAAAATGAAGAATTAAGCATTTCAGGGTTAGTCAGTATTATATTTGCATTTTTTCTGATCCTAGACCGCTCGCTTGTGGGAGTATCCCCATCATATATGCCTGCCTGAATTCTCTTGGGTCCGAAATGCTCCAGCACCGGTACAAGATTTCTATACTGATCATGGGCAAGAGCCTTTGTCGGATACAGGAATATTGCCCTGGTAGTCGGGTCCTCCAATATCTTCTGCACCACAGGCAGTAAAAAGCTCAGGGTCTTACCGCTGGAGGTGGCGGTTGTAATGACCAGATTCTGCCCCTGCAGAGCCTTTTCAAACATCTCCTGCTGATGACAGTAAAGCTTATCCAACCCCTGGCTTCTGAGATATTCACAGAGCTCCGGAGACAAGGTCTCCGGGAAATCCGCAATGACCGGACTCCTTGCAGCTATGGTTTTTGACGCTATTATCCTGTTATTGAATTCTCCCAGATTTAAAAAATCCACAGTAAATCCCCCTATGTAAATTTGTAGCTTCAGCAATATTTTAAGCATGCATATAAACATATGTTCTCATACTCATTCTTATTTTATCAAATTAATGCAGCATTGTATATAAATCGCTCTCACAAGAATACATCTATAATTTCGCGCACAAAGATAGAAGACCCTTTTCAGGGTCTTCTGCTGTATATGAAATTTAATTGTTTTCTTAGTCAGTTATATCAGATAGCTTTTGAGGAACTCCGGTATTCCATCAACACTCCTGCTGCAGCTTACCGTAAAATCCAGTTCAAATTTTGCACTTAGATTTTCGAGGTTCTTAATTAAGGTTTCCAGACAATCGTCCTGGGCATTGCTTACTATTTTCTGCCCGTCTATGAATATATGCTCTATGTCAAAATCCTGTGAAATAACACCGCAGATGAATCCATAAAAGGATTTCAGATTTTCCAGCTGGAATTCTCCTGCTTCAATGAGTCTTATGTTTCGGTTAAGGTCATAAATACGGTTTCTGTCTCTGTCGATATATACAACATTACCATTGGATGTTCTGTCCGCTTCATTAGCCATATCGATCATTCTTTTTGTTTTGCCTGAGCCTTTTACACCCAGAATAAACTTAACCATAATAATTACCCCCTTATTCATATATATATTTGGAGATTAATATAAAGATACTATAATATGATATATTTTTCAATCTTGATATCGCTGAAAACTTCTAAATATTCTGTTTTTTTAGAGGTTTAACAGGTTCATTCCCATTATTTCAAACAATCTCACATAAACTAAGTCACAGTCATATGCTATACCCATAAGGAATACCAAATCTAGAGACTAGTGACTAGCGACTAAAGACTATGTTTTACATAAGACATAGTCTTATATCTATCCAGATTATGATAAAACTGCAAAATATTCGTTTACCATATTATAAGCAATTTTTCGATATTTATTATGCAATTTGATAAAAATATATTGAGCGAAAGAACTTTTTTCTTCACTGTTTGCATGAAACTTTATTAAAATGACTGTATATTATTTCTATTTACATAATTTTAGAATTTTGAGATAATATAGTCATATCTATGGTTGCAAAGTCTGCATTTATATGTAATATAAATATGTATTACAAAAATTTAGTTTACAAAATGCGTTTTATATAAGTTACTGCTGCATTATCTGTACTATATGAATAGCTTTGCAGGCATAGGTGATATTTATAGTAAAAAACGTTACAGATCAGGCAGTAAAATACGAAAGGAGCAATATTAATGGCACAAAAAACAAAAAGAGAAGCAACACTACTAGAAGCACTAATTCCAGTACTTTTTACCGTCGGTCTTCTTATGTACACAGTGTTGCCGGTCTTCGGAGTAGAAGGCGAAGTACACATCCCATTGATACTCGGAGCATTGGTCGCAGCTTTTGTGGCTATGTGGAGACTTGGCTATACCTGGGGTGAAATTGAAGAGGGTGTAATATCCACTATTTCCGGTACAATGCAGGCAATTCTGATTCTTGCTATCATAGGTATGATAATAGGTACCTGGATACTCGGAGGCATAGTTCCCACACTTATTTACTACGGCTTGCAGATACTCTCACCAGCAATGTTCCTGGTTGCAGCATGTCTTCTTTGCTGTGTAGTATCCCTTGCAACAGGCAGCTCCTGGACAACAGCAGGTACAGTCGGTATAGCTCTTATGGGCGTAGCCGCCGGTCTTGGAGTTAACCCTGGAATGGCTGCAGGTGCTATAATCTCAGGTGCTTACTTCGGAGACAAGATGTCCCCATTGTCCGATACGACCAACCTTGCTCCGGCAATGGCAGGTGCCAAACTTTTTGACCATGTAAGCCACATGGTTTATACAACAGGCGTAAGTTTGACAATAGCGCTCGTAGGCTTTGGAATACTCGGTGCGGGTTATGCCGGAAAAGAGCTTGATACAACTGCAATAAATGCCATACTTGACCTTATGAGACAGAACTTCAACATCAATCCTTTGCTTCTGTTAGTACCTATCATAGTTATAATAATGGTTGCCAGGAGGGTTCCTGCCATACCTGGTCTCTTCATAGGCACACTCCTTGGTGGTCTGGCTGCAATGATATTCCAGGGTGCCAGCTTTGCAGGTGTTATGGATGCCATGCAGAACGGTGTAGTTTCCGAAACAGGAAATGAAGTACTTGACGCACTCCTTACAAGAGGCGGATACCAGAGCATGATGTGGACTATCTCACTTATACTCGCCGCTCTTACCTTCGGTGGCATACTTGAAAAGACAGGCATGCTGGAATCCATAGGAAAAGTAATACTGAGATATGCCAAGAGTACAGGTTCACTTGTTACAGCTACAGTGCTTACAAGCATAATCACAAATGTAATGGCCGGTGACCAGTATCTTTCACTGGTTCTCCCAGGCAAGATGTATAAGGAAGAGTTCCACAAGAGAGGCCTTGCTCCAAGAAACCTTTCAAGATGTCTGGAAGACGCCGGAACACTTACTTCACCGCTTGTTCCATGGAATACCTGCGGTGCAACAATGCAGACTTATCTCGGTGTTCCGACAATCGAATATCTACCATACTGCTTCCTGAATCTTGTTAACCCTATAGTATCAATCGT
>Ga0196971_1000300_pt1 | contig 43542 bp, 41 predicted proteins | sample S1v_1013CmetaG_FD_148660 | JGI IMG/M metagenome (GOLD analysis project Ga0196971, IMG submission 148660) | Soil microbial communities from Anza Borrego desert, Southern California, United States - S1+v_10-13C | ecosystem: Environmental > Terrestrial > Soil > Desert | place: USA: California... | reverse complement strand
CAATCAAGCGGCAGGAAATGCGGCGGGCGGCTCCGTCCGTCGCCGCCCGCCGCTTCATACCGTTCAGTGCGTGATGCGCCGCAATACCGTGCGTCCCACACGGTCGAGCGCGCGATTGATCGCGATATACATGTCGGCCTCGGTATCCTCGGTCACGATGTCCGCCACCCCGTTCATCACAATATGCACGCTGCACCGCTTGTCGACGCCGCCGCGCGGCCCGTTCACGTCGGCCAGCCGCACCGTGACCCGCTGAACGCGGTCCGACGCGTGCTTGAGCGCGAAGCGCAGGCGCCTTTCGGTATGTTCGGTGAGTGCTGCGGTCAGCGGGAATCCTTGGGCATGGACATCGACTCTCATGACAACCTCCTGTCGGTTCTTGTTCGCGGCCATTTCGTTCGGCCTGAATTCACTGTAGTCCAGAAGTTTCCCGTTTGCAATTCAAGTATTTCAGCAAATCAATTCGAAAACACCGAACAGAGGATGAGCGCTCTCAACTACAAGCTGGGCTGAAGCTGCCGGAAAAGCTGCGCATCGTCTGCCGGAAAGCCTCCCGAACAAATCCGCCCGCGCGGCGCCAGCGAATTCGACGCCGGCGCGCTGCTCAAGGAATTCGGCGAAGCCGGCGCGGGCGTGTTCTGCATGCCGGCGACCGTCGCGGCGCGGGTGCGCAAGCAGTACGGCGTGGTGGAACTCGGCCGTACGCGCGAGGTGAAGGAGCGGTTCTGCGCAATCAGCGCGGAACGGCGGCTGTCGCATCCGGCGGTCGTGGCGATCAGCGCGGCCGCGCGCGGGCGCAGCAACGTGTCCGTGTGAATACGCCAGAATTGACCTGGGATAAGAAAAGCGCAAGATCCGCCGCTCATGCTTTGCCAGTGCAAGGCAAGGGGAGTAACTTTTGCTTTGCAATACCCCGATAACGACGGAGACGCGCACTGAATCCAGTGCTGAACATGCGGGTTGAGGATTTGAAAGACTGGCATCGAAGGCGTCTTCGCGTTTTCCCGTAGTCCCTGCGGACCATCGCGGCTGCGCCGCCCTGGCGCTTTCACCGGCCTTCCATTTCTTCCTGTTGCAAACGCCGATGGTTGTTCCCGAACCGGGCACGACCGCCGGCAGGAATTTCGACAACCGTTCGAAGGAAAAGAAGAACATGATGAAAGCGTTTGCCCAACTCCGCGTCGGATCCCGCCTGGCCATCGGCATGGCGGTGATCCTGGTCCTCTCCTTTCTCGCCACGGGCATGGCGCTCTGGCGGCTGCATGAAGTGGCCACCGAAGTGCGCACCATGATGCAGGAACCGCTGACCAAGGAGCGATACGTCGCCGACTGGTATCGCATGATCTACACCGGCATCCGCCGTACCGCCGCGATCGCCAGAAGCAGCGATCCCTCGCTGGGCAGCTTCTTCGCCGAGGAAGCGGCTGCGTCCACCAAGTTCACCACCGAAATGCAGAAGAAGGTGGAGGGCTTGCTTTCCACGGACCAGGAAAAACGGCTGTTTGCCGACATCGGCGACAAGCGCAAGGCGTATCTGGAAGCGCGCGACGGCGTGGTCAAGCTCAAGGCCGACGGCAAGCTCGAGGAAGCCAATCGCCAGCTCGATGCCGCGTTCATGCCGGCCGCGACTGCCTACCAGGCGCTGGTGGAGCAGCTGCTCGAGGACCAGCGCAAGAGCATCGACCGGATGGCAGCCGAGATCGAAGCGTCCTATGCGGCCGCCAAGCTCACCCTGATCGGCCTGAGCCTGGCCTCCCTGCTGGCCGGCATCGCTGCCGCCTTCCTGCTGGCGCGCAGCATCCTTGGCCAGCTCGGCGGCGAGCCGACCGATGCGGCTGGCGTCGCCAATGCGATCGCCTCCGGCGAGCTCGCGGTGCCGGTGCCGGTGGCGCCGGGCGACGAGACCAGCCTGATGCATGCGATGCTGCTCATGCGCGACAAGCTGGCCGACATCGTCGGCCACGTGCGCCACGGCACGGAAACCATCGCCACGGCATCGGCGCAGATCGCCGCCGGCACGCTCGACCTGTCCTCGCGCACCGAGCAGCAGGCCGCGTCGCTGGAAGAAACCGCGTCCTCGATGGAAGAACTGACCTCCACCGTCAAGCAGAACGCCGACCATGCGCGCGACGCGAACCGGCTGGCTGACTCTGCTTCGCAGGTCGCGCAGCGCGGCGGCGAGGTGGTGGCGCAGGTGGTGCACACGATGGAGTCGATCCATGCTTCGGCGCGCAAGATGTCCGACATAATCGGCGTGATCGACGGCATCGCGTTCCAGACCAACATCCTCGCGCTGAACGCCGCGGTAGAGGCGGCGCGCGCCGGCGAGCAGGGCCGAGGCTTTGCGGTGGTGGCCTCCGAGGTGCGCAACCTCGCGCAGCGCAGCGCGTCCGCAGCCAAGGAGATCAAGGCGCTGATCGACGATTCCGTGGACCGGGTCGAAGCCGGCAGCTCGCTGGTGGAGCAGGCCGGCGCGACGATGGAGGAAATCGTGGCCAGCGTCGGCAAGGTGACTGCGATCATGACGGAGATCACCTCGGCCAGCCAGGAACAGAGCACCGGCATCGAACAGGTCAACGTCGCGATCGCGCAGATGGACCAGGTCACGCAGCAGAATGCGGCGCTGGTCGAGGAAACCGCATCGGCATCCGAGGCGCTCAAGGAACAGGCGTCGGAACTGGCCAGGATGGTCACCGCGTTCCATCTCGCCGGCACCCCGTCAGACGCGCCTGCGCAGGCGGCCAAGGTGATCACGATGACGCCGCCGGTGCCCACCCGTCCGGGCCGCCCCACCCTCGGCGGCAGGAATGTGAAAAGGCTTGCATAATTGATCTGGAGCAAGGAAGTGGTTGCAAAATTGCATCACCGTGCGGGAAAGGCAGGCGGCCGACCGTAACTTCTTGCGTATTCGGCAATCCTGCTCAGTAAGCGCATGCGCGGGCAGCGTCGCCTGCGGTGCGATGTCACGAGAGAGATGTCGAATACGCATGCTACCTGCCTACATATCCCATCCCGACTGCATGAAGCACGAGATGGGCGCGCTGCACCCCGAATGCCCGGAACGCATCGCCGCGATCCGCGACCATCTGCTGATGAAAGGGCTGCTGGAGTTCATGCAGCTGTACGACGCGCCGGTCGCGACCGAGGAGCAGCTCGGCCGCGCGCATGCGCTGCGCCACGTCCGTGAAGTGGCGGACAAGTCGCCGCCGTCCGGCTATTCCCAGATCGATCCCGACACCTGGATGAATCCGCATTCCTACCAGGCGGCGCTGCGGTCGGCGGGAGCGGCGGTGCTGGCGACCGATCTCGTGCTCAGCGGCGAGGCGCCGGTGGCGTTCTGCAACGTGCGTCCGCCCGGGCATCACGCCGAGCATGCGGCCAGCGGCGGCTTCTGCTTCTTCAACAACGTCGCCGTCGGCATCCGCCATGCGCTCGACGTGCACGGGCTGGAGCGGGTCGCGCTGGTGGATTTCGATGTCCATCATGGCAATGGCAGCGAAGACATTCTTTGCAACGATGCGCGCGTGCTGATGTGCTCGACCTACGAGCTGAATCTCTATCCGTTCTGCGGCGATGAACCGCGCGGGCTGAACATGGTCAACATTGGGCTGGCGCCGCGTTCCGGCGGCGACGCATTCCGGGAAGCGGTGGACTGGGGGTGGATTCCGGCGCTGGACGCGTTCCGGCCGCAGATGATCTTCATATCGGCCGGATTCGACGCGCACCGCGAGGATGACATGGGCAACCTCGGGCTGGTCGAAGCGGATTATGAATGGGTGACCCGGCGGGTGATGGAGGTCGCGCAGCGCCATGCGCAGGGAAGGGTGGTCTCCTGCCTCGAGGGCGGCTATGTGCTGTCGCCGCTTGCGCGCAGCGTCGCCGCCCATGTGAAGGTGCTGATCGGCGCGGATTGACATACAGGCAGTACAGGCGGCATATGCAGCAAGACGGCAGGCGTCATCCTCGCGACAGACGGGGAGGCGCCCGGCGAAGCAGCAAAAATAACTTTTTGACGATTAGACACAAGCATGGACAGGCATTACCTCACCCCTCTTTTCTCGCCAGGTTCGATCGTGGTGTTCGCCGGCGACCCGGACCTGCCGGGCAGCCAGAATGCGCACGGCCGCCAGATCGTGGAGCAGCTGCGCAACGGCGGCTACGCCGGACCGGTCACCTTCCTCGACATCGGCATGAGCGGCACGCTCTCCGAGCTGGCGCAGTCGAAGTCCGACCTCGCGATCATCGCGCTGCCGCATGAACAGCTGACCGCGGCGCTGGAAGTCGCGGTGCGCATCCAGAGCAAGACTGCACTGATTCTGTCTTCCGGCGTCGATGCGAAGCTGGCTGCCCAGCTGCATGCGATCGCCAAGCAGCACGGCATCCACCTGCTCGGGCCAAATTGCATGGGATTCCAGCGGCCGAAGCTGTCGCTCAACGCCAGCGCGCTCGGACCGATCGCGCAGCCAGGCTCGCTCGCGCTGGTGTCGCAGTCCGGCGCGCTGTCGTCCTCCATCCTCGACTGGGCGGTGAAGAACGGCGTCGGCTTCTCCGCCGTGGTGTCGCTGGGCGCCAACACCGCCGTCGACATCGCGCAGGTGCTCGACTTCCTCGCCGAAGACCGCAGCACGCAAAGCATCGTGGTCTACCTCGAAGGCATCCGCAACGCGCGCCGCTTCATGAGCGCGCTGCGCGCCGCCGCCAACGCCAAGCCGGTGTTCGTGCTCAAGGCGGGACGCAAGCCGGCCGGTTCCACCGCCGCCCTCACGCACTCCGGCGCGATCGTCGGCAGCGACGACGTGTTCGACGCCGCACTGCAGCGCGCCGGCGCGGTGCGGGTACGCAGCTTCGTGCAGTTGTTCACCGCGGCCAAGGGCCTTTCGGCACGCAATCTCCCGGTCGGGAAAAGACTGGCGGTGATCACCAACGGCGGCGGTCCCGGCGTGCTCGCGGCAGACTGGGCCAATGACCTCGGACTGGAGCTGGCCACGCTGGCGCCGGAAGCCGCCGCCGCGCTTGCGCCCCAGCTGTCGCCGCTGGCCACCATGCATTCGCTGATCGACCTCGCCGAGGAAGCCGACGCCTCGCACTACCGCGCCGCGGTCAAGGCCTGCGCCTCCAGCGGCGGCATCGACGGCATCCTGGTGATCCTGTCGCCCAAACCGGAGCTCGACACCGCCGCCGTCGCGCAGGCGCTGGCAGACCTGTATCCCGACCTCGGCAAGCCGCTGTTGACCTGCTGGATGGGCGACGAGCGCGCCGCGCTCGCGCGCCAGGTATTGTCGCGCGCCGCGATCCCGACCTACCGCACGCCGGAAGCGGCGGTGGACGCGTTCCACAACATCGCCTCCTTCCACCAGAACCAGCAGCTGCTGCACCAGACGCCGCCGCCGCTGTCGGCGCTGGCCAAGCCGGATATCGAAGGCGCCCGCATCCTGGTCGAAAGCGTGTTGACCGAGCGCCGCAAGGTGCTGACCGAGATGGAATCCAAGGCGCTGCTGTCGGCCTTCCACATCCCGGTGACCAAGACCATCCTCGCGCGCTCGGCCAGCGAAGCGATCCTGGTGGCCAACCAGCTCGGCTACCCGGTCGCGCTGAAGATCGATTCGCCCGACATTCCGCACAAGTCCGACGTGCACGGCGTCGCGCTGAACCTGCAGAACGCCGCCGCGGTGCGCGACACCTGGCAGGACATGATGGCCACCGTCGGGCGCCTGCGGCCGGATGCGCGCATCAACGGCGTGACGATCCAGAACATGTCGGGCAAGCCGCTCGGCAGGGAGCTGTATATCGGCGTCACCACCGACGAGCCGTTCGGCCCGGTGATTTCCTTCGGCGCCGGCGGCACCATGATCGAGCTGATCGCCGACCGCGCGATCGAACTGCCGCCGCTCAACCAGTTTCTCGCGCAACGCCTGATCGACCGTGCGCGCTGCGCCGAGACCCTTAACGCCTGGCGCGGCGCGCCGGCGGCGCACCGCGAATCGCTGGAGCAGATCCTGCTGCGGGTATCGGAAATGGTGTGCGCGCTGCCGCAGCTGCGCGAGATGGACATCAATCCCGTCATCGTCGACGCCAGCGGCTCGCTGGTGGTCGATGCCCGCATCGTGATCGATCAGGCGCCGCACGGCGCGGACAACTTCCCGCACCTGGCGATCCTGCCATATCCCGCCGAGCGCGAACAGGAGTGGCCGATGCGCGGCGGCGGCTGCTACCGCGTGCGTCCGATCCACCCGGACGATGCGCAGATGCTGCAGGATTTCGTGCGCCGCATGTCGCCAGAGAGCCGTTACTTCCGCTTCGTGTCGACCATGCGCGAGCTGTCGGTGAAGATGCTCGCCAAGTTCACGCTGATCGACTACGACCGCGAGATGGCGCTGGTGGCGATCCACCGCGATCGCAAGCCCGACGGGAATGGCGGCTTCACCGAGACCGAGCGCATCATCGCCGTATCGCGCTACGTGACCAATCCGGACATGAACACCTGCGAATTCTCGCTGGCGGTCGCCGACGAGTTCAACGGCCAGGGCCTGGGTTCGCGCATGATGAACTCCATCATGGATGTGGCGCGCAGCAAGGGTTTGTCGCAGATCGAGGGGCTGGTGCTGACCAATAATGCGCCGATGCTCAAGCTGATGCGCACGCTGGAGTTCGACGTCAGGAAGTACGACGAGGATCCGGATTTCCGGCTGTGCGTGCGGTCGCTGCAGTAGCGGCGGTACGGTTTACGCACATCGGTAACGCTGGAGTTCAGGTAAATGGGTAACAGCGTGGTGCTTGGCGGGGCGATGCTTTTCCGTTCTCTCTCCGGTGCTTCAACGCTGTAGGCGCTCCGTGGATGCTGGCCGGGGCCAGTCCCGGCAAGGCTCTACGGAGAGCCGAAAGAATTGAATCACCGGAGAGAGAACGTAATAACCTCCCTACGGAGCTCCACGCAACCCCACCCGCGCCCGCACCACCTTCACCACACTATCCGCAAACGCATCCACCGAAATATCCGCCGTCCGATACTTCCACCGCTTCAGGTGCCAGTCCTGCACCAGCGCCATGCAATGCGCCGCGAGCAGGTGCGCGTCGTCCAGCGCCAGCGCCCCGGTGTCCTTCAGCAGCAGGGCCAGATGCGCCTGCACCCGCAGTTCGGCATCCTTGGCGATATTGCGCTGCTCCTGGTCGAGCGCGCGCGATTCGAGGAACACGAAATAGAACCAGGGCTGCAGCAGCTCAGAAAAATAGATATAGCCGCGCAGGCAGCCCTCCAGCTGGTCGAGCGGATCAGGAATGTGGGAAAACCACTGGTGCGAGATCTCGCTGATGTGGCGGATGACGTCCTCGATCATCGCCGCCAGCTGATCCTTGCTTTCGATGTAGCCGTACAGCCCGCCCATCGACAGGCCGGTTTCCCGGCACAGGTCGCGCAGCGTCATTGCGCGAAAGCCGATGGTATTGGCCAGGCGGAACGTCGCGACGAAGATCTTTTCCAGGTTGTCGAGCGCGGTGTGCTTGCGCTTGACCCCGATCTTGCCGATGTTCCTTTCATACACGAATTCCCAGATGTTCCTGTCGTCCAGCGGTGTCAGCTTGCGAAAGGCGGCGAAGCCGAAGCTGACCGGCAGCGGCTGGAATTCGGCAAAGGTGAAACCCGGAAATCTCGGCTCGTCCATGTAACTCGCGGTTAATAGGAAACCGGGATGACTCTACCAGAGCGGCGCAAAGCGCGTATTGAGCAGCCGAAAAAGTCCGGCCTGCCGCAAGCGCGGAATTCGGGCGAGGGACGAGCGGGATGTACGGCGACGCATCTGCCTGCCCGCGATCACGCGGGAGCAATCGGTACGAGTGCCGCAGCAGACGGCGACGATGCAACGCGATCCGACGTTCACCTCTCCCTGGGCGTCGAATCCCGCTGCAGAACACGGTTGAAACGTCGCAGTGACGCAAGTGTGCGCCACTGCGCGCATGGCGGCACGGGCTGCATCGGCAGCCCGGCCATTGCCGCCGCTCGGTTCTTATCGGCCGCTGCCGCCGCCACCCGAGCCACCGCCTGAACCGCCGCCGGGGCCGCCCGAGCCACTACCGGATCCGGAACCACCGGAGCCGGAGCCACCGGAGCCTGAACCACCGGAGCCGGAGCCACCGGAGCCGGAGCCACCGGAGCCGGAACCGCCCGAGCCGCTGGTCGAGTCAGTCATGCCGGAGCTGCCCGAGCCGCTTCCGGTCGAGCCCCCTGCGGAAGAGCCACCTCCGGTCGAGCCACCTCCGGTCGAGCCGCCTGCGGAAGAGCCACCTGCGGAAGAGCCACCGCCGGAAGAGCCACCGCCGGAAGAGCCACCGCCGGAAGAGTCGCTAGCGGAAGAGCCGCCTCCGGACGATCCGCTTCCTTTCGAGCCGCTTGCGGATGAGCCGCTGGTGTCCGAACGCGAGGACTTCTTTTTCGACTTGCTCGTGTCGGTCGAGCTGTCGGAACTGCCGGACGTATCCGATGCGCTGGTCGAGCCGCCGGAAGAACCGCCGGAAGAACTGGTACCGCCGCCCGAAGAGCTGCCGCCCGAAGAGCTGCCGCCGGAAGAGCTGCCACCGGAAGAGCTGCCACCGGAAGTGGTGCCGGATCCGCTCTGGGCGAATGCGACACCGCTGCCGAGTGCCGAGACGAGAACTGCGATCAAGAGTTTTTTCATGACTGCCTCCATCTTTAATGCTGAATGATGAACTTGGCCGGAATGCAGGCAAGACACGCACCCCGGGACGCCCAGGCTTTCGCTGGAAGATGGTTAGAAATGCACGCCTGCGGAAGTTCGGCGGTAAGTTGTATCGAGTTGTGACGGTAGTCTTTACGTCGTGTGCACGATGGGTTTCCTAACGAAGACATTGCCGTTACGACGTACGCTCTTGGCGCCTCTCCATCGCTAAGCTCTCACGCGATGCTGTGCGAAATCCTTTGCGCTCCGCAATAAGGGGCAGAGGAATCTCCGTGTGGCGCAGGCAGGAAATGCATGCAAGTCTGCGCTGGATCAGAAAGCTACGGGTGAGGATTTCCAGGGTCGCATTGCGATTTGTGATGTGCTCGTCATACTGAAACGACGTCTAACCGTCTGAACTCATCTTCATGCAGGAGTAGCCAATGAAATCACTTCCTCTCGTCATCGCGACGCTCGCGATTCCGTCTTCGGTCGCGTTTGCACAAACGCCGCCGGCAACAACCCCAAGCGCGAGCGCGGTGCCCTATATTCCGCTGTTCGGCAATAACGCCAACACCGGCACCGGCACCGGCACCAGCGGCACAGCCGGCGCCAGCACATGGTTCATCGATGTCACCAACAGGCTGGTCGTGCTGTGCACGCAGCCGGCGAACGGCACGGGCGGAGCGGCGGCAGGCACCCAGAACTTTACGTGCACCGCGCAACCGATACCCACGGCGGCAACCCCCGGTGCAGCACCAGGTGCAACGCCGGGTGCGGCAACCGGTGCAACACCCGGCGCGACCGCCGGGGCCACGCCGGGCGCGACGACACCCACCCCGACGCCGCCTGCCGGAACGGATGCGGCTGGCACCGGCGCTACCGGTGCGCCGGGCGCGATGCCAGCGTCGTAAAGCGAGAGGTTTGATGCGCTCTTCCTTGCGGCTGATTCGTACGACGCGGGAAATCATTCCGATTGGTTAGGCGTCCGAGATATTCCCGCGGCGTACGATGGTCTGTAGGAAGAGCGACGTCAGATGCGTCAGGGAGGAGTGCCGGCCGGGCCATCCGGGCCGGCGAGATGGGACGGGAAAACCGTCCGCGCAGTCAGTGATGGTGGCGAGGCCGCGCACGCAAGGTGCGCGGCACTACGCTTTTCGTGCAAGGCGGCGATTCAGTGCGCGCCCTTGGCCTTGCCTTCCGTGGTCGTGGCGCCGGCCTGCTTGTCGAGCCGTTGCTGCAGGCTTGATGCCATCTTGTTCAGGACACGCAAGCGCGAGTGGCTGGTGTAATCGTCCTTCAAGCGCACGCGGGTCGCTTCTTCCAGCGCCGAGATTTCTGCGCGGACCTTGCTCAACCGCCATTCATAAAACCACTTCATTGCATCCACCCCTTGTTAACGAAAAATATGCAAAAGATTGCATTGCCGATAGACCGGCCAGACAGGAATTTGTTCCCGTAAGGAAATGTAAGTTCTCAATCTGCAAGCCAATTCCTTGATTTCAGTGGCAAGACATTCTTCAAGCCATCGAACTTATTGCCGAACGTGCTTCTCAAATTTTTCATACCGGCCGGTGCCTGACCAGACAGGCAGCGCGCCATGCTGCATCCATAACAAGGACAAGGAGAAGACGATGGGCAAGGCACCGAGGATACTTGGCGTGAACCGGACGCAGGACGCAAGCATCTGCCTGATGGAAGGATCGCGCATGGTATTCGCGATTCAGAAGGAAAGGCTGACACGGTACAAGCACCACTGGGGCAAGGTCGACGATTTCCGCAAGGTCTACGTGCCGCAGCTGCCGGCGCTCGACGGCGCGATCGATGTGCTGGTCGAGTGCTATTCCTCCGACAGCGAGATCGGCAACCTTGCCGCCTACGAACAGGAGCTGGCCGAAACGATACGGCTGGCGCCGGACTGCCGCCGCGTGCGCATCTCGCACCATCTCGCACATGTCTATAGCGTGTTCCATCCGTCGCCGTTCGAGGAGGCGGCGGTGATGATCATCGACGGCCAGGGCAGCCCGGTGGCCGAGCTGACCGAAAGCTGGGACGGCGCCGCGCAGGTGCCGGGGCACTGGCGCGAAGTGTCGTCCTTCTACCGCGCCGACCGCGGCCGCATCGACTGCATCGGCAAGCAGGTCTGGGACCGCGACGAGCAGCGCCTGGTCGGCCTGGGCATGTTCTACTTCCTGCTGACGCAGGCGATCTTTCCCGGCGAGGGCAATGAAGGCAAGGTGATGGGCATGGCGCCGCACGGCGATCCGGATGCGCTCGGCCTGCCGCGGCTGGAGGTCGACGGCGCGCAGGTGACGATCCCGGCGCGCTGGTTAGAGATCCTGCGCGAGCGCGGCCGCTTCCGCTATGCCGCCGGCGACACCGCGCGCTTTGCCGACGTCGCCAATCTCGCCGCCGCCGGCCAGCGCGCCTTCGAGGAAGCGGTGCTGGAGGTGGCGCACTGGCTGCACCGCCAGACAGGCGCGGAAAACCTGTGCTTCGCCGGCGGCACCGGCCTCAACTGCTCCACCAACGACCGGCTGCTGCGCGAGACGCCGTTTAAGCGCGTGTTCATTCCGCCGGCGCCAAGCGATGCCGGCACCTCGATCGGATGCGCGGTGTACGGATTGACCGAACTGGCTGGCCTGCGCTGCGACTGGCGCTGGGAACGCGATTACCTCGGCCCGCCGCCGCGCCAGGATGACATCGAAGCGGCCCTGCGCGGCGCCGAGGACCTGGTCGTCGAGCGCATCGACAGCGCGGAAGACATGTGCGAGCGCATGGTCGACCTGCTGGCCGCCACCAAGGTGGTCGCGCTCTACCAGGGCGGCAGCGAATTCGGCCCGCGCGCGCTCGGCCACCGCAGCATCCTCGGCGATCCGCGCCACGGCCATGTGCGCGACTGGATCAACGCGCGCGTCAAGGAGCGCGAATGGTTCCGCCCGCTCGCGCCGATCGTGCTGCTCGAGCGCGCGCAGGAGTTCTTCGACATCCGCCGTCCATCGCCCTTCATGCAGTTCGCCGCGCCGGTGCACCCGCAGGCGGCGCAGATCATCCCGGCGGTCACGCATGTCGACTGCACCGCGCGGCTGCAGACGGTAGGCGAGAACGACGATCCTTTCCTGCGCATGCTGCTCAAGGCGTTCGAAGCGCGCACCGGCGTGCCGGTGCTGCTCAATACCTCGTACAACCGCAAGGAAGAGCCGATCGTCGAAACGCCGGCGCAGGCGCTCGAGTCGTTCCGGAAAACGCCGATGCACGCGCTCGCAATGCCGCCGTTCCTGATCCGCAAGCGGGTCGAACCGGACGCGGTGACGTAGCATGCGGATTGCGGCTGCCGTGTTCGTGTGCGCTGCTCTCTCCCCGCGTCTGCCGCACGGGACGGGGCCGACAACCGGTTTGCCCGGGCCGCCGGCGCGGGCGCCGTATCCGCACGACCTCACGCCCCCCGGAGCGTTCGCATGATCCAGGGCTATCCTGCCCGCGCCAGCGTCGCCCCCGGGGAGCGCCTGACCCTGCACATCGCCACCGATGCGGCGCGCTTCCGGGTGGTGTTCTACCGCTGGCACGGCGGCATGCAGCCGATGCACGAGTCGCGCTGGCTGACGGGGCGCCAGGCAGCGCCAAAGGGCGCGGCCGAGGACTGGGAATGGCCGGCCTATGAATTCGCCATCCCGCCCGACTGGCCTTCGTCGGTCTACATCGCCCATCTCGAAGAGCCGGGCGCCGCCGCGCCTTCGGTGGCAATGACCAGCGCGGCCGCACTGTTCGTGGTGCGCGGCGCCGGCCGCAGCAGGCTGCTCTACAAGATCCCGCTTGCGACCTACCACGCGTACAACTTCACCGGCGGCGGCTGCTTCTACGTCAACCAGCCGCGGTCGGAGACGCCGCCCGGCACCCGGGTATCGCTGCGCCGGCCCGGCGGCGGCATCGGCGGCGAAACCTGGGGCGCGCTGGACCATTACGACTCGAGTTCGCCGCGCCAGACCTTCGCGCACTGGGATGCGCGTTTCATCGGCTGGCTCGCACAGAACGGCTACGACGCCGAGTTCTGCACCGACATCGACCTGCATGAGGATCCGGACCTGTGCAGCCGCTACCGGCTGATGCTCAGCGTCGGCCACGACGAATACTGGAGCGAGGCGGTGCGCGACTGCGTCGAAGCCTTCGTGCGGCGCGGGGGCAACGTCGCCTTCTTTGGCGCCAACCTCTGCTGGTGGCGCATCCATATCGTCGACAACGGAGGCGCAATGGTCTGCCACCAGGGCAGTCCGCGCGGCGCCTTCGATCACTGGTGGCCGCCCACCGGCGCCAATCGGCCGGAGGATGCGCTGACCGGCGCCAGCTACCGGCATGGCGGCGGCTGGTGGGACGGGCCGCGCGAGACCGGCGGCTTCATCGTGCAGGCGCCGGAGCACTGGGTATTCGCCGGCACCGGCCTGACGCGCGGCGCATCCTTCGGCCGCGATACGGTGCCGCCGCTGGTGGGATACGAATGCGACGGCGCCCCGCTGGCCGCCTTCGACACCGCAAGTGGTATCGTGCAGCTGTCGCCCGATGCGGCGCGCTGCGGTACGCCGCCCGGCTTTTGCGTGCTGGCCGCCGGTCTGCTCGGCGAGGGCTGGCAGGAACGTCCGCCGCGCGAAGGGATGCGCGCGGGCGAAGGGGTGCATGCGGCAACCATCGGCATCTTCTCGCGTGGCGGCACGGTCTTTACCGCCGGCACCACCGACTGGGCGCAGGTGCTGGCAAGCGGCACGGACGCCCGCGTGGACCGTATTACGCGCAATGTGCTGGACGGCTTGCTTCGCCCAAGTTGAACCCGATTTGCAGAGGATGGTTGTAAAAAAAGACATGAATGGGCGAATATTCGGCGTTGCAAAAGACAAATCGAATCGACCCATCCGATTATCCCTGTCCGGCGCGCAGGTCGGCCTCACAGCGCGGCTCGCCGCCAAGTCAACTGAGGGCAGACCGCATGGCAACCTGCGTTGCGGGGCTGTCGCCGGAGCCCCCGTCCGATAGCATTCAGGAATCTGCGCCTGGCGGCAACATTCGCGTGCCCGGCGCGCCAGCGAGGAATACAATAGGCGTATCGCCAACACACAAGGATCTCCCGCCATGGCCACGAACGAGCAGAACGATCAGCCAATGTCGACCGCCGCACCGCACGCATTCAGCATGGAACGCGTCAGCCAGCTGGTTGCCGCACTGGAGCAGGAACTGGCATCCGCACCGGCGGACTTACCCAAGGCGCAGGCATTGCGGCAGGAAATCGACGCGCTCAAGCAACTGCTTGCGGCGCCGGGCGACCAGCACGGCGAGGTGAGGGAAAAACTGCATACGGTGCGCAACACGCTGCAGGACATGACCGCGCGCGTCGAGAGCGAGGTGCTGCAGGACAGCCGGTATGTGGCCGAGATCGGGCGCATTCTTGGCCTCGTGTAACGGCTGCTGCCGGTTGGCCTGCTGGCACAGTTTTCCGCACGACGCATGCGCTAAGCACGTCAACCGAACCCGTTCCGGGGATACGCCTCCCGCACAGCGTCTGTAACCCCGGTTACAGACGTCCCTTGCTTGCGGGCATAGCATCCGGGTACTTCAACCGACAAGGAGAACGTCCCGTGAGCCTGCCCGACTATTTCGAACTGACACAATCGGTATCCGCCAGCCTTGGCGTGCTACGCAAGGACCAGCCGGACCTCATGGCCGCCTTCGGCGATATGGCGCGCGCCGCGACCCGCGACGGCGCGCTCGACAAGAAGGCCAAGGAGTTGATCGCGCTCGCGCTCGGTGTGGCCGCGCGCTGCGACGGCTGCATCGGATTCCATGCGCAGGCCCTGGTCAAGCTCGGCGCGACCAAGGCCGAGGTGGAGGAAGCGCTGGCAATGGCCGTCTACATGGGCAGCGGGCCGTCGCTGATGTATTCGGCCAGCGCGCTCGCCGCCTTCGACCAGTTCGGGCAGCGCGGCTGAGCGAGCCTCAGTGCAGTTTCTTGTCCTCTATCGCACGGGTCCAGGTCTCGGTATCCTCCGGCGTCATGTTTCCGTGCGGCGCGACCCTGGCATCCTGCCAGCCCTCGTCGCCGATATCCTTCAGGTATTGCTCGCGCGAGAGCAGGGTGCCGAGGCAGACATTGTGCTCGGGCGGCGGCGCAAGGGTTTCCTGACGCAACTGCTCGATCAGGCCGGCCATGACCGCGGGCGGGACCAGGTCGCGATAGGCCGGATAGGCGAAGCCGAACAGCACCAGGTGGCTCAACAGCACCCGCCAGTGCTCCCCGAAGCGCCATAGCAGGCGCGGCCAGTCGAGCTTGTCGCCGCGCGCGCGCAGCAGGTGGATGATGTCGGCGCCGTCGTAGCGCTCGCGCTCCATGATGAAAGCCTTGGACCAGATCATTTCCTCGGCCGGGCTGATTTTCACCGGCACGCCCAGTACCTGCGCATCGCCGGCATGCTTGAACCACAAGTCATCCACTTCGGCGATGCCGTTGCCGGAACTAAAGATCAGGTCGATGTACACCCCGTTGAAGTGGACCTTTCCCAGCCAGTGCGGGAAAGTCAGCTCCGCTTCGTGTCCGGCCGCCCGCAGCGCCGCGCTGATGGCGTCAAAGTCGGTGCGCCGGATGAAGACGTCGAGGTCCTTGGTATGCCGGTTGATGCCGGTGTAGCGGTTGAACGCGTACGCGCCGCCGACCAGGAAGGGGACGCCGGATGCGTTCAGGGTATCGAGCACCTGCCGGTAGAACGCGGCGGTCTCGGGTTCGGGTTCCGGGCTCGTGGCAGCGAGCGGAGTATCTGCCTGCATGTTGCCTCCCCATCGGGTGATGCCAGCAATAATGACAACAAGAATCAGCAAAACTTATGCCACGAAGTCACGGTCTTTAACAGGAGTACGTCGACAAGGAGGGCCCAGTGATCTCGAAGGAAATTATCCGGTTTGCCGCCGTGGGCGACATTCATTGCAAGAAGGAATCGGCGGGCAGCCTGCGCAATTTCTTTGCACAGGCCGCCGAATCGGCGGACGCGCTGCTGCTGTGCGGCGACCTGACCGACTACGGGCTGCCCGAAGAGGCACGGGTGCTGGCGGACGAACTGTCCGCGGCACGCATCCCGATCGTCGCGGTGCTGGGCAACCATGATTACGAAGCGGGGCAGCCTGACCAGGTGCAGCGCATCCTGTCCGACGCCGGGGTGCGCGTGCTCGACGGCGAACCCTGCGAGATCCATGGCGTTGGCATTGCCGGCACCAAGGGCTTTTGCGGCGGATTCGGCCGCGGCTCGCTCGGGCCGTGGGGCGAGGTCGCGATCAAGCAGTTCGTCAATGAAGCGATCCAGGAAGCGCTCAAGCTGGAAGCGGCGCTGGCGAAACTGCGCACCGCGCAGCGCATCGCGCTGCTGCACTATTCGCCGATCGTCGCCACCGTGCAGGGCGAGCCGGTCGAGATCTTTCCCTTCCTGGGATCGAGCCGCCTGGAAGATCCGCTGCTGCGCTATCCGGTCAATGCCGTCCTGCACGGCCACGCGCATCGCGGCAGTCTGGAAGGAAAAACGGCAAACAACGTTCCCGTCTACAATGTCGCCAAGCCCTTGCTGCAGCGGTCCTTTTCCGATCGCCCGCCGTTCCGGATTATAGAAATTCCAAAATCCGAACCGGTGAGCATGTAAAGTTGACAGAGGCGCGGCGGGGCAGAGTTCGTTCAACTATTGCCCCCAAATCGCCCCCGGCGTCATGTCCGGCCGGGCGAGCAGGCGGCGCTCTCTTGTACCGGGGCTTTTTCATGCGCATGGTTCCGTTCGTCCTTGCATTCGTGTTGCCGCTGCTGGCGCTGTCCGGCTGCGGCGGTGGTTCTTCCGCTGCGGACACGACCACGCCGCCAGGCACCGACGTTCCGGCACAGCCGCAGCCGCAGCCGATTACGCCACGTCTTACCGAGCTGACATCGGCACCGGTGAGCAGCATCGCCCATGGCAACGGCATCTATGTCGCGGCCGCAAACGGCGGCGTGGCGACGAGCCCGGATGCGGTGACATGGACCTTGCAGAAACGCTTCAGCGATTCGCTGGTGGACAAGGTGATGCACAACGGCGCGCAATTCATCGCGCTGGCTGGCGGCAGGATCTTCACCAGCAGCGACGGCGCCGCGTGGAGCCGGCGTGACCTCGGTGCGGAGAGCGTGGCCGGCATGGTGCAGGGCGGCAGCGTGCTGGTCGCGCTCACCTCGGCCGGCAAGATCTTTTCCAGCGCGGATGGAAGCGTGTGGACGGAGCGCGCATCCGATCCCGGCATGGCGCGCGACCTCACCTCGATCGGTGGGCGGATGGCGGCCGGCGGCGGCCGTTTCGTGCTTCTCGGGAGTCGCGGACGGCTGGCCGCCAGCGCCGACGGCATCCAGTGGACCTTCCGCGACCTGCCGCTGACACGAGGCGTCTGGGGGCTGGAGTACGGCAACGGTCAGTTCGTGCTGCTGTCCTCCGCGCCGCCGCAGTTCATGGGCAGCGGGCCGTTGCCGGGAACGGAACTCCTGTCCAGCGCGGACGGCGTGACCTGGACGCTGCGTTACAGCGAAGCGCCGGGCTGGTACCGCACGATGGTGTTCGGCAACGGCAGATTCGTGGCCGCCGGTGAAAACGGCGTGGTGCTGACGAGCACGGACGGCATCGCATGGACACGGCACACGCCGAATTTCACCGAAGCGATCGACACCGTCTCCTTCGGCAATGGCCGCTTCGTCGCCATCGGCTTCGCCGGCGACGTCAGCACCAGCGCGGACGGCATCGCCTGGACCGCGAGCCCCGCCGGCCTAAAAGGCAACGCCGGGGTCAAGAACCTCGGCTACAGCGGCAACCGGTACTTCGCGGTGGTCTATACGGATCGCGCCAACTCAGGGGATTACTGGCCGGAGCGGCTGGCGAGCAGCACGGACGGACTTGCCTGGACCCTGGTCGATGTAGTTGCGAAAGACGGTATGTTCCTGCGCGACGTCGCCTATGGCAACGGCATGTTCGTCAGCGCCGGCTGGAGCGTGCTCTCCAGCAGCGACGCGGAGGCATGGACCTTGAACGTACCCGAAGACCGGACCACCTGGACCACCTGGGAAAGCGTGGCCTACATTGGCGGCCGCTTCATCGTGGTCGGCGGCAACGCCGGCACCACCGAAGCCCCGATCCTGACCAGCACGGATGGCAGGGCCTGGACCAAGGTGATGACCGACACGAGGAACAACCTGCGCGCTTCCGCCTACGGCAACGGCCAGTACATCGCGGTCGGCTACAACCCGGGCGCCGGCACCGTCGTCGGCAGCAGCGACGGCCTGAACTGGTCGACGCGGGCCAGCGGCCTGCCGTACCTGACCGGTGTCGCGTTCGGCGGCGGACGCTTCGTCGCGGTCGGTTTCGACGCCAGCGGGAAAGGCCGGGTCGTCACCAGCACCGACGGCTTCAACTGGTCGGAGCTTGCGGCGCAAGTCCCGCACCTGAACGCGGTGACTTACGCGAACGGCATGTTCGTCGCCGTTGGGGCGAACGTCATCCTGTCCAGCGCCGACGGCCTGCGATGGACCACCCGCTCGACCATGCCCAACTGGTTCGAACGGGTGACCTGGGGTGGCGGGCAGTTTGTCGCCGCAGGCATCGGCACCGGCGGCGGAAAGTACGTCACCAGCGCCAACGGCATCGACTGGACGGAACACGTGTACCCGCCCGGCGCAATTTCCGCCACCGCCTGGGGCAACGGATCCTGGGTGCTGCTCAACCGCGACAAGGGCATCCTGCTGTCGCCGTGACTGCCGTCGCGCCCGCCTGCGCGGTGATGGAAATCTTGCATCCCGCGGCGGCTTTTTAACTATCGCAAGAGCGCTGCGATTCAACGCGCTTTCGCCGGCATCTTCCGCCTACAATCAACACAGCCGGTTCCCGCCTGCCCATGCCGGCCGATCGCGTTCTCCACCCGCCCCAAGGAGTGTTGATGCAGGACTACGATTACGTCATCGTGGGCGGCGGCTCGGCCGGTTGCGTGCTGGCCAACCGCCTGTCCGCCGATCCCGCCGTCTCGGTCTGCCTGCTGGAAGCGGGCCCGCCCGACAAGAGTCCGTTCATCCGCATCCCGATCGGCATCATCGCCATGATGATGAGCAAGACTCTGAACTGGCGCTATTTCACCGAGCCGCAGCGCCACCTGAACAATCGCCGGCTGTTCTGGCCGCGCGGCAAGACCCTCGGCGGCTCCAGTTCGAGCAATGCGATGATCTATACCCGCGGCCACGCCAGCGATTACGACCTGTGGGCGGCGCTGGGCAATCGCGGCTGGGGCTATGCGCAGGTGCTGCCGCTGTTCCGTCGCGCCGAGCACCACGAGCGCGGCGAGTCGCTTTACCACGGCGTCGGCGGGCCGCTGAATGTCGCGCCGCTGCGCTCGCCGAATCCGCTGGCGGAAGTCTTCAGGAATGCCGCGCTCGAAGCCGGTTACTTCGCCAACGATGACTTCAACGGCGCCCTCCAGGAAGGCGTCGGCCAGTACGAAGTGACGCAGAAGAACGGCGAACGCTGGAGTGTGGCGCGCGCCTACCTGCATCCGGCGCTGCAGCGTCCCAACCTGACAGTCATCACCGGCGCGCGCGCCACCCGGATCCTGCTTGAAGGCAAGCGCGCGGTCGGCGTCGCTTACCTGAAGGACGGCGCGCGTACCGAGGTCGGCGCAGTCCGCGAAGTGCTGCTGGCCGGCGGCGCGGTCAATTCGCCGCAGCTGCTGTTGCTGTCGGGGATAGGCCCCGAGGACGAATTGCGCCGGCACGGCATCCCGGTGCGCCACGCGCTGCCCGGGGTCGGCCGCAACCTGCAGGATCATCTCGACGTGCTGGTGGTGTTCAAGTGCGTGAAGCCGGTTTCGCACGGCATCTCGCTCGGCAACCTGCCGACGGTGCTGGCGGCGGGCATCCGCTACCTGCTGTTCCGCACCGGGCCGTTGACGACCAATGCGGCCGAGGCCGGGGGCTTCGTGCGCAGCGGGCCGGACCGCGCGCTGCCCGACCTGCAGTTCCATTTCACGCCGGCACACCTGGACGAACACGCGCGCACGCTGCGCCATGCGGCCGCGACCATGCTCGGTCACGGTTATGCGCTGCATGTGTGCGACCTGCGGCCGAAGAGCCGCGGCTACATTGCGTTGAAGAGCGCCGACCCGTGTGCCGACGCGCTGATCGAACCGAACTACCTGTCGCATCCGGACGACATGGAACAGCTGGTGCGCGGCGTGAAGATCGCGCGCCGCGTGCTGGCGGCGAAGGCCTTCGATCCCTATCGCGGCAAGGAAATGTATCCCGGCGAAGCGGTGCAGAGCGACGAACAGATCCGCGACTTCATCCGCCGCAGGGCCGGCACCATCTATCATCCGGTGGGCACCTGCAAGATGGGGCATGACGGGATGGCCGTGGTGGACGACACCCTGAAGGTGCACGGGATGCAGGGCCTGCGCGTGGTCGACGCGTCGATCATGCCGACGCTGGTTGGCGGCAACACCAATGCGCCGACGGTGATGATCGCGGAAAAGGCCGCCGCCATGATCGTTCAGGAGCGCGAGGAGGAACAGGCCGGGCTGGCAGCGGCGGTGCTGCTGCAATCCGGCGGCAGCGCGGCGGTTGCCGCCTAGTGCATTCCGGAAAAGAGATGTTGAGAATTCGCAAGAAGTGTCGTGAATTTGTCTGTTTCTGTAGCGAATTGTATCTATCGCACAAGTAGGGGTTTTTTTAAGTCTGGCCTAAGCTTTGTGTGGGAATATCTGCTCGCCACGTACCGCGCCGGCCACGAGCAGGCGGCGGGAAATCAATCAGGAGGAAACAGCATGTACGACAAATCCATTTCGCCGAACCGCCAGTCCGCCACCATGAGCGACAAGCCGCGCAGCGGCACCGACGCGCTGACCCGCATCGTCCGCGGCAGCCTTGCCAACCGTCAGCGCGCCGAGCGCGAGCGCCGCGACAGGTACGGACGCTTCGGCGGCCGCTAGTCCAGGCAGGGAGTGGAGGAGCAAGGCATCATTAATAAAGATACATCTCGGAAGAGGTGAGGAGACAAGCAACAAGGCCCGCATCGAAAGATGCGGGCTTTTTTGCTTTGGCCATTGCCGCAAGGATTGCCGCGCTGTCGCCGGCGCGCCTACAATCGAGCTTCGCGGTCGCGCCGCACCTGCCTCTTCCTGACACGGCCCATGAAGGTACTCCTCGTAGAAGACGACGCCATGATCGGCGAAAACATCCAGATCGCACTCGAAGGCGAAGGCGTGTCCACCGATTGGGTCAGGGACGGCGCCGCGGCGGAAGCGCGGCTGGCGGCGCACGGCTTTGACGCGATGCTGCTCGACCTCGGGCTGCCGCGTCGCGACGGCATCGACGTGCTGCGCAACCTGCGCGCGCGCGGCGACCAGCTGCCGGTGATGATCATCACCGCGCGCGATACCGTCGCCGAGCGGGTGCGGGGGCTGAACACCGGCGCCGACGACTACCTGGTCAAGCCGTTCGACCTGGAAGAACTGATCGCGCGGCTGCACGCGCTGGTGCGGCGGGCCAAGGGCGGCGCCGAACCGGTGTACCGCAAGGGCAATGTGGTGGTCAATACGGCAACCCGCCAGGTGCTCGCCGACGAGCACCAGGTGCTGCTGTCCTCACGCGAATGGGCGGTGCTCGAGGCGCTGGTCACCCGCCCCGGCGCGATCCTGTCGCGCGCCCAGCTGGAAGAGCGGCTGTACGGCTGGTCGGGCGACGTTGAAAGCAATGCCGTCGAGGTCTACATCCACGGCTTGCGCAAGAAGCTCGGGCCGCAGTTCATCGTGAACGTGCGCGGGCTCGGCTACATGGTCGAGAAAACCTGATGCGTTCGTTGCGCATACGCCTCTTGCTGATGCTCGGCGTGGCCATCGTGGTCGCGACCGCGGTGCAGTTCGCCTCCTCCTTCCGCGCCGCGATGCAGGAAGCGAACGACCTGTTCGACTACCACATGGAACAGATGGCGCTGGCGCTGCAGGACAGCGCGTACCAGCAGCCGTCCTGGTACAAGTCTTCTTCCGGCGGCGAGATGAGCGGCTTCGATTTCGTGATCCAGATCTGGACCGACGACGGCGTGCGCGTCTACCAGTCGCGCACTTTCCGCTCGCTGCCGGAGCGCGGCGCGCTCGGCTATTCGAATGTCACCCTCGACAACGGCGAATGGCGGCTGTACGGCGTGCAGAACGGCACGCGGGTGATCCAGGTCGCGCAGAAGCTCGACGTGCGGCGCGACCGCGCGATTTCCTTCGCGATCCGTTCGCTGTGGCAGGTGATCCCGGTCTCGCTGCTGCTGTTCGCCGCCGCCTGGTGGGTGGTGAGCGCCGCGCTCGCCCCACTCAACCGCATCGGCGGCGACCTCGCCAAGCGCAATGCCGACTCGCTCGACCCGGTCGATCCGACCGGCGTGCCGCAGGAAGTGTCGCCGCTGGTGGCGGAACTGAATTCGCTGCTGGCGCGCATGGCGCTCGCGCTGCAGTCGCAGCAGCGTTTCGTGGCGGACGCGGCGCATGAACTGCGTTCGCCGCTGACGGCCCTGAAGCTGCAGGTGCAGACGCTGGCCCGCGCCAGGGACGAGACCGCGCGCGGGCAGGCGGTGGCGCGCCTCCTGGGCGGGGTCGACCGCGCGTCGCGCCTGGTGGAGCAGCTGCTGGCGCTGGCGCGGCAGGATCCGCTGGCCGACCCGCCGGAGATGCAGCCGATCGCTCTGACCGCCTGCATCGAGCAGGCGGCGGGCGATGTCGCGCCGGTCGCGTCGGCCCGTCAGATCCGCCTGGAGTATGGCGAATACAGCCACACCGACATCCTGGGCGATGCGGAAGGCATCCGCATCCTGGTACGCAACCTGCTCGACAACGCGGTGCGCTACGCGCCCGAACATGGCCTGGTGCGCATCGACCTGACCAGGGACGCATCGTGTGCGAGGTTGACCGTGCAGGATTCCGGCAGCGGCATTCCGGAGGAAAACCGGGCGCGGATTTTTGACCGCTTCTACCGGGTGCCGGGCACCAGCCCGAGCGGCAGCGGACTGGGGCTGGCGATCGTGAAGGCAATCGCGGATCGCCATGACGCCCAGCTTGCACTTGGCCAGTCCCGGCTCGGCGGCCTCGCGGTCACCGTGTCCTTTCCGTTGCCCCAACAAGGGCAGTCCGGCGTGGAGCAGGGCGTGATGACGATCGGGCAACGAGCCGGCGCGGCACGGTGAGCCTGGCTTCCCGGGACAAGACTGTTTTCGGGTTTTTTCCGGCTTCTTAAGTTTCGCCTAAGCGAAGTCGGGCAAGATGTACCCATCTTTGCCGCATGCAGCACGCGAGCCGTGCCGGTGCAGCCGAGACAGAGTCTGATTTCCCTATTCGGCCTGTTTGCCTGACCGCAGACGGGCCGTTTTTTTGTCGGCGCCGGCCCCCTCCCGCATCCTCGTGGCATACTCATGGCCTTTCTTCCTCCCAGGTTCCGGCCATGAAATGCGCGATCGTTCCCGTCACTGCCTACCAGCAGAATTGCAGCATCCTGGTCTGTGAGGAGACCGGGCGCGCGGCGCTGGTCGATCCGGGTGGCGAGGTGCCGCGCCTGCGCGACGCGCTGGCGCAACTCGGGGTGACGCTGGAAAAGGTCTTCCTCACGCATGGCCATATGGATCATTGCGCCGCGGCCGACGTGGTGCGCCAGGAATTCGGCGTGCCGGTGGAAGGTCCTCACGTCGAGGACAGGTTCTGGATCGGCCAGCTGGCCGAATCCTGCCGCCGGGTCGGCTTTCCGCCGGCCGAGGCCTTCGAGCCCGACCGCTGGCTCAATGACGGCGACCGCGTCCGCTTCGGCGCGCAGACGCTGGAAGTGCTGCACTGCCCCGGTCATACCCCGGGCCATGTGGTGTTCTTCCATCGCGGCGTGAAGCTCGCGCTGGTGGGCGACGTGCTGTTCCAGGGCTCGATCGGGCGCACCGATTTCCCGCGCGGCGACCACGACACGCTCATCGCTTCCATCCGCAACAAGCTCTGGCCGCTGGGCGACGACGTGACCTTCGTGCCCGGTCATGGCCCGGCATCGACCTTCGGCGATGAAAGGAAAAGCAACCCCTTCGTCGCGGACCGGCGTTTCGGTTAAGGATGATCCGGGCGGGGAAGCCGGCCGGCGGAAGGCTGTCTATCCGCTGTGGCAGGCGCCGCAGCACCAGGAACACCCGTTGACCTTCTCGAAGTGCGCCCTGGCAGCCTCGAGTGCCTCCTTGCAGGTGACGAAGGCGCCAAGGTAGATGCCGTCGTCGCCTTCGGGAAGGTAGGTGCAGCGCGGGGTATGCACCTCATGTTCGCCGTTCTTCTGGGCCTGCTTGTTGACGTAGTAATGCTGCACTGCGCACCTCCTACCGGTTGTGAAACCTGATCGCACCGCATGCTAAAGAATGAGGCCGGGCTTTTCCTGCACCGGGATTACCTGTCCGGAAAGCCGCGGGCGGTCGTCGCCGACGCTGGCGCTATTGTAGCCGCGAAAAAACGTCTGTGACAGCGCGGCCGCCGGTTGCAAGGGGCGCGGAAAATGGTGATGCATATCAAGGGATCGCCAGGAGGCGGGATGGGCGCGCAAGCGGATGTTGCAACGCATTGGTATACTTCGCAAAACGATAACCCATGCAGGGCAAACCGGTCGAAAGGCCGGGACGCAAAGCTTCCGGCCTAAAAGAGAGACTCTCACGGCAGCGGAGCCGCCTCGGGAAGCGGAGTGCGCTTCATTGACGGTGTGTCCTGCCTGACTGCAGTACGCCCATGTTGAAGCAAGCCGTCATTGCCGTCCTCCTCCTGCCCGCCTTCGCATTTGCAGAATGCGGGTTCGCCAGTTCCGGCAGTGAAATGACCATCGTGGTCAGCAAGAAGTCGAACGACCGTTGTTTCCAGTCCGAGGCCTTCCGCGAATCCTTCCGCGCCAGCCTGCTCGCGTCCGTCAAGTCGATGGATGAAAGGGCGGAGGCGTCCGGCCAACGACGCGGGCCGCCGCCGCGCCGCAGGATCGTGCCCGCGGCCGAGCTGCCGGTGCAGCAGGCGGTGCTGTATTACGGGCAGAATCCGAAGCGCTGAGCGCGCCCCTTCCTAGAGTTCCTGGTCCCGGTACCACACCATCTGCTGCGTCGTCGCCAGCAGGGTGCCATCCTCCGCCCAAACCTGTCCCTCCTGGTCATAATAGCCGCCGCAAAAGGCGTTCGCCTTCGCCTGCATGAAGACATGATGCGTGCCGGCGCGTTCCAGCGCCGCGCCGTCGGCGTGGAAGTTGATGCCGAGCGTGACGGTGGAGATCGGCGTCGGCGCCCCCTTGCGCACGAACAGGCGCGGCACGAAGGTGTCGCAGTACGCCGCGAGCGACGGGAAGTCGAGCTTGCGCGGCGGGACGTCGGACAGCCAGCATTGGGTCGCGCTGTCGTTGCCGCCGGCCAGCGGATTGCCGCCGGCATAGCGCATCGCGTAGCGCTGCAGGAAAGGCACCGCGGCCGGCGCCGGCGCACGGGGAAACGACGCCGGCCCCGCGACCTCGGGCATGCGTGCCTCGGTATCCGACCACGCATCGCGCCGTACCGCGAAGACCGCGGTGCCGGTGATGGCCGGCTCGGGATCGCCGCCCTGGCGGATCTCCATCTGCCAATGCTGGGTCGAGCGGCCGGTGCGCACCGCATGCACGCGCACCATGAAGCTGCCTTTGCGGATCGGGCCGGCGAAGTTGACGGTCAGCGCCAGCGGATCGCCGAGCCGCTGCGGATGCTTCAGGATCGCCTGCAGCAGCGTCGCGACCGTGGTGCCGCCGAACGGCGAGATCGCATTCCAGTAATCGTCCGAGGTATGGCCGGAAAAGACGTCGCCTTCCTCTGGCGTGAGGGCGATGGCGCGGTCGAAGGGATGAAGGTCGGCAATGGCGGTCATGGCGGGTGTGATTGAATTAGAACAGTCGTGCTTTTTCAATGGTAAACAAAAACGGCGCAGCGCGCTGGGCCGGTCGCGACACTTGACCTGGATCAGGAAAAGTATGAAAGTTGCCATGCGGACACAAAACCTCGGATTGCCTGCTATACTTCTGGTTACAACTCACGCAGGGCAAACCGGTCGAAAGACCGGGACGCAAAGCTTCCGGCCTAAAAGGAACCTGGTTCCTCATGGTAGCGGGGCCGCCTTCTGAAGCGAAGTCACGCTTCACGCTTTGGCATGCCTTGCACTTTTGGAAGGTGACGATGCCAAAACGACTTGCCATCATTCTCTTGCTGTTGCTGCCCGCTTTTGCATTTGCAGAATGCGGTTTTACGCGTGACGGAAATGCGATGACGATCGTGGTTGGCAAGGATCCCAAGTGCCTGTCTTCAAGCCCGTTCCGGGAAGCGTTCAAGTCCAATGTCGCCGACGCAATGGCCGAAGCGGACGAGGTGCGGCTGCAGAAACGGGCATACGACGACCGCGCCGCGCGCGCCGCGAAGCTGTGGGCGATCGCCGAGCGCCAGTACCAGGCAACCACGCCGGGCGGCCGCTACTTCGGTCAGGGACGGTAAGTCAGGGACGGTAGTCCGGCCGGGAATCAGGGCCTTCGCAGCTGCCGCCGCAATTCCCTGGTCCACTGGTCAAAATACACCTGCTCGCCGTTGAGATCGACCGCGATTTCATTGCGCAGCTGCGCGCAGGTTTCGTCATGCTCCTGCGGCGTGCGCGTCTCGTACTCGCGCACCGTCTGCAGATTCGGACGGTTGGCCTCATCGAACAGCGGCGAGGATTCCGCCAGCCGCACCAGCTCCGGAAAACGCGCGCGGAAGCGCTGCACCACGGCGGCGACCTCGGCACGCACTGGCGCCGACGCGGACGCACAGAGCTTTTCGGGCAGGAAGGTGCGGATCGCGACGTAGTGCACGATGGTCCGGTGGACGACGCGGTCTTCGGCTTCCCCTGCCGTGCCGGCGGCGGCCGGGTGGAGCGGCAGCACGGCTGCCGCCACGCATGCGCCAGCCACGCCCTGTCTGAAGAAATTTCCCATATGCCCGTGCTTGTTGTTGTATGCGGCATGCCAAGCCGGGCATGATGGTAAAGCGCGCGTGCGCCGCGCGCCATCCCGAGAATATGGGAGTCTGGCAGCTGCGTCACGCAACGAGGACGGCGTACGCCGCGCCCGGCGCCTGCCCCAGTTCCGGAATTGCGCACAGGCCGCCGCGCAGCGCCACCACCCGCACCGCCCGGGCCGGGCCGCCGTCGGCCGGGTATAGCCGCCATTGTTCGCCGGACATGCCCCCGGCGGCGGTCTCCAGCAGCACTTCGGTGCGCAGCAGGCCAGCCAGCCGGCGCGCCGCCGCATCGGGGTCGACACCGGCGGCACAGGCGGCGCCAATGCCGGTGGCAAAGCCTTCGGCATAGTCGACCACCGTCAATTCCTCGTCCGGGTCCGCGTCGAACACCTCCGCCAGCGCCGGCAGCAGCACCGCGTCCGGTACCGGCTCGCGCAGGAACAGCGCGATCTCGGCAGCCATCGAAGCCTCCTAGCCGGCCCGGCGGCGCAGGCGCGTCGCCAGCAGCGTCACGCCGAACGCGATGGGCAGGAACGGCAGCATTTGCCAGATCATGTCGCGCTCGACCAGGCCGCTGCGCGCCAGCAGCAGCACGGTGCCGACCAGAATCAGGATGGCCGGGGCAGACAAGCCCTTGCGGCGCGGCTGCTGTACTTGGGCGGTTTCCATTGCATTCCTCCTTGAAAGATGGGCAAACGATACCGCGCGCCTGCGGCGCAGGCGAGCCGGATGCGACGAAACAGCGTTATCGGGGAGCGAAATGCATGAAACCGTCCGGATCCGGAGCATGTGGCGGGGCCGTCCGCGCGCTCTTGCATGCGGGAATGGCCGCAAAAGGCGGGCGCGCGATGCGGCCGGTTGCGCGCGCTTTCGATAGAATGGGCGTTTTCCGGCGCTCCGGCTGCCGGTTGCCTTTCTTTACCACGACCCCACGATGAGCGCATACCCTGTCATCAGCTGGACCGAGGCAGGCGAGCCACGCTCTGCCCGCTGGCGTTCCGAATCCGCCGTGCCGCCTCCCAAACGGGTAGCGATCGCCGACGATCGCATCAGCGCCGATGCCGCCTACAAGCTTGCCTGCGAAGGAACGGCGCTGCTGTGGCGCGGCGATTTCCACAATGCGCGCCAGCTGCTGCAGGCGCTCGCGCGCCGCATCGACCGCAGGCCGAAGAAGGCGCCGCCGCCGGCGACTTCCGCGCAAGCCTTCCACCTGCACCGTCAGGCGCAGGCGCAGCGCGCCCGCATCCTCGGCATGCTGCTGGTGCCGTTCGAGCCCGGCCATGTCATTCCGCTGCGCCGCGCGCCCGACGTGCGCCTCGCCTGCGAGGAAGTGTACGGCGCGGCCGGCGAGGCCTATGTCGCGTCCCTGCGTGAACTGCAGGGACTGATCGGCGCGCATGAATGGCGCAAGAAGGGCGTCGAGATTCCTGCGCTCGGCGCGCGCATCCATCCATGGTACGGCGTGTTTTCGCCGGTGCGCGGCGAGTACATCGAGCTGGTCGCGCAAGCGCCGTTGCCGTCGACCGCGCTGGCTTTCGACATCGGTGCCGGCACCGGCGTGCTGTCGGCGGTGCTGGCCAGGCGCGGCGTCCGGCGTGTGGTGGCAACCGACCAGGACGAGCGGGCGCTGGCTTGCGCGGCAGACAACCTGCAGCGGCTGGCGTTGCAGCCGCAGGTGGAACTGGTGCGCGCGGACATGTTCCCGCAGGAACGCGCGCCGCTGATCGTCTGTAACCCGCCCTGGGTGCCGGCGCGTCCGAGCTCGCCGATCGAGCATGCGGTCTACGACCCCGACAGCCGCATGCTGCGTGCCTTCCTCGACGGACTGGCCGCCCATCTGGAGCCGGGCGGCGAGGGCTGGCTGATCCTGTCGGATTTCGCGGAGCATCTCGGGTTGCGCACGCGCGACGAGCTGCTGGGCTGGATCGCGCAGGCGGGCCTGAAAGTCGCCGGCAAGCTGGATGTGCGGCCGCGCCATCCGAAGGCGAGCGATGCGGAGGATGTCCTGCATGCGGCCCGGGCGGCCGAGCTGACGTCGTTGTGGCGGCTGGCGCCGGCTGGCTGAAACACCCGCCGCGAAGGGCGCTACGGAGCGCCCGGGCGTGATGAATGCGCGGTTTCGACCCTGTTGCGTCCGAGCCGCTTCGCCTGCAGCAGCGCCTGGTCGGCGGCTTCGGTCAATCCCGCTGCGGAGTGATGCATGGCCGGGAAGGCAGCCAGGCCGGCGCTGAAGGTGGCATGCAGCGCGCCGTCGGGATGCGCATGCGGCAGTGCGGAAAAGTCGCGCCGGATGCGGTCGATCACCGCGCTGGCGCGCCCCAGGTCCACGTCCGGCAGCGCGACCATGAACTCCTCGCCGCCGTAGCGACCGATCAGGTCCACCGAGCGCAGCCGGCCCTTCAATAGCCAAGCCAGCCCGCGGATCACCTGGTCGCCCACCGGATGGCCGTAGGTATCGTTGATCGACTTGAAATGGTCGATGTCGATCATCGCCACCGTCAGCGCGCCACCGGCGGCCTCCTCGACCATCGCCTGCAGGCGTGATTTCGCAGCGGTATGGTTGAACAATCCGGTCAGGCCGTCGAGCCGGGTCGAGCGGCGGGTTTCGCGGAAGCGCTCGATGCGCGTCTTGACCACGGCGGCCAGCAGCACCGGATTGAACGGCTTCATCAGGAACTGGTCGCCGCCCAGGCGCAGCGCCTCCACCTGCATGCCGACATCCGATTCCCCGGAAAGATAGACGATCGGCAGCGCGCCGTACGCCGGCGTCTGGCGCAGCACCCGGGTCGCTTCGACGCCGTTGAAGCGAGGCATGTGCATGTCCATCAGCACCAGGTCGGGCTTGTAGGCTTCGAGCGCTTCCAGCAGGTCGGCGGGATCGTTGATCGCATGGGTGTCGATGTCGTGCTGCGCCAGCGTGCGCTGGATCAGGGCCACCGCAACCCGCGAATCCTCCACCACCAGTACCCGGTACTGTTCCTGCTCGTTGCTCTGCACCAGGTCGAGCACGCAGTTGAGCACCATTGCCGGCTGGTCCTCGGCGGGGATGGTGACGTCGATGCCGGCGCGCATCAGCTCGACGATTGGTTCAATCGCCGCCTGCACCCCGAGATAGAACAGCTGGCTGGCGGGGCAGCTGCGCCGGATTGTTGCGATACAAGAAAATTCATCCTTGCCGGCGTGCGGATGGGCGGGAACGAACAGCACCGCAAGCGGCATGTCCTCCGGCAGGCGCTGCTCCTGCCAGTCGAGCGGAAAGATCTTGAAACCGAAGAATTTCAGCTGGTGCGCGAGCGCGTCGGCCATGTCCCGCTTTTCCGGCGCCGCCACCATCCAGATCGCGCGCGGCTTGATCCAGTCCACGTCCGGCGCGGCAGGCGGCTCCTCGTTGCGCCGTCCGGACGGCGGCGGACGCGACGTCGCCACCGACCCGAGCAGGGTATCCACCTGGCGCTGCAGCGACAGGATATCCTGCTGCGGCAGCGGATGCGTGGACTGGTCGCCCAGCCGGGTAAGCGCCGCGTTTTCCAGTCCTTCGCACAGGCGCACGAGGCCGGGCAGGCGCAGCCGGTTGAAGTATTCCGCGAGACTGTTGAGGGCGACCGCGAATTCAATGAACTGCTCGAAGCGGCCCTCGGCGACGTAACGCTCCCAGCGTGTACGCAACACGTAGAGGCGGTCTTCGATCGGATCGGGGGTGGGTGTGGTCATGGCTTGACGAGCAGCAACTCTTGCACATTATCACGGAAGCCCCGGGCAAAGGAAAGGCAGATGCAGCGCACGCATGACCGTGTTGTATTGAGTGCTATTCTGGAATCGTTGGCTGGTTTGCGGGAGCAGGCGATGCGCATGAGCGATGAAGAATATTTCCGCAGTTGCGTGGCGAAGGAACGCCACATTGCGCAACTGCTCGGGCATGAAGTCGAGGAATACGCGGACAGCGCGGGTACGCTGTGGATCAACAGGGAGAAGGTGCCGCAGTGGACCCGCGACTGGCAGGCTTGCGGCGCGCTGATGACGGCGTTCGCGGTACCTGTCAGTTTTCACAGGGAAGAGGGCGAGGCTTGCTGGTCCTGTGTGCACGCCGGGCCGGTCAGCGTGCGCGCGTCCGACCATCCGAACCGGGAGCGCGCGCTGATGGCGGCGGTGGCGAAGGCGGTGATCCACTTCCTCGAGCATGACAAGGCGCACCGGCACCTGGCGCATCCGGAGCGCTTGCCCGGTATGCGGCGCAGCGCCTGACGCGCCGCACTGTCCATCAGGCCGGCGGCGGTGGCGCTTCCCAGCGCGCGGCCACCGGCGGCACCACCCAAAGCTGGAAATGCAGCTGCGACAGCGCGGCCGGGTCGTCCAGCAGCGCGTTCTTCTCCGCCTCGCTTAGTATTGCCGGGCCGCTGTGCACCAGCGCCGCAGTCGCCGCTTCGACGGCTGTTGCCTGCGTCCTGATCCGGCCGGCTGCGCATGCAAGCGCGTTGACCACGGGGTCGGCGACGGCAGCGCCGAAACCGGGCATGCTGCCTGCCGCTTGCGCATGCGCGGCCGTGTCGCGCAGCTCGACCGGCGGCGCCGCCTCTTCCGGAATCAGGAACAGTTTTGCACGCCGGAACCAGCGACCGGGTGCTACCCGGCTCGACAAGACCGACAGCGGCGCCGACAGTGCCAGCCCGCCGGCGATCGGCAGCAGCCATGGCAGGAATGCCGGGTTGAGCAGATAGACACCGCCGGCCCACAGCAGGCCGAGCAGCATGTGCCAGCCGTGATTGCCCAGCGCTTCCGCCCAGCCGGTTTCGGAGTCGGCGCGCGGCGGCGACTTCCAGTGGATTGCCCAGCCGAGGAAGGCGGCGATCACGAAGCGCGTATGGAACAGCATGCGCACCGGCGCCGCCAGCATCGAGAACAGCACTTCGAGCAGCATGCCGGCAACCACCCGCAACCGGCCGCCATATTGCTGCGCATCCCTTGCGCACACAAGCAGAACGGCAAGGATCTTCGGCAGGAACAGCAAGGTCGCGGTCGCCGAAAACAGCGCGACCGCCTTTTCCGGATGCCATTGCGGCCAGATCGGAAACAGCTGGCGCGGCTGCACGAAATACTGGGGTTCGGTCAGGGTGTGCAGCGCCAGCATCGCGGTCGACAGCGCCAGGAACAGGCACCACAACGGCGCCGACAGGTAAGCCATCACGCCGGTGACGAACACCGCGCGGTGCACCGGGTGCATGCCGCGCGCGGCGACGAGGCGGAAGTTCATCAGGTTGCCGTGGCACCAGCGGCGGTCGCGCTTGAGTTCGTCGAGCAGGTTGGGCGGCATTTCCTCATAGCTGCCGTCGAGGTCGTACGCGATCCACACCGCCCAGCCGGCGCGCCGCATCAGCGCCGCCTCGACGAAATCATGCGACAGGATGTCGCCGGCCAGCGAGCCGCGGCCGGGCAGGGGCGCAAGCGCGCAATGACGCATGAAGGGCGCCATGCGGATGATCGCATTGTGGCCCCAGTAATGCGACTCGCCGAGTTGCCAGTAGTGCAGGCCGGCGGTAAACAGCGGGCCGTAGACACGCGTGGCGAACTGCTGGATGCGCGCATAGAGGGTGTCGCGGCCCGCGGCGACCGGCGCGCTCTGGATGATGCCGGCGCCCTGATTGGCTTCCATCAGCCGCACCAGCTGCGTGATGCAGGCGCCGCTCATCACGCTGTCGGCGTCGAGCACGATCATGTAGCGGTAATTTTTTCCCCAGCGCCGGCAAAAGTCGTCGATGTTGCCGCTCTTGCGCTTGACCCGCCGCTTGCGGTGCCGGTAAAAGATGCGGCCGAAACCGTTCACCGCACGGCACAGTCCGGCCCAGGCGGCCAGTTCGGCGGCGCGGATGTCGCTGTTGCTGCTGTCGCTGAGCACGAAAAAATCGAAATGCCGCAATTCCCCGCTGCGCGCGAGGGACTCGAAGGTCGCGCGCAGGCCGGCCATCACGCGCGCGACGTCTTCATTGCACACCGGCATGACGATCGCGGTGCGGGCGTCGTCGGGAATCGGGTTTTCCTGGCCGGCACGACGCGTAATCGCATAGGGGTCATTCCCGCGCAACAGCACGAGGAAGCCGGCCATCGCGGTCCAGAAGCCGGCGGAGATCCAGCAGAACAACAGCGTGAACAGGACCAGCAAAATGATTTCCAGCGGCGCCGTGCCCTGGTAAGGCAGCACCTTGCGCATGAACCAGGCGGCGCACGCGGTTTGCGCGAGCATCAGCACCAGCAGGACGAGGCGGCGCAGGTTGCCGCGGGTTTGCCAGCTGCCGCGCGGGTCAGGCGCGTCCACCACGTCAGCTTGCGCAGCCTGCGCCCCACCCGGCATGTCCGACGGCCACGCGCGTCGCGCGCCGTCGTCGTCCTTGCGTGCCACCCATTGGCGCCGGCGCCGCGCTTCGAACCAGCGCACCAGCGGATTGAGCGTGCCCCACGGATGCGGCGCCATCGGCGAGCGCTGCGGCAGCGGCGCGAACTGCATGCGCACATGCTTGCGCCTTTCCGCCTCCAGGCTGCAGATGTTTCCGTCCGCCGGATCCAGCCGACGATCATAAGCGAGGCGCAGGCGCGCTTCGATCGAGCCGAACGCCGGATTGCCGGGGTCGGCCTGCCTGCCGGCGAGCGCCGCATGCAGGCCGGCCAGCGCGTCGTGCGTGCTCGCCGCGCCGGCAACGCGCGCCGCCAGTGCCTGGCGCTGCTGGGGCGTGAGCGGCAGGCGCTCCAGGTAGGCGCCGTGCAGGGGCCCGGCGGCGGGCGCGCGCTTCAGTCCGGGGGCAGGATGTAGCTCCACGTTTCCGAAAGGGTGTTGTTGTTGCTGTTAAGATAAGCGCGCAGTTCGACCGGCTTCTTCACGTCGTTGCGGCGCAGCTTGACGGTCATGCGCCAGCCGCCGGTGGCGTCGTTGCGCATCGTGTTGGTTTCGAGGATCCTGCCGTTGTCGTTTGCGCTGACAACGGCGTCGACCTTGTCTTCCGCCGACAGCTTCTTCAGCGCCGGCCCTTCGAAGTCGACCGACAGCGCGATGCTGTCGTCGGCCTTGCGCACCCAGCCATGTCCGCGGCGCGTCTGCACTGCCCAGGCCGACGGCGGGCGCTTCTCCGCATCCTTCTGCCACAGCAGGCGGTATTCGATGTCGAACGGCACGCCGGGTTTCGGCGCCTTGTCCGGCACCCAGAACGCGACGATGTTGTCGTTGGTTTCGTCGGGCGTCGGGATCTGGATCAGCTCGATGCGGCCGGAACCCCATTGTCCCTTCGGTTCCACCCAGGCGCTGGGCCGCTTTTCATAGCGCGCTTCGAGATCCTCGTAGCTTGTGAACTGGCGGTCGCGCTGCATCAGGCCGAAACCGGACGGATTGGTCAGCGCGAAGGATGTGACCAGCAGGCGGCGCGGATTCACCAGCGGGCGCCAGATCCATTCGCCGGTGCCGGCTTGGATCGCGAGGCCGTCGGAATCATGCACTTCCGGCCGGTAATCCTCGGTCGCCGGCCGCTGGTTCTCGCCGAAGAAATACATGCTGGTCAATGGCGCGATCCCGAGCGTGGTGACGTTTTCACGGAGGTAGAGCTGCGCCTTCACGTCGAGCACGGTGTCGATGCCGGGCCGCAGCGTGAAGCGGTAGGCGCCGGTCGCGCGCGGCGAATTGAGCAGCGCATAAATGGTCAGGTCCTTGCCGTTCTGGCCCGGGCGCTCGATCCAGAATTCCGTAAATTGCGGGAATTCCTCACCCGAGCTAAGCGCGGTGTCGATCGCCAGCCCGCGCGCCGACAGGCCGTACAACTGGCCCTTGCCGACCGCGCGGAAATAACTCGCTCCGAGAAACACCAGCACTTCGTCCTTGTACTTCGGCGTGTTCAGCGGATGGTGCACCCGGAAGCCGGCAAAGCCGAGACCGGCGAGGTCTTTCTGATGAAGTTCGTTCGCGCCATAGTGGAACAGCTTCGGATCGAAGCGGATCTCCTGCACCGATTTCCCGTTGATCTCATGCACCCTGACCGGCGTGTCGAAGCTGCCGCCCTGGTGGAAGAACGCCAGTTCGAACGGCAGCCTCGCATTGCGCCAGTGCGCGCGGGCGGGATCGAAGCGGATGTCGCGGTACTGGTCGTAGTCGAGACTGGCGAGCGACTTCGACACCGTCCGGACCGGCTTGCTGTAGGCGGTGGCGGCCAGGCGCTTCGCCCTGGCGGCGACATCGTCGAATCCGAACGCGCCGGCGGTCGCGGGCAGCAGACAGAGCAGCATGCCGAGCGGGGCGGCAGCTTTTGCGATGCGGGCAAAATTGATTGCAGGCATTGTCCTCTCGTTGATGCATTAACAGCACGTATGGTGCAGTGCATCGCGGCGATTGCTTTGAGGGTGTGCAATGAATGTCGCTTCCGCGCGACTGCGGAATGTAACAGAACGATACGGACGTCCGGCAGCCCTTGTACAATGCCCGAGTAGCTTTGCGTCAATTTTTCCACACAGGATGTGACTTGGGCACGGTAGCCCGGTGCAGGAATACCGATATTTTTCCGAAAGGAGAGGAATGAGGCTGGCGGATTTCATTTCCGCAAACGAGGCGCGCATTGCTTCCGCATGGGAGGAGGCGGTCGCTGCATTTCTTCCCGCGAGGCAGGTGGCCGGGCATCCGGTGCTGCTGCGTTTCGCGCCGCAGATCCTCGCCGCGCTTGCCGCCGATGTCGGCCGTGCCGGCACCAGGCATACCGCTGCCGCGACCTGCGCCGCCGCGCTGGACGCACTGCGCCAGTCCTCGGGTTTCGACGTGGCGCAACTGAGCGCGGAATTTCTCGCGCTGCGCGCGGGCCTCATGCGGCTGTGGCTGCCTGCCGGCGATGCCGCCCAGCTGTGCGCGCTGAACGAGGCCATCGACCACGCGCTGGCCGCATCGATCGCCCACCATTCCGAGCGCATCGAGCGCGCGCGTTCGCTTTTCCTGGCGATGCTCGGCCACGACCTGCGCACGCCGCTGGGCGCCATCGATCTCGCCTGCCAGTACCTGGAGCGCACCGACGTGGCGCAGGAACGCAGGAACGAAGCGGTGGCGCGCATCAGCCGCTGCGCCGGCGCGATGAATGCGATGATCAAGGACATGCTGGAGTTCACCCGCTCGCGGCTGGGCAAGAGCATTCCCGTCGCGCCCAAGCCGGCGCATTGCGGCGCCATCTGCCACGGCGTGATGGAGGACGTGCGGGCAGCGCATCCGCGGCGCGAATTCGTGTATGAAGAATCGGGCGACCTGGCGTGCCGGGTGGATGCCGGCCGCCTGCACCAGGTGTTGTGGAACCTGTTGAACAATGCGGTGCAGAACTGCACCCCGGAAGCGCCGGTGACGCTGGCCGCGCACGGCGGCGCGGACGCGGTGCTGCTGCGCGTTACCCATCGCGGCGCCGCGGTCCCGGCCGACATCCTGGCGTCGATTTTTGATCCGGTCGCGCTGCTGGCGACGGCGGATGCCGATCACAGTCCGCCGGCAAACCTCAGCCTGGGCCTGTACATCGCGCGCGAAATCGTGCGCGCCCACGGCGGCGAGATCGGGGTAGCCCCCTCAGGCGCGGACCGTACCGTGTTTACCGTGCGCCTGCCGAAACCGGCGCGCGCGGACTGACGGCAGCGCCGTCCTGCGGCAAGTCCTTTTTACTTGTATTGGATCAAGGCCGCGCAATTTGCTTTCCGGCATCATTCGGCTTCCTTGCATCATCCTCCAACCGGCGCTGCGCCATGATCAAGAAAATCCGACTGGACCAGCTCAAGGTCGGCATGTACATCCAGGATTCCAATCGCGCATGGATGAGCCATCCATTTCCTGGAAAGCGGATGGCAGTCACCAGTGACCGGCAGCTTGAAAAGCTGGTGGCTGCCGGTATCCGCGAACTGTACATCGACACCGTCCGCCGCCTCGACCTGACGGCTGCGCCGACGGCCGGGCAGGCGCACGCCTTCGGTGCCCGCTCCACTAACTATATCCGGGCGCAGCAGGTCGACCTGTCGCGCCCGCCCGGCATGGGCCGCGGCGGCCGGATCCTGAGCCACGAATCGCCGGCGAAAATGGCGCGTGGCCCCGGCGCGTTTCATGAGCCTGCGTTGAACCCGACTTCGGGCCATCCTCCCGGCCACCCCTGAAGCGCCACCAGACACCATCCGGTGCCGGCTCGCCGCCGGTGCTTCCTGCGCATCCTGCGCCTCTCTTACTTGCACAACAAGAACATGCATACCAATCCGTCCCATTCCATCGCCGCGCCCTGCACGCCGCATCCGATCGTCGGCAGGCGCGTCGAGCTGCAACTCTTCACCACCCTGCGCTGCAATCTCAAGTGCACCTATTGCTCGGAAAGCGCGGTCGTCAATTCCCAGGGCAAGGTCAGCTATTCGCTCGATGCCCTCGACAACTTCATCCGCACCCACCTGAGCGAGCATGAAATCTACGTCACCTTCTACGGCGGCGAGCCGACGCTCAATGTGCAATACATGGAGCAGGTGATGCAGCGCTATCCGCATTTCCGCTACCAGCTGCAGACCAACGGCACGCTGCTGCACCGCCTGCCCGACCAGGTGCTGGCGAAGCTGTCGAACGTGCTGGTGTCGGTCGACGGCGGCGAGCGGATCACCGACGGTTTCCGCGGCAAGGGCGTGTACCGGCGCGTGCTTGGCCGCGTCGACGGCATCCGCGGCCGCCTGGGCGGTTCGCTTACCGCGCGCGTGACCTGGGGCAGCGAGGACACCAGCTTCGAGGAGCTCGACGAGCTGCTGCAATCCTTCGATTATGTGTACTGGCAGTTCGTGCAGAGCGACAGTGCCTATTCGGCGCAGGCGATGGAAAGGAAGCGCCGGGTGCTGGTGCGGCTGGTCGACCGTTTCTTTGCGAGCAAGGATGCCGTCTATCCCTTCATCCCGATCATGGGCATCGTGCGCAACAAGGTGCTGCCGTCGCGCGCGCTCGAGCTGTACGGCGGCCACAGCCAGTGCCGTGCGTCGACCCACATCCTGAACGTGCTGCCGGACGGTTCGATCTATCCCTGCCCGGACATGACCGACGACCCGGAAATGCAGCACGGCAGCGTGGTCGACAACTGGCTCAAGCGCAGCCCGCTGCAGCCGCATCCCGACATGCCCTGTCAGACCTGTACGGCCTACGCGTTCTGCCGTGGCAATTGCATGAAGAACCTGCATGTGGCCTACGTCAGGAAGGACGAGGCCTACCGCCGCCTGGTGGTGGAGCCGGTATGCGAGCTGGTGAAATTCCTCGGCGAGGAAATCGACCGGCGCGATCCGAAAGCATGGTTTGCGCAGGCGCCGCTGGCGGTGCGCAAGGAAGTCGCCGATTGCGAGGTGTACGAGTATGTGGAGGTGATGCCGTAGCATGCACCGGCGCATCGGGATTGATCCCTTTCATGCGCGCGCGCCGAAGCTGGATTAGACTGGAAAACATGCGGGGAGCAATCTGCATGTTTTCCAGGAAATACTGCACAGAGACACGAAAGGAGCGAGCATGCGTGCCTATATCGTCAAGACGCCCGACGGTTACCTGTACCCCTTCGCCGGCGATGTATCCCTTACCGACGACCAGGCGCTGGCGGGCCATTTCCTGAGCATCGAGGAAGCGCGCGAAATCGCCGAGAGCCGCGGCTACTACAACGGCGGCTTCAACATCATCCGCGTCGACGTGGAGCAGGACCAGCTCAACCGCCAGTAAAAAAACCGAACTCGCGCTCCTGACCGGTCTCTAAACGACTTGCGCCGACCTTGTCCCCGGCGCGCCGCCGATTCCTCATCGGCATCGTTTATGTCATGCGAAGGAAAGGAGCTCGCGATGAGAAGCACCAAGCCGAACCGCACAGCTGTGCAGTCTTCCGACCGCTTCGAAATGCAGCAGAAGCAGTCCGGCGACCAGCATATCCTGCCGGAAGACGAACCCATGGAAGATCCGCACCGTCCGCACCGCGTCAGCCGCGAGGACATGCAGAAGCTGCGTCCGGCCCAGCCCGAACCGGACGATCCCGCCACGCCGTAATCATCCCGCCTGCGGCGGCGCCTCCGGGACGGCGCTGCCCGGCATCGTTGCGGCCTGGGTCGGCTCGCTGCCCTGGCGCGCGCCCAGCACCATTTCCGTCATCCAGCCCATCAGGAGCGCGGTGTAGGAGCGCTGCCAGCGTTGCTCCGACAGCCCGTGGTCAGCGCCTTCGATCACCCGGTAGGTCAGGGAATGCGCCTGAACGCAGGCGTCTCGGTAGCTGCAGATCGCTTCATGCGGCACGGTGTCGTCGTTTTCCGATTCGATCAGCAGCACATCGCCCTTGAACGCGGCGCAGGCGCGCAATGCGCGGTTGGTTTCGGCCGGCACCAGGTTGCGGCGGTAGGATTCCAGGTCCTGTTCCTTGTGCAGCTGCCGCTTCGGCAGTTCCCAGCCATTGTCCATGTACAGCGCCGGCACCCGCAGCGCCAGCCACTTCACCGGGCGCAAGGTGGTAAGGATGGCCGCCAGGTAGCCGCCGTAGCTGCTGCCCACCACCGCGATCGCCGACGCATCCACCTCGCGGTGGCGCGCCAGCACGTCATAGGCGGCAAGCACGTCGTGCAGGTTGTTTTCGCGTGTGACGGTTTCCTGCTGCGGCCTGGTCTGCGCATGGCCGCGCAGGTCGAAAGTGAGGCAGACGCAGCCGAGCGCCGCCACTTCCCTTGCGCGTGCCAGGTACTGCTCCTGGCTGCCGCCCCAGCCGTGCACGAACAGCACGCCGGGCATGCGCGTGTCCGGCGTGACGATGGTGCCGGCGATGCGCTCGCCGTCCACCGCGATGTCGATACTGTCGTCATAGGTCGCCATAGTCTTCCAATCTCGCATATTTGGTGAGCGGTCCGATCCGTTCGTCGTTGCCCTGGAAATACACATCCGCATCCGGCGGCAGCGCGGGGTTCTCGCCGTAGATTTCCGCGGTCGACGCGCGCACCACCTGCAGCGCCGGATCGGCGCGGAAGGCGGCGAGTGCGGCCAGTTCCGCGCCGGTTGCGCCGCCGACGCGCCACGACTGCTCCAGCACGCCGGAGTGCCAGCGTCCGCTGTCGTCCGCGCCCTGCGCGATGTCATAGTTGCTGCGCGAAGCGATCATCCCGGAAAAGCAGGCCATGGCGGCCTCGTGATAGCGGCGCGCCTGAGCAATCGCGGTATGCACCCGGTCTTCCAGCGGCAGCTGCAGCAGGCGGTCGAACCCGCCGCGCACCACCACCAGGTCCGAGCCGCCGTACACCTCGGCTCCCTGGTTGTTGACCGTCAGGTGCTGCGTGCCGCAATAGGTCGCAAACAGTTCGCCGATACGAACCTGACCCACGCTGCGGGTCTCCGGTTCCACGAGATTGCACTCGAGCACAATTCCTTCACGCGCGAGCTGTTCATCGTCCAGAGCATCGAGTTCGTCGTCGAGCTGCGCCTGGTCGCGTACCACCGACTGGCCGAGCCCGCCGATCCCGCTCGGCTTTTTCACGCGGACGGCGCCGCGCTCGAGCAGCCGGATCCCGGCCCCGCGCGCGTCTGTCCGGGAAAATGCGGTAAAGCCGGGCAGCACCACGTTGCGCACGCACTGCGCGAAGTCCTCGGACCAGCCCGGCGGCGCGCTCGCGTCCGAATCAGGCAAGCCATGCGTGATGGTCTTGGTGGCGACGAACGGATACGGCACGACGCCGCCGAACAAATCCTGCTCGCCGCCGATGCCGAGGTCGCGCGCCTCCGGTTCCGACACCAGCGTGTCGTTCGGGACAAAATACAAAGGACGGTCATAGCGGCACGCGGGATCGAAATTCCCGCCGAACTCGTCGCTCCGCAGCCGGGCAATTCTTTTTGCCAGTTCCTGATGGGACGCCGTTTCATGAAGACAGCCGCCGGTCTTTTGCATGTAGACAACGACAATTGCAGAGGAAAACACATTTTGGAATGCGATACTCATGAGGGGCCTCCATGCAGCGCGCCGGGGGAATCACGGCTTCCGCGTGGCAAGCAAGAAGCACGCCTTGTCCCGGATATCAAGGTGTTTTGCGGAAAAATTTACTTGTTACATTGCCGCCACGCTTGCGCATTCCCGTTACGCGGCCTGCCGGATTTCCGCAAAAACGTTTAGGATGGTAATGCGTTTCTTTTACGAGACAGACGCAGCGCATCCTGTCGCCCATGAAGACCAGTTCCAATCTCACCGCCGCCCAGCTGAACGGCATTCTCGCGATTGCCGACGACGCGATCATTTCCGTCGACAGCATGCAGAGGATCATCCTGTTCAACCAGGGTGCCGAGCGCGTGTTCGGCTGGAAGGCGGAAGAAGTCCTCGGCAAGGAACTCACGAAGCTGCTGCCACCGCGCTATCACGCGGGGCATGACAAGCACATCGAGGAATTCGACCGATCCGGCAAGACGTCGCGCAAGATGGCGGAACGCCGGGCGATCTTCGCGATGCGCAAGGACGGCAGCGAATTCCCCGCGGAAGCGTCGATCTCCAAGCTCGAGGTCGACGGCACGACCATCCACACCGTGATCCTGCGCGACATTTCCGTGCGCAAGGCCTACGAGCGCGAACTGGAAATCGCCAAGGAAAGGGCGGAGTCGGCGATGCAGGCCAAGAGCATGTTCCTGGCCAACATGAGCCACGAAATCCGCACGCCGCTCAACGCGGTGATCGGCATGACCAGCCTGCTGCTCAACACCCGCGTCGATGACGAACAGCGCGATTACGCACAGACCATCCGCGCCAGCAGCGAAGTGCTGCTGACCATCATCAACGACATCCTCGACTACTCGAAGATCGAGGTCGGCAAGCTCGACATCGAACGCCAGCCTTTCGACCTGCGGCGCTGCATCGAGGAGTCGCTCGACCTGCTGTCGTCGAACGCGGGCGAGAAGAACATCAATCTCGCCTATTTCATCGACGACAGCGTGCCGGCGGCGCTGGTGGGCGACGTGACCCGACTGCGTCAGATCCTGGTCAACCTGCTGTCGAACTCGATCAAGTTCACCCACCGCGGCGAAGTGGTGGTGTCGGTCTCCGCCGAGCATATCGACGAGCAGCACTATGAGGTGCAGTTTTCGGTCAAGGACACCGGCATCGGCATTCCTGAAGACCGCCAGGCCGAACTGTTCCAGGTGTTTACCCAGGTCGATGCGTCCACCACGCGCAAGTACGGCGGCACCGGCCTCGGGCTGGCGATCAGCAAGCGGCTGGCCGAGGTCATGGGCGGGCGCATGTGGCTGGAAAGCGCCGTGGGTGAAGGATCGACCTTTCATTTCGCCATCGTGGCCGAAGCGTCGGGCTCGCAGCTGGCGCATACTTTCCTGCAGGAGCGTTCGTCCACGCTCGCCGGGCGCCGGGTCCTGATCGTCGACGACAACAGCACCAACCGCCGCATTCTGGTCAAGCAGGCGCTGCTGTGGGGCATGGTGCCGTCGGCGGCCGCTTCCGCGATCGAGGCGCTCGACCTGGTGCGGCACGGGCATGCGTTCGACGTCGGCATCCTCGACATGAGCATGCCGGAAATGGACGGCCTCGGACTCGCGCTGGAGATCCGCAAATACCGCGACGAGCATTCCCTGCCGCTGATCATGCTGACCTCGGTCGCGCACCGGCCGCGCGACGGGACGATGGCCATCATCAAGTTCGCCGCCTACCTGAACAAGCCGATCAAGCCGACCGCATTGTTCGACGCACTGCTGCATGCGATGCGCATCGAACCCTTGCAGGGGATTCCGCAGCGCCCGCGCGCGCACGGCGGCAAGCTGGCGGAAGCGCTGCCGCTGAAGATCCTGGTGGCGGAAGACAACACCGTCAACCAGAAAGTGGTGCAGCAGCTGCTCGCGCATCTCGGTTACCGCGCTGACGTCGTCGCCAACGGCGTCGAGGTGCTCGATGCGCTGGAACGGCAGAATTACGACGTCGTCCTGATGGATGTGCAGATGCCGGAGATGGACGGCCTGGAAGCGACGCGCCGGCTGCGCGCCCGCTTCGCCGAGCGCGGCCCGCGGGTGATTGCGATGACCGCCAACGCGATGCCGGGCGATCGCGAAAAATGCATCGATGCCGGCATGGACTCCTATGTCTCCAAGCCGGTGGAACTGGAAGACATCCGGATGGTGCTGACCGCGGTGGCCGGCATCAACCGGCCGGACCCGGAAGACGCGGCACCCGTCATCGACCGGCGCCGCATCGACCAGCTGCTCGAACTGCAGGACGAGAACAACCCGACGCTCGCGTCGGACATCATCCAGCTGTTCGTCAACGACTCGCCCAAGCATCTGCAGAATATCGGCGAGGCGCTCGCCTCCGGCAGCGCGGAAGACCTGGTGTCGGCGGCGCACCGCTTCCTGTCGAGCATCGAAAACCTCGGCGCGCAGCGCATGCGCAAGCATTGCATGGAGCTGGAACGGCTCGGGCGCGAACGATCGCTTGAGGGTGCGACGGCGCTGCTGGAGGCACTGCGCCGCGAATTCGACATCGCGCGCCAGCACCTGCTGTCGATCGTGCAGTCGGCATGACGCGCGCGGCATGCGGACCTGCTCCATGCTGCGGCGGCCCGCGAGCGTGCCGACCCGGTCAGCACCGGACTAGCGCGGCTGTTCCAGAAGCCGCGGCCGGTTCTCCGAAATTTATTCCCGGCGGATCCCGATCACGTCGAAGCGCCACGCCGGATCCGGCGGCGTCACGCCTGCGCGTGACGGAAGCGCGCTTGCTGGGAAAACAGATTCCGCCCCTGCGCGCTCATCCCTGGAAATGCCGCAGGCCGTCGAGGTCGAGCACCGTGATGCCGCCGTATTCCAGCCGCACCAGGCCGGCCTC
>Ga0196971_1000299_pt1 | contig 43655 bp, 77 predicted proteins | sample S1v_1013CmetaG_FD_148660 | JGI IMG/M metagenome (GOLD analysis project Ga0196971, IMG submission 148660) | Soil microbial communities from Anza Borrego desert, Southern California, United States - S1+v_10-13C | ecosystem: Environmental > Terrestrial > Soil > Desert | place: USA: California... | reverse complement strand
GTCTGGAAGACCTCAATCCCGCTGAACTTTTTATCCCCCCCGGGGTATGTCACCATCGCGGCTGCTCATCTCGTACCAGGGCGGTGAGCGTCTGAGCATCGCGTTCCGCGAGCATCCCTCGATAGCGCGCTATCGCCAGCGAGTCGGCGTAGAGCAGCGCGTCGAGTTTCATCTCGATACGCACCAATGGGTTGATCTCGCGCTCCTGCTCACTCACCACTTGGTCTGTCCCTTTGGTGCTGGACTCGATGCTCCTGCGCCTGTCGCCTTGTAGCCCGCTGCTCTCCGGTTGCATTCAGCGTGGCTGAACCCGAGATAGCCACGTCGATCGTCGGTGTGGTCGAGGTCGAGCGGTTGGTCTGCGCGCATCGGCTCACCGCAACGTGAGCATGGAGTACCGATGGCACGAGGCAGCAGTGCTCGGCGTGTCTGCTGATGGCGTGAGCCGTAGCCTCGTTGAGTAGTGCTAGGCATTAGGCGATTCGTCCTGACTTTGAGGAGAGCCTCGCCACGGAACGCGGATGGTGCCGAAGCCACCTACAGAGGGTGTCTGCACGTAAACAGGCATACCATCCTCGTTGGTGACGTATGGCGTGTAGCCGCTGCTGGGGCGCGCACTTAGCTCGTCCAGCAGGCGTCGAACGCCACTGTGCTCAGGTTGTGCTGTCATGCAGCACCCCCAGTTCTTCTATGTCGCTCAGAGTGGGCGGGTTGCGGCGCGTTCTCGCACGAGTACCAGAGATGCCATCCTGCAACCTGCGACCAGTCAGCCCATGCACGCTTGAATCGGCGCGGGCCGTACTGACCAGCCCACCAGCAGGCCACCAGAAGCTCTGCATTCGTGAGCTGGTAGTCCTTCATCGTCTGAGCGAAGCCGAAGTGCAGCGCCTGCCCTGCCATGTGTTCAGCGGATAGGCGATGCCCCTCGATCGTGGGGCGTCCTGGCATCCCGATAGGCGGGTAGAACACGATGCTCGGCACGCGCTCTATGTACTTGGGGCGCTGACCATGCTCGCGGCAAGCGAGGCACGGCAATCCGTCGTGCTTGCGGCGCTTGTTGGTAGGCATCAGTCCCACGGCTCCTGCTGGGCGCGCGCCACTGATAGGCAGCCACGGCGCAGCATCTCGGCCAGCGTCGTCGGCTGCTTGCTGCAATGGCCGCACTCGTAAATCGCCTCGTCCGTGTCGAACGAATCTGCAGGGAAGGCGTCGGCGCCATTGCGCACATGCTGGATGGGAGCAGGGCGCGCTGGAGCGGGTGACTCCGGCTGCTCAACTGTCCAACTGTTGGACACTTCTGCTTCTGTCGGCTCTTGCGGCGCGGTTGGCGCGATGACCTCGCGCGCGCGGCGCACAGGCACTTTCGCCGGCGGCTCGCCCGTCTCCTCGGAGATGAGGATGCTGGCCTTCATCTGGTCGATGAGCTGGTACGCGCGGCTTCGGCTCAGCGCGAGCTCGTTCGCGAGGCAGGCGCCCATTGAGCGGTAGCCGAGGGCGCGATATCCCTCGCCCTGCTCAAACCCTCGCGCGAGCGCCATCGCCCGGTCGAACGAGTCGATGCTGCTTTCCATCGCCTCGCGGATCGCCGCAATCGCCGATCTCGCTTCGGCTTCGTTCAGGAGTACGACCGCAGTCGTCACATCGAAGTCCTTCGACAGGGGAGGAGTCGATGTAGATAACGTGCAGAATCCGCCTGCACTAAACAAGCAAGTCCGCTAGCGGAGATCCTTTGTCCGGGGCGCGCCGTGACCGCGCGAGATGCGTCGTGCGTCACGCGGCTTCGGTCGCGCGCAGAGGTGACAGACACCGTGGAAGTACCGCCCCTTGCAGAGCGGCCGGACGCACGCGTTCCTGTCTAAGGCGCGCGCGAGTTGATCTGCTAACTCCCATAGGGTGAGTGGTGGAGTAAGTGGGATCGTGGTCACGCTGCACCTCGCAGACGGGCGAGCATGTACGGCAACTCGGTGTCGGCGCGTCCGCTGATTGAGCCGCGCTTGCCGATTGTCCCTGCCGTGCTCACCCAGCACTTGAAGCGCTTGTCCCAGTAGACCGCCACGAAGTCCTTGCCGACGTGGTGACACTCGCGGTACTCACCCAGCGGGTGATGAGGGCATTCAGACGCGCGCGCGCTTTCCGCCATCCCTTCGCCCGCCGAGCCAACGCGCTCGTCCAAGTTCAACCAGCGCATAGGAAAAGGCCCGCGAAAGCGCCCATGCACTACGTCAGCCATTACCGGCCCCTCCCTCCGTGGTGGTTGGTGAGGGAACGGGCAGGCGGTGCAGTTCGCCCTCGAACGCGCAATCTCCGTTGAATAGCCACCACAGGGCGCGGCGGAATATGTTCGAGTCCTCGATACGCGCCTCGCCGCACTCGGCGCAGTCCCACGCCTTGAGGCGCAAGAGCGGACCGAATGAAGGGCGGGCTACCGCCTCCGCTGGCTGCATGTCATGTGAGCACCATCCGCATACGGCCCTGTCCGCCATTACGCCTGCCCTCCTTGCTGAGACGAGCGAGTGTGGCGCGTTCGTTCCGACGGCCACCCCTTGAGCGGGCGATCAGTAATGCACGACGGCTCCGAGTAGCAGCCCGACTCGCACTTTCCTTCGCCTCTGTAGTACGGGCACGAACTGAGGTCTAGCCCATCACCCCACAAAACGAACGACGGGAGCGTCAGGGCGAGCCTCTGACGACGCTTACTCGGCGCGCGACTTCCGCTCATGCTTCCCCTCCCTGAGTTGACTCGGCGGTCATGCGGCTGACCAGCCTTGCACCTGGCCCGAGGCGATCAGGCCGTATTCCACCTGCCCTCGCCAGATTTCGTCTGTTTCCAGGCGAGACTTCCATGCGCGCGCCATGTCCTCGCCTTGAATCGGGACTTGGAACGTCCGAGACGGGTAGCCGAACTCGGTGCGGTACGTCCACATCACAGCCCACATGCCCGGCCACGACTCCACCATGCGGTACTCGACTGTTTCCGCGCTGCCCTCGCTCACTGCTTGGCCTCCTGAGTTGACTCTGATAGGGCGGCGCGCAAATGCTCCTCGATAAATGTGAGAGCGCCCAATGCGTGCGCTGCGGCTAAGAACACCCCGTACTCACGTTCGTTCATCTCGTCTACGCGCATCGGTGTGTCTGGGCAGTCTGCTAGGCGGTCACGCGCGCACTCCCACGCCTGATTCACCGCTAGCGTTAGAGCAGCATGTGAAGCCTGCTCGCGGGCGCGGACAAGGGCCTCGAATCGCGCCAACTCACGCCAGTCAACACCGGGCACCCATTCGCGGCCTTCCGCGTGGCCGGTCGTGAGCCTGCGTCGCATCTCAAGTAGTTGCGCATCGTCCGCCCCTGCGTCTGCCTGCTGGGGCGTGAAAGCGTGGTGGAACTCACGACGGTGCATCACGCCGCACCCTGCACAGCCGTCAGCCTCGTGAACGTTTCCGCCGCGCGTAAAGCCGCAGACGCGCACGCCGAATCCGAGAATGTCACCAACGAACGCGCATCGCTCCTGCGCCCCTGCGTCTGTCGGGGTGGGAGTGGAGGCGGCGGAGCGCAACCGAACGTCGTCCTCGGGGACAGCCTTGTGAGCGAGCGCCGCGTTATAGACGGCCCAATCGGAGGACGAGTGCGACCAGTTGCCCGTACTCAACTCGACAACGGTAAGCCCGCATTCAGCGCACCGATGCAGCAGCAGCGTCTCCTCATCCTGGCTAGAGCGGGCGGCTAGGATGGAGCGCGAGCGTTCCCACTCAGCCCCCGCCTCGAATGCCGCCACGAATGGACTGTTCGCGTACGGTGGTACGGACGTGTGCTCCAAGTGCCACTGCCGGCCCGCGTCTCGCGCCTCTACCTGTTCTTTCATCCCTGCACCCGCCTAGCCATGCGCTCCTGCCATGACGGTTCGCGGGTCAGCGCGTTGTAGATGCCCGAGCGGGCGCGGCTCTGAATCGTGCCGATTTCGTCTAGTTCGTGCATCGCCTTCCACGCGACCTCATGCCAGTAATCGCGGTCAGCGCGCGCTAGGCGCAGTTGCTCCTCTAGCGCGTCAATCTTGACTTGAGTGCCAGGCGGGAACGCCGCCTCGAACTCGTTGGTCATTTGGCCCCTTCCCCCTCCTGCTCAAGAGCTGCTAGGGCGGCGTCCACGAACGGCCACACGTAGGCGGGCGCTCCGCTGTGAATCGACTCGCGCACTTCGGCCTCTACTGAACGGCGGATAGCACGGTCGTAGCGGTCCAGTGCGGCTTCGAGAGCTTCGAGGTTGTCCGCCCCTTCGCGCCCCATGAAGTAGTACGCGAGCACATACCCGCGTGCTTCCTCGACTGAGGGCTCTACTGGACGCGCGCCTTCCATGAGCCGCTCATAGATGCGCTCCTGCTCATCGTTCAAGGGCTCTAACTGGAGAGGGGCGGGTTGGAGCGGGCGAATCCCCATGACGACGTAGCCGTCCGCGAGCGGTGAACCGAACGCTTGGCACTCGTCCGCCTTGAGGACGTACGTAACCTCCACGGTTGTCTGACGGCCTCCGAAGAGACCGTTCAGCGGCTCCCACTCGACGAGTTTGAGCCGATCGCCCACCGCGAACCCGCGATCGTCACGGCGCACCTCGAACGTTTTGGAGCCGTCTAGCACGTCATCCATGAACTCGGGCCAGCACTTCAACTCGTGCTCGGTCACGCCTCGTGCTCCTTCGGCTACCTCATCGATGGGGGAGAAGGCGGGGAGGGGCGCACCACAGAATCCGCAGTGAGTCAGCGGGCTGCCATCGAACGTGCCGAGGGCGGTCGCGCCACAACTCCGGCACCAGTTCCGCGCGCGCTCCTGCTCCATATCGGAAACGGGGTTAGTCATGTGGCGACCTCACTGCGCGCGCCCAGCGGTTGATGCGGCGATGCAGCAGGCGATACCAGATGGCGCGTCTCAGCCCGAACCACGTCCCGCGCGCCCACCAGCGCCACAGGATGAACCACGCCAGCCTGCGGGCCTCGCGCGCGTTCATGAACGTGTCCCACTTGCTATTCGTGCCCAGCCACAACTCGAAGCCGTCGTTACTGGTGCCGACGTAGTAGTAGGACTCGCGCCCACCCTCGACGCCATAGTCGCGAAGACGAAAGCCCAGATGATCACCGGGCGGCGTGGTATTGCCGCACCACTCCTCTCCCAGCGCGTCGAACAGCTGCTCCTCAATCGACTTGCGCGGCCTGCTGACTTTGACTGCCTTCACGCTTGGGCCTCCTGCTGTTCAGAGTCTGTAGAGGGAGAGGGGAGCCGCAGTGCTTTCTCGATCTCGTTCAGTGCCACGCCCGACTTGACCTGGATGCGGTCGTACCTGAGCACCGTCCAGCCTTTGAGCGCAGCCGCGTTGAGTTTCTCGGCGTCCTTCTGGTAGCCCGCTGGTCGCACGTGACGGCCACCCGTCCACGTCCCGCCGTCCACCTCGACCGCGATCATCCGGTCCGGCCACGCGAAGTCGAAGCGCCAGAGCCTCCCACGATCGAACATGTGCGCGCAGTAGCAGCGCGCGGAGCGTCCTGCACGACCGTCCTCCTCGCATTGGACAACACAGCCCCGACAGCGATCATCGTCGTGTACCGCCTCGACGTGCTTGCAGCAGCGCGGCATGAACCGCAGCTCGCGCACCGGCTCCGGGAGGTTGAGTGCGCGCATGTGGAACGCGAGCTCCGCCTCGAGTGCGCTCTCTGTCATCCTGCGTTCCACCACGGGTCATCCAGCACCGGCTTTGCATCCCTCTCCAGCCAGGTTTCGCCACACGCCGCGCACTTCCACGCGCGTGCTACGTGCTCGCCTGCTACTGCGTGCGTCGCCTTCCCGTGACAGCGCGGACACACAGCCCCACGCGCGATGATCGGCTTCTCCATTGCTCGACGACGTCGGGGGCTCACTGCTGCGTCCTCCCGCCCACCTGGTAGACCTCAGTCGCTCGCTTCGCCCCGAGGCAGGGCTTGATCCGCACCAACTCGGGATGTCCTCGCTCTTTGTGCGCGAGCAGGTACGCGACGAACTTCTCGGCCATCGCGTACGCCTCATCGGGCGAGTCCGTGATCACCTCGAGGCCAAAAACGACGCGCGTGACCGTCTCCCGATTGGTGGTCGTGCTGCTCAGGTCGTCGCGCTCCGGGCGGATCTCCATCACGAGAGCCACCTCACAACAGCTTCCGCCACGCGCAGACCTACACGACGAGCGAGCGAGCGAGCAGGCACAGGGACTGCAGGCGGCGCTACGAACGGTGTTTTATCAACTTCCGGTAATTCGGTAACTCGATAATTCGACGGTTCATGCGGCGTCGAGGGGAGCGGCGCGTCGAGCACGAAGTCAGGCAGCAACGCGGCACGGGCCGGCGTGAGCACGTCATCGATGCAGGTGCGCATGTACTGGTTCGACCGGCCGGGACCGCTCGGCCCGCCATGCTGGAACTTGCGGATCGCCTCGACCTGCTGCTCGACCGTCAGAGCGCGGAAGGCGACGACAGTCGAGTGCTCGTAGCGCAGTCCGAGCTTGGTCAGCACGCCCTCGACCGTGAGGCCGGGAGCGTAGGGGAGCAGGTTGCTTGGTTGGTAGGTACTGGTTGGTAGGTCGACCGCCGAGGAAGAGGAGGACGAGGAAGAAGAAACGGTATCGCGTGCCTGCGCGCCCCCGCGCGAGGACTGCTGCCCAGTACCTTGCTCGGTGGTCTGGTTGGTACCGACCAGCATCTGCTCGGCAGCCTCGATGCTGACCAGCGGAACCCAGCGCAGCGGGCCCGGCCCGTTGAACTGCTTGGCCACACAGCCGGCGGCGACCAGCGGCGCGCACCAGTCGGAGGCCGCACCTTCCTTCACGCCGAACGGCGCCCCGAGCTCGCTGTAGGACGCCACGACAGAGCCGTCCTCGGCACGCCCGAGCAGGTAGCGGTACATGGCTAGCGGCCCTCGACCTGGATCACGAGCAGGCTCCGCTCGCTCTGGTCGCAGGGGGATCGGTTCGTTCATGGGAGGCCCTCGGGGGAGGGGTCGGTGTCATTGCAGGGGAGCCTTGAACACGGCGATCACGGAGCCAGACGGCGGGGATTGCCCCGGCTGCTTCGTGACCGGATCGATGTAGCGGACGCGCTTGGCGAGCCAGTCGATGTGGCAGTGCGGCAGAATGAACCGCTGGAACCACTGCGTCTCGGTCGAGGCGGGGATCAGCGCGACGATGATGTCCGCGCGCTCCCGCTCCTCATAGGCTTTCTCGATGCACTGCTCGATCAGCCCGCGCGAGTAGGGCGGGTTCATGAACACGCGCAGGCCTGACCAGTCGTAGGTCAGGCCGTCGAGTCCACTGATCTGCGCCGGCTCGTCCGGTGGGTGGAGCAACTTGCCGAACGTGCCGTCCCTCGTCGAGTACATGCTGCAGAGCGCGTTCTCGTGGCTGGCGAAGGCGTCGTAGTCGAACTTGAAGCGCCGATGCAGGCGGGCGAAGAGATCGGGCGGCGTGCCCCACTCCGCGCTCCCCGCGCCGACACCCGTGCGGTCGTTCGCGCTCACCGGACTGCCTCGCAGACGTGACCGGCGAGGCAGCGCCCGCAGACGTTCTCGCGGCAGGTCATGCACACCGAGAACGTCCCCGTACCGCACCCACCCAGGCACAGCGGCGCGACGTTCGATGCCGCTGCCTTGCGGACGTATGGACCGTGACGGACGAGCACCTTTGGCGTGGTCATGATGCCCTCGCAATCAGCGGGGAGCGGAAGCGGCCTTCGAGGTCGTCGAGGCGCGCGTCGAGTTGTTCCGCGATCGAGCGCGCTTCGTCGCGAAGCACCGCGAGGCGCTCCATGAGTTGCGCGGTTGTTGGCGTGCGGAGGACGTGGCTGAACGCCGGGAGGCCACCGATGAGGTCTCGGAAGTCTTCGTTCATCCGCATCCTGGGTTCGATGCGTTGCAGCGCGTGGTGAATCGAGGAGTGGTCGCGGCCCAGCGCGCGCCCAATGTCCACGAGGCCCCAGCCCTGCTCATATAGCCGCGCTATCACCGCCCAGCGTGCCTCGACGATCGCCTGCTCACGCCGCGGTCCATAGATCGCGTCCGGGGTGACGCCCATCGCACGCGCAGCCTGGCGCACGAGTTCCTGCACGTACTCCTCGCGGCCCGTCTGTTCCTGTTGTTCTGCCCCTGTCACGGAAGGCCCCCTTTGCGTTCCGAACCAGCCTCGCCGTGCCACGACGAGCCGGACCCCAACTCACCACGCCGAGCCTGCCTTGCCACGCCAAACCCGAACCCGCCGTGCGCTGCCGCGCCTGCCACGCCAAGCAACGCCATGACGAGCCAAGCCTTGCCTGTCCGCGCCTGCCATACCCCGCCGTGCAGAGCCTCGACATGCCGCGACAAGCCTCGCCTGCCTAGGCGACGGCACGCTCCAGCACCTGGAATGCGCCACTGACTGACTCGTCGAGTTCCAGCAGGCTCATGTAGCGCTGGCGCAGCGCGATCACTTCGTTGCGCAGGCGACGCTTCACCTGCTCCGCCTCGTCTGGGTTCGCCAGCACGTCTAGCGTCGGCTTGTAGAGCCGCGACTGAGGAGTTGCACCTGCCGTGTTGCGGATGCTGACGAACGCGCGCACGACGGGCGCTGTCTCGTTGCGCTCAGGCTCCGACACGAGCACGACTGCCCGCACGAGTTGCCGGGCCTGCTGCTGTCGGTACTCCTCGGCCGCGATCGAGTCGTCCCATTCGAACGCGCTGTGCAGCGGCGCATCTTCCGGACGCGCTTCCTCGACCACTGCGCTCGGGACGATTCCACCGTCGCGCTCGGCGATACGCGTGAGCTCTGCGCCAGTCACCCCAGCCGGGATGTCCTTCGGAGCACCCGGACCTCGGTACTCAAACTTCATCGTTCGTTCCTTTCATCGACTCTGGTTTCCCCGCCTGCCCAGACACACCTAGCCGCGACGTCGCTTGCCTTGCACCACCATGCCCCGCCTGCCCTGCATCGCCTTGCCTTTGCGTGCCGTGCGAAGCCGTGACGCGCCTCGCCGGGACTCGCCTGCCTTGCATCGCTCCACCAAGACACGACGTGCTTCGCCATACATCGCCTCGCCTGCCCTGCCACGACTAACCGCGACCTACCCGTCCTCGCCGCGCCTAAACTCGACTGCCTCAACTCGCCTGACCACGCCTGTCCTCGCCAAGCCGGGCCCGAACGGGCCTAGCCTGCCTAGTTCTCTTCGCTCGTCTGGACGTGGAACCGCCCGTAAGAGCCGTCCTTTTCAGGACGCCACTCACCGACGCCGACGCCGAAACCAGCGATGTTGAAGAGGTTGATGATCTGCGCCGGCGAGAATGCTGCGGCGTTGTAGGAGATGGTCAGCGTGGTCTTCCACTGCTTGAACTCCCCGCGGTAACGGATGTCCGCAGTCCCCATCCCCACGCGCACCATGTCCTCGCGCATCGAGGGAGCGCCGTCGATCACGGCGAACTCACCCACGACGTGGAAGGCGCCGCGCGCCTCGGTCATCTTCATGTCCGCGAAGCGGCACGCCCCTACCGCCGCAGCCTTGAACGCCACGCACGGGAAGCCGAACCCTCCGCCGTCGAGCTTGTAGAGCGAGTCCTGGTAGTCCTGCTCCGGGTCCTTCGCATCCTTGGCCGTCTTGGCCTTCTTCATTTGCTTGTCGAGCATTTCCTTCTTGGCCTTCTCAGACCACCGATGCACGATCAGCGGAGAGTCGCCAATCAGCGTGATCTCCATCTGCCGCACATCGATCTGCGGAACTTCGACCGCGATTGCTTCTGGCCGTGCCACCCTTCGCGCCGTGGGCGCTGCTGGTGTGTGACCGTTCGTGCTTGTCTCCGTCGAAACCATGCTGTCCCCCTACTAACTAATCGCTTTTTAGATGCGCGTCGGCGCTTTGTTCGCGCGCTCCTCTCGAATGCGCCGCGCCATTGCCGCGTTGATCCGGAACGGGTACTCGTTGCGGTCCTGCGACCAAATGAACGTGTTGTCCTGCGCCCATTGCCGCACGCGCGCTTTCGCCTCGACGTCACCGTTGAAGTAGGCGCACACCGCGATCACCGGCCAGCCGTCCTCAGCTGCCTCTTGCCCGCCCGCCTGACCGCGCGCGAACACGTGGTGCGGGACGATCCCGCCGCCGCACTGACCGGGAGCTCCCGCTGCATGTGCCAGGCACACGTCACCCAGGCCGGCGTAGGCATCCTTGTGCTGCTGCGTGCGTTGGTACGCGGCGCGGTCGTCGCTGACCGCCTTGATCCCCACGGGGCGCGCGTCCTCGAACTCGTGGTGCCCCGGTGTGATCCGCAGGTGGATCGGATGGTTTTTTTTGGCACCGCAGTCCCGGCGCGCGCAGCGCTTCTCTGCCATCAGGCGATCCGTGTTCTGAAGTAGTGCGTGTGGCAGTAGCGGCCTCGCACCTGGCGCCGCTGGCAGCCTGGCGTGACGCAGTTGTAGACTGGCAGGTTGAGGTCGATCCGCTCCTGCGCGGCGTGGTACTCAGCGAGACGGTCGTACAACTCGTCCCACGTCATCGGATTGCCGTGCAGGTCGGCGAGGTGCGGCATCTACGGCCCCACCTTCTCCGAGCAGTAGGACTGATCCGCGAGCTTGGCCGTGCAGTACCACTGCCCCGGCACCTTCTCGCTCGCCTTCATCGCGCGGTTGTGCAGGTTGCATTTCGGTGGCGCGGACGGTGACGCCGAAGATGGCGCCTGCGGCGCGGCCGGCGGCGGTGGCTGCAGCGCGAGGTCGATCGCGTCACGCCCGAACGTCGCGACGTACTGCTCCTCGAACGCGCGCGCGGCCACGAACGGGCGGAAGCCCTCGCGCACCTCGACCTCGATCCGCCAGTCAGGCAGACCAGGCAGCGCCGCCGAGAGCGTCACGCGACCGAACGGGCTTTCGCTCGTCATCCTTCGAGCGCCCCCGTGCGCCACTGCCGCCAGCACTCAACACACGCAACGGACGTCATCAGCCCCAGCAATAGGAGAAACGTCATTTGCCAACTCCATCCAGATCGACCGAGAGCAAGCTGACTCCCACGAACAGCGCGAACTGCCTCCAGAAGGACAGGTCTGGCAGCGCCCACCCGACGAGCAACCACGCGATGACGCCGAGCACTGCGTACAGAAACAGCCGCATCACTCGGAATCCTTAGCCGGTACTGCGACACAAGGCACCTTCGAGAGGTAGTCACGAATGAATCGTGACCACTCGTGCGCGCGGAGGTCTGAGCAGGAGATGTCCAGGCAGTAGTCCTCAGGCAGCGAGACGAGCCAGTCGTCCGCCGCGCGCCACACGTCGAGGAGTTCGACGTGCTGACCGAACCTGAAGTGCTTCCCCATCGGCATCGCGTTCTTGCTGGACACGACCACCGGACCGCCGTCCGTGCTGCGCGTGACGTCGACGATGATCTTGATCAGCTCGCCGGCGGCGTTCGTGAACTCACGCGCGCACGCCTTCGACCCCTTCGCGACCTTGCGCTCGTACTCCTGCATGGCCGCGAGGTACTCAGGCGACCAGCCGTAGAGTTCCGCGCGTGCGTCGCGGGCGCGCACCGTGTCGTTCGAGCCAGGCGTGATCCGCCGACCCGCCATCAAGTCCTCGCGCGTCGCCCAGCTCATCGGAGCCTCAGCACGTCGCGCTCGATCAGGATTTCGGCCAACTTGAGGAACGAACCCTCTGGCCCCTCGTCCTCGACCTCGTTGCTCTGCTTGAACTGGATGTCGGTACGCGCGGCTTCGAGGAACTGCAGCGCCGAGGCGATCAGCGGGGAGCGTCCCGCCATCGGGTGCGCGTCCTCCAAGAAGTCGATCGCATCATCGATGCGTTCCAGCGCCGACTTCTCGCTGTGCTGGACTACGCTCCGCGGCGTGGGCGGGCGCTCGTTCTTCAGCAGTCTCAGGTGTCGCATCACCGGTCTCCTTCAGCGAACTCCCGCGCCATGCGCTGGAATGCTTCGATGCGTTCAGCCATCGCCCACACACGGAGGCGGAACCGTTGCTCGTCTGTCATTTGCGGCCCCGCGCAAGCACGCGCCCGAGGACAACCACCGCGATCGCGAGCGCTACCAGCAGGACTGCGACGCCGGCCGTAGCCCACTCCCCCTCGCCGTCCGCGAGTCCGGCGCTACCGGTTTTCGGCGGGCGCGGTACGAGCGGCGTGTTAGGGACAAAGGTCGGGGCAGGCTTGGAGCTGTCGATCATGTACGGCGGCAGCGGAACGACGCGGCAGCCGTCCGGCCCGAACGCCTCGACGCACACCTGCTCTGGCGTTGGCCCGCTCGCTGTAGGAGTCGGCGTCCCTGCCGGCGTAGCGACTGTGGTCGGGGTTGGCTCAGGCTCGCCCCCGTCTGGTACTGGCGTTGCAACGACGGTCGGGACCTTCGTGGGTGCCTTTGTAGGGGCTTTAGTTGGAGCCTTCGTCGGTGCTTTCGTCGCGGTCTTCGGCGGGTACACGCCGCCGGGGCAGTGCTCAGGCTTCGACGGCTTGCAGCCTGCCTCCGCCTGCCCTGCACCGAAACCGACGAGTCCTGCCATCAGAAGCGCCGAGGCGATCAGGCCCACGCGTCGCAGTCGCTTGTTCGTTACCATTGGGGAACCTCCCTGCTCGCGTACCGGCGAGCGCGGAATAGACGAGGTCGGCGCGCGTCACCGCGTCGGCCTCGTTGCCTTTAGGCCTCCTCGCGCAGAAGACGGCCGAGGCCGAGTCCCAGCACGAGCGACAACCCACTCCAAACCAGCAAGCCGATCACGATCGCGTTCATGCGCAGCTCCATCTCTCGCCGTTACGTATCTGGCGGATCGTTTCGTAGGACACGCCGTACCGACGAGCGACCGAGATCTTCGTTAGGCCAGAAGACCAGTCGATCTCGCGAATCTCTCGCACCTGCTCGGCGGACAGACGCGCGTTCCCGTTGTGTTCACCGGCGTGGTTGATCCTGCGCCGCGCCACTGCATCCAAGATGTTTTCGTGGTTAGTTCCTGCGCGGAGGTGCGCCGGGTTCACACATGGCGGGTTGTCGCACGAGTGCAGAATGTGCAGGCCCGGCGCGGGGCCGTTTGCCAGTTCGTACGCAACGCGGTGCGCGCCGACCCAGCGCGAGTGGCCGTAGGAAAACTTTCCGTAGCCCGCCCGATCGATTGACGCCTTCCACAACCAGCACGACTCAGGCCCGGCGGATCGATCAACTTTCGACCAGAAGCGCTCGCCAAAAGTGATTGTTCCCATTAGGCGCAGGCCCATGCTTTCCATCCGCTCGCGTCCCAGATGGCGCGCGCGACGATGCCGTTCACTTCCGGATCAGTGAGGTCCGCCCACTCGTAGCCGAGGCGCTCCACGAGGCCCGCGTGAATGGGATGCACTTGCCAGCGCCCCACCTCGCCCGCACGCCCGACGGCGTAGTCAGGAGCTGCCGAGCCGCGCGTCTCGCAGCGCATCACGCGCAGCGCGCGCATCTGCTCGGACGGTGGGAACGCCTTCGCCGCCAACCACTCCTCGTACGTGAAGGCGATCGGTTGCGTGGCGGGGACGGCAGGAGTCGAACCTGCCACCTGCGGTTTTGGAGACCGCTGCTCTACCTGATGAGCTACGTCCCCATTGAGTGACGAGGACACGGGCGCGCTGACAGAGAGAGCGTCAGCGTGGGAATCGACAATGCCGATTGCGCCCATGTCCTCGTCACTGGCGTCGCCTTTGGCCCGATCCGAAACAAGCGTGGGCGACGCCAGGGGGGACACGACCGGAGGGCTCGAGCTGCTCCGTTCGTGTGCCCCCTGGCACCCGCTCACCACTACTCCGAACACAGCCAAGAACAGCGCGTACTTCACAGCGGCATCCCGATCTGCACCGGCTCCGCTGTCACCGGGTACCAGGTGCTCTGCGAGGTGCCACCTACTGCCGGGTAGACCTTTCGCTCGCCCCGACGCACCAGCCACGCTTCCTTCGCGTCACTGAGGCGGCGCGCCGTCTCGATGCGGCCGAGGCCGGTGAGCGCGCCGTACTCCTCAGCGGTGAGGCCGGGGTACTCGCGCACCGAAGCGACCACCATGTCGATGTGCCGCTGCCGTTGGCCCGTGACCGTCACTTCGAGCTCGGCTTCGAGGCTCGTGCGTGGGTCGTTGCGGTGCGTGGCCGGGGCGAGGTGCGTGGTCATGCGTTCACCGCCTTGCGCGGGCGACGAGGGCGCGAGGCAAGTTGTCGGAAGTGGAAACTTCGGTACTTCTGGAGCGCCTCACGCTCTGCCTGCGGCGTGATGCCCGGTCGGGCCGCGCGAATCTCAGCGAGCAGGCGCTCGTCAAGCTTCGAGTTCGCCGTCGCGCGCGCGTTGCTCGTGATCTCGTGCGGGTCGTGTAGGGCATGGAGCTTGAGCGCCCCGATGCGGCCGGCGGCAGAGCGGTTCACGAGGCACCGCCCGTGCTAGGCTGCGCGTCGTGAGGTTGCTCGCTTTCCTTGTCGCGGATGAGATCACGGTCGGTGACGGAGAACTGCACGTCACGGGGCTCTTCGACACCTTGGAGTTGCATCAACTCCCGTCCGAGCACCGTTTCTCGGTATACACATGGTTCGCTGCACCAGACGACCATGCGGGCATGCCCGTGACCCTTGAACTCGTGCTGATGGGAGGGGAGATTGACCCCCTTCGCTTGGACTACCGGACGCAGATCGTCCCGTTCGTAGCAGCCGGTCGGGCTGCACACATGCACTTTCGTGAAGGACCCTTCCGCGTGGAACTGCCGCTCCCCGGCCGGTATGGGATCGCGTTCGTCGTTGACGGGGAGCAGCTCGCCTTCTACGAGTTCTCCGCTGTCATGGCCGACTAGCCCGCTCACTTCGAAAGCTCCGCTACTGCATCGCGGAACCGCTGCTCGAAGTCAGTCGGCCAGCGGCGGGCGCACCTCATGTAGTCCGAGAGCATCTGGTCGGAGATGCCCATCTGCTGAGCGACCATCCTCTGTGTGAGTTCCAGGTCGAACAGCACACCTCGTAGTTCTCTGCTCGCTGCCCGCTGAGGCGTCAGCCAATCCACCGCCACGCTCATCCAGCAGCCTCCAAATCCCTGCGCTCACGACGGCGACGATACCCCTGCACTTCGCTACCAGTAACCGTTACGCGGTTACCGATAGGCATGCCGAAATAGGCCATGTCGTTCTGCATCTTCCTCACAGCTAGCGTCACGAGAGCACTCATTGTCATTCCAGTGTGCGCACTGAGGTCCTCTAGGCGCTGCCTGAGCACCGGGTCCATGGTGATGGAGGTTCTCGCTCGCTTCATAACCGGAAATATACGCACGGGTAGTAATTCTTGTCAACCTCTGTTGGACGTAACCGGATTAGGGTTACCCGACGATGCCTGCAAGTAAGCCGCCGAAGCCGTCCGCGCCCTATTACGATCTCGCTGTCAAGCTGCGAGACCTTCTGGCTTCGAAACACCTGCACGATGTCGAGCTCTCTCGTATCACGAACAAATCCAGAAGCATGGCGTCCAAGTGGACACGTGGTGAATTCCCGCCAGACCCATTCGATCTGCGTGACATTGCAGCATTCTTCGAAGTCGATTACGACGAGTTGCTAGTCTTGGCGCGACACGTCGTACCCGGCGATCGCCCTCCAATGCTTCCTGGATGGGATGAGATCGCCGAGGAAGACAGAGCCGCAGTTAGGCGACTGGTCGCACACTTTGCGCGGATGCGCCGCCCCTCATCAGGTGGGCGCGAAGCAGGCGGCTCGGCAGCGCTTTGAGGACGCCCTCACTCTCCACACGAGAGAGCACTTCCGGGCCTAGCGGGTCTCCGATTCCTGCCTCGCCCCCGAGATCCAGCTCCAAGATCAGGATCACCTTCACACCTGCCGCCCTCTCGCCCCATCCGTTAGCACGGATGTTTTACCACATCTGACGGCGAGCATTGCTTGGCTTATGGGCAGTCCGAAAGCCTTCCTATAGGTTGTCCCCGGGGGATAGCCGCCGGTGTGTCTCACGGGCGATCTCGTCAGCCGCGTTCGCTGTGTAGCGCCGCACCATGGTCGTTGACCGCCAGCCAGCCAGCCGCATCAAGTCAGACTCTCCGCCCCCGTCCAAGAGCCAGTTCTTTGCAAACGCGTGTCTGAACATGTGCATGTGTAAGCCCTCGATGCCGATCTGCTCGCCCCGGCGCTTCACCGCGAGCCTGACACCCTCGTAGCCCAGCACCCCGCGGCGCCCGAGCCAGAGTGCCTTCGACTCCGCGTCCTTGTGCAGTCGGCGCGAGCGAAGGTAGCGGTCGAGGGCGACTACCGTCTTCTTCCCGAGCGGCATGACGCGCTCCCTACTGCCCTTCCCGACAACGCGGATCATGGCCTGGTCGAGGTCCACGTCGTTCTTGGTCTCGTCCTCCGGGTCGTAGCGCAGCGCGGCGACCTCAGCGCGGCGCGCTGGCGTGTCGATCAGCACCATGAGGAGCGCGTAGTCGCGGCGGCTCTCGAAGTCCCGGCCGCCCTCGCACGTCGCGAGCAGGTCGCGCATCTGCTCCTTCGTGAGCACCCGGATTCGCTTCTCCGGCACGCGCGGCGGGGAGAGCTTCTCCATCGGTGACGCGTCGAGTTCCCCCTCCTCGACGGCCCACTTGAAGAACTGCTGCAAGGAGCGGAACTTGTTTGCGGCGTTCCCCGGCGAGCTGCGCTCCAGCATGTCGAGCAGGTAGCCCTCGACGTCCTGGCGGGTCATCTCCTCCGGTGGCTTGCCGAGCGTCTCCTCGAGGCGCGTGATCGCGGCAACGTAGAGCTTCTGCGTGGAGGGCGCGAGGTTGCGGACGCGCAGGTGGCGCTCGAAGGACTTCACCAGTAGGCTCGGCATGTGGCTGGCCCCCTCTCAGAGCGGCCACAATCCTAAGTGCTGCTAGCGCTGTAGCGGTAGAGGCAGGCGGCGCGATTGCCCGGGATTGGCTTTATATAACGGTTTTACCGATGCCGGATGGTGTAACGGTAGCACTGAGGACTTTGGAGCCTCGGCTTCATTCCGCTCTAGCGCCACGCTGAAAGCCTTATAAATAGCCAGTCTCGAAAAGCACGATCGCCTCAGTTTTCGGTTCAACGAGCAAGCGCTGTAGCGGCGTCAGTTGAGCCACATCATCAGCCGTAGCCGCACCCTCGCCTCGCCCGGCCTGAGAACGCAGAACTCCTGGTAGCCATGCAGCCCGTCGATGTTCAGGTGGTGCCCTGGCGGATAGCCCGGCACTGAGACCCAGCGCAGGCGCCGCATCCACGGCTGCACCCCACCGACGTACCGCGGCATCGCGCGCACGTCAGCCGCGCCGCTTCAAGGCTTTGACCGGGATCTCCCAGTGCGCCTTGAGGTCTGAGCCCCCGTCGACGTCGATGTGGAGCTCGTAGTCCTGCGTCGAGACGACCGCCGCGTCCTCTTCGAGCGTGCCTCGGTACTTGCCGTCCGAGGCCGCGACGTAGGAGAGCGTGATCGCGCTGCCGACGTTCACTCCCGCCGTGGTCTTCAGTTGGGCCGAGACCGTGGCCGAGTTCAGGAAGGCGTCGGTGGCGACGTTCTTCAGTTCGTCCACGACGATGAGCGAGTCGTTACCGATGTAGATCTCCATTGCCTCATGCCTCCGCTGTCGGCACGCCCGCGATCGCGGGCTGCGCTTCGATCTCCGCGTTGATGCTTGGCTCTGTGCTGAAGACAGCAGCCCCTGCTGGCTGGCTCCTGAGCCGCGACGTAATGGCTGGCATGGTCTCGAATGCCGCGGCCAGGGCGGGCGTGACGCTGATCACTGCTACCAACTCCCCGACATGGATCGCTGTGCCGGTAGCCGTGGAGGTGAGTGGGGCGAGCGAGGATGCCGCTGTGCCGATCGTTTCCGGAACTTCGCCCGTCCCGGTGGCCGTGGACGTAAGCGGAGCGAGCGCGGAGGCAGCGGTGCCAGCCTGTGCGTGCGTCCCAGCCCCAGCCGAAGTGAGCGGCTGAATCGCCGCCGCTGACGTGCCGCTCTGCGCCTGCGCCCCCACGCCCGCCGAGACGACCGGCGCGAGGGTCGATGCCGCCGTCCCGGTCTGCGTCTGCGCACCCGTGGCGGCTGAACTGAGCGGAGCCAGCGCGCTCGCCGCCGTGCCGGTGCGCTCGAACTCCCCCATCGCGCCTGACGCAGCCGACGTCAGCGGCGCGAGGCTACTGGCGGCGGTGCCCGTCTGCGCCTGCGTGCCCGCTGCTGCTGACGTGAGAGGCGCGAGTGCGGATGAGGCGGCCCCGGCTGGGTGCTGGGTGCCACTCGCCGCCGAGGTGAGCGCCGGCACCGTGGCGGCGGAGGTGCCTGATTGCCCCTGCGTGCCTGACGCGGCCGAGACGAGTGGGGCGAGGGCAGCGGACGAGGTGCCTGTCTGTGCTTGCGCACCGGTGGCGGCGCTCGTGAGCGGACTGAGGGTGGCGGCGGATGTGCCGGCTGGATGCTGTACTCCAGTGGCAGCGGAGGTAAGCGGGGCGATGGCGGATGCCGCTGTCCCGGACATCGCCTGCGTGCCGGTCGCGGCGCTCGTCAGCGGTGCCAGCGCCGCGCTCGCCGCGCCGGTCTGCGCCTGAGCCCCTGTAGCCGCCGAGGTCAGTGGGGCGAGGCTGGCCGCCGAGGTCCCGCTCTGTCCGTGCGAGCCTGTCGCGGCGGACGTGGCGGGCGCGAGACTTGCTGCCGATGTGCCGGATTGCGTGTGCGTGCCGGTTGCGGCCGAGACCAGCGGCGCCAGGGCGGAGGCGGCCGTACCAGAGGCTGGGACAGCCCCGCTTTCAACGGTGACCGGACGAGGCGAAGGCCCGTACGAGTACGGCGCACCGTCTCCAATCGTGGGGTTGGTGGTTGCAGTCTGGTTCGCGCCATTACCTGTGATGTCGGCGACTGGGATGGTCGTGGCGCTCTGGTCGAGCACCCAGAACGCGAGCGGATTCGTGCTGAGGATGGTCGAGATGTCGAGCGCGCCGAAGTACGCCTCACACTGCCCGTCTGAGAACGCCACGTTCCAGTGGCCGACGAACGCGATGTCGCCGTGGAACCAGTCGTGCGTACCCGAGAAGTTTCCGTCCCCGATGAGGATGGAGGTCGCGCTGCCGGCGGCGTTGGCGAGCGAGCCTGAGGCCGCGAAGTGAGACCAGACTCCCGTCGCCGCGGGCATCATGTGAAAGCGCGGGAAGAACGTGCCGCTGCCCTTGGTGACGACGATCAGGTTCCAGTCAGTCGCGACGAGGCCGTGTGCCTGCTGGCGGAACGTGCCCGCGTCGCGCCCGATGATGATGTCGGTCGCGTTGTCCGCGAACTCCAGGAACTCCCGAATCGTCGTGCCTGACTGCCGCCCATAGATGCAGTCGTAGGTGCCGGTGCTCGCGCGCTTGACGAGCGCCGCCATTGTGTACGCCGTCGCAGCGCCCGCTGTCCCGACGCCTGTCGTGATGTTTTGCGAGGAGCCGTTAAACGTACGCGGCATGAGGCCGCCCTACGACGTGGTGTATTGAAATTCCCCAGACCAATACTCAAAGTCTGAGGTGTGGGTGTCGGACGCGTGCGCCGGGTCGCGGAAGAGTTTGATGCTGATGTGATCACCGGGCGCGGCGCTGTCCATGTTCAGCGTGATCGCGCCCGTGAGCAGCCTCCGCGCCTCGGTCGTGTTCGCGGTGATGCTCACCGTCGCCGCTGCGCTGTAGGCGTGCTCCATCGGCGTGTCGGCGTCCGCTGGGGACACGCACGAGACCTGCGCCTGCATCACCGCGACGTTGCCGGTCGTGGAGTTGATCGTGCCGATGATCTCGAGCGTGCCGCCCGAGGCGTAGTTGTCCGGCACGATGAAGTTGAAGTGGACTGACTCTGCCACGGAGCCCGCGCCGTCGAAGGCCAGCACCAGCTTGTGCAGCTTAGGGTTGCTCTGTGATCCTTGGAGCCGAGCCTGCGCCGGACTGAGGTTGCCGGTCGAGAAGTCGCCCGGCGTCGCCATTTCGGGGGTGAGGAGGACGGTGCCGGTTGCCATTAGGCTTCGTCCTCAGTCGTCTTCGCTTTGCCAGCGCGCCTGAGGCAGACCGCCGCGAGGAGCAGGTTCTTCAGCGACGTACTTGCGGCTCCCCGGAAGGGCTGCGGGAGGGCCTGATTGAACGATGTGGCGTTGGCCGTGGCCCAGTCGTCGATCGCCCCGACAGCCGCGTCGAGTTCCGCCTTTGAGAAACCCGCGTCGCCGTTCTCCGCATGGATCTCCCGCAGGAGCCATGTACGCGCGCGGCGTCGATTGAGCGCGTCCACGCCTACGCCTGCTCAGGCATGGTGATGCGCTCAATGTAGTACAATGTCTGCATGGCTACTCCTTGTTCCGTCGAGTCATGCGAACGTCCCACCAAGAGCCGCGGCATGTGCTCGCGGCACTACGACCGATGGAAAGCGCATGGCGATGCGCGGCCTGAAATGGCCCGCTACGCGCGCGACTCCGTGCCGGCCGATGTGCGTTTCTGGCGTTTCGTGGACAAAGCCGGCCCACTCCCCGCGAGCAACCCAACCCTCGGCAACTGTTGGATCTGGACTGGTGCGACATCCAAGACGGGATACGGATACTTCGGCATTGCCAAGGGACAGATGTCCCTCGCGCACCGCTTTGCCGTTGGGGACAGGGCGATCGGTATGGAGGTTGACCACCTCTGCTACGTCCGCAATTGTGTCCGCCCCGAACACCTTGATGTCGTTAGCCATGCGGACAACGTGGCTCGCCAACGTTCTTACGGCACTGGTCTCAAGAGCGAGTGCATCCACGGCCATCCATTCGACGAACAGAACACGCGGGTACTCAAGAACGGCGCGCGAGCATGCCGCACTTGCACCCGTGATGCCATGCGCCGTTGGCGAGCCCGTCACACCTAGGCCTGTTCCGGTAGATCGATCGTCATCGCCGTGATCGAGACCGTTGATCCGGCGGTCACTGCGACCGTATTCAGGACGAGGTCGGCGTTCGAGGTGCCGACCGTGCCCTGCACCACGACCGTCCCGCCCGACTGGGTGAGGATGCGGTAGAACGATGCCGTCCCAGTCGCGTCCGCTGACGAGTCCGCTGTGATCGCCGCTGCGGTGATGCGCGCCTTGCCGGTCGCGTCCGCCGCCGCGCCGAACGCGGTGGCGCTCATGGTGAGTTGCGCGAGCAGGTTGTTACCGGACAGCGCAGCATCCGCTTCTGCGGGCGGAGTGCCGTCGTAGATGTTGATCACGGCCGCGGTGCCCGCGTTGATCTGGTCGTCCAGCACGTCGAGCATCGCGATCGCGGCTGCGTTGCTGATGATGAAATCGTTCGGCACCGTTACGCCTCCGTCCGGCGCGGGGCGTCACCGCCGCGCGAGCCGCCGATTTGCTGGGGCTCGTAGGTCGCGAGCAGCCAGATATCGAGTTCGAGGCGCCGCTCCTCGTCGCCGTCCTGCCGCGCCTTCGAGACGAGCGGGACGATCTCTTCGAGGGTCATCGCCTGGTAACGCTGGGCGAGTTCGGGGTGAGCCTTGACGTAGGCCTGGGCGAGGGAGAGCGGCTTCTTGCGGTCTTTCGTGGCGTTCGAGTCCTGCCACGCCTTGTCGAACGCTTCGAGTGCCTTGTCCATGCTGAGACTCCGGTCGGAGCGCGGCCTTCCGCGCTACGACTCGGGCTCAGATCGGTCTCCGAAGTCGGAAGAAAGATGCGAGGGATTACAACGACTGGGCGGCTCGGGTCGGTCTCGCCCGGTCGAGGCTATTCTACCGGTTTCCGCTTACGCTGGGCGACTTCCACCTCAAGGATCTCGCCGTTGCGCATGTGCAGTTCGATACGCCCCGAAAAGCCCTGCTGGTGCTTTTCCGCGATCTCCTTCAGCACCCACGGCGGGAGCGGCGAGGTCACTTGAGTTCCTCGTTCACGATGCGGTTCGTGTCCTCGGTCGTCTCGTTGACGCGCGCGAGCAGCGGTGCCGCACCATTGCCGGTGCCGGTCGTAGCAGCCGCCACTGCCGCGACTGTGGCCTCGCGTGCCTTCTCGTCGGTGCGGTCCTTAAACCAGAAGACGAGCACCATCGACGTGAACGGCGACAGCGCCGCGAACGCTGGCTCGGCGTAGGTGTAGCCCCACGTCCAGAACCCCGCGAGCGCGATCTGTGTCGCAGTGAGAGCTACCGTCACGATGGGGCGGATAGCGCTTTCCATCACTTCACCTCCGGCATCGCCTCGACCAGCTCGCGGAGTCGGTTGGCCTCGGCCTGGACGATGTTCAACTGGTCAACCACCTTCTGCTTGTGGGTTTTCGTGGGCGGCTGCGGTGGCGGAGCAGGAAGCGCACTCTTCGGCTTGAGCGTGATGTCCTTCCACGAGTCCACAAAGGCCCACGAGCCGGGGCATTCCGTACCAGCTGCCTCGAGACGCTTGTGCGGTGCGAGCTGCATCTCGACGCCGCGCTGGTCGGTCTCCCACTGCGTGCCGACGGTGAAGGCCTCGATCATGTCCGCGGGCGGGCGCCCGTTCGCCCAGTTCCCGAGGAAGCACCAGCCGATCCACTTGTGGTTCAGGTTCGAGACGTGCGCGCGCACGCTCGACGACGCGCCGACCATGTAGATGCGCTTTCCGGTCCCGATGATCCGGTGGTAGCCGATGCCCGGCCAGCCGTTGCCCGGCGTCCCCGTGTGCCACGCGTGGATCGCCCCGATGATCGCCAAGTCACCACGGATAGTGCCGTTGCCGAGCTCCGTCACGGCGTGGTGGACGGCGTATCCGATCTTCTCGAGCGGCGAGCCACCCCCGAAGCCGTCCGACCAGAGATGGCGGGCGTCGAAGATGCGCACCCCGTTCGGAAGGTTCTTGAAGGCCATGCCTTCCTCGCTCCCGTCCGGCGTGAACTGCCATTCGTCGGTTGCTGTCACGCCTCCACCCCTTCCGTGCTCGCGCTTGTCGGTGGCTCCCATTCGAGGTCTCCGGCGTAACGCCAGGCGGTATAGAAGGCGTGCGCCACGAGCAACAGATCGGTAACGACGAACAGCACTCCGCGCGCGAGCCGTGGGCCTGTGAGTGGGATAGCCCGCTGGAGCGGATCGAAGATCGAGATCGCGCTGATTCCGGTCAGGCAGATCATTGCCAGCAGCACAATCACCTGCAGCCGCCAGGCCGTTTCACCCGACCGTTGGAGATACCCGTCGATGCCTTTCTCGCGTGCCAGCGCGAGCCGCTCCCTGGTGGCTCGCAGCACGTAGACCTTCGCCATGAGCCCGGCGACACCCACCAGGACGAGGAAAATCGGTACGGTCATTGAGCCCTCCTGAGTTCTTCGATCAGGCGCGCCTCTTGGCGGATCACGTTCTCGAGCCGCTGCTTGCGGCGCACCAGATGCGGCGGGATGTCCTCATCGGGGATCGTAGGGATGGTCGGGCCGACACGCTGGCGCCAGCCGATGGCACGCAGTAAGGATTCCACGATGCTCACTCTTCCCTCCTTGCCCGACGCAGCTCGGAAAGGAGCTCGGCGCCCTCTTCGCCGAGCGCCAAGGTTTCGTCGATGAATCCCTCACGACGGTCCAGCCGCATCTGCAACCGTCGAATGTGAGCGTTGCACTCCTGGACGTGGCGCCTAAACGCGCTCCCCGGCACTACCCATTCGCGCTGCAACGCAACGATCGCGATGATCAAAAGGAAGGCGGCGCCTGCGCCCAACTGGGCGGCGATCTCACTGAACACCTTCACCTCGTTCATCGCCGGGTACGTGCCTTCCGTCGCTCCGCGATCAGCCACCGAATGTCGCGCATCTCTTCGGCCGTGAACCGCTCCTGCACCTCGAACGTCGCCTGGCTGCCGTCCACGTCCACAAGCCGCCCCTGGCGCAGCCCGCGCAGCACGTCGCGCACGCGCTCCAGCGCGTCCTCCACGAGCCGGAAACGGTCGTTCGTGTTGCCCCGGAACGTCTCCATCACCGCGCGGAACGCTTCGAGCGCTGTCAGGCGCGCAGCCGCATCCCATGATTCGATGATCTGGAAGCGGTTGTTCGCGTTCGTGCGGAACGTCTGCAACTGCGCGATCGCCGTCTCGTTCGCGGCGACTGCCGCATCCAGTTCTTCGAGCGTGCGCGGTACGCGTGCCATTACGCATCTGCCCTTTCGACCTCGGAGACGCGCAGCGCGAGTTCCTTCAGCAGTTCCCGGTCTGAGCCACGGCGGTAGACGTGGCCGATCAGGTCGATGTGCTTGTGCTCGCTCACGACGAGGCGGCCGTCCTGGACGTCGACCTGCTTCTGGCTAGGCATGGCTGCCCTCCACGATCTCGACGACGATGTTCAGGACGCCTAGTTCCTCAACCGGCTGCGCGGCCATGATCCGCAGCGAGCCCTCGAAGCCGTCGATGAACGCGGTCGGCGCGCTGGCCGAGATAATTGAGCCGACGTCGAAGTGCTCCCAGTCCACCGCCTTCCCGTCCGCCCCACGCATGAACACCTGCCACGTCATCGAGCGTTCCGCGATGGGCGGGCGCGCGATCAGCGCCTCGGTCGCCGTGCGGACGTGGTCCTGGTTCTTCAGGTTCTCCGCGATGCGGAGCCGCTCGATGCGCGTGATCCCCGCGGACGCTGACGTAGCGCGCTCGATGAGGTGGCCGTGTACTGCGCCGGCCGGCACTACCGGGGAGGATGCGAGCGTGGCGTCGCTCTGCTGGCGCTGGCGTGGCCGCTCGGAGTACGCCTGCGTGACTGAGCCGCGGCCGCCGACGACCGTCTGTGCGAATGTCGTTGCCTCGCCCTCGATCTTCCAGTCCGTCCAGTGGCCGTTTCCGCCGTCCACCAGCGGGGAGGCGACGGTACAGCGGTCGAAGCCGCGAGCTGGGCGGAAGTGGGCGTAGGCGAGGATTTGCTGCGGGCTGACCGCGTACTCGAGCCACCACTCGAAGCCTACGTTTCGCGCCACTAGCATCAGCGCGGTATAAGCCGAGCGATCGTTCAGGACGGCTTTGTACGACGGCCCTGGTACAACGTCGCTGTTTTTCGCCGCGATCCCATGCGGATTCAAGGCTCCCGTCTCTTCGACGATCTTCTGGAACACGCTGCCTGCGGAGCCTCGATGCGTCATGCCGTCTTCGGGATCAGGTTGCTGATGGGGAATGAAGCGCTCCGTGAGTACCGCATCGAACGAGCGGCACATCACCGTGACTTCCTCGGCGGCACGGTTGCCCGAGGGGACGGTCATTTTTCCGACCCACGGATACGGGTAGTAGCCCTCGATCACGACGATCCGGCCTTGTCGCGGGTCCATGTCCGCGAGCAGCGGGTCGTCGGTGGCGCAGATGAAGCGCGCCGAGGCTGGCTCCATGAGCAGGTACGAGCGGTCGACGTCGCGCGCGGTCGTGACCTGCCCCAGCCTGCGGCCGGCGCCGTCGTGGATGAAGACGCGCGGGAGCGTGCCCTGCTGCGGGACGGACGTGGCGATACCGGGCGCACCCGCCCCACCGGCGCCGCCGCCGTCCCAGAGCAGGCTGACCATCTAGGAGATGTCCACGATCGGGTCGCGCTCGTCGAGCGTGACCGTGCGCGTGACGATGGTAGTGCCGTCGCCGCGCTTCCTCGTGAGGGTCGTGCCGGTGATGTTCTCCTTGATCTCCGCGACCTTGTCCGAAATGTCGTGCGCTGGCTCGTCGTCGATCGCGACGACCTGTACCTTGAGCCCCACCGCCGAGTTCGACAGCAGCGCGATCGCGGCGAGGATGTCCGCCGCCTCCGGGTCTACGATCTGCAGCGCCTGGTAGTTGCCGAAGTCGTAGACGCCTGTGGCGACACCGCGCACGGCAAAGCTCATACCCTCGGAGGCCGAGGTCAGTACCGACGCGGGGATGCGCAGGAGGTACATGCCCTCACCGCCAGCGGAGCGGAACCACCAGTCGGCGTTCGTCGTGCCCGAGAGCGTGCGCGTGGTGCGCGTGCCGCCCGTGTAGGTGGCGATCGCCATGCCCGCCGAGTTGTAGACCAGCGCGTCCGTCTTCAGGTTGGTCGAGGTGCTGATGATCGGCCCGATCAACACGTCCGCAGCGCTGTCGATTTCGAGAGGTAGGGGCATCGCAGTCTCCTCAGTTCAGTGGTGCCTGTTGGCGACGCACTGCGTATGGGCTGGGCGTGGTCGAAGGCGTGTAGTCGATGTCGATCTTGAAATAGGTTCCGGTTCCGGACTCGAACGCCAGACAGTCGATGTCGTTGTCCGTGGCGCTGTTCTGCCCCGCGCCAACGATTGCGATGTGGCTCGCGTCGGTGAATCCCGCGCGATTGACGAGCTCTTGGATGACCGTCTTGATGTCCGGGCCAGCGACCGCGCCTGTACCAACCGAGCCCGCCACCCACGCCACGTTCGCAGTCGTGAACGTCACGTCTGTAGCGAGAGGGCGCCGTCCTGCTGACCATCCCGCTGGGTCGTCCTCGGCCACGCCGTAGAAGTTGAGGCGCGCGTCGTCGCGCGTTGTGCTGGTCACGTAGAGCGTCGGGATCGCGCTGTTGATGGTCGCGCCCTTGAGTCCCGCTGGTGTCCCGCCCACAGCCGTACAGCGCCAGCCTGCGTTCACGCGTCCCGCGTCCGTGTTCAAGGAACGGGGAGCCACGAAACTAGTAGCGCCTGCGCCCTCGAACGAGGCGTTCTTGGTCGAGCCGTCGATGGACGAGTGCCAGTCGTCTCCATTCGCAGCCACGGTGAACGTGACCGTGCTCATCGCAGCACCCTCGCCAGTCCGGAGCCGTGGTTACGGAGAGCGCTGTAGGCCATAAGTGAGGTCGAAGGAGGCGGGAGGATGCCGCCCGTCTCGGAACCGCCCGAGGGGTTCACCAGCGAGTACGCGTCTTCGGCTGCGTTCGTGGTCTTGTATGTCTTCCAGTCGTCGCCGTAGACATAGCCATCGGCCCCGGATTGGTGGTACAGCCCGCGCTTCGAGTAGACCGCAGCGCTAGAGGTCGCGACCGTCCTGATGTTGTTCAGGTCGGCCAGCAGCACGTCGTTCTGCCAGATTTTCAGCAGGCCGGTGTTGTCCGCGCGCCAGCGTGCCTTGACCACGAAGCGGTGCCACTGTCCGGTCGCCAGCGTGATCGGTGTGATCATCTGGTTCAGGTTGGTCGTCGTGCGGCGCTGCCAGCACCATCCACCAGCAGAGGCCACGTCATAGACGAGCTTTAGCGCGGGCTGCCCGGAGCCGAGGTGCCACTGCGTGAGGATGCGCCAGCCCTCAGAGCCGATCTTCCAGTCGGCGTTGAGGTAGAGCGCCCAGCCGTACCAGCAGTACGTGCCCGAGCTGCTCAGTTCGTGGTCGTCGTGCTCGTGCTCCGAGCGGTAGCCCAGCGCCGAGCCGCTGGGCGTCCAGGGCGGGTCGCCAGTCTTGCAGGCGAAGCGCACAGTGCGTGAGCCGTTGAACGGTGTCGGGGATGGGCCGAGTGAGTCCTGCGTGACGCCTGCCGCGTGATAACGCACAGCATGGACGCAGCCGTCGCCGAACTGCTCCGCTGGGATGTAGTCGCCGACTTCGTACGAGGTGTTGTGGATCATCGGCATCAGTGCCACCGACTTCGTATAATCGAGAAATGGAAGAGTGGCGCCAGATCGAAGAGTTCCCCCTGTACGAAGTGAGCAGTCTTGGGAACGTCAGGCGCGTGGTAGTACTGCCAGGGAGGCCTGCGCCACGCGTGCTCCGTCCGGGCGTTTGGGAGAGACGCCTGTACGTCAATCTCCGCGGCCAAGACAAGCAATACAGCCGAACGGTTCATAGGTTGGTAGCGAAGGCGTTCCTCGGAGGCCCCCCGACAAATACCCATCAGGTCAATCACATCGACGGCGACCCCACAAACAATCGTGTCGAAAACCTTGAATGGGTTACCCCGAGCGCTAACCAGATCCATGCTGCGCGCACGGGCCTTTCTAACCCAGTCGCGAACCTTCGTTTCGGAGCCCAGCACCACAGCGCCAAGCTCTCTGAAGAGGATGTCCGCACGATTCGCACCCTCCTCGGCAGCATGAGCCAGCAGGCCATTGCCGATCGATTTGGCATCGGTCAGGTCTCTGTATCGCGCATCGCACTCGGTAAGAATTGGAAGCATGTGGTCTAGTGCCACCTGTCTCTAAAAGAGATCGTGACGTCGACACGCGCGATCCCCTCTTCGTCGTACGAGAAGGTGTTCGCGCCCGAGAAGATGTCGATCCAGTTCTCCGGGTCAGAGAACTGCGCGCTGGCGAATACCGACTCGCCCTGCGTGACGTTCAGGATGGTGCGCGCGCCGACGTCGATCTCGATCTCGTCCAGCAGCGCGCAGATCAGGTCGAACGTCACGCTCTGTGCCGTAAGGGTGTTGGTCAGCGTGCCGTTCAGCCAGTACGCCGCCTGCTCACTGCCGACCGCAACGTACGGGACGCCGGTGGCGAGCAGCGGCACAGTGAGTGCTGTGACCTGCGCCACATCCTGGTCGTCTGCGAGGCAGTTCGAGTCGAAGCGCTCGTACGCGATGCTGGGCGGCGCCGGGTAGCCCGTGATCTTGAACTCATAGCGGCGGTAGGCATAGTTCGTGCCGTTGATGCGCGCTGGTCCGCCCGAGTAACTGCCGTTCGTGTAGTGCCACGAGTTACCGGCGCCGGTCTCGATTCCGATCCAGTACGTCGTGTTCGGCTCGAGGCGGATGGCCGTAGTGAAGGTGGCTGTCGCGATGCCTGCGGTGGTGCTGAGGTTGAGGCTTGCAGACCCCAGCGAGGCGGCCTCCCCGGCCGGCGCCCCAGCGTTGTCTGGCATGATGCGGAGGGTGGTGGACTCGTTGCTGCCGCCCGCCCAGACGGAAACCGACTTCAGCATCATGGGCTCATCGCCAGTCGTGAACTGCTGCGCGTTCGCCGCGCTATCCGTGTCCAGCAAGGCAGCAGTGCCAGCCGCCAGCGCTACAGCACGCGACGCCCCGATCAACTGGTTCACGCCCCAGAAGAGCAGGCTCACCACATCGCCAGGGTCGTGATTGACCGAGCCCGAACTCAGCGGCCCGAGCAGTAATCCGTTGTTGGCGGGCGTGCCCCGTACCTCGTTGCCTTCCTCGTCTGTCCCGATCACCTGTAAGGCCATCGTGTTGTCCACAACGCGCGTGATCGCGATGTTCCCGTCCGTCTTTGAGGGGAAGTCGCGCGTCCAAGCGTTGTAGTTGGGATAGCCGACAGACGCCCCATCCTGGTCGTATTCGAGCGTCATCGCGGCGGCAGGAGTGCCGCTCGGCGCACGGACAAGCTGGCCTTGATCGTCGCGGCTGAGGTAGGTGCGCGCCCACTGCATCGACCGCGGGTCGGTCTCGTGCGCGAAATCGAGGTACTCGTGCTGCTCGTTCGTCAGCGTGCTCGACGTGAAGTCCAGCATCGGCTTCCGCTCAGGGAAGGCGTCCGGCGCTGTAGCCGCCGACCAGCCGTAGACGATCTGCACGCGGCGCTCGACCCAGTACAGGATGTCGCCTGCGCTATGGCTCGCCGCCGCCGTACCGCGGCGCGCGCGCTTGATGTTTAGAAAACTGGCCCTGCCATTTGCATTGCTCTCCGAAACCCCGTCGTACTCCACGATCTCGTCGTCGATCAGGAACGCGCCTGAGCGCGGCCAGCCCGACGTGCCGCCCCGCACGACCTCGAGGTCCGAGCCGTCTGCTGGGGTGCCTGCCGTCACGTCCGCGAGCAGCTCCGCGAACTTGCCGGGTGACAGGCTGATGTTGATCCAGACGCGCGTTGCCGCCGAGTTCGCGTCGTGACTCGCGTGCTCATGGAACCAGCGCGGCACCTCGACGCCATCCACACGCACCCGGACGTCGTCGCCGTCAGCCTGAGACTTCGTCGCCGTGACTAGCGCGGCGTGGTCGAGGCCGCTGTCGGTCACGTCGAGCGCGTAGTTCGCGAATGCGCGCGCGACGCGGTTGGCGACGATCACCTCGCGCTTGTAGAGGTAGGCGTCCGCCGCGACCTTCGCCGTGCGCGGCTGGAGCGTGATCACGGCGCGGCTCTCGACGGCGTTCCCGTCGTTCGTGACGTCCCAGGTGGCACCGCTCGCTGTCTGCTGCTGGCTGACATTCTGTACCGATGGCGAGTGCCACTCCGGGTCAGCGGCCAGCAGTACGGCCGTGAAGCGGTTCGCGGAGCCGTCGTAGGAGATGAAGCGCGTGACGACGCAGGTCAGCGCGCGGTCCGTGCCCTCGTAGGCGACGACGAGCTCGCCCGCCTCCCCCGGTGCGAACCACTCCTCGAGTTGCTCGCGATTTGCGGCGAGGTCGGTCTTGATCGAGACGTGGACCGGGATGATCCGCTCCTGGATGTCCCGCCGCATGTAGCGCGGGATGCGAGAGAGCGGGCGCTGGATGACCGGCGTGATCTGCCGCGAGTACGGCGAGTCCCCTACGTCGAACCAGGCGTCGTAGTTCGTGCCGTCATTGATGGCGTGCCCGTCGAAGGTCAGGATGGAGATCAAGGTAGGCTGTCCGCCGTGGACGGCATGAGCGGCTGACCCGCGACCACGTTGGGCAGCGCGAGGTTCTGCGTGCCGTAGTTGACGATCGTGTAGCCGCGGTCGAGGCCGGGATTGTTGACGTTGGTGTTGAGGATCGCGCCGAGCTCCGCCTGGCGCGCGAGGGAGAGCGCGTTCCCGGTCGAGAGGTTCGGCCCGGCTGCGGCCCAGAGTTGGCGCGTGCGGTTGAAGACGTCCTGGTTCTCATCGTCGAGGATGCGCTTACGCTCCTCCGCCGCCTTTTTCTCCGCTTCGAGCATGTCGTCGATCGCGTCCTGGCGGATGCGCTCGAGTTCCTCGAAGGCGCGCTCGTTCTCCTCGTTCATCCGCTCGTTCGCGGCCTTCTGGTCTTCGAGCATCTGCTGCCACGCGTCGCGAGCCGTGTCCGTCAGTTCGTAGCCGTCCTCACGGGCCTGGGCTTTCATCGCCTCCCAGGTCGCGTCCTGTTCGGCGTGGAGTTGGCGCAGTGCGTTGACGGCTTCGATGCCGCCCGTGACGTAGGCGCGCTCGATCTCCGCAGCTTGGTCCTCGCGGATGCGGGCGAGCGCGCGCTCGGCCTCGGTGAGTTCCTCGACCGCCTTCTTTGCACCGCCGGCGCCGCCACCGCGAGCGGTGCTCACCCCGCCCGCACCACGGCCTGCGGCGAACCCGGCCGATGCGCGCGGCGGTGTGATTGGGCCGTTCTCGTTCGGAACCCAGCCGGCCGCGCGTGCGAGCGCCTCCTCAGCGGCGAGGAAGGCGTCCTCGTCGCTCATGCCGCTAGGAACCGAAGGCGTGAAGTTGCTGCCCGAACCGCCGGCGCGGACGCCAACAGGCGCGGGGGCACCCGCGGGGCGCGCTCCTGCTGGCCCGCCGATCGGGCGTTCCGTCGGCTGCCCGGAGGTAATAGCTGCGACGCCCGCAGTGAGCGCGCCGAGCCCTAACCCGATCGGCCCGAACCGCGACCCCACGAGCAGAGCCGTAGTCGCGATCGCGAGCTCGTCGCCGCTCATGTTCGCGGCCACGTCGATCGCCACTCGGATCGGCCCGAAGCTCGCGACGTCCCCCAGCCAGCCGACCAGTTCGCTCGTCTTTTCCGCTACGCCAGCGATGGCCTCGGCCGTGTCTCTAGCGAACTCGGCGCCGTTCTGGTCGATCCACGACTGGAACTCGTCGATCATCGGCGTGAGCGCTGGGAGTAACTCACTGGCGATCTGGTACTTGACGCCCTGAATCTCTCGTTCAAGCCGCAGCATGTCGTCGCCGAATGCGTCCGCGGCTGCGGCGGCGTCCTGACTGAAGACGACACCTGCCTCTCGAGCCTCTTGCTTCAGCGCTTCGAGGCCTTCCGTCCCATCAGCGAGCAACGGCAGAAGTTGCGTGCCGGAGCGTCCGAACAGGTCAGTCGCGAGCGCCGCTCTGGTCGTCTCGTCATCGACGGAGGCGAGAGCGGCGACCATGCGGTTGAAAATCTGCTCCGGCTGGAGGCCGTTGAGTTCTGAGACCGAGACTCCGAGCCCCTTCAGGATGTCTTTGGCACTGTCGAGCCCATTGCCTGCATCCACGACCGTCGAGGACATCCGCCGGATGCCAACCTCTAGGCCTTCGATGCTGGCCCCGGACTGGTCAGCCGCGTACTTCCATTCGGAGAGAGCCTCGGTGGAGAACCCCGTCCGCTGCGACAGGTCGAAGATTTGCGAACCCGCCTCGGCATAGGAGTTCGCGAGGTTGAGTACCGCCCCCGCGCCTGCCGCCGCCGCTGCCGTGCCAGCCGCGATCGCCGTCGCGCCGATGGCAAAGGCATTCTGCATCGTCCGGCCAACGCGGGTCGTCGTGGTCTCAACCGTGCCGAGTTCGCCGTCCATCTGCTTCAAGGCACGCACGGCGTCGGCAGCATCTCCCAAAATTGTTACGGTGAGCTGGCGGTCAGCCATTCCCGGCCGCCTTCGTGCTGCTAGACTGAACGCCCGTGCAAAGCGCCCAAACCCTCACCCCGGCACCCTCAAAGGCCATCCCCGCCCTCGCTCTACTGCTGGGCGTAGGGCTTTTCATCGTCTGGAGCATGGGCGCCTTCGACGTAGTCCTGATGAAGCTCGGCTGGGAGAGCCTCGTGAGCCAGCCCTGCATCCGCCTCATCACCGACGCGGTCATCTGCGGGCGCGAGGAAATCGACGCGATGTGCGCCGCGTGGAGCAACACAGCCAACTTCTGCACCCCGTAAGTCATCGCGACCCACCGGGGAACACCGGGCGCCCAACCTTGTCGAGCACCTTCCCGTACCGCTCTGGCAGGTCAGCCGAGCGGCGCTGGATCGTCGGATAGAGGAACCGCCCGCCCTTCACGTACGGCGGAAACTGCTTCTTGTTCTTGCCCTGGTTCGAGCCGAAGTCGAACCCGAGCACATGGAGGCGACGCGCGGAGCCAGCAGCGACCTTCGCGCTGGTCTGCGTTGCGAGACCGCGATACGTGGCGGCGCTGCGACCTGAGCCGCCCGGATGCGCCGCGGCGAACGCGCGGCCGGCTTCCTGCCCGATCTCGTTTGCGACCGCCTTGTTCTCGCGCTGGAGTTCCTTCACGAACTCCGGGCCGAGGTTGCGCAGTGCGCCGCGCATCTCCTTGAGGCCTTTGACGTAGATGCGATCAGCCACGGAGACCCCTTCGCACCTGAGCCGCGGCGCGCGAGTTCGCGTTCGAGATCCGCAGGAACAGCGCCACGTCTTCCGCCACTTCTTCGTCCCACTCGAGCACCGCCTGCGGGTCGCAGCCGAAGCGTTCCGCTACAGCCACGTACGCCAGTTCAGGCGGCACGCTCTCCGGGTTCGTCAGCCCCTGCAGCCACAGCGCTTTTCGAGGCATCTGCGGCACGCCTCCGGCTGGCGTAGTAGCCGGTAATCGCCTCGAACAGCGCCTCTCCTGCCTCCTCGGCCAGCGCTTCGTATGCCGAGCGCTCATGCGGCTCGCTGCGTGACCAGCCGACGATCGAGACGTCAAGCACGGTGAGCTTGTAGTCGGACACGTCGCCGCGCGCCGCGTCCTGCACCTTGAGCCGCGCGCCCCACGTACGCGCCTTGTGGATGTCCACCCACTCGCCCGCGTAGTCCTCGCCGAGCAGGTCGTCCAACTTGATCCGGTGCTTCTCCGCCACTCAGTTCCCCCTAGAGCGCCGAGGCCGCGTTGATCACGACCAGGCGGTATGCATTGGTGAGGTCAGTGCTCGACACGAGGTTCATGTCGAAGACCTCGTATCCGTCCTGCTCGTCGACCTTGAACAGCGACCCAGCGACGTGCTTGCAGAGCGCGTCGATCGTGATCTCGGTGTCGCCCGCACCAGCGACGGCGATGCGGACGGCGCGGAGGCTCTGCGCCTCGGCCGCAGTCTTTTCCGTCGCGTACTGGCCAGAGTCCGCCTTGACCATCAGGCGCATCGAGATGTCGATGCCGACTTCCTCGTCATTGACCGTGACGATGCCGAAGTCCAAATCCGTTCTACCGTCAGCGGTTTTTACCGGATTGATGCCCGAGCGGAACGTGACGGAGAACGACAGCACCTGCTGCGTGACCTGCGTCTCGCCGAGGTCAGCCCACGCCGGGTCGATGAACACGGTCGAGAGCGACGACGGCAGAATCTCCGTCGTGACCTGCGACAGCGCGGCGGTCAGTGTTGAGTCCAGCACGCGCCGCGCGATCCCCGCGAAGCTCAGACGCAACGGCGCGTCCATGGCGGCCGAGATCGTCAGCGAGCGCAGGAGCGCATGGCTCCATTCGTTGTCGATCGCGTTTGATCCGTCCGAAAGGCGCCGCTCCAGAGTCCACGTTTTCAGCGTCGGGTTGGCGACCGGGTTGCGCGTGAAGGTGTGCGTGTACGGGCCTGAGCCCGTGATCACGTCAGCCGCGATGCACATCGACGCCCAGCGGTGGAGCTCGTCCGGGATGACCGGCCCTTCGCCCGTGAACTCCGAGCCGCGCGAGATGACCGTCTCGCCGCCGCGGTTGTCGAGCAGTACCCCGTTCGCGAAGCGCGGGCGGTAGACCTCGTCCTGCGGCGTCCAGTCGAGGTTCTCTAGCGAGAACTTCCGCGTCGCCGCTACGGGCGTGCCAGGAGTGACCTCCGGCCCGCCCTGGTAGACCTTCAGACCGGACGCTGTGATCGCCATTTACTCAGTCCTCCCACCGCGGCGCCGCGGCTGCTCGTCGGCTTTTGCCTCTGCCACGACGGGCGGCGGCGTGTCAGGCAGTTCGTCCGCGACCTTCTCGAGCGACGTCCGCTCGTAGAGGCCGGACGCCTTGACCGCGCCCTTCTGGTCATCCGAGAACTGCGCCTCGTACACCGAGACCGCGATCTCGAACTCTTCGTCTGTGAACGGCCCCGCCCCGATGCCCGGCAGCGGCAGCCCTTCGCCCTTGAACTTCCACGCCATGTGCTGCCTCCTACGCTCCGCGCGTTTCCGTGTCGGTAAGCAAGACCGTCAGTTGCATCGGGAAGCCGAACGGCGAGGCGTTCGCCTGGTCGCTGTACGACCCGAACTCGCCGAACTCCTGCCCGGTCACGGTCACGTCCGTCTGACCGTCGAACTTGAGGTGGGCGCCGACGAGGTCCATCAGGTGCTGCACCCACGCCTCGAGGCGCTCCTCGGCTTCATCGAGCGTTTCCGCCGCGACCATGACGTCGACCTCGGCGGTGACTTCCAAGTTGCGCAGGCCACCCGGCGATCGCCTGACGACGCGCGACGCCGGCCGGCGCACGACCGCCAGCGGGAACCCCGGCGCGTCGGGCATGGCCTTCGGCGTGCTGACGCACGTCAGCGTCTCTTCGCGGTAGCCCTCGACCTGCAGGGCCTGACCATTGAGGAGTGCAGCGAGCGCGGCGCGCGCGGTGAGCCAACTCATGCGAATGCAGTCAGTTCTCTAGACAGCAGGCGCTTGGCCTCGGTCCACCAGAAGTACGTCCCCGGCGACAGTGCGCGACCGTTGAAGCCCTCGAAGTCAGCGATGCTCCCGCCCGACCCCGTCAGTTGCCCCTGCCGCATGTCGCGTGCGAGCCCGACCACAAGTTCCTTGATGACACCAGGCACAGACGGCCAGCCCCAGACACCAGTGATCGAGACGGTGCGCACGCCGCGCGGCCAGTAGTACGGGGCGGCCGAGGTGATCGGGCTGATCGTGATCGCCTCGTACGGCTGCCCGAGCCCGCCTACTCCGACGACCCAGTCGTCATCGAAGTCGAGCGCGTAGTCCGTGAACGCTCCGCTGGAGGAGTTGTCGACGCCGATCGCGTTCGCATCGACGGACTGCAGAAAGTGCTGTTTGCCCTGCGCGTCCCGGAGCCGGAGAGTCGCGGTGCCGTCGCTGTCGAAGTAACGCGTGCCCTCGACGCTGTTGAACGCGCCGGGCGCGACCTTGAGGACTTCCTCGATCAGGCGGGAGACGGCGACGAGTTGTGCTGCCAGGGTCGGGTCGTCTGCAATGGCGAGCGACCCCGCACGGGTGCGGTACTCGTCCACCGAGACATACGGGTCCAGCAGTTCCAACTCGCCACCGTCTTCCCTGCGCTAGCTGCGACGAGTCGTGCGGGCGCGGGGGGAACGCCGCGGACCGTCGTCGCCGTCCGTTTCCTGCTCGTCCTGGTCGCCGTCGGCGTCCTCGGTGGACGCGTCCTCGGCCTGCGCGCGCGTACGCGAGCGAGTCGCAGTGCGCTCCGGCTGCACCACCTCGGCGCCGGGGTTGGCCGCGAGGTACTTCTCGAGCTCTTCGTTGCGGACGTTGATCGTGGTCTTGCCGTCTGCGGTGTTCACCCGCGTGACCGGTCGTTCGGTTGTCATGCCTCGTGCTCCTCTGTCGTGCAGGCGTAGTTCAGTCGATTGCAGATCGGACAGCGGTAGCCCCGTTGCACGACACGCACAGGCACCGGGGGCAGCGCCTGCGTCGTGGTCGTGAACGGGGCTACCGTGTCTGGCATCTGCTAGGCCTCAGCCGTCCAGGTGCCGACAGCGCCGAAGGCGTTCCACTGACCCGCCTTCACGCAGCGGATGAGGATGTACTCGCCCGCTGCGTCGGCACCGATGTACTTGCCGGCGGCCTGCTGCACGCCCGTGGGCAGCGAGATGGTCTCGGTGCCGTTCGGGTCGATGCGCAGTTCCTGCGCCGCCATCACATGGAAGCCGTAGCGCTGGCCCACCGTTGCGGCGGGGAGGGCGAACGTGATCGCCCCCGCCGCGCCCTCGTTGGTGAAGACCTTGCCGTTGTCTGTGGCGGCGACGACGGTGTAGTTCGCCGTCTTCACGGACACTCGGTCGAGGCCCGCGCCATTGAGCGTGTCGCTCATCTCGAATCTCCTGCTTCCGGTCGCGCCGCCCTGTTAGGCGACCACGTCCACTTCGACGAACGCGTTGGGCTGCAGCACACCGAAGGCCGCGCGCATCTCCGCGAGGATTGCGACGAGGTTTCGGATGAAGAAGTCCGAGTGCGAGTCCGAGACCTGGATCGACGCCTGCTCGCGATCCCAGAGCACGGCGCGCTTGAAGTCTCCGAGCAGCGCGAAGCCCGTCGGGAGCCCCTCGGTCTCGACGATCGGGTAGCCCCAGAGCGTGCGGCCAGCAGGCCCGAATGGGCCGCCGTTGTAGTAACGCTCCTCGCCGTCCTTCTGGAGGTCGAGGAACTCCAGCGTGGCCGGGAGCATCGCCCAGGCGGTCGGACGGCGACGCGCGACGGTGCGCATCTTCGTAATCGCCTTGCGGGTGGTCGCGAAGATGTCGGTGTCCCACGCCTGCGTCTGCGTGCCGGTCGTGTTGAAAATTCCAGTGAAGTTCTCGCCGGAACCGTCGCCGGTGAGCATCTGGTCTTCGAGCTCTTCCTCGAGGCCGTCGCGCAGGAAGGCGTCGATCAGCGTGCGCAACTGACCAGCGTCAGCCAGCGCCGCCTTCGTGGCGGGAATCCAGTGGGCGATCGTCTTCACGGTCGTCGAGACGCGCTCGAACGCCATCGCCGACTCAGGCTTCACGCCGGAGCCGTCACCAGTAGCGGTTGCCTCCGCCACGGGAGCCGCGTTGTTCGTCTCGCTCGTGACGCGGACGTACGTCACGGTGTCGCTGTCCGTCTGGCCGGGGGTGACCAGGTCGCGGATGGTGAGTTCGCGACGACCGAGGCCGATGAGGCCTGGGTAGTTGTCGTCGTAGATCATCGCGCCGCCCGATGTGGACGACGCACCGGTCAGCAGCGCCGCCATCGGCTGCAGGTCGTTCAGACCACCGAAAGCGAACGCCGGGGAGCTGGGGATTCGCGCGCTGTCGGGGATCTTGCCGTTCGGCGCGATGGACTTCAGCCATGCCTGGTAGTTTTCGTCGGCCGCGAACTTCTGGCCGAGGCTCTTGGGCGAGATGCGCCCGCGGCGCTCGCGCATCGGCTCACCGCTGTCCGCGTGCGGCGGGCGGTTGGCCGGCTGCTTGAGGAAGTCCTGCATGGTCGCGGCGTCGACGCGGAGAGCCTCGAACTTGCCGACCTCATCGAAGTCAGCCTTGGCCTTGTCCTTCGACGCCTTCAGTTCGTTCAGGTGCTCCAACTGCTCCGGGGTCGGAGGTGTGTTCTCGTACTTGGCGAGTTCCTCGATCAGGACTGCCGTGGCCTCGACGAGGCGCTCGCGCGCCTGGTCCGCCCGAGTCTGTGTGGTCATCGTGCGTTCATCTCCAGTGCCTGCTGCGTGGCAGCGGCCTCGTCTCGAAGCAACGCGACTCGGAACCGAGCGAACGCTTCCGCGTCCTGACGCGCTCGCGCGTCTGGCTGGTTGCGAATCAGTTGATCGACTAGCTGGGTTTGCTCCGCGACCGCCTCAGCGAATGAGAACAGTGCGTTTCGTGCGGACTCGCCGAGGGGGCGGCCCTCCTCCGCGCGCAGAGCAGCTAGCGCTTGCGCACGGGAGATGAACGCCTGCATGGCAGCTAGCGCCTGCGTGGCGTGAACTCCGAATGGAATGGACTCTGCGGCGCGCTCGGTCTCTTCGAGCGCAGCGGCGGGAGACGATGAGCGTGACTGACCGATGTTGCGAAGCACCTGCTCGAACGTGCGCTCACCGTCGAACAGGCCAGCCTTGACCGCGTCCTTCGCGACCAAGTAACGGCCTTCGCCGTAGCCATTGCGCACCTGCGCCTCGGTCGCGCCGCGGTTGCGCGCTACGTCGTGGACGAATAGGTCGTATGCGGCCTCGATGCGATGCTGCGCGGCGGCCAGTGCTTCGTCGTTCAGAGGCTCGAACTCGTTGACCTCTGCCTTGTATTTGCCGGCGGAGAGGATGGTCGGCTGGATGCCGGCCTTCTCGGCGGCGCCAGAGAGGTTCATGTGCGAGGCGATCACGCCGATGCTGCCGCCCTCGCCAGAAGGCGTGATGTAGAACTCTTCGGCTGACGATCCGAGCCAGTACGCCGCGCTCATCGCGTGCGCGTTGGCGAGCGCGACTACAGGCTTGCGCCCGCGCGCGCGGTAGATCTCGGCTGCGAGTTCGGGAGCTCCGGCGACGGTGCCGCCCGGGGAGTCGATGTCGAGGACGATCGCGCGAACGGCTTCGTCCGCCATCGCCGTGCGAAACTCCGCCCCGATCGAGTCGTACGTCGTCTCGCCGAAGAGCGCGGCTAGAAGGCCGCCTTCGGAGTGGTGCGTGATCGGGCCGCGGATTGAGAGGACTGCCACGCCAGAGCCACCGCGCGGCAGGCGGGGCGGTGGGACGCGTTGCTCCGCGTGCGGTTGGCCGATTGCCTTGAGGATTTCGAGTCGGCTAGAAAGCTCCCTCTCGAGGTGAGGGAGGTCTACGGCCCAGGGTTGGTCGGAGAGGAACGCCCTTGTGTCGTACAAAGCGGAGCCCCCGTAGCGATGTGCATCGCTCGAAGGGCTCCGCTGGAACCGCCTGGGGCGGGCGTAGGAGGAACCTTATTACCTAATGCTAGTATGCCCTCACCCGAGTACGCGCGTCAACATTATCCGACCGGACGCAAACCTTCGCGCAGGCACTTGTTCGGAGGACACGACTGGCAGCCGTACGGCCCGTGCTTCCGCTCGATCGAGTGTCCGCACTCGCAGCGGTCATCCACGGATGCGGCCCTTTTCGAGAATCTCCCAGCCGACGATGCGGCCCTCGCTGATGTCGAGGATGAACCGCCCCGATTTCTTCTGGCCGCAAAACGCCTCGATCTTCTGCTCGATGGCCGCCGGGATTGTCTGTACCCCCATCATTCGTTGCCCTCCTCAAACGCCTCGATCAGCGTTCGGAGTTGGCCGGCATCAGAGAGCGACATTCGCTGCACCGGAACCCACCTGATCAAGCCAACATTGATCGCCGCTAGGCGGCAGTCGTGATGGAGATCGTTGATGTTCTGCCAAGTGGACTGACCCGCTATGACCATGCTGATCATCGCGTAGCAGCGGTCACACGGAGCCTCGCGATCCGCGTGCAAGCCCCACATCTGTTCGGTGATCTGTTCTCCCATCACTCGCCCTCCTCAGTTGAACGACGTTCAGTCGGTGCGGGGAGGGATGCGTTCGGGGGAGCAGCGAGCTCGTCGCCGCCTTCGATGGGCTCCATGTTCTCGTAGGCACGGCGCTCGTTTGGCGTAGCCATGCGGGAGCGGATCATGATCTCGTGGACCTGAGCCCGCTTGAAGGTGTCCGGCCGCAGGATGGCGTCCGGGTTGAACAACGCAAAGCGATCCTTCGGCAGGAACGCCATCGTGATCGTCTGTTCAATCGGAATGTAGTGATTCGAGAGCGTGTACGTCAGGAAATTTCTTGATTGCTCTTCGATGCCGCTCCCCCACGAAGTAGACCGTTCTACGTCGCCCAGCAAGTGCGGCGGGACGCCGCTCAGGATCTCCATGAGGAACACGCCGAACTTGCGAGACTCGAGCATCTGAGTCTCTTCCGGGTTGAACTGGATCGTTTGCCATTCCAGCCCGTTCGACAGAACAGCAGGGCGGCCAGCGTTTACCCCGCCAGCGTGACGCGCCTCCCAGCGCGCAAGGAGTTCCTCGGCGCGGTCTGGAGTCAGTTGCTGGTCGGTCTTGAGGATGCCGCTCGGATTCGTGTTGTTTGAGAACTGCCGGGAGGCGTACTGCTCCGTCGAAATCGCCGTCTCGAAGGTGTCGGCGTAGCGCTGTAGTGGTCCTACGCCGACGAGCCCATCCTCTGAGTCCCCGACGACATGGACGATCTCTCCTCCGTGGAGGTAGTCGAGGTATGCCTCTTTGCCATCGACCTCGAATATCTTGCGGCCGTCTGCGAGGCGCCCGACCCGCACGCGAACAGGATCGATCGGCCAGAGTTCCAGAGTACGCCGGGCATTATCAGAAACCACAAAGAGGTAGACGTTCTCTCGCCAGAACTTGTGAGTCGCCACTACCTTCCAAAAGACAAACGCTGGAACCTCCGGGTTAGGCCCGAGTGGCCGGTCGTTGTTCTTGCTACGCGGCCCGCCGACGCCCCACAGAAACCGGTTGGAGTCGTCCTGCGCCAATCGACGCTGCCCGTCCTGTCCGGACTCGTAGATGTGTAAGGGGAACCCCGCAATCGTTCCGGCGATGATGTTCCCCGCGCGGCCGAATGCTGGAACACTCATGGCTTGCGATACATCGAATGTGCGCCCCGATAACCCCGTAAACCAACTGGGCGACCATCGGGGCGTCTGTCGCTGCGTCACTGGATTTGCACCACGCGTACGGACGCGGGTGGAAAAATTACTCAGCGTCGGTGCCATCTTCGCCTCCCGTACCGAACATCAGTACCGCGATCGCGTCTGCGTTCGCGGCCCACAGCAGCCACAATCCCGCTGCAAGGAATCCGAGAGGGAGATAGGCCATGCCCGCTCCCACCACCACTAGCATCGCTCCGAGCCATTCCAGCGCATCCCTCGTCATCAGAAGATCATCGGTTCTGACTCGTCTTGGAGTGTGCGCGCGAGGTGCACTGCGCCCGCAGCGGCGTACGCCGCATCGACGTGCCCCGCCTTGCGTCGAGTGAAGCGCCAGCCGTCGCCGTACGAGAGCTTCTCGGCGGCCCGCACGTGCGCGTCGAGCAACGGGTCGCCCGAGTGGTAGACCTTGTCCGACCGCACCTGCTCGGCGAAGCCCATGCACACCGCCGTCACCTGGCGGATCGCCTCGACCGTCACACCTGCCGGAGGCCAGCCCTGACGCGGAGTCAGCGCGGGGAGCGCTGCTGCGGCCGGTCCGTCGGGGAACCAGCCGAGCACGCGCGGTTTCATCTTCTCGACCAGCGCCGGCAACTGGGACGACATCTGGGAGATGGCGTCCTGCCCCTCCCATGCCGCCACGGGATCGACGCGCACGCGCTCGCCATCCACCGCGGCGGCGTAGAGCGTCGCGTGCGTCTGGTCGAACGAGACATCGACGCACAGGGCGAGCTTGTCCTTGAACGCCTCGAGGCTGTTCTCGGCGCTGTAGCTGCGCGACCAGGCGTCCAAGTCGATAGCTGGGTTCAGGAGTGGCACTCGTCTGCAGTGCACTTCAGTGAGGAAGTCCGCCAACTGTTCCCCGCCGGCTTGCTTCGCACGAATCGCATCACCCATTAGCGTGTCGAGAAAAATGCGCCGCCCTAAGCTCGGATTAGCCATCGCAAGAGCCTCAGGATCTGTCGGGTCCATGCCGTCCTCGGACGACCACTCGAACAACCCCAAGCGTTCGTCGCTTCCCTCCAACGCCTGGTCGCGCAGCGCGTTCAGTACCTGAGACTTGTCGTCACCTTGGTTTGAGATGAAGAAGGCCGTGGCGTCGGGGACGGCGTTCATTGCTGGAACAGCAGCGTTGTACGAGTCCCAGTGAGCGTGCTCACGCAACTCATCGAGCACGAGGCGGTCGATTGTGAGGCCTCTACCACCCTTCCGGTTTGAGGCCGCGATCTTGTATCGACCACCCCACACCGTGGTCAGTGTCTGCTCACCGTTCGTACGCCGAACATCCCCGACCTCAGAGGCCAGAGTTGGGTTGTCCTCGGCGAGCGAGACTGCCTTCTCCCATGACTCGCGCGCAGTATCGAGGTTGGTTGATGTGCCTAGAACCAGCCGAACACGGTCGACGTAGAGCCAATACAGGGTGAGGATCACGAGGAGCTCGGTCTTACCGTTCGGTCTCTGGCGGGCAACCAGAACCAGGACTTGCCTGAATCTGGGCCTTCGCAACGAAGACAGCCCGCCATTTCCCTCCTCTCCTAGTAACTCTCCCGCGTGGATTACGAGGTGCCGCTGCCACGGGTCGAGAGGCCTGTTGAGTACGTCCCTGGCGAAGTCCTCTACATCGAATCCGTAGGACGTGGCCGGCGATAAGGCGCAGCCGCAGCCGCACGGTCCAGGTTCGCCCTTTACCAGAGGAGCCGTAGCAATTCTCGGATACGTGCGGCCCATGACCGCCGGCGCCTGCGCGATCATGCGACCACCGCCCGGTCGAATTGGCGGTGGCACGGAACGCAGAGCGGTATGTAGTGCTCAGGGTCTTGGCTGTAGCGGAGGTCGAATACCTCGTCGCGCACCTTGATGGGCGCGATCCGCTCATTCGGATCAAGGTGGTCGTAGGCCCATTGCTGAGCAGCAGAGCCGCAGTGCGCACATTGGCGCTCGCTAGCTTTGCCCTTGCGCCGGTAAACCTGTTTATGGAGCGCTAGGTATGAGGGATTTCCGCGCGCAACGAGCGAGATTGAGGCGTCTCCATGGACGCGCCACCGTTCGTAGTGTGTGCCACACCATTCCCGCTTGCTTCGAGGGCGGGCGCACCCCTCCGCTGCGCACGGCTCGCCGGTTGGACGAACCCGCTTGATCTCCGCCACGCCCGGATCTCCGGTTGCCTTCCACCGGAGATAGTGCGCATTACACCAGCCCTGCGCCCGGACTGGTCTCTCGCAGCCAAGTGGGTGCTTACAGTTCATCGCTGCCTCGCGCGCTGCTCGCGGCGTGCGCGTAGCTCGTCGAGGCTGGGATTCGCAGCCGGCGCAACCTTACCGCCCATCAGGTCCGCGCGGGCTTTCGGCGTCATGCCCAACTCTTGAAGCATCGCCTTTAGCCCGCCGCCAAGTTGCCCCACCATCAGAGGATTCGCGTCAATCGAGGCGGCGTAAGTACGCGCCAATTCGACCGCGGCCTCGTCCATCGGCAGGACAGGAGCCGTCCGAACTGCGCGAGCGAGCGCGAGTTCAAGGCGACCTCGCCTAGGCACCCCTCCCCCCCTTTCTTTCGGGGGGAGAGAAACTGAC
>Ga0196971_1000298_pt1 | contig 43698 bp, 30 predicted proteins | sample S1v_1013CmetaG_FD_148660 | JGI IMG/M metagenome (GOLD analysis project Ga0196971, IMG submission 148660) | Soil microbial communities from Anza Borrego desert, Southern California, United States - S1+v_10-13C | ecosystem: Environmental > Terrestrial > Soil > Desert | place: USA: California... | reverse complement strand
CGCCGGCCAGCCAGGCTCGGTGCACGAAATGGGCCGTGTTCACATGGTGGCGAACCAGGGCCACCGCACCGTTGACGTGCACAACGCCGTAGCGGTGGCCCATCAGCATGAAGGTGGCTCGTACCATGAACTCGATGCACTTCAGCAGGTTGGGTTTCTCCAGCCAAACGGGAACTCGGTGCCACGTCACACCGGCCCACTGCGGCAACCCGGGATCAACGCGGTTGGCGTAGACATGCACTTGGTGTCCGGCGCCGCACAGGTAGCGAACCAGCTCATAGCAGACGCGGCCTTGCCCGTCGCTCGGGATCACGTTGTGCGTGACCAGGGCCACCTTCACGGCATTTCCCCCTCTCGCTGTGCGGCTGTGCAGTCGTCCAGGAGTAGGTGTTCAGGAAGCCTACGAGCAGCCACACCAGGGGGGTGGTTACGTAGTAACCGCTGTTCCACCACTGACCTATGGCGACCAGCAACACAGCGGTGAGCGTCACCAACACGGGATTGCGGGTGCGCCAGAAGGTGGCGAGGGCTATTCCCACCGTAGCGACCAGGAGCCATAGGTACGTGAACCCTCCAGCCATGCCCATGGAGTAGAAGGCGTTGGAGAGGTCAACCTCCCAGTTCTGACCGCCCGCCCCGAACTTACTTGCCGCAAGGGTTATGCTCCCTACCCCGCGGCCGAACGGGTTCTTGATGCCCCGCCAAATGCCTTCCCAGAACATGTTGGTGTGGAGATTGGCCGTGGAGTGCTCCTCATCGGCAGGGTGCAGCAGGCCGTACACCTGGTGCTCGATCAGGGACCCCAAGGGGCCCCCAATGTGAACCACCGACATCACCTTGGCCAGCGACCAGACCAGGAACCCGCTGACGATGATCACGCTCAGGAAGCGCAGGAAGACGCCCAACCGATTTTGTGCCCGCATGGCGAACATGACGCCGACGGTACAGATCAGGAACACAATTGGACCACGGCTTGACTCCAGGAAGAGGGCCGGAAAGTAGACCGCAACCGGCGCCAGGTACCAGATCTTCCCGGTATGCATGGCTCTGGCCACGGATATGACGATGCCGATGTTGAGAAAAAGAGCGTATTCCGCTGCCGAGGCAAAGGTGGAGATCGCGCGGACCACATTCCCCACGTAAAGCGAATTGTAGCCGGCCAGTGCAACCCACGCTTCTTCTACGGGCAGCAGTCCAAAAAAGGTCTGATACAGCCCATAAAGGCCTGTGATGAGGGCCAGCCACTGGAACATGGTGAACATGCGGTCAAGCATTCCATCGTCGACCAGGCTTGCGCCGACATAGAACCAGAGGATCGGTGGCACCTGGAACAGTCCGCCAATGGGGCCAACAGCCAGGCCCTGAAGCGGGTTGAACATCTGCACCACGCAAATGAGGACAAACAGGGTTACGCCCCGGGACAGCGGCGCCCCCAGTGCAGGGTCAGGACGCTTGACCACCCAGAAGGCAATGATGAACACGACCGCCGCCGGAGAGATCAGCAGCAGGGGATCGGTTCCGCTCCATCCGGCAACCGGAATGAGAAGTCGTCGCAGGAGCCCCAGGAAGGGCAGTACGGCAAACAACACCATAACCAGCGTGCGGGGGCGCTTCTCGGCCATAACCAGCACGGTGAATGCGCCCGCCAATGCCAGGAGGAGCCTTACCACAAACGGCACCATGGCGAGCAGGCCGGCTGCCAGGCCGCTGGCAACCGCAATGCCAGCCACAACGGCATTCTTGTGCAGCAGTGAGCGGATTGTGGCCAGAATCCGCCCGTCGTTCATTGCGGCCTTACCTGTTCGAGCAGCTCCACGATTCGCCGTGACATGACCTCGGCCGAGAAGAACCGCCGGGCTCGTCTCCGGCCCGCCTCCCCGAACCGGGATGCCAGAGACCGCTCCGACATGAGCCGAACGATCGCTTTTGCCATGTCCTCCTCATCGTTCGGCTGGACCAGCAGACCTGTTTCGCCATGAATCACGGTCTCCGTGGGTCCGCCGGCTCGGGTGGCAATAAGCGGCTTGCCCAGAGCCATCGCTTCCATAACGGTCATGCCGCCCGGTTCGGGCATGGACGACGAGTGAACGAACACGTCAAAGGCGTTCATGAGGCGAGCTACGTCCTGCCGGTGCCCGGTAAACGTAACCCGGTCTGCCAGCCCAAGCTCCTGTGCGAGTCGCTTCAGCTCTTCCTGATACTCGGGTTCGCTGAAATGGGCACCCCCGACCACCAGCACGTGAATGAGAGGGTGGGTCTGTGCCGCTACCGCTGCCGCCCGAAGGAAGACATGCACCCCTTTCCACCGCTGGAGGCGCGCCACGGTCCCTATGATCGTCCGCTCAGCCGGAATGGCCAATTCCTGCCTCACCGCCGAGGCGGGCGCCATATTCTCCGGCCTGAACTCAGCCGTATCTATACCGGGGTATGCGACGTGGCACGGGGGACACCCGCCTAAAGCCACCTGTGCCTCCCTCGCCACTCCCGAGGGGACCGCGACCCAGGCTGCGGGAATGCGCGTAATGAGCTTCTGCTCCATGCTGCCGTCGGAAATGCTGTGGTGATACCAGGTGGCGGGGAGTCGGGCCAGTTTCGCTGCCACGCCGGCGTACAGGTGGGCCTTGGTCATCCACGAGAAGACCACGTGCGGACGCCATTGGCGAGTGAGGTGCACCAGTCTCCCCACGGCCCGCGCGTATTGCCACGGGTTCCGCAAACGCCCCGCAGGGAACACGGCCACAGGCAGATTCCGCTCCTCCACCCAACGAACCATGGGCCCGTCTTCCAAGAACACGACGTGCCAGAGCACTCGGTCTTGCGGCGCATACTGCAGGAGGTGCTGGAGCATTTTCTCCGCACCGCCTCGCTGTTCAGCGAGCGGCATTACCACCATGACCCGGAGGGGTGTGGTCATTGACGCGATCCCACCTTTCGCGAGCGATCAGCCAGAGCACCTCGAGGTCAGCCCGAGAGGGAAAGAGCAGTTCCGACAGCCGAATGTCAGCCTTGAGTACCGCGCAGACAACGAGCACCACGTAGGTAAGGACATAAGCGCCAAGAGACGCCATTGCAGCCCCCAGATAGCCGAAGCGAGGCAGCAGCCAAGTAAGCAAGCCAACGGTTGCTGCCAAGCCAGCCAGGTCACCGGCACTGGCAAGCACCGGCATGTTGAGGACCCGGAGAGCCTGCCGCAGAACGTCTGCCGCGCCGAACGCTACCGTTCCCAGCATGAGAATGCGAGCTGCCGCGACAGCCTCCGCATAGGGCTCACCGTAAAGCGAAAGGACCAATTGCTGCGCCAACACGAACAGCGTGCCGTAGATCAGTGCGAGCATGGGCAGCGAAAGCCGGGCCACCCGAAGGGCGGTGCGGCGCCGTTCCGACTCGGCTTCAGCCGCCACCGCCGGGAGCATGGTGGAGGTCACGGCCTGGACCAGGGGGTACGGCAGTAACGAAGCATTCACCGCGATGGCGTATAGCCCCAGTTCCCGTGGCGCTACGAAGGCCGCCAACAGCATGCGGTCTCCCTGAGAGCTCGTCAGGGAGCAAATGGTACCCAGGTGGGTCCGCAGGGCGTAGCGCAGGCAGCGCTTCAACAACGGCCAATCTGGACGCACCCAAAGGGCGTCGGCCCGTTTCAGGTATAGCAGAGCCACCCCGAAGACCACATGGCCGCTGAGCAGTTGCACCAGAAACACCGGAGTGACCCGCACCTGGTCACCCAGTGCGAGGAGCAGCAAGCCGGTGAGGTAAACCACCGAGTTTCCGATCCGCAAAATGTTCACTCGCCCAAATCGCTGGGACGCCAGCAGCAAGCTGAAGGAGAAGTCAGCCACCATGCCCATGGGCAGATGAAGGGCGTAGATCTTGGCCAGAGTGACCACGTAGGCCGGTTGGGCGTGCAGGAGGCTAGGCATGAGGAACCAAGCAAGGACGGCCCCCGGAATACCTGCAGTGAGGGCCATCACCAGAAGGTTGCCAAACATGGACCGGCGCTCTTTCGCCGTCAGTTGCGGGTAGAGATACTGAATGGCGTGTCCGAACCCGAGGTGCACAATGGTGAGGAAGAGAGGGGGCCACAGGAGCACGGCCGTGAGTTCACCCCGGCCATCTGGTCCAAGCCTTCTGGCGAGGAAGATCCCCGCGAGCGCTGTCAGCCCTTGTACCACCATGGAGGAGACGAACGTCTGAAGCACCGCCCTGAACAGCGTCCTCATGGCCCAGCCCCTTTGTGATCAGCTACTCCTCCACGTTGCCGGTGCCGAGGACAAAGAGACGAACACCCTCCGGCCTTGCATCGGCCAGAACCCGCCGGCCGTCCAGCACCAGCGGAGAACGCATGGCGACTGCCATACCCGACCAGTCAAGATCGCGGAACATGGGCCAGTCGGTGACGATGGCGATCGCGTCAGCTCCGGTGGCAGCCTCCACGGGGCTGCTGCAAATCTTCATGCCAGGCAGCGCAGCGGCGGCGCGGGCGCCGGCCGCCGGATCATACCCCAGGACCTCTGCCCCTTGCTGCAAGAGCACCTCGGCGATGGCCAGGGCCGGTGACTCGCGCACGTCGTCAGTCCCGGCTTTAAAGGCGAGCCCCAGCAGACCCACTCGCTTCCCTGCCAGGTCGCCCAGTTCGCGCCCAAGTGTGCGGACAACCCACTGCCACTGCGCGTTGTTGACCTCGATAATGGCCTTTAGCAACCGGAAGTCATAGCCCGTTCCGCCGGCCAACTCATGCAGGGCCCGCGTATCCTTGGGGAAGCAGCTCCCCCCATACCCAATGCCAGCCTTCAGATGCGCCCCACCAATTCGCGGGTCGAGAGACAGTACCCGGGCAACTTGTCCCACATCTGCCCCGGCCAGTTCGGCCACGTTGGCGATCTCATTAATGAAGCTGATCTTCATGGCCAGGAAGGCGTTGGCTGCATACTTGGACAGCTCGGCACTGTTCGAGTCCATGACCAGGAAGGTAGCCGGACCCCGGTCGGGCGGCGGCTGCAGTCCCGGTACCGGGGAAAAGCTCCGCTCCAAAATCGGGGCGTATAACTGCCTCAAATCGCTGGTTCCTGCGTCATCATCGGTGCCTGCTACGATGCGGTCAGGGTAGAGCGAGTCCCGCACTGCACTGCCTTGTGGCAGAAACTCGGGGTTGGAGACGATGCTGAACTGGGCGCCGGGGACAAGCGCACGTAGGAGCCTGCCAATCCGGCGGCAGTTGCCGACCGGTGCAGTCGACTTCAACACGATGGTCTTGTGCTGTGTCGCAGTGAGACCACGTGCGACCTCGGCAATAGCGGCGTCAATCTGCGACAGATCGGCCGAGCCGTCCGCCCGGGCCGGTGTACCCACGGCCAGCATGATCAAGTCGCTGTCAGCCGCAGCGCCGGCTGTATCGTCGGTAAACCTGATACGCTTCCGACAGTTTGCAAGCAGGTCGGTAAGGTACGGCTCAAAAATTGGATTTCCACCGGACTGCAGCAGGTGCACTTTCTCAGCGTCAACATCGGCAGCGGTCACTTCATGTCCGACGTGAGCGAAGACGGCGGCACAGGTAAGGCCTACGTACCCGGTTCCTACCATGGCAACCTTCACTGGCAATCCCTCCGTTTCAGTAAGCACCTTTGCGCAGCACCACGATGCCAGCGGTACGCACCAGCAGCACAAGATCCAGCCAGAAAGAGCCGTTGCGAGCGTACCAGGCTTCAAGCAGGAGGCGCTGGTCGAACGGCACCTCGCTGCGCCCCATCACTTGCCAGAGCCCGGTTATGCCAGGCATGGCGGACAGAATGGCCTCTCCATACGGCCCCATGGTCGGGAGTTCGCTCGTCCGGTAAGGTCGGGGCCCCACCAGGCTCATCTCGCCACCGAGCACGTTCAGAATCTGTGGAAGCTCGTCGAGACTCCACTTCCGCAGGAAGCGACCGACTCTGGTCACCCGCGGGTCATACCCGCGGAGCTTGCGGAACCGATCCCACTCGGTCTGGACTTCGGGGTGATCAGACAGATACCGCTCGAGAATGGCTGCTCCGTTGACATGCATGGTGCGGAATTTGTACAGAATGAACGGTCGCCCACTACGCTTAAGGCGGCTGTCTTTGAAAAAGGCCGGTCCAGGTGAGTCAATTTTTACAGCGACTGCCGCAACCGCCATGAGGGGCAAGATCAGAGGCAGCAGCAGCAGACTGCAGATCAGATCAACGGTGCGCTTCATGGCAGCGTATCCGTACTGGTAGAGGCCGCCGGGCCGGATGACGGTGGTGCCGTTGGACAGAAGGAGGTTCAGGTCCACGACATGGGTGCAGACATCGCATGGATACGGCATCACATGAACGGCCTCTACCAGGAGCTGAAGCTGCTGAACCGTTGTCGCCTGCTGCTGCGGCGGCATGGCCCCGGCAAGCAGGACGATTTCCTGAATGCCCAGGCGACTTACGGCTTGGGGGGCTTCCTCCAGTCCGCCCAAGATGCGTAGTTCATTCCCAGCCGAGTCCACAACTGTGGTCTCCCGGGAGTCCAGGCCACCACTAAGGCAGCCGACGAGCTCCCACCCAAGCTGAGGCTCCCGAGCGATGGCCTCCAGGGCCAGGCGAGCCTGCCCTACGTCGCCCATGAGGAGGACGCGGCGGCGGAAGAGGCGCACTGAGGCCAGTTTTCGCCTTACGGCCCGGCGAAGCAGCGGCAGTAGCCAGAGCAACTGCACCCAGGAGACTCCGACACCGACTGCCTCCATGACCCCGGCTCTCCCCTCGCTGGCAGTCAGAGCGACCACCAAGACCAGTGCGAGGGTCGTCCCGCGGGCGAGGCGTTGGGATTCACACATTTCCGGTAGACCAGCAAGATACCCCGCCTCAGTTCCCAGAAGGAAAAGGGTGATTCCAGCCAACCGCAACAGGTCGGCGGCCGGCATAAACCAGAAGGCGCCCGCCCCCGCCATGGCCACCGCCAGGGCATCGGCCCCGAGCACCGCACCGGCGTAGAAGAAGGTGCTGATCGCCATCAGGCATGCCCCCTATCTGCTTGCGGCATCATGGGCCGGTTTGAGGCCGTCAAGCACTACCCCAAGAACCCGGGCGCCTACGCTAGTCAGAGAATCGCGGGCCTGTTTGACCCGGGGTAAGGTCGAAGCGCCAGACCGAACCGCCATAAGAACCCCGTCCGTGCGGTACCCAAGGGCCAGCGTGTCGGCCAGCCCCAGGACAGGTGCCGAATCGATCAGGACCATGTCGTACTGTTCCAGGGCCGCTTCCAGTAACCGCTGCGTTGACTTCGCATCCAGCAGGTCCGTCGGGCTTTGATGTGTGGGTCCCGCAGGCAAGATATGGAGACCCTCCCACGGACCCGCAAGAACGGCTCTTTCCAGCGAATCCTCGTAAGTAAGAACAGTTGTCAGGCCCTTACCGGGCATCTCCGCAACGAGCATCCGGTGCAAAGCAGGGCGCCGTAGGTTCGCGTCTATCGCCAACACCCGCGATCCCGCTTGGGAGTAAACCAGGGCGAGATTCCCGGTGGTGGTCGTCTTGCCCTCGCCCCAGCCCGCACTGGTAATCAGAATGCTCCTTGGTGCGGGGCAACCGCCTGTGCGCAACTGCATGTTCGTCCGCAAAATGCGGAACGCCTCAGCCGCCGCCGACTCTGCGTCAACCAGAGCGACGGGCTGGTCACGGCGCCTCCTGCCGAACATCGGCTGTTACCTCCTTCGGAAACGGTGCGGACGACCTTTTGGGCGAAAACCGGGGGATCACACCCATTACCGGAATCCCAAGGTGCCGCTCCACGTCGGCCACTGTGCGAATGCTGTAATCCAAGGCCTCCAACACAAAAACAAGGGCCAGCGCCATGACCCCGCCAAGACCTGTTCCCAAAATCACGTTCAGCATTTTCCGGGGCTTATCCGGAATGGTGGGCGGCAGGGCCTTGTCCAGCAGTCTCACGTTCTCCAGCCTGACGAAGTTCTCAATTTCCTCCGCAAAGGCTCCAGCGACTTCGTTGGCGGTCGCTGCGGTCAGTTCAGGGTCTTCGCCCTCCACCGTTACCCTCAGGACTTCGGTTTGGTCGAATGCGCTGACACTGAGCCGCTGCTGAAGCTCCTCCACGGATGCAGGGAGATGCAGCCGGTCCTTAACTTGCTGCAGAATGTAACGGCTCTTGGCCACTTCACTGTAGGTTCTTACCAGGTTGCGGTTGAACATGAGGTCTTCCATGTTCAGCGGCACTCGATCACCTTTGACCACCCAGAGGGTAGCGGAAGCCTTGTAGACAGGGGCCAGCACGAAGTAGCTCAAGAGGCCGGCCACGCAGGCGCCCAGTATAGGCACCGTCAGGAGAATCCATAACCGCCGCCGGAGAATGGCTACATAGTCCTGCAGTTCCAAAGTGACCCCCCCTTGGTACGGCGGCTGCCGAGCTTCACTGGGCACCGCCCTGCATGAGAACCTGCGCCAGATAGTGCCGGAACTGCTCGGACAGGTCGGCACGGCCCAGGGCGAATTCGACATTGGCCTGCAGGTAGCCCAAGGTTTCGCCCACGTCATACCGGCGCCCGGTCACCTCGTAGCCATAAAGGTTCTGGTCCCGGGCCAAAATCCGCAAGGCGTCGGTCAACTGAATCTCGCCGCCGCGCCCCGCCGGAAGGGCCGCTAGAATATCAAAGATGGACGGGTCAAGCACATACCGTCCAACCACAGCAAGGCAAGATGGGGCAGCTTCTGGCTCCGGCTTTTCCACCAGGCTGAGGATCCGGTGGATGCGGCGGGCCACGACATCGCTCTCCACGATTCCGTACCGATGCACCTGGTCGTGGGCCACTGGCCTGATCGCAATCACGCTTGCATTTCGGGCTTCCGCCTGCCGCGTCAGCTGCTTCAGGCAGGGCTCGTCGCCAATGAAGAGTTCGTCTGGCAGGAGCACGGCGAAAGGCTCATTCCCCACGTGGCGCCTAGCTTGAGCCACTGCGTGCCCAAGCCCAAGGGGGCTCTTCTGACGAATGAAGTGAATGTCGACCATGTGTGATACGGCCTGCACCATGCGGAGCATCTCTTCCTTGTGCGCATTCTCCAGGACAGCCTCCAACTCGGCGGAGCGGTCAAAATGATTCTCGATCGATTCCTTGCACCGTCCCGTGATGATGAGAATGTCCTCAATGCCCGAGGCCATGGCTTCCTCTACTACATGCTGAATGACCGGCGTGTCGACAATTGGCAGCATCTCCTTCGGTTGTGCCTTGGTCGCGGGCAACAGGCGTGTACCGAGCCCTGCTGCAGGAATAACGGCCTTTCGGACCTGCATACTTGCCCCCCCCTTTGCGCCGAGAACCTTCCGCAAACTGGGTCCAATCCTAATACTTCCCATGGTGACTTTCAACGGTACAGAGGCATATCACCCCGTGGCAAAAACAGCGGCACGCAAAAAGCCGCCCGCCATTTGAGGCGGACGGCATCAGTCTTCATTTGCTAGGTGAGCGCAAAGGCCTCTGCGGCCCGATCTGCAATGTACTCGCCAATGGCCAGCGACGCCGTCGCCGCTGGTGACGGTGCATTCAGCACATGCACCGCATTCGCGCCTACAACAATACTGAAGTCATCCACCATACGACCGTCCACCGTGACCGCCTGCGCCCTTACACCAGCGCCGCCCGGAGACAGGTCGGCTACGGAAACCGACGGCACGAGCTTCTGCAGTGACCGAGCGAACGCTCGCTTGCTAAGCGACCGGTAGTACTCGAACAGGCCTGTCCGCCACCAGCGCTTCGCGATGCCGCGAAAACCACTGTACGCCAGTGTCTCGCCCAACTCCCGCCAGTTTACCGTGCCCCGGGTGTAGCCTTCCCGCGCCAGGGCCAGCACCGCGTTCGGCCCGGCCTCTACGCCCCCGTGAATCATGCGGGTCAGATGCACTCCCAGGAACGGCAGACTCGGGTCGGGCACAGGGTAAATCAGCCCTTTGACCAGGCTCGCCCGCTCGGGCCGCAGGAAGTAATACTCACCGCGGAACGGCAGAATCTGCACGTCCGGCCGAACGCCCATCAGGCGAGCCACCTTGTCGGAGTACAAACCGGCGCAGTTAATCAGACGCCGCGTCCCCACATCGCCCCGAGTGGTCAGTACGCGGTTACTGGCGCCATCTGCCACAATACCGGTTACCTCAGCGTTAAGCACGACGTCGGCGCCCCGGGCTTGCAGTAGGTCAGCCATCACCGCTGCTGCTTGCTTGTAGTCGACAATGCCTGTGCTCGAAACGTGCAAGGCCCCCGTGCCGGCTGCGTTGGGCTCAATGTCGTGGTACTGCCCGCGAGTCAACAGCCGCAGGCCCCGTACCCCGTTGGCCGTGCCCCGGCGGTGGAGCTCTTGCAGACCGGCCATCTCCCGCTCGTCAGTGGCCACAACCAGCTTTCCGCACAGTTCGTAGGCAACGCCATGCTCCTGGCAGAATGCGACCATGCGGCGGGCGCCCTCCACACAGAGCCTGGCCTTCAAGGAGCCGGGCCTGTAGTAAATGCCCGAATGAATCACGCCGCTGTTGTGCCCTGTCTGGTGACTGGCCACCCTGTCGCCCTTCTCCAATACGGCCAGACGGAGTCCGGGGTACCGTTGCGTTAGCGTCAGTGCGGTGGCGAGTCCCACAATGCCGCCCCCGACAACCAGAACGTGATAGGTGTCTCGCATTCGGCGCAGCTCCCTTCCGACAGCCCCTGATACCCTCTCTATACGGCGGAACCCGCCCCCGCGTTCGGTACATGACAACGAGGCCCCGGGAGGCGAAAAGCTCCCGAGGCCTCGTGACGCAAGTTAGGACAAATTGGCTACAACCGTGTGCTGGTCGGCATCTGGCAGGCTGTCAAAGTCGCCGATTTCCACCATGTACACGTTCGAATAGCCGGTCAGGTCGGAGTTGTAGAACACGTATTTCCCATCGGGTGAGATCGCAGGGTGGGGGTGGGCGTGCTGGTCACAGAACGAACTCCGGTGGAAAGCGAGAATCTTGGGCCCCACATACTTCTCGCCGTTCCACTTGAAGAGCTGAATGAACGGCTTGCCCTCCGCCGCGAACGATGGATTGCCGTCGCCCACAATCAGGGACCGGTCAAGGCTATGGAAGTGGGCGGAGAAGAACGGGAACTCCACCTCAACGTGCTCGGTGTCGTCCCACCGGCAGAAGCCGTACAGGTGGCGGCCATGGCCTTCCCGCGGCCGGCCGTGGTAGCCCACGTGCTCGCCGTCGGCGAACCAGTACTCGTGACCGATGGCCAGGTTCTCGTCGTTCTGCGGGCGGAGCTTCCAGCACTTGCCCGTAAGAATGTCCAGGCCCCACATGCGCTGGTCGACCCAGCTCCAGGGGCCCTCGTGGCAGAAGGTGAGCAACTCGGGCCGCCTGGGGCTGGTATTCAGGTGGCCCATGTAGCAACGGTCTTCGTGAATGACCTCCGCCTTGCCAGTGGCAATTTCAATCCGCATGATCTGCGAAAAGGGCCGGGCGTGGAACAGCGCCTCGAACTGGGAGTAAGAGAAGGAGACGCCCTTCGCTTCCACCTTCTCCTGAATGAGCAGAATCACGTACTTGCCGTCGGCCGTAATCGAGCCAGACGTGCGGTTGATCATGGTGGGAGGCACCGTGTAGATAACCCGCTCTTCCAGCGTGGCCAGGTTCAGTTCCATGACCTTGTCGCCGGGCCAGTAGTAGAAGCAGTTGTTGGCCGGGCAGAGCGTGCCGCGCAGGTGCGCCGTGGACTGGCTGTCGGTCAGCTGGGTGACGATGCCGGTGTCCAGGTCGCAGCTGAAGAAGTTGCTGGCGTTGTCCCGGTCTGCCGTGAAGATCATGGAGCGGTTGTTGTTGTACCAGCGTTCATCGGTGAAGTACAGACCGTACGAATGGCCCAGGAAGTTAGTCAGTTGCCGGACCTGCCGTCCGCTGTAGCGGTCGGTGTAGGTGTAGCCTGCATCGTGAAAGACCTTGCCCCGTCCCATGGCTCGTTCCTCCTGGCCGGTTCCGCGCCAGAACCAGCAGAGATTAGTGAACAACTGAATCGTACCATAGGGTCGTGTGGGATGTGACTATGCGTTTCGGACGGCTTTCTAGCTCAAACGGTCATTACCTAACCCATGCGGTATGCACCCCGACCTCTGTCGAGTCCGCCGCGGCAGAAGATCCGCCATCAGTAGTCTAACAATTCTGGTCCGAGTTCTTTTCCGTGTCGACACAGTTCAGCTATCATGCTAAATTTGACCCATCTATTAAAGGTTTCGCCCTGGGGGTGTGAACCTATGCTGACGACGGTTCCCGCGCGGGCAGAAGACGAGTCCTTTCTGTCGCAGGTCTTTGCCGCCACCCGCGGCGCCCAGTTTTCCGCCCTCGGCTGGCCCGAGGCGCAGCTCAACGCCTTCCTGCAGCTGCAGTTCAGCATTCAGCAGCGCTCCTACGCGATGCAGTTTCCCGAGGCTGATTGCCGCATCATCCGGTACGACGACCGGCCTGTTGGTCGTGTCATCGTTTATCGGTCTGACAGCGAAGTGCGCCTGGTGGACATTGCCGTACTGCCGGCGTATCAGAGCCGGGGAATCGGGGTGGAGGTGATTCGATCCCTTCAGGCGGAAGCCACCCGGGAGGGCAAGCCCCTCACGCTCCAGGTCCTGAAAGGAAACCCCGCCCGCCGCCTCTACGACCGGCTGGGCTTTGTGGAGACGGGTGAGAATGGCACCCACCACGCCATGGAATGGCGCAACCGCCTTATCAAGGAGGAGTCGCTATGAGTATTGCGCTCCGGCCGGTCACGCCGGGGGACGATGCGCTTCTGCTTCAGGTCTACGCAAGCACCCGGCAGGAAGAGATGGCCATGGTGCCCTGGACAGCGGAACAGCGAGATGCCTTCCTCCAGATGCAGTGTACGGCCCAGCTGGCGCATTACCGGACCCATTACCCCCAGGCAGCGCACCTGATCATTCTGCACGACGACCAGCCGGCGGGGCGGGTGTACGTGGACCATGGACCTGTGGTGACGCACATTCTTGACGTTACGGTACTGCCTGAATATCGGAACAGGGGCATCGGCACCGCCGTCGTGCGGTGGATGATGACCGCCGGAAAGCCCGTAAGCATTCATGTGGAGCAGTTCAACCCGTCACTGCGGCTCTTCGAGCGACTGGGCTTCGCCCGGGTCGCCGAGAAGGGCATGCATTTCTTGCTGCAGTGGTCCCCTGCCAGTTAGCCGTTGCAGAAGGAGACACAGAGCTGACTGCAACGTAGGACAATAACGACTGCCGAGTACGGCATGCTGTTCACGCTGAATCGGCACTACCTAACGCACAACAAGACCCCAGCAAACGGCTGGGGTCTTGTTACTTTCAGTCTTTCCTTTTGACATAAGTTAAGTCCCTATGCTACATTTGTATAGCAGATGTTATCTGAGAATTCTGTATGTTGTTCCTGGACCCGAAAGGTTCGGTGCCCACACGAAATGGGGGGCAAACGTGGCGGAAAGCGGCGGTCTCTCTGATCTGACACGACGTAGTTTCCTCCGGTTCATCGGCCTCATTCTCCCGCGCGACTCGCAGGTGGCTCGGGACCTGGCCGCAGGCCTGAAGGTTGGCCTCGGCTCCTCCACGGCGGCACCGGTGGAGCTGTTGGCCAGCACCTCAGCGGGCGGCCCTTTCAGCATTGAGCGCGTCGCACGGCAGCTAATCGCCGAAAGGCAGGCAGGCGCCGTTGTAGGCCTGTCTGACACCCACGTGGCCGCACATCTTCACCCGCTGCTGGCCGAGCATGGGACGCACTTTGTGGCGGCCACCACGGGCGCCAACGTCGTGCGGGCCGCCGAGCAGAGCCCCTTTTTGCACCACGTCTCCCTGAGGTACTGGCAGGCCAATTGGGCCATGGGCCGGTGGGCCGCCAAGCAGATGGGCCGCAAGGCGTTTGTCGCCGCGTCCCTGTACGAAAGTGGTTACGACGCGCTCGCCGCCTTTCAGGCCGGGTTCGAGTCAGCCGGCGGAACCGTGGTTGAAACGCAGATCACGGACCAGCGCGTGATCTGGGCCGACCTCATGGCGGCCATTCGCTCAGCCCGCCCCGACTTGGTCTTTGCCTGCTACAGCGGTTCCAAGGCGGTGGACTTCGTAAAGCAGTGTGAAAAAGCCGGTCTGACAGGTCTGCTGCCCCTGGCCGCATCGGCGTTTGCCGTGGACGAGGCCCGTCTGCCCGACATGGGCGAGTCCGCCGAAGGCATCGTCAGCTGTTTCTCCTGGGCACCGTCGCTGAAGACGCAAGCCAACAAGGCCTTTGCCATTGCCTACGAGGCTGTGACAGGGTGCTCCCCCAACGCCTACGCCCTGCTGGGGTACAACACTGCCGCCGCAATTGGGGGGCCCACTGCCCCCGAAGGAGACGAACCGCTCTACGTGCGGGTGGTCCGGTCCAAAGCCCACGAGATTCTTACACAAGTCAACGCCGTGTCTGAACGGGACAACAAGCTGAAGCCCCTCCGGACCGCAGTCCGTACGGGATGGATGCATAGCTACCGCGGCATCTGACCCGGCAGCATCAGAGAGGAGGATCGTTATGTCTGACCCATTTGTCGGCGAGATTCGCATGTTTGGGGGCAACTTTGCCCCAGCGGGATGGGCCCTGTGTGACGGACAGGCAATGCCAATCGCTGAAAATGACGTGCTGTTCACCCTGATCGGCACCACCTACGGCGGCGACGGTCAGAACACCTTTGCACTGCCCGACCTTCGGGGGCGCATTCCCCTCCACCAGGGCACCAACTACCCCATCGGCCAGAGCGCAGGTTCCGAAGACGTTACCCTCACGACCCAGCAGATGCCTATTCACACCCACACCGCCCAGGCGCAATCGGAGTCCGGCAGCCAGGCAACCCCCGCCAATGGCTTGTGGGCGTTCTCGAGCCTGAACCAGTTTTCCACGAATAGTGCCAACGGAACCTTAAACGCCGGGGCCATCGCCCCTGCCGGGGGCAGCCAGCCCCACACCAACATGATGCCGTATCTCGTGGTGAGCTTCATCATCTCGCTATACGGTGTGTTCCCCCAGCAGAGCTAAGGGAGGTGTAACGCATGAGTGAGCCATTTCTGGCGGAGATCCGTATTTTCGCGTTTAACTACGCTCCAAGGGGCTGGGCCCAGTGTAACGGGCAACTCCTGCCCATTAACCAGAACCAGGCCCTTTTCTCGCTCCTCGGCACGACCTTCGGCGGCAACGGACAGACGACCTTCGCCCTGCCTGACCTGCGGGGCCGGGCGCCCGTTCATGCGGGCGCTGACGTTACTCTTGGCATGTCAGCCGGTGAAGAGAGTCACACCCTGGTGCTTTCCGAAATGCCAGCCCACACCCATCTGCCCATGGGCGATTCCGCTGCGGCCAGCGTTACCACACCGGGGGGCAACACCTGGGCGAGCCAGAACGCTAATCCTTACGCCTCATCGCCCAACGTGCTCATGAACCCCACCACCGTTTCAAACGTCGGCGGCAGCCAGCCGCACGCCAATATCCAGCCATACCTGGTCCTGAACAGCTGTATTGCCCTGATGGGAATCTTCCCGAGCCGAAATTAGGGGAGGAGGGAACGCCATGTCTGATCCATTTGTGGCTGAGATTCGCATGTTTGCGGGCAACTTCGCCCCCACGGGCTGGGCCCTGTGCAACGGCCAGCTTATGCCCCTTTCGCAGAACACGGCCCTCTTCTCGCTCCTCGGCACGATGTACGGCGGCAACGGGAAGAGCAACTTCGCCCTCCCCGACCTGCAGGGGCGTTCGCCCATGCACCAGGGGGCGGGCCCTGGGCTTACCGCGCGCGTCGTTGGCGAAGCGGGCGGCGAGGCGAACGTTACGCTCCTCACCAGCGAAATCCCAGCCCACACGCACCTTGCCGGATGTGACACGGGGGCGGCCAGCATAGGCACGCCAACGGGCCAAATGTGGGCTTCCGGCGGGCGGGGCAGGCCGCCGGCATACGGCACCACTCCGAATACCGCCATGAGTCCCCAGGCCCTGGCCACTGCCGGGAGCAGTGTGCCGCACAACAACCGCCAGCCCTTTCTCGGGCTGACCTTCATCATTGCCCTGCAGGGCATTTTCCCGCCGCGTAGCTAGAGTGGAGGTGGGTTGGTGAGGAGAAGCATCGCACAGGCCTTGACACGGGTCAAGGCCTTGCTGACTGTACTTTCGGTCTGCATCGCCGTGGCGGCGCCTATGCTGGTGGCACCGCCGGTGGCCTTCGCTGCTTCGTTCGTAGTGAACACCACCATGGATACTGTGGACGCGACCCCCGGCAACGGGATCTGTGCGGACGCCGGCGGGTTGTGCTCGTTGCGCGCGGCCATAATGGAGACTAACGCGCTGGCTGGGGCAGACACCATCATCCTCCCGGCGGGCACCTACACCTTAACTAGAGCCGGCATTAATGAGAACGACTCCGCCACCGGCGACCTCGATATCAAGGATGCCCTGACCATTACCGGTTCGGGCGGCAACCAGGATGGCGACCCCGCTTTGACCGTTATTCAGGCGGGCGCCAGCATGGCTACGGGCATTGACAAGGTCATTACCGTCAACCCGTACTGGAGCACGCCGTTTGCCACGGCGATCAAGGCGGTGACGATCCGTCACGGCCGCAACATCAGCCCTCGCGGAGGCGACGGCTACGGCGTCGGCCTGGACTGGGAAGGCAGCCATACGGGCACTCTGCTCGTCTACAACTGCATCATTAGCGATAACTGGGTGCAGGACGGTGACGGCGGCGGCCTGGTCGTGACCAACGACGGCGCCACCGGGCCCGGGGCACTGGCCACCATTCAGAGGACGGTCATTACGAACAACCAGACGCCTAGCGGCGTTGGCGCGGGCATCTTCGTCGGAACCAACACGCCCATACAGATCTCCGACTCCACCATCAGCAACAACACCACGGGCACCACCGCTTCGAGCACGGGCCAGGGCGCTGGCATCTACTACTTCAGCACCAATCTGGCCACGGCGTCGTTCATTACCAACTCGACCCTGTCGGGCAACACCGCGGTTGGCTCCGGCGCGGACGGCGGCGCCGTTTACGCGGGCCGTCCCCTGACCATCTCCAACTCCACCTTGCACAGCAACCAGTCCGGCCGCGACGGCGGAGCCCTACTCGTCAGCCTCAGCGAGACCGGGGATTCCATGAGCCTCACCAACGTGACCATTTCAGGCAATACGGCCGCCGGTGACGGTGGCGGCTACGTGCAGAGTTCGGGCGGCGACGCCGCGGTCACCTTTACCAACGTAACGGTGACCAACAACCGGGTCGGCACTGGATTCAACGGCGGCGGCCTCCATAGCCGGACCAACGGCGTCAACACGGTTGTGCTCAAGAACACGATTGTGGCCCAGAACTATGAGGGCGCCGGTTCCGCTGCCGACGACGTAAGCGGCGGCGTCCACAGCTCCAGTTCCTACAACGTGATCGGCACCGGGGGCTCCGGCGGCCTGACCCACGGGGTCAACAACAACCAGGTGAGCGTAGATGCTCGTCTGGCGGCACTGGCGAGCAACGGCGGGTCGGTTAAGACCCATGCTCTCCTGGTTGGTAGCCCTGCCCTGGACGCGGGTACGGCGACAGGCGCTCCCGTCACAGACGCCCGGGGCACCGGCTTCGCCCGCGCCCTCGACGCGGCCGACAGCGACACCACCGATGAGGTCGATGTGGGCGCCCACGAGGCTCACCCATCAATCGACGACATTTCTGACCGCAGTATGCTGCAAGACACCATCGACTCGGTCACCTTCAACGTCGGCGACGCCGACCTGAGTATCGACTCGGTTACGGCAACGTCCAGCAATACGACGCTGCTGCCGAACAACCCGGCCAACCTGGCCTTCTCTGGGTCGGGTGCGTCGCGCACGCTCACCCTGCAGCCGGCAGCGGGACAGTACGGCACCACCACCGTCACCGTCACGGTATCTGACGTGCATAATGGCACCACCCAGACCATGTCGGACACCTTTCTGCTTACCGTGGTGCCGCGGCCCAACCTGACCGTGACCAAGACTCATGCCGGCAACCTCCGGCAGGGTCAGACGGGCGCCACCTACTCGCTGGCCGTCCAGAACCTTGGGCCGGGGGCAACGGTTCCCGCGCAGGGCGTCGTAACGGTCACGGACACCCTGCCGACGGGGCTCACCGCCACGGCGATGGCCGGGACTGGCTGGACCTGCAACGTTGGCACTTTGACCTGCACCCGCAATGATGTATTGGCTGCCAGCGCCAGCTACCCGCCCATTACCATCACGGTGAATGTTGCGGCTGACACCGCGCCCAACATTACCAACACGGCGACAGTGTCGGGCGGTGGCGACAACACCTCCGGCAACAACACAGACGGCGACCCGACCACCGTTATTCAGGTGGCTGACCTGACGGTGACCAAGACCCATACAGGCGACTTTGAGCAGGCGCAGAACGGCGCCACCTATACCCTCACCGTCAACAATGTGGGGCCAGGCCCCACCGACGCCCCGGTCACCGTGACCGACACGCTGCCCGCTGGGCTGACAGCCACGGCGCTGAGCGGCAGCGGCTGGTCCTGTACGCTGGGCACGCTCACCTGCACCAGGTCAGACGCTCTGGCCATTGCATCCAGCTATCCGCCCATCACCCTCACCGTGAATGTGGCTCGTAACGCCAACGCCAGCGTGACCAACACGGCAGCCGTTTCCGGCGGCGGCGAGCTCAACACGGCCAACAACAGCTCCTCTGACGCCACCACCGTGCTCCCGAAGCCTGACCTAACCGTCACCAAGAGCCACACGGGCGACTTCCGCCAGGGGCAGTCGGGGACCTATTCCATTACCGTGGCGAACTCGGGCTTTGCGCCAACCTCCGGCGTAGTCACAATGACCGACACGCTGCCCGCCGGGCTGACCGCCACGGGGCTGAGCGGCACCGGCTGGACCTGCGACCTGCCGACGCTCACCTGCACTCGGTCTGACGCTCTGGCCACCAGCTCCAGCTACCCGGTCATCACCCTTGCGGTGAATGTAGCCGGCAACGCTGCGGCCGCGCTGACCAACAACGTCGCCGTCTCGGGTGGCGGCGAGAACTACACGGCCAACAACACGGCGTCCGATACGACCACCGTGATTCTGTCGCCGGACCTAACTGTAGCTAAGACCCACTCCGGCAACTTCACCCAGGGCCAGACCGGCGCTACCTATACCATCACCGTATCGAACGCTGTGGGCGCCGGCCCCACTGACGGCACCACCGTCACGGTGACCGACACGCTGCCGGCGGGCCTTACAGCCACGGCGATGACCGGCACCGGCTGGGCCTGCACCGTGGGAACCCTCACCTGCACCCGCTCCGACGCTCTGGCCGCCGGCAGCAGCTATCCGGCCATCACCCTCACGGTGAACGTGGCCGCGAACGCTGCGCCTGCAGTGACCAACAGTGTAACCGTGGCGGGCGGCGGCCAGGTAAACACCGCCAACGACTCGGCCAGCGACACGACCAACGTGAACCAGCTGCCCGACCTGATCCTGACGAAGAGCCACACCGGTGACTTCGCGCAGGGCCTGACGGGGGCGCAGTACACCATTGCTGTCTCGAACAGCGGCACCGGCGTGACCAGCGGCACGGTTACCGTGGCCGACACGCTGCCTGCCGGCCTCACGGCGACGGCCATCACCGGCACCGGCTGGTCCTGCACGCTGGGCTCTCTGCAGTGCACCCGGTCTGACGCCCTCGCCGCCGGTGCGAGCTACCCGGCCATCACCCTTACGGTGAATGTGGCCAACAACGCCCCGGCCAGCGTCACCAACACGGTGGCCGTATCGGGCGGCAACGACGTCAACAACGCCAACAACACAGCTTCTGATCCGACCACCGTCATTCAGGCGGCCGACATGACCGTGGCCAAGAGCCACACCGGTAGCTTCCGCCAGGGCCAGACAGGCAGCTACACCATAACCGTGACCAACTCGGGGACTGCGGCAAGCTCCGGTACGGTCACCGTGACCGACACGCTGCCTGCTGGTCTGGCGGCCACGGCCATGGCCGGCACCGGCTGGGCCTGTGACCTGCCGACCCTCACCTGCACCAGGTCCGACGCTCTGGCTATTGGCGCCAGCTACGAGGCCATCACCCTTACGGTGGATGTGGCGAACAACGCCGCGGCGAGCGTCACCAACACGGCGACGGTCTCGGGCGGCGGCGAGGTGATCACGGGCAACAACACGGCGTCAGACGTGACCTCTGTCGATCAGGCGGCCGACCTGACCCTGACCAAGTCTCACACCGGCAACTTCGTTCAGGGGCAGACTGGGGCTGTCTTCACCATCACCATATCCAACGCCGGCAGTGGTCCCACGATCGGGACTGTGACCATGACCGACACGCTGCCCGCCGGCCTTACAGCCACGGCGATGACCGGCACCGGCTGGACCTGCACGGTGGGAACTCTCACCTGCACCCGTTCTGATGCTCTGGCCGCCGGGGCCAGCTATCCGGCCATCACCCTCACGGTCGATGTGGCGGTCACCGCGCCGCCCACCCTGACCAACACGGCCACTGTCGCTGGCGGCGGTGAGCTGAACACCGCCAACGACTCGGCCAGCGATACCGTCAACGTCAACCAACTGCCCGACCTGACCATTGCCAAGACCCACAGCGGCGACTTCGCCCAGGGCCAGACGGGTGCCACCTACACGGTCACGGTGACCAACTCTGGCAGTGGCCTCACCAGCGGCACAGTATCGGTGACCGAACTGCCGCCCGCCGGCCTCACGGTTACGGCGCTGGCCGGCACTGACTGGACCTGCAACGTGGGCACGCTGACCTGCACCCGCGCCGACGAACTCGCGGCGGGGAACAGTTACCCGGCCATTACCGTGACGGTTAATGTGTCGCTCAGCACCGCACCCACGGTGACCAACACCGTGACTGTGTCAGGCGGCAACGACACCAACGGCGGCAACAACACGGCGGGCGACCCGACCACCGTGGTTCAGGTGGCCGACATGGCGGTGACCAAGAGCCATCTCGGCGACTTCCGGCAGGGTCAGGTGGGGGCCAGCTACACGCTGACGGTCAGTAACGTCGGACCCGGACCTACCGACGGGACGGCCGTCACCGTGACCGACACGCTGCCTGCCGGACTTACGGCGACGGCAGTGACCGGTACCGGCTGGACCTGCGACCTGCCGACGCTGACCTGCTCCCGGTCGGATGTGGCAGGACCCGGCACCAGCTACTCGCCGATCAACATCACCGTGGACGTGGCTGCGAATGCGGCGGCCGCGCTGACCAACACTGCCGCCGTCTCCGGCGGGGGTGAGCTCAACACCGCCAACAACACGGCCAGCGACGCCACTACGGTGGTTCAGGTGGCTGACCTGACCGTGGCCAAGAGCCACACGGGCGACTTCACACAGGGGCAGACGGGCGCCCTCTACACGCTGACAGTCAACAACGCGGGTCCCGGCCCGACCGATGCCCAGGTCACCGTCACCGACTCGCTGCCGGCAGCGTTCACAGCCACGGCGATGGCCGGCACTGGCTGGACCTGCGACCTGCCCACCCTGACCTGCACCCGGTCCGACGCCCTGGCTGCAGGCACCTCCTACCCGTCCATTACCGTCACTGTGGATGTGGGTACGACGGCCGCGGCCGCGCAGACCAACGCAGCGGCTGTGTCTGGCGGCGGTGAGATCAACACGGCCAACAACACGGCCAGCGACCCGACCACGGTTATCCAGCTGGCCGACCTGACCCTTACCAAGAGCCACAACGGCAACATGGTCAAGGGCCACAGCGGCACGTACAAGCTCACCGTCACCAACGCGGGCAACGCAGGCACCGACGGCACGGCTGTCACCGTAACCGAAACGTTGCCCACGGGCATGACGGCAACGGCCATTAGCGGTACCGGTTGGACTTGCGACCTGCCGACCGTGGTCTGCACCCGGTCCGACGTTCTCGCGGCCAGCGCCTCCTTCCCGGTCATCACACTTGAGGTGGCTGTAGCCGACACCGCCACCGGGATCCTCACCAACGCTGCGGCTGTGGCCGGCGGTGGACAGGTGCACCTGGCCAACGACACGGCCAGCGACCCGACCAACATCGTGCCGCCCACTGCGCCGGGGCCGCCTCCCTGGGTGCGCATCAAGCAACTGCTCAAGAAGCTCCTCCGCGACGCCGTGGTCACCATCACCGGGGAAGGCACGCCCAATGCCGTGATCATCGTCAACGGTGCCCAGGTGCGTGTAGACGGGAACGGCACCTGGGAAACCCTCATCGAGCTCCGTGAAGGGGCCAACGTGATCACAGCCTCGTACGCGGGGCTGAGCGATTCAATCACCCTGGTGCGCGATTCGATTCCACCCGCGCTTCAGTTCACGGCATCGGCCTCCGAGACCGAGGCGGACAGCGTCTGGCTGAAGGCGACAACGGAGGACAACGCCGAGATTCAGATCGAGGGTCAGACAGCCCTCGAGCTGCAGGTGCTGCTGAAGCCGGGCAACAACCACTTCACCGCCACCGCTACGGATGAGGCCGGCAATGTGACCAAGGACACCATCACCGTCAAGCGGGTGCCCAAGAAGGCCGTGGCCTACGACGTGCGCCCGGATGAACACAGCAAGATCGTCACCGACGAGGTCACCCTGGAGTTCCCGCCCGGCGTGGCGCCCAAGGCGCTGAAGATCAAAGTGGAGGTGCTGCTGGAGGGCGAGGCCCTTGACATGGCCAGGAAGGGCGCCAGTCTGGTGACGGTGGTGGCGGTTACCGCCGTGGAGGCAGACACCGACAAGCCCGTTCACCAGTTCAACGGCCAGTTCACCCTGCGGCTGTTCTTTGACCCTGCCAAGGTCAAGGACCCCAGCAAGCTGAGGATCTTCTATTTCGATGAGCAGAGCAAAGCCTGGGTGCAGGCGGGCGTCACCGTTCTGGCGGTCGAGGGCAACGAGGTCGTCTGCCGGGTGGACCACCTCACCATGTTCGCCCTCATGGCACCTTCAGCGGCGCCGCCCGTGATGGACAGCCTGCCGGCAAAGGTCAGCCAGCCTGCCCTGGCGGTTTCCGGTCAGGCAACCGCCGGTGAGCAGATTGTCCTGGTGGTCAACGGCACGGTTCAGGCTACGGCAGCGGTCGGCGGTGACGGACGTTTCACCGTGAACGCCACGCTGGCTGAGGGCAGCAACCGCATCTACGTCAAGGGTGCCGTGGAACTGGCCTCCAACGAAGCGGTGGTGCTCTATCAGTCCCCGCCGCCCCCCAAGGCCCCGTTCATCGATGTGGAGGGCCACTGGGCTCTTGCCTCGGTGGTCCACATGGTCGACCTGGGCGTGGTGCGCGGCTACGAAGACGATACCTTCCGGCCCGAAGGCCGGGTGACTCGCCTGGAGTTCGCCGTCATGGTGGCCCGCCTGTTGAAGCTGAGCCCGTCCAGCGACCCGCTCCAGTTCACCGACGCGGCTCAGGTGCCCGACTGGGCCCGGGGCCAGGTGTCGGCCGCGGTGACGTCGGGCATCATCCAGGGCAGGGCCAACGGCTCCTTTGACCCCGCAGCCCTCGTCACCCGGGGCGAGATGGCCATCATGCTGGTGCGGGCCATGCGGGCCACCGGCATGACCGTATCGCCGGGCTCCGCCTCCTTCAGCGACGCCGCCCAGATTCCGGCGTGGGCGCTGGACAGCGTGCTGGCGGCCACGGCGCATGGGCTGATCAACGGCTACCCAGACGGCACGTTCCGAGCCAACGATACGGCTACACGGGCCGAAGCGGTCACCATGCTCTCCCGGCTCCAGTCGGTCCTTCCCGCCGGTCAATAGGGTCCCGACATAGCGAAAGCCCGCCGGATTGTCGGCGGGCTTTCGTGCGTTGTGGCGGTGGCAGCGCAGCGGTCTTCGTGGATGATCCCAGCCGGGGAATCGGCCATTTTCGCGATCCCTGTGCGGACGCCTGCTTCGCGAATAGGGGAAGATTCTCCCCGTCTCCAGTTGAAGGCGAAGCCCATCGATGTAATCCCACTGTACCTCAGCGTGCACACGTACTCGTTGCGATGCCAAAGGCGAATCGTGACTTCGGTGACTTCTTTCATCCGGCGGCGGTCCAACGCACCCTGATTGGAGATCCGCATTTCCAAAACGCCGCGTCGTGAAAACTGGTTTTGGAAAGGATGCCGAACGCCGACTTGGACAGACGAGGTGCGAGGGACCGAAACTGCTCCCAGTATCCGGCTGGATCCCAGTGCGGGTCAGGATCCACGAAATACTTCATACCGAGATACCCCTGGCTCGTTCCATTTTCTGTTAGGTAACATAGCTTCCCCGCCGTGTGTCGCAAGAAGCGGTATCCTCCGCCTCCACTTACCGATTTCGTCCTGAAAACGATTACTCTTTCGACCGCCGGAAAGTGCAATAGGTACTCAGTTTACGTGAAGAATTATCGGAACAGAAGTATGATAGGATAGCAGTGAATGGAGCTCCAACGACACGGCAAGAGGAGAGACACCATGTCACGCCACGACTGGGAGAACCCGACCCTGCTTGAGCGGAACCGGGAGCCAGCCCACGCCACCCTGCTGCCCTACCCCGACGCCGAAAGCGCGCTGACCGGTGAGCGGGGCGCATCACCCTTCTTTAAGCTGCTCAACGGCAACTGGCAGTTCTTCTATGCCCCCACGCCCGTGGACGTGCCCGAGGGCTTCGAGGCCTCGGACTACGACGCGTCGCTGTGGGACAGCATCTCCGTGCCGAGCAACTGGCAGATGCTTGGCTACGGCAAGCCCAACTACACCAACGTGCGGTACCCTTATCCGGTGGAGCCGCCTTACGTGCCCAACGAGAACCCCGTGGGGGTCTACCGGCGGACCTTTGTGCTGCCTACCGGCTGGTCCGGCAAGGAGGTCTTCCTGCATTTCGCCGGCGTCAACTCTGCCTTTTACGTTTGGGTGAACGGCCAGATGGCGGGCTTCAGCAAGGGCGCCCACCTGCCCGCCGAGTTCCGCGTCACCCCCTGCGTGCAGCCCGGCGAGAACGTGGTCGCCGTGCAGGTCTACCAGTGGTCCGACGGGGCCTACCTGGAGGACCAGGACATGTGGCGCCTGAACGGCATCTTCCGGGATGTCTACCTGGTGGCGACGCCTTCCGTGCATCTGCGGGATGTGCGGGTGCGGACCATCCTCGATTCCACCTACACAGACGCTACTCTCGACCTGCGGGTGGCCGTGCGCAACTATGGGGCTGTGGCGGCAGCCGGTTACCGGGTCGCCGCAACCCTGCTCACCCCCTGCGGCTGCACCGTGGTGGAAGGCGAGCTCGGCACCGCTGCGGTGGACGGCGGCGGCGAGGCCGCGGTTGAGGCCAAGTTCCCCGTGGCAGCGCCCAAGAAGTGGAGCGCCGAGGAACCCTACCTGTACACCCTGCTACTCACCCTGACCGGTCCCGACGGGGCCGTGGTGGAAGTGGAGCGGGTCAACGTGGGCTTCCGCAGCGTGGAGATCCGGGACGCCCAGCTGTGGGTCAACGGCGTGTCGATCAAGCTGGAAGGCGTCAACCGCCACGACACCCACCCCGACCTGGGCCATGCGGTGACCATCGAAGGTATGATCCTTGATATCGTCACCATGAAGCGGCACAACATCAACACTGTGCGCACGTCGCACTACCCCAACGATCCCCGCTGGCTCGACCTGTGCGATCAGTACGGTCTCTACGTGATTGATGAGGCCGACCTGGAGACCCACGGGTTCGAGACCGTGGGCAACGTCAGCCAGCTGAGCGAAGACCTCGAGTGGGAAGCTGCCTATCTGGACCGGGCCGTCCGTATGGTGGAGCGGGACAAGAACCACCCCAGCATTATCTTCTGGTCGCTGGGCAACGAGTCGGGCTACGGGCGCAACCACACGGCCATGGCCAACTGGATCCACGCCGCCGACCCCACCCGGTACGTTCACTACGAAGGCGCCTTCCGGCACGGTCGCGAGTACGACAACAACCTGGCCACTGAGCTGGACATGATCAGCCAGATGTACCCGACCGTGGAGCGCATCATCCGTGAAGGCGAGCGCAAGGATGATCCCCGCCCGTACTTCATGTGCGAGTATGCTCATGCCATGGGCAACGGCCCCGGCAACCTGAAGGAGTACTGGGATGCCATTCGTTCCTACCCGCGCCTGATTGGCGGCTGCGTGTGGGAGTGGGTGGACCACGGCATTCGCCAGCACACGGAAGATGGCGAAGAGTGGTTCGCTTACGGCGGCGACTTCAACGACCATCCCAACGATGGCAACTTCTGCGTGGATGGTCTGAACTGGCCCGACCGCATTCCCTACCCTGGTCTGATCGAGCTGAAGAAGGTCCTGGAGCCTGTCACCGTAGAGGCTGCGGACCTGAAGGCCGGCACGGTGCTCATCGGCAACCGGTACGCCTTCCGCTCGCTGAAGCACCTGGAAGGTTCTTGGCGGGTGCTGCGCGACGGCGAGGTGCTGCAGCAGGGCCGTCTGCCCGAGCTGCACGTGCCCGCCGGCACCAAGGAGACCTTCACGCTGCCCTACCGGCTGCCCAGAGTCGTCCCGGGCGCCACCTACTGGCTGGAACTGCACTTCACCCTGGCCGGTGACACCCTGTGGGCCTCCCGTGGCTTCGAACTGGCCTGGGCTCAGCTCGAGCTGCCTGTGGCCAAGGTGGAAGCGCCCGTTTTGGCTGTGGCCGGCATGGCGCCGATGACCGTGGAGACCGGCAAGCGGGCCATCGTCGTGACCGGCGAGGAGTTTAAGGTCGTCTTCGACACGTTCACCGGCACCATTGCCGAGTGGGTCTATCAGGGGATGTCGCTCCTTGCCGCCGGCCCGAAGCTGAACGTCTGGCGCGCCCCCACCGACAACGACGTGCACATGGCCGTCGAGTGGCGCAAGGCCGGGTACGACCGGCTCCAGCACCGCATCTCCCGGGTTGAGGTGGTCAGGCAGCTGCCCCAGGCCGTGCAGATTGAGGTCGACGACACCCTCGCCGGCTACTTCCTGCGGCCCGTGCTCACCTGCACCTACCGCTACACCGTCTACGGGTCCGGCGACGTGGTGATCGACACCCATGTGAAGCCGCAGCAGGCCGACCTGCCCGTGCTGCCCCGCCTGGGCCTGCAGCTGATGCTGAACGACGGCTTCGACCGCTTCGCCTGGTACGGCCGCGGCCCGCACGAGAACTATGTGGACCGCAAGGAGAGCGCCCCCGTGGGTATCTACTCCGGTACCGTGAAAGACCAGTACGTGCCCTACGTCTTCCCGCAGGAGAACGGCAACAAGTCCGACGTGCGCTGGGCCGCCGTCACCGACATTCGGGGCAACGGCTTGCTGGCCACTGGCACCACGCTGCTGAACGTGAGCGCCCACCACTACACCACCGAAGACCTGACCAAGGCCAAGCACACCTACGAGTTGGCGCCGCGGCCTGAGACGGTGCTGAACCTGGACTACGCCCAGTGCGGCCTCGGCAGCAACAGCTGCGGTCCGCGCCCGCTGGCCCAGTACATGCTGATGCCGGCGGAAACGGCCTTCAGCGTGCGGCTGAAGCCGTTCAGCGTGGACGCCTCTTCGCCCATGCGGCTCTATCGCGAGGGAATTGAGCGGTTGGGCTAGAACCTCTAGGCAACGCAAAGCCGGGGCGCTCCGACAGCGGAGTGCCCCGGCTCTTTTTCGGGGAGGCGGCAGCGCATATGGCACGATTCCACAACCCCTACGCCGGCGATGGCGTCTGGCTCAAGGGCAACCTGCACACCCACACCACCGCCTCAGACGGTCACTTCTCGCTGGCAGAGGTGGCCGCCGCCTACCGCAAGTTCGACTACGACTTCCTGGCGATCACAGACCATGACGTACAGGTGGATCTGTCCAGCGTGGATTTCGGGCTTACGCTGCTGCCGGGCGTGGAGGCTACCAAGGCCATGTCCCACATTCTTTGCATCGGTTGGTCGCAGGACAATATGCGGGGCCGGTTCCGCCCCGACAAAATCGGCACGGCAGAGTTCCAGGAGATGATCGACCTGGTGGGCCGTGCGGGCGGCGTCTCCATACTCGCCCACCCGCACTGGCTGCGGGAGGACTACTGGAGCCTGACCGATCTGCTGTCTCTGCGAGGCTATACCGGCATTGAAGTCTTCAACGGCGATGACGTGTCGCCGATTACGCACGTGTCCACCGATCTGTGGGACGGCGTGCTTTCGGCCGGTGTGCGGGCCTGGGGCTTCGGCGCGGACGACTTCCACCACCTGGGGCAGCTGCGGCGGGTGTGGACCGTGGCGAAGGCGGCCTCCCGTGAGCCGGTGGCGTTGCTTGACGCACTACGACAGGGGCGCCACTACATATCCACCGGTGTTGAACTGGCGGAAGTGGGCGCCGATGGCGACTGGATTCACGTTTCCGTGGCCCGCAATGGCTTCACGGAGCGGTACGAGAAGCAGTTCCGCTTCATCGGCACGGGTGGGCGGGTGCTGCAGACGGTGTCGGGCCGCAACCCCAGCGCAGCCTACAAGGCCATAGGCGATGAGCAGTACGTGCGGGTGCAGGTTCTGGTGGAGTTCGGCCACGTGGCCTACACGCAGCCCTTCTTCCGGGAACAGGCATGAAGCTCGCAGCCGTAGGCCTGATTCTGTTCTCAAGCCTGCTGCACGCCGGCTGGAACCTGCTGCTCAAGCAGAGCGACGACAAGCTGGGCTTCTCCGTGGCCTTTCTGTGGGCCGGTACGGTACTCTACCTGCCCCTGGCCGTGTGGGACCTGCTTCGCAGCGGCGGGATCCCCGCCGGTCTCTGGCCCATTCTGGTGCTGAGCGCAGGCCTGGAGACGGGCTACTGGTACTTGCTGGCCCAGGCCTATCGGCGCGGCGACATGAGCCAGGTCTATCCCCTGGCTCGGGGTACCGGCGCTCTGTCGGCCGCGGTGTTGGGTGTAGCTGTGCTGGGCGAACGGCTGGGCGCCGGCGCAGTGGCCGGCCTGGCCCTGGTGGTAGTGGGCGGCTACGTGCTGGGTCTGCCGGACTTCTCGCCGCGGGCGTGGGCGGCGCCTGTGCGGGCCGCCGGATCGCCCGCCTTCCGGCTCGCCGTGCTTACGGGGCTTTGCACGGGCCTCTACTCGCTGGTGGACAAGACGGCGGTATCGCGCTTCGCCGACCTGCCGGTGCTGGCCTACCTCTGGATCTCCTACGCGGGACCTGCTTTCCTATTAACCCTGCTGTTCGGAGTGCGAGCCCCGCTGCGGCCATGGCGGGCAGCCCCGTGGAAAGCGGTGACGGCGGGCCTCTGCTCTCCGCTCACCTACCTGCTGGTTCTGGTGGCCATGACCCTTAGCCCCGTCAGCCGGGTAGCTCCGGTGCGGGAGATCACCCTGGTCTGGGGGACTCTGCTAGGGATTCTCGTGCTGAAGGAGCAGGGGCGAGCGCCACGGCTTCTGGGGGCTGTCATCATCGTAGCGGGTGTTATGGCGCTGGCCTTTCTTCGATAGCGCTTGGAATTCCTACCCCAAAAGACTGTCCAGGCATTCAAGCCACCGTTGGCGTGCCCGCTCCCATGACGTCTTGTCGGCATGTTCGGTAACCATGGGGTTGACGGCGATCACGGCCACCCCCGAGTCGAGGGGGTGTTGGGGGGTAAGATTAACCACCAGATGGTGCTGCTCCAGCATGCGCATGGCGTTGGCCAAAGCCAGAGTCTGAAGGGCTGAATGCTCACGTAGTTTCACAAGAAGCGCTGGATCCACTGTCAAGGTGACGTCTCCGTCTGGAAGCAATGTGATCAGCCTCAGGAAGAGCGCCTCGACGTCCCAGGTCAGCGGACGGGCATCAAGGTCGGCTACCATCTCAAGGCTGATAAGGCGTCGCTCGGACGCGAGGCTCAGCCCGGAGTCAATGGCAGCGCCGGCCTCCTGCAGAAATGCGTCTTCCATCTCCTTCTCGTGTCGCTCGATCAGTTGATAGGCGTGCGAGGCCCGCGCGACCAGCTCGTCAGCCACGGGTCCAGCGTCCCGGCGGGCTCGGTCCACCAAGATCTTAAACCATACAGCCCGGCTCTTGGCGGCTAGATAAGAGGCCGAGTCCTGCAGCACTGCGGTCAACGAATCGGCAAGCTGCAGTTGCGCCTCCTCATCCAGGTCCAGTTCAATTGACCAACCATCCCCAACCTCCAGGTTGCGGCATTGGGGACAGACTCCCTCGCTGAGGTCATCCGGTGGAAACGGATTCCCGCATACCGCGCAATTGGTCGCCATATGTATCGCCTCCCCGGGGAGATGCAGCCGCTGTTGCACCCGCGAAAACCAGTGGATCCTATTTCAGGAGTAAGATTACTGGGGCGATCATGGTGGCCGTGTTGAGCAGGCAGTGTGTGAACACCGAGACCCAAATTGACCGGTTCTTCTGGACTGCATAGCTAAGGGGCGCAACGGCCACGGTGCGGGTCAGAACCTGCCAGGGCGACCAGAAGTGGTAGGCCGAGAACAAAAGGGCATTGGCCACAGGCGACCAGGTCGGGGAGATCGGCATGCGGGGCAGGAGAAAACCCCGGAAGTAGAGTTCCTCCACGAATGGCGCCAGCCAGGCGACCCCCACGAGGCCGAGCGCCCAGGTTGCCAGGGCGACGCCGCGCGGAAAAGCGGACACGTCGTCGCTCACGAACCTGAGGGTCGAGGGCATCCACTCGAATGCCGGCAGCAGGGCACCGTTCAACCATTTGCCCAGGAGTGCAAAGACCAGGACAGCCCAAACAAAGAGGCTGAGGACCAGAAGCAGCATCCGACCTGCTGGCACTCGCTGGCGGAACAGGACTATGCCTTTTTCAAGCCCTTCTCGCAATAGTTGGGCTGCGGAGAGAAGACTTCCTCCCCGTGTCGACGAAGATGGGAAGTTCCTTGCGGTATAGCGGTATAGTTGAAGGCGAATATGCGGGAGCTTCGCCAGAACAGAATCGCCCTTTGGGCGACTTCGGCCTAAGCATAGTTCGCATTGGGATCAGGTCGGTCCATCACAGACACGTGGACACCCACGTCATGGGCCCTCCGGTGGGCCTGGTTGGTCCCGCTGACAGCCGATGTGCCGTTTGGCCGAATTTGATCATCGCTCGAGGCGGGGCGGTGAGCAAAAACGGCCAAACCAGGGGGACCGACGACTCCGTCCGGGGCTGAGCAGATCGAAGAGCATGGGAGTTCGACGGCATTCGACTCGACCGCCCCTGATTCGACACTCTGGGAGCCGCCCCACGCCACTGATCTCGGCCGTCATCGCTGAGAAAATCGCCCGGCGGGCGACGTAACCCCAGGAGGGGCTACGTCGCCTTTTCGTGCTTCTCCACCCACTCGCCCACGTAGCGCTTCCCGCAACGCGGACAGAACCGGTTCTTGCAGGAAAAGCCAACAATCCGCTCAGGGTGCTCCTCGCACGTCACACAGCGGTCACCTGATGTACCCGTTGTTCGGGTCACCGCACCCCAACATCTTTGTGACTGCTTCCGGTACTTCGCGTGCCAGGCCCCGAACCCTGGGCGGCGAGCATAATTTCCGGACAACAAGCCGCAGCGCCGGGAGCTGTGTGCTCCCGGCGCTTCTCTATACGCAATTACTTTAGCGCCGACTCGGCCAGTGCGATGCAGCCGAGCACGCCGGCGTAGTTGCCCAGACCCGGCGGAACGATGTACTGGTCAATCTGCTCCAGAATGGCCGGCGACTGCACATAGCCCTTCAACAGATCCTGCACCTTCGTGCGGATCATGGGGAACAGGTGCGGCTGATTCATAACGCCGCCGCCCAGAATAATGCGCTGCGGCGAGTAGCAGTAAATGAACGAGGTCAGCGCGTACGCCAGGTACTTCGCTTCCAACTCCCACGCCTTGTGGTCGGCTGGGAGGTTGACAGCCTTGGTGCCCCAGCGGGCTTCCATGGCGGGCCCGGAGGCCAGACCTTCCAGGCAGTTGCCGTGGAAGGGACAGACGCCGTCGAACGGGTCCTCGGCCCGGTCGTGCGGCACGTACACGTGCCCAGTTTCGGGGTGAATGAGGCCGTGGACCATATTGCCCTCCACCATCACACCGCCGCCAATACCGGTGCCGACGGTCAGGTAAATGAAGGTGCTCAGCCCCTGAGCGGCGCCCCAACGGTGCTCGCCGGCGGCGGCCACGTTCACGTCGGTGTCGAAGCCCACGGGTATGCCCAGTGCGTCCGCGATACGGCTGCGCAGGTTGGTGTTGCGCCAGCCGGGTTTGGGCGTCGATGTAATGGAGCCATAGGTGGGTGACGCCGGGTTCGGGTCAACGGGGCCGAACGAGCCGATGCCGATGGCATCGACCGGATGCTGCCTGAAGAACCCCACCACCTGCGGAATGGTCTCTTCGGGCAGGGTGGTGGGGAAGCGGGCTTCCGCCCGGATATCGTTGGGCCCCGTGCCGACTGCACACACGAACTTGGTGCCGCCGGCTTCAATGCCGCCTAGCAGTGCCATGATGAAGACGTCTCCTTTGCCGCCGATGCAGATGTGTCATGTTTCCCAGGGTGGTTCGCTGGAAGTGGCCGATTTCCCTTGCACAATCTGCTGAAGGGCTGCCGCGTATTGGGCCAGCTGCTGGCTCACTGCTTGGAGTTCCTGAACCAGCTGCTCATAGTGGGGGAACTCCCGCTGCAGTTCCTGGGGCGTCTTCGTGGCGAGCAAGCTCCTGTGCTGCTCGTGCCAGCTGCGGAAACGAGCCTGCCACCTGGTCAGGTGGGGGCGGAGGCCATAGTTGAGCGTACCCGTGGCAATGCGAGTCAGTTCCTGGGTGCTGCGCTCCGAGCGAATCAGCGATCCGGGCACCTCGCCCAGCAGGCTGCGAATGGTCTGGAACATGGCGTGCCAGGAGTCGTAGACCTCAAGAATCACGTCGTTCTCCGGGTCAAAGGGCAAGGCCGCCTTGCGGGTCACCAACTCGACCCAGATCTTGTGGGCGATCTGAATATCCTGGTCGTTCGGCTGAAACTTGACGCTGCCGATGCTGCCGAGCGATATGTCGACCTCCACCGGCTGGTATCGATGCAGCCCCCAGCGCCGATACCGGGCCAGGAGCACGGCGCCGGCCACGAGAAGAATGACCACCACCGAGACGAACGACAGCTCCAGTCGGAATCCGTCAGCGGAAAGCTCCAGAAGCCCCAGCTTGGACATGGTAGATCCACCTCCCCCGCTGCATCTGTTCAACGCAGAACAGTGAGGCATCCTGCAGGGTTGGCAGATTGTAATGCGAATTCTTAACAGACGGATTTCTGCTGGAAAGAGGTGCTTGCCGTGGCAGAGGTCTTCCTCTCGCACAACAGTGCAGACAAGCCCTGGGTTCGTCAGCTATACGCCGAGCTGCAGCGGCGGGGCGTTACCGATCTCTTCTTTGACGAGTTCAGCCTGTATCCGGGAGACCGCCTGGTTCACGGTCTTGCGGAAGGCCTGACAGGGACTCTCGTCTTCATTCTGGTCTGGTCGGCAAAGGCGGCGGCGTCACACTGGGTCTCATCTGAGCGAGATCTGGCCTTCGTTCAGAACGTAAGCAAGGGCCTCCCCCTGTTCCTGCCCATTCTGATCGATGGCACTCTTCCGGATGGGTTCGACCAAATCTTCGTGCACCTGAAGGCACGGACCGACCAGCAGCCCGACGGCCTGTCTCTGCCCGAACTGGCGGCCCAAATTACCCGCACGCTGGCGCACGCCCGGCGCAAGCGCGGGAACTGATGCCTATGCCCACACTCGCCACGCAGGCGCAGGAGCCCCTCTTTCTGTTCGACCCGGCCGACCGGGCGCACGTGCGGGCCGTGAAGACCCACCTGAGCGGCCTCAAAATCCCCGTCTGGACCAGCGAAGATGAGCTCATCGCCGGCGAACGGCACCTGGACCAATGGGAGCAGGCCCTGCTGCATCACACGCGCATCTTTCTGTTCTGGTCCCGGGCCACGCTTGCTCATTGGGGGGAACTGAGCCACCTGTGCGCCATGGCAGCCCAGGAGCACGATGCGTTAACGCCCGTCCTTCTCGACGATACCCCTCTGCCCTTGCGGCTTGAGCCTTACCACCCAATTGCGGCGGTCGGCAAGACGATGGGCGAGGTAGCCCTGCTCATTCAGGCGCAGGTAACGGGGCGGCGCCGCATCACCATCCCCCGGGTGGAGGTAGAGCGGGCTTCACTTCGGTGTGTTCCGGGAGGCCCTCTGGAGTTCCTGGTGGTGCGGGCTCCCATTACGCGTACCCTCTGGGACACCGTCCTGGCGTGGGCGCGGGAACGCGAGGCGGATTTGCCCCAGATCATCGTCGGGTCATACGCAGGGGGCGAAGGCTGGTCTCCCGGCGAGGTGACCGTTTCGTTGGAGGATCACGGCCTGACCAACACAGCCGTTGTGCTCTCGCTGGGGAAGGTCGCGTACCCTGACATTCCCGATCGGGACCGGGTTCTGGTGCGCAGCAGTCAGGACGGTCGGTGGCCTCTGACCGCCGTCTGGCCGGGGCAGAACACGGCTGTATGCCAGGTGGACCTGGGCAGCGGGACCGCTTTAGCCGCCATAGGACCCCGGCTGCCCGTGTTCCGTACGGAGGCGGGCTTCACGTTCGGGGTGCTCGCGATGGCGCCGGACGCCGGCGACCCGGACCCCATGGCACGGGCCATGGCCGGGCTCTATGCGGACGGACTTGCCCTGAGTCAGGTCCAACTGGACCTGTGCCTTCTGCTGACGCCCGACAGCCGGTGGGAACTCCCGGCTGTGGACCGGCTCACCGGGAGCGCGACGACGATTCTCAGCCCGGAGACGGGCTTGTCCGTCGGCGGTGCCAGCCGGCATGCGTTCCTGCAGGATGCCCCCTGCGTCTACCGCCTGACCTACGACACGGCCACAGGCCAGGTCGGGAACTGCCGGTACCGCACTGTCACTTCGGCGGACCGGCTTGACGAGGAGGAACCCGCACTCCCCCTTCGGCAGCTGTTCAAGCAGCATACGCCTCCGCAGCGGACACCCTTGTACGGGCGCCCCGCCATCGACGGGGCCGTGGACGAGCGCTATGCGGTGGTGCGCCGAACCCTGCTGGACGCGGTCGTCACCGAAGAGCGGCGGCAAGAGATCCTTGACCTCCTCAGCTTCCCGGCCGCACAACAGCCGGACCGGGGCATCGGGAAGCTGGCCCGCACCCTGGCCAAAGTCAGCCTCGGCGGGGCACTGGACCTGGAGGAGCCCGGCCCCCAGCACACGGCTCTTTGGCGGGGGCGAACCGACCTGGCTGTTGTCGTTGGCGATGAACGGGCCTGGCCCGACCGCACCGTTGACGAGTTGCTGTCTCAGATGGGTGAGCGGGCCGGGTTCAGCCCCCAGGACACTCTGGTGGTGGTCCTGGAGCACGCGGGTGTCTGCGAGAAGATCACGCCCTACCAGGCGACCATATCAAGTGGACCGGTTGAAGTGTCAGAGGAACTCGGTCAGGTGCTGGCCCCGCCGCATCCCACGGTGCAGTACTGTGGTCTTCAGACGCTGGAGGCCATTCTACGCCGTTGCCAAGACCCCTCAGATTTCCGGCGGGAGGTGAGTTGATGGAACCCATCTTGCGGGAAGTGGCCGACTATCTCCGGCACCGCCCCGGAGTAGACGTGATTGAGGACCCCCTGCCCGGCGTCTGCCCACTGGCTGTCAGGACAGATGGGGCCGTGGCATTCTTCCGCACCACCCACGCTGCCGGCTTGCGCGATGACTGGCGTGCCACCCAGACCCGCATAGCGGCCGTGCCGCCCGACAGCTATCCCCATGACCGGTTCTACCTGGCCCTGCTGGTGGTGGACTCAGGCCTCGCTGAGCCCGACTGGGAACTGATTACCCGGGACCTGCACGTCTGCCGGAAGGTGATCGTGCCGACCGAGGCCTACGACACGCCGACCTGGTTGGAAGACTTGCCGTTCCTGCCGTTGCCCGACCAGGCAGTGAACCCACGCTCGGTGATCACACCGGGCCACGCGCTGTACGACGCCGGCTTCCGGCCTGAACTGGCCGACCGCCTGCTCAACCAGACGCCGGCTGCCACGCTGGCCCGCCAGTTCCGCGAGGGCCGGGTGCTTCGCCAGCCGGACGACGCGCCCCCCGCCCATATGCTCCTGGCCCCGCGGGGGAGATACCGCCGGCTCAAACGGCTGGCGGTGGAGAACTTCCGCCCATTTGCCAGCCGCCTGCAGCTGCCCGAGGAGGGGGAGTTGGGAGACCTTACGGTGATCTTCGGCCCGAATGGCAGCGGCAAGACCAGCATGGCCCAGGCCATCGAATGGGCCGTCACCGGCGAGGCATTCGCCCTGGAAGATGACCATGCCGACATTCGCGCGGCCGGCCCCGAGTCTCCTTACGTGAACGTCTACCACAAGGACCGCCCGGCCCAGGTCGAGCTGCTCTTCCAGGAAGAGGGGAGCGCCCGGGAGTTTACGTTCCGACGCTCCGTGGACCGGTACTCCCGGACGCTCTGGCAGGGCAGACCCGCGCGAAACCAGAGCCAGAACCTCATGGAAGTGCTCGATGCCGACCTGCCCGTGGTGCCCAACATACGGGTTCTGCGCACCATGACCAGGCAGTCGCACTTCCTGGACCAGGAGACCATACAGGAGTTCCTCTCGCGGTCGGCCGCGGACCGGTACGCTGCGCTTGCCAACATGATCGGCACAGTGGATTTCTTGCGGGCCGGGAAGAAACTCGGGCAGGTCCGAGACGACGAAGAGAGGGAGCTTCAGTCGGCCCGCGCCCAGGTGCAAGAGGCCCGCAGCCGGGCGGAAGTGGAGCAACAAGTGCTTGCGGGCCTGCGCCAGCAGCTGGCGGAGACCGACAGCGCCCTTCACAACGCCGTGGATGTGGATGGGCTGGTGGCCGAACTCCAGCAAGAGGTTACCGACCTGAGCCTCCCCATTCAAGGGGCGCCGCCTGACCGTGCCACCCTGGTTGCCTTTGCCCAGTCCATGCGGAGCGGACTTGGCCAACTGCGAGCCGGCCTGGTAGAGCGTGTCAAACAGCTGGTAGCTGCCGCCGATGAGGGGAAGAGCGCACAGGCGGCCTTCCGCGTGGCCGCCGGGCTGGAAGCTGAGCTTGTACAGGTGCGCGCGACCAAGGCCGAGACGGACACAGCCCTCGGTCTGGCCACCGACGTGTACAACGGGGCCCTCCAGCGCCTCCGGGAAGCCGAAACTGCCGCTCGCCAGTGCAGCCAGACGCAGGCCGAAGCCGGTGATCGGCTGGCACGGGCTCGCCGGCTGGCCGAGGCCGCCGACAGGTTGAGCCAGGCTCGGGCGTCCGAAGAGGCGGCACGGGAAGCCGCGAAACAGGCGGCAACGGCTGCAGAGCAGGAGCGATCACAGACTGCCGCCAAGGGGTCCCTGGTGGACGCACTTGCGGCCCGCGTGGCTGCATGGCGGTCACGCCAGGTGGCCCTCGAGGCTCTCCGGGCCGACGTCCCCGAGCTCCAGCGGGCTCAAGCGTCTCTCCGCGCGGCAACGGAGAGGCGGGACAGGTTGGAATCCCAGCGCCAGCAGCTCTTCGACCGGCGAACGAGCGCGACGCAGGCTGCGCTTGAGGCTGAAGCCCAGTTGAACCGTCTCACGTCAGAATTCAAGCCACAGCAGGATCGCGTGGAAATCCGCCAGGCACTGCTGGGAGCCATGCTCCAATACCTGGAGGGCGACCGCTGCCCGCTTTGCAGCCACAAGTGGGAGTCAGCGGAGGCCCTGTACCGGCAGGCACAGCAGGCCATTCAGGAGAGTCCTGACGCACTGCGCGAGGGGCAGGCCGCCATCGCCGAGGCGACGCAGGCCTTCGACGCGGCCAAGGCTGCAGTCGCTGACGCGAAGCTTCGGCTCGCAGCCGTTGAAGACCATTTGGCTGCCGCAATCCAGGAAGGGAACCATGCCCAGAACCGCGTCCGGTCCTGGGTTGAGCGAGCGACTGAAGCGGGCCTGTCAGTCCCTTCGGACCTGAAGGACTCCGAAGCGCTTATCGCCGAGGCCCTCAGACTCCAGGAGGCCACTGATCCCTCCGCCACGCACCGGAAGGCTGACGCAGAGTTGGACCGGCAGCGGCGCGACCTGGAAGCGGCCGTTCTGCGGCACGAAGCCGCCGACGAGGCCCTGGTGGAGGCCGTTGCGCTTCGAATGCAGGCTGAAGAGAGTTACCGTGAAGCGGACATGGCCGCTCCCTCTGACCTCCGCCGCCCGACGCCGGGGGCAGAAGAGCTGGACCGGTGTGAGCGACACAGCCGGGAGGCCGGCGATGCAGTCCTGGCCGCGGAGAACGCCTTGAGGGTCGCCCGCAACGAGGTGACCGCCGCCACGGATGCTCTCGACGACGCCCAGGCCCGAGACCGGACAGAGTCCGACCGCGAGGCCACTCTCACCCACGCCCTCCAAACCAATCGGGCCACCTTCACGGCCTATCGCCAGCGGCTGGCGGCCCTCAATGTGGACGCCATCTCTCCGGACGAGGAACTGGAACAGGCCCGCATACGGCTGAGACGCCTGGAGTCCCTGGAGCAGAAGGCGCAGTGGCTCGACGGCGCCGCACAGGTTCGGGCCCTCCAGGAGACCGTTGCCGCGGCCGAGGAACGGCTGGCCGCCGCCCTTGCGGTCCAGACCGAGGCCGAAGGGCCGGAGAGTCAGCACGCTCACGCCCTCGAGCGCATCGACCGCGCCGCCCGGGCGCTGGACCAGGCCCGAGTAGAGGAGCAGAATGCCCGCCTGACCTACTTTGAGCCCACCATCAACGAAATCTACCACCGCATCAACCCGCACCCATTCTTTCCCCATCTGCGGTGGCAGCCGTCCGTGGCCAGCAGCGAACTCACCATGCACGCCACCACCCGGGAAGGCCAGATGCGGGTGCCGGTCCAGCAATACTTCAGCATGGCCCAAGCCAACGTGGTTGCCCTGAGCGTCTTCCTGGGCAGCGCCCTGCTCCAGAACTGGAGCGGTCTGCGGCTCATCTGCATCGATGACCCCATTCAGCAGATGGATGACCTCAACACCGTCGCCTTCCTCGACGTGCTCCATGCCATCATCGAACGGAAGCGTCAGGTGGTGCTGACCACAGCCAACCGGGAGTTCTACCAACTGCTCCTGCGGCGCTACGCCTACCTCAACCGCCACGGCAGCCCCCGCTTCCGCGCCTTCCGGCTCCGCACCGTCAACCCGAAAGATGGGCCCGACATGGTGGAGGACACCCCTGTGTTCCAGGAAAACGGCCGGGTCAGGCTTGGAGCGGTCCAGTAACGACAAAAGAGGGGGCGCTGCCGCCCCCTCTTCCCTATTCCTGCGGCTTCACTCGCAGGAGCCGCATGCCGTTCAGCGTCACGATGATGGTGGCCCCCATGTCGGCCACAATGGCCAGCCACAGCGTCAGCCATCCCGGGAAGACGGCGGCGAACGCCAGGAGCTTGAGTCCAAGCGCTATGCCAATGTTCTGCTTGATCACCGTGAGAGTGTACCGGCTGAGCCGCACCGTGAAGGGCAGCTTGGACAGGTCGTCGGCCATGAGGGCGATGTCTGCCGTTTCCAGCGCAACGTCTGTGCCCGCGCCGCCCATGGCGATACCGACGGTGGCGGCTGCCAGGGCCGGAGCATCATTCACGCCGTCGCCCACCATGGCCACTGCGCCGTGCTCGGCGGTCAGGGCCTTAATTGCCGCTACCTTGTCCTGGGGCAGCAAATCGGCGTGAACGGCATCCACCCCCACCAGTCGGCCGATGGCGCCGGCTGTCAGGGCGTTGTCGCCCGTCAGCAGCACGGTCCTGGTGATGCCGCTGGCCTTCAGCCGGCGGATCATGTCAGCACTGGACTCCCGTACCGTGTCAGCCACAGCCAGCGCCCCGATAATCCGGTCGGCCCCGCCGACCAGCATAACCGTCTTGCCCTCTGCCTGCCAGGCCTGCACCAGTTCCGAAGCGCCGTTCAGGGGAATGCCCAACTCTTCGGCAAAGAGCTTCGGGCTGCCCACGTAGACCGCACCGCCATCCACCCGGGCAGTGGCCCCCCGGCCCACAAGGGCCTGGAAGTCGACCGTGTGGTGAGCGTGCTCCCCGGTGCCCGCCCGATTTACGATGGCCCGGGCCAGCGGGTGCTCAGACCGGGCTTCCACGGCGGCGGCCAGGCAGAGCACCTCGGCCGTGTCGTGGTCGGCGCTGAGCGACTGCACGTCGGTCACTTCAGGCCGCCCCTTGGTGAGAGTGCCCGTCTTGTCGAAGGCGATCGCCTTAATGGTGCTGGCCCGCTCCAGGTGGGCTCCACCCTTGATCAGCACGCCGTTGCGGGCTGCGTTGCTGATGGCCGACACAATGGAGACCGGCGTAGAAATCACCAGCGCGCACGGGCAGGAGATCACCAGCAGGGAGAGGCCCCGGTAGATCCACTCGACCCAGTTCTGTCCGAAGAGCAGGGGCGGCACGATAATGATGAGGGTCGCCAGAACCATGACGATGGGCGTGTAGTACTTGGTAAACCGCTCGATGAAGGTCTGCGTGGGCGCTCGCTGCGCCTGAGCCTCTTCCACCATGTGGACGATGCGGGCAAACGTAGAGTCTTCCACCAGCTTGGTGACTTCCACCTCAAGGGCTCCGCTGCCGTTCAGCGTGCCGGCGAAGACCTCGTCGCCCAGCCGCTTGTCAATGGGCAGTGACTCTCCGGTGATGGCTGCCTGGTTGACCGCTGAGGCGCCTTCGGCCACACGGCCGTCCATGGCGATTTTCTCGCCGGGGCGGATCACAATCGTGTCGCCCACCCGTACGTCCTCTACGGCAACTTCTGCTTCCAAGGCGCCTCGCTTCACGCGGGCCACCTTCGGGGCTAGGTCCATTAGCGCTCGCAGCGACTGGCGGGCACGGTCGGACGTATAGGCTTCCAGCGTCTCGCTGACGCCGAACAGGAAGGCGACCACGGACCCTTCGCTCCATTCGCCGATGAGGGCTGCGCCAACCACTGCAATGACCATGAGCGTGTCTTCGTTGAAGTCGAGCCGCAGCAGGCTGCGGATGCCACGCACGCCGGTGTGGTAGCCGCCGAAGAGAATGGCGAGGGCGTAAAGCACCGTTGACACCCACTCAGGACCCATGCGGCCCGCTACCCAGCCCGCCACCGAAAGTACGCCGGCGATGCCGGTGGGCAGAAGGTGCGGGTTCGCAGCCCAGAACGAGGCTTTCTGTACGGTCGCACCCGCCGCCTTGAGTTGAACGTTGTGCCTGAGCCCCATGCGGGCCACATCGGACGCATCTGCCGTGCCCTCGACCGTAATCTTGGCAGCCGCGAAATTCAGTTCAACCCTGGAGACTCCAGGGAGTGCCGCCACGTCTCTCTCAAACTTGGCGGCGCAGTCGGTTCAGGTCAGACCCGTCAGGCGAAATACTTGTGTACGCTTGCCTACAGCTTCATGTTCACTCACTTGTGCTTGGCCTCCCGGTAGTGCGCCAGCGCAGTATTCAGCAGTTGAATCACGTGGTCGTCGTCGAGGGAGTAGTAGACCATTTTGCCTTGCTTGCGATACTTGGCCAGGCCCATGTTCCGCAGCAGCCGCAGGTGGTGCGAGGCGGTTGCCTCGGTGATGCCCATGAGGGCGGCCACATCGCAGACGCACAGCTCTTCTTTGGAGAGGGCCAGGGCAATCTGCACACGGGTGTCGTCGGCCAGGGCCTTGAAAAGCAGAGCCAGCCCCTGGGTTCCGGCCAATTCGGGCCTGACCCGGGCAACCTTGTCCGCATCGATACACTGAATCTCGCAGGTATCGGTCTCCACCAGCACCGTTTCCTTCGGGTCGTTCAAGGGGACTCCCCCGTTTCGATTAGATGATCGTTTGAATATCATTCTACGCCCGGCCCTGGAGAAGTGTCAACAGAAAAGGGGCGGGCATCCAGCCCGCCCCCCAGAACCGCTATCCAACTAGGTCGTACGAGCCGCCGCCCATGGCCGAAAGCACATCCAAGATGCGATGGAAGAACTGGGTGCGATCTGCACCACGCCGAATCTCCGTGAACAGCCGACCGTCCTTGATCACTAGAATGCGCCGGCAGTAGCTGGCGGTAACGGGATCGTGGGTAACCATGACGATGGTCGCCTGCTCTTCCGCGTTGAGCGTCTCCAGGGACTGCATGAGGGTCCTGGCAGACCTGGAGTCCAGGTTCCCCGTGGGCTCGTCTGCCAACACGAGGGCAGGGGAGTGGACGAGAGCCCGGGCTGCAGCCGCCCGCTGCTTTTGCCCGCCGGAGACCTCGTAGGGGTAGTGGGAGAGAACGTCTGCGATGCCCAGCCGGGCCGCCATCTGCCGAGCCGCGGCGTCGACCTGGGCCGCCGGCCGGCCCTCCAGCACCAGGGGAAGCATAATGTTCTCCTGCATCGTCAGCGCATCGAGCAGGTTGTAGTCCTGGAAAATGAAGCCCAGCTTCCGCCGGCGGAACAGGGCCAGGTCGTTGCCCTTCACCTGGTCCATGGGCTGCCCGTCAATCACCACCCGGCCCGCCGTGGGCGTGTCGATGGTGCCAAGCAGCTGCAGCAGGGTGGTCTTGCCACTGCCCGAGGGCCCCATAATGCCGACGAACTCTCCCTTCTCAACCGTCAGGTCGAAACCGTCGAGCGCCTTCACGGCGAGAGTGCCTTTCTTGCCGCCGTAGATCCTGGTCAGGTTGGTAGCCTCAAGTACAACTGTCATATGGTTCGACCTCACTTTCAGGGCTGAGTGCGCTCGGTGAGAGCGCCCACGTAGGAACGACGGGTAACCAGGCCGTAGGCCAGAAATACGGCGGCAAAGATCGCGGGAATGGGCGCCGCCGGTTTGAGCAGGCCGACCTCGAACTGGCGGCCGAAGAGGGATACGGCGATGGCGCCATTGATCAGGGCGACGGCCAACGGCACGGCGAACAGCGTAAGGGTCTGAACGGAGATGATGCGCCGCATCTCCCCGGCGGTCAGCCCGATTTTGAAGAGCGCCCGGAACTGGCGCTGGTCGTCGGGCAGGTCGGTGAAGATCCGGAAGTAGAGCATGTTGCAGGCCGCCAGCAGGAAGAGCAGGCCGAGGAACCCCGCCACGAATAGCAGGAATGAATCGCCGCGGATCATGTTGCCCCGGAGTATGGCCTTGGAGATGAAGCCAAACGCCCAGTTGACCGGTCCCAGCTGCTGCTGAATCTCCCGCAGAATGGCGATGGATGCCGCTTCACTGGTTGGCCAATCGCGGAGCATGTAGAGGTAAATCGGTGTGGTTTCCAGGCGGGCGGCCACCTGGTCAAACGTTGCCTGGTCCACGACCAGAGCACCCTCGTAGACGCCCGCCGTCTCAAAGACCGAGTCGGTCAGCCTGGGCACATCCACCTTGAGGTCCGGTGTCACCTGGGCCGACACCCGGTCGCTCCATTTGTCATAGGGCACCACCAGGGTTGGCTCCAACAGGGGGGCATGGCCCAGGAACGTCCACCATTCGTTGAACGACTGAAGCGGCACCACGGCCAGCGACAGTTCCCGCACCAAATCGGCCGTGACGCTGACCGGCACCGGCCCTGTCTTCAAGGCGGGCACCACAAAAGAGCGAGAGACTTCCTGCCCATGCTCCTTCAGCATCGCCTCAAGTCTGGCTGCATTCACTCCGCCCGGGGCGCCGACCAGCGTGAGGTCGGCTGCCACCTTTGCCTCGGCCCGCTCGGTCGCCATATACAGCCCGCCATATGCCATGCCGGCGGCAGATAGGGCCACGCTGCCAAGG
>Ga0196971_1000297_pt1 | contig 43714 bp, 43 predicted proteins | sample S1v_1013CmetaG_FD_148660 | JGI IMG/M metagenome (GOLD analysis project Ga0196971, IMG submission 148660) | Soil microbial communities from Anza Borrego desert, Southern California, United States - S1+v_10-13C | ecosystem: Environmental > Terrestrial > Soil > Desert | place: USA: California... | reverse complement strand
ATCCTGCGAATCTTCTCATATTGTGCCGGCGTTTCTGCCGCCGACCTTTATTATGTTACCACATCGGCATGTCAGTGTCAATACTGTTTTTGCTGGTTTTTCGTGGTAATTTACGTCCGTTTATATCTTGTCTGTTTTATGCCCCGTTTCCGAAGCAGGAATTACATCTTATCATGTTTACCGCTTGTCGTCAACTGGAAGTTTTTCCTTCCTGCTGTCTTGCATTTCCTGCCGGTTACCGGCTACAGCACCCGGCTTTCATCCTCGAATCTCGTATCTCGAGTCTCGCATCTGTTTTCCGAAGCAGGAATTATATCTTACCACGTATATTTATCATAGTCAATTGGTACATACGGGGTAACTTGTATTGTCCTCTTCTTCATCATTCAGATTATATATAATGGCATCTCCATTATATATGATGAGATTCACGAGCTTATTATCCTGGCCGAATTGCTCCTGTACCTTATCACAGATTATCTCTATATCTTTGTTGCTCATTTTGTTTATAGACAAAAAGAAAACATCCTTTACACCATTTCCATAGCCTACTACTACATTTCCGTTGTAGCCTGCGAGACCTTCCCCATCGTCATAATTCAGGTTTCTTATTTCAACGCGGTTGTACTGCTCCGGATTTGATATTATTATCCTGTCCTTATTCAATAACGTTGCTTCCATTGAAATTTCCATCGTTTTGCCTCCTATAAATCCATGCTTGGTTTTATTCTTTGCACAATGCATATTTTAATACAAGGAGTTCAAAAAAACGTGAAAAAAATCGAATGAATAAACTTCATCCGATTTTTCCCTTCTATTATAATATAAACTTACACTTTGAAACGGTTTATCAAAGCACTCAGCTCACCCACAACATCAATAAGTCCGCCGGCTATATGTTCAACCTCTTCTATAGCTGAAGTCTGCTCCTGAACAGAAGCAGTAATTTCCTCCGTGCTTGCAGCACTCTCTTCTGAAGCAGCCGCTTGTGCTTCCACAACCTCAACAATCATGTGTATGCCGCTTATGATATTTTCAGTCGCTTCTGCTATTTTGCCGACCTGGTTTGCGGCTTCCCGGGTTGCACTGTTTATTTTGTTAAAAGCTTCCTCTGTATGCTTTACAGCCGTCTGCTGCTCTTCAATCACATCAATGGAGTTGCCTGCCTGTTCTTTCGCATGCTCTACGCTTTCCTGTATCTGAACAATAATGTCCGATATCTGCTGTGCCGCTGTTGTAGAACCTTCAGCCAGCTTTCTTACTTCATCGGCAACTACTGCAAAGCCCTTTCCGACTTCTCCTGCCCTGGCGGCCTCAATCGCCGCATTCAAGGCAAGCATGTTGGTCTGATTGGCTATTGAAGTGATTACATTTATTATATCCCCGATTTCATTAGCCTTTCTGGACAGTTCGTTTATAGAATCGCCAAGGTTTTTTGAGCTTGCTACGCTTTCCTGCATTTTTTCATTCTGGTACCTGATTATTTCTACGCCTTCTTCAACTGTTACCTTAGTCAGTTCGGTGCTGTTAACCGTATCCTCAATGCTGACAAAAATTGCTTCCGCTCTCTCCAGAACATCCTTAGCAGTCATTGCTCCCTTTGTAGCTCCTTCTGCCTGGTCATTTGCTCCTTCTGCCAGCTCATTTATTGTTGTAGCTACCTCTGAAGCTCCTCTGCTTGACTGTTCTGCCGAAGCCGTCAGCCTTTCTCCCGACTCCCTCAGACTCTGTGTCATTTCAAAGCCTTTTTCGATAATTTCCTTAAGGTTATCGGTCATCAAATTGATTCCTTTACTAAGATTGGAAAACTCTTTGCTTGATTTTATACTGACTGTTTTGGTAAGGTCTCCTTCGCCTATAGTATTTAAAATTTTCAATAATTTTGCTATTTCATTTGTGATATTGATCTTTATGATCAAGTATATAATAAGTATGCAAAGTGCAAGGGCTGCGACCGAGATAACGGCTGTATTGCTCAACAGATCAGTGAGTCCTGCTGTGAATTCCTTGACCTGTATTGTTGCACATACTATATTCTCTCCTGAAAGCTGGTACTTCATGAAATACTCTTCTCCATCAAGAATATACTTGAAACTTCCGGAATCACTTTCCCTGATTTTCTTACCCCAATCAAACTCAGCAGCTTTTTTACCCTGTACCGATAAGTTTTTGTGACTTATTATCATATCAGTATTTTTATCTACGATAATAACAGTACCACTGGCTCCAAAGGTTGAATTCTTCGAAATACTGCTTATATCTGCATCTTTGGTTTCCTTTATAAGCTTCCAAGGTGTTAATCCTATTTGTATAATGCCGGGCTTGTCCTTCCTGGCTACTGCTGCATACTGGAAAAGAGCTTTATCCGAATTTCTTTCCGTAGGCTCCAGTATAAGCTGGAAATTTTCATCAGTCAGGGCCTGTACAAAGGGTTTCATGCTTTCAACTGTGTTAAAATCCACTCCGTAAGAACTTGCAATTGTACCCCACCTTACTACCCCATTCTCATCACATATGTTTATCTCATCAAGCTGTAGAGATGCTGCCAGATCGAACAGCGCAGAGTTGTTTTCCAATATTCCGGGGCTCTGCTTAATTATATTGGCCAATAATTTTGCTTTGTCCAGATACTCCTTGTTAATTTCCTGCTTCTTTACAGATACCTCGGCACGCTTGCCAAAAATGTTGTAGTGGACTTCATCAAGCTTGTTTTGCGCCAGCTGTGACATGTTGTTTTCGACTAACTGTCCTGTGAAGTAGAATGATGTCCATGATAATGCCGTTATTACTGCAACCAGCAGAACAACTATGGGTAATGTGATTTTGAGATTCAGCCTCATATAATACCTCCCTGTTTCTGCATAAATTCTATCTGTTTATATGTAATAATTATTTAAATTTTATTATAGCACTTTATTTAAAACATTTCGACTAATATGTTAACAAAATATGATTTATTTATGCAAAAATTGTAATTTATTGAATTTGTATTGACATAAATAAAAACGTGCTCTCGCACGTTTTTAAGAACTTTCTCCGCATTTTCTCAGCAATTCTTCCCATCTTTTATCGATACTTTCTTGAATATCATTAATGAGATTTTTGTTTTCATCACTGAACAAGTGTTTGAATCTGCCTTGCGGCTTTAGATATTCAATGACCGGAAGCTTCTTCTTCGGTTTGTAGTTGAGCTTCCATACTCCGTTCTCGACCTCGTATAAAGGCCATATGCAGGTATCCATAGCTAATTTGCACAATTCCATAAGCATCGGAGTATCGTACCGCCAGCCTCTTGGGCAAGGAGCAAGTACGTTCATAAATGCCGGTCCCTTTGTATATATAGCTTTTTCCGCTTTTTCATAAAGGTCTTTAAAGTTTGAAGTCAGTGTGGACTGCGCAACGTAAGGCAGATTATGGGCAATCATCACCGCTGTCAAATCTTTTTTGAACTGCTGTTTTCCAGGTATTACAGTACCCTGTGGACTTGTTGTCGTATCTGCATATTTGGGTGTTCCTGATGACCTTTGAATCCCTGTATTCATGTATGCTTCATTATCATAGCATACGTATACCATGTCATGACCTCTCTCCATTGCACCGGAAAGCGACTGCAGACCTATATCGTAAGTTCCGCCGTCTCCTCCAAAAGCTATGAATTTATATGTGTCATCCAATCTGCCCTTCCTTTTCATTGCATTATAGGCAGCCTCAACACCGCTTATGGTAGCTCCTGCATTCTCAAAGGCACTGTGTATAAAGGAATCCTTCCATGCTGTATATGGATAAAGGAAGGTAGATACCTCCAGACACCCCGTAGCTGCACCGCATACTGCGTGGTGCTCCGGCTCCAATGCCCTCAATATTGTCCTTACAACCGGCGGTGCTCCGCAGCCTGCACACATTCTGTGTCCTCCGGTCAGCCTATCCGGTTTGTTCATTACCTGCTTAAGATTATATGCCATAGATCATCCACCTCCTATTCTCTAACTCCTACATATCTGTATGTTTCTCCTACCTGACCGGTTTTCTGTATTGAAAGCAGGTCATTGTAAACCTTTTCAATATCATCAGCTCTTACGTCTCTACCGCCTAGGCCATATATATAATTGACAACCTTGATTCCTTCCGCTCTTCCATAAAGCGCAGATTTTACCTCAGCTCCCAGCGGTCCACCCACTGCTGAAAAGCCTTCTGCCTTATCCATAACTGCAAGTGCCTTCGCTTTTTTCAAGGCATTAGCAACTTCTTCTTCCGGAAAAGGTCTGAAGACTCTGATTTTAAGGAGCCCTGCCTTGATTCCTTGTTCCCTCAGGCTGTCAACTACTGTTTTTGCCGTACCGGCTGTTGAGTTTATTATGACTACCGCTACTTCTGCATCGTCAAGCTTATATTCTTCAAAATAGCTGTATTTTCTTCCGGTAAGCTTTTCAAATTCTTTCGCCACATCAAGTATGACCTTCTTGGAGTTCATCATCCCCTGGGCCTGTTCGCGCTTATGCTCAAAACAATGTGCCGGGAGATCAAGAGGACCCATCGCGATTTGCTCCTTGGAGTTCAGAAGGTAGTGTTCAGGCTTGTATTCTCCCACAAAGGCCTTGACCTTGTCATCCTCCAGAAGCTCTATGTTTTCGACAGCATGGCTAGTTATAAAACCATCCTGGCATACCATCACCGGAAGCATTACATCCTGATGCTCCCCTATTCTCACTGCCTGTATCAGGTTATCGTATGCTTCCTGGTTTGTCTCACTGTAAAGCTGGATCCACCCTGAGTCCCTCGCCCCCATTGAGTCACTGTGATCGTTATGGATGTTCAGCGGCCCTGAAAGCGCTCTATTTACACAGGACATGGTTATCGGCAGCTTCATAGCTGCTGCTATATACAGAACCTCCCACATAAGAGCCAAGCCGTTGGCGGAGGTCGCTGTCATTGTCCTGCCTCCGGCCGCCTGTGCTCCAACACATGCAGACATTGCACTGTGCTCTGACTCCACTGCCACAAATTCGGTCTGTACCTGTCCATTAGATACGAATTGAGAGAAATACTGGGGTATCTCCGTTGATGGAGTAATAGGAAATGCAGCGACTACATCAGGGTTTATCTGCCTCATTGCAACTGCTACCGCTTCATTTCCGGATAATCTTTCCCTTATTGCCATGTACGCTTACACCTCCTGTTCTTCCTTGTCTTCTTCTTTAATAAAGTCTATTGCATCGAAAGGGCATGCCTTCACACATACTCCACAGCCTTTGCAGTGATCATAATCAAAATCCAGCCTCTTGCTGTCCTTCACCGGAATGGCCGTATCAGGACAGGTCGGCGGACAGAGCATGCACTGAGTACACTTTTCCTCAATCCATACAGGGCGCATGGATCTCCAGTCACCGGTTTTATAGCCCTCTGCATTTCCTGATTCAAATATGGCTCCTCCGGGAGTTATTTCCTTCCAAGGTGTTTCAGGAGTCATTTTTTTAGCTGTTTTGCTCATAGCCCTTGCACCTCCTGCATTGCACGCTCGATAGCCTTCATATTCCCATCTATTACCTCTGGCTTTGTTTTGAACTTATGTGCAAAGGAATCCTTCATATCCTCAAGGAATTTTTCCTGCTCCATTATATCACCGACTTTTACAACTGCACCAAGCATGGGAGTATTGGGAAAGTTCTTGCCAATAGTCTCTTCTGATATCTTTCTGGCATTAATGGTACAAACCTTTCCCTTATAACCCTTAAGATACTTTTTTACTTCCTCAGGCGCTTTCTCGGTATTTATTATGATTGCCCCTGTCTCCTTGAGTCCCGCGGTCACATCTATAGCCGAGATCAGTGTCTCATCAACCACAACCACATAATCCGGCTCATAAATGTTTGAATGGATGTTTATTCTTTCATCGCTTATCCTGTTGTAAGCTGTGATAGGTGCACCCATCCTTTCCGGGCCATACTCAGGAAAACCCTGAATATATTTCCCGGTGTTAAAAGCTGCATCAGCCAGAAGAAGTGAAGCTGTCTTCGCTCCCTGACCGCCGCGTCCATGCCAACGTATTTCTACTAGCCTGCCCAAAATTTTTCCTCCCTTCGATTTTTATATGTTTTTTTCTTCCTGAATATTGTGTACTATTTACTATTCTTTTATTACATGATTCGGACTATAGCTTTTCCCAATACTTATTCTGATGGCTCTGCATATGCGTCATCCTGAAAGCTTTGATAAATTGCTCCTTTAATTCCATCTCACTCATTTCATAAAGCTCCATCAGCCGGTCAAAATATACGGCATAGTTGAAGATGGGCATGATCCCCAAAAAAAACTCCATTGCGGCAAAATCCTTCCTGGTATATGGAAACGCAAGGCCCTTGCTTTCATATACTTTCCTTATGTGCTCCACCTCCTTATCGATGATTGCCGTACATCTTTCCAGCAGCTTAGGATGCTTTGAATCAGTCTTCATGGATTCAATAAACGCTATTTTAATAAGACTCCTATGCTTTACAGCGTAATCCAAACTTTTTTCAAAAAACTCCCTGAATATTTCTTCCCGGCTCAAATCGGGATAGGAGGTCAATGAATCATTTTGTACCTGGCTGCCGTCCGCCATAAGTGTTTCAAACAGCTCATTAAGTATCTCATCCTTGCTTTTGAAATAATAGTAGATAAGCGCCTTATTGACACCGGCTCTTTTTGCTATGTCGTCAACCCTGGCACCATCGAAGCCTTTTTCTGCGAATATGAGCTCTGCAGTCCTCAGTATTTTTTCCTTGGTTTCGGCCGAATCTCTTTTCCTCATATGTAATCCTCCATAACTAACTAGTTAGTTAAATAATATTCCATTTTTCTTCCAGTGTCAAGAATGTATGGTAAAAAAAAGAACCGGTTGATTTTCAACCGGTTCTTAGTATATTTACTAAGCTTGTGCCATCTTCTTGTAGTTTTCGTATTTTTCTTTTGCTTCCTTCTCCGCTTTCGTGAAAAGCTGTTCTGCTTCTTCCGGGAAGGCTCCTACAAGGGATGTGTATCTTACCTGATCCATCAGGAAGTCTCTGAAGCTCGTCTTTGGCTCCTTGGAGTCAAGTATGAACGGATTCTTGCCTTCCTTCTTAAGCTCAGGATTGAATCTCCACAGGTGCCAGTATCCGGCGTCTACAGCCTGGGCAGTGTTGGCCTGGGTTCTTCCCATGCCTTCCTTGAGTCCGTGGTTTATACATGGAGCATAAGCGATTATGAGGGATGGTCCTTCATACTTCTCAGCTTCCTGTATTGCCTTCATGAACTGGTTCTTGTCTGCTCCCATACCAACCTGTGCAACATATACATATCCGTATGTGGCGGCTATCATGCCAAGGTCTTTCTTCTTTGTCTTCTTACCTGAAGCTGCAAATTTGGCAACTGCACCGACAGGTGTTGATTTGGAGGACTGTCCGCCTGTGTTGGAGTAAACTTCTGTATCGAACACCAGTACATTTACGTTTTCTCCTGATGCCAGTACATGGTCAAGTCCGCCGTAACCGATATCATAAGCCCATCCGTCTCCGCCGAGTATCCAGACTGATTTCTTTACCAGATAGTCTTTCTTCTCTGCCACTTCAGCTGCAATTGCTTTTGCTCTACCATTCAGAGCATTTGCTTTGCTGACAAGAGGAAGTATCTTCTCTGTCGCTGCCTTGCTGGCATCTGCGTCTTCCTTGCCATCCAGCCATGCCTTGAATGCTTCTTTGTATTCCTGAGGAATATCAAGAGTCAGGGCTTCTGTCATTAAATCAGCAAGCTTTGCTCTTATTTGCTTTACACCCATTGCCATACCAAAGCCGTATTCAGCATTATCTTCGAAGAGAGAATTTGCCCAGGAAGGACCTCTTCCATTGGCATCCTTGCAGTACGGCATCGATGGTGCTGAAGCTCCCCAGATCGATGAGCAGCCTGTTGCATTCGCTATCATCATTCTGTCACCGAAGAGCTGTGTTATAACCTTTATATATGGAGTTTCGCCGCAGCCTGCACATGCGCCTGAGAACTGGAGATACGGCTGTGCAAACTGGCTTCCCTTAACTGTTGATTTTGATACGATATTATCCTTAACAGGTACTGTCATTGCATAGTTCCAGTTAGGAATTTCCTTTTCTGTCTGAGTCTCAAGAGGCTTCATCACAAGAGCCTTTTCCTTTGCAAGACATATGTCTGCGCAGTTACCGCAGCCTGTGCAATCCAGCGGGCTGACCTGCATCCTGTAGGAGAGACCCTCGAAGCCTTTGCCTGTAACCTTTGATGTTTCAAAGCCTGCAGGAGCCTTCTTCCCTTCTTCTTCATTCACAAGCACCGGTCTGATTGCAGCATGAGGACATACAAAGGAGCACTGGTTACACTGTATGCATTTTTCCTTCTGCCACTCTGGAACAAATACAGCTATACCTCTCTTTTCGTAAGCAGATGTTCCCATCGGGAAGGCACCGTCGGCGGCATCTTCAAATATACTTACAGGGAGTGAATCCCCTTCCTGTCTGTTCATAGGAATAAGTACTTTCTTTATGAACTCAGGAGCATCTGCTGCTGCCGCAGCTTCTTCTTTTGCACCGCTCCAGCTTGCCGGAACCTCTACCTTTGTCAGGGCGTCTGTTCCTGCATCAACAGCCTTGTAGTTCATTGCAACGACTTCTTCGCCCTTTTTGCCGTAGGATTTTTCTATTGCACCCTTTAAGTAATTAACAGCGTCTTCCAGCGGGATAACATTTGCAAGCTTGAAGAATGCGGACTGCATTATCATGTTTATCCTGTTTCCGAGACCGATTTCTACAGCTATGTCAGTAGCATTGATTATATAGAACTTGATCTTATGGTCCGCTATATATTTCTTCATGTTTGCAGGGAGCTTTTCTTCAAGCTCTTCTACGCTCCATTTACAGTTCAATACGAAGGTACCCTCATCCTTGAGGCCTTTTATAACATCGTACTGATTGACATATGCCTGGTTGTGGCAGGCGATAAAATCAGCTTCATCAATCAAATATGGTGATTTAATAGGCCTCTTGCCGAACCTGAGATGTGAAATTGTTACACCGCCGGACTTTTTGGAGTCATATGCGAAGTAGCCCTGCGCATAAAGATTTGTCTTGTCGCCTATGATCTTTATTGCACTCTTGTTGGCTCCAACCGTACCATCTGATCCCAAACCCCAGAACTTACATCTTATTGTTCCTTCAGGAGCTGCATTTATATTTTCCTTAACTTCAAGGGACAGATTTGTTACGTCATCAACTATACCTAATGTAAATCCATCTCTTGGCTTGCTTGCTTTCAAATTATCATAAACAGCTTTGATCTGTGCAGGCGTTGTATCCTTGGAACCAAGTCCGAATCTTCCGCCAACGATCATTGGAGCGTTTTCCTTGTTGTAGAACATTGAACGTACATCAAGGTATAATGGTTCTCCCAGTGCTCCAGGCTCTTTTGTCCTGTCAAGTACTGCGATTCTCTTCACTGTCTTCGGTAAAACATCGAAAAAGTACTTCTCTGAGAATGGTCTGTAGAGATGTACCTTTACAACTCCTACCTTCTCGCCTCTTGCCATCAGATAGTCTATAGTCTCTTCTGCAACATCTGTTACTGAACCCATAGCAACTATTATATTCTCTGCATCCGGTGCTCCGTAGTAGTTGAAGGGCTTGTACTCTCTACCGGTTATTTTGCTTATCTCAGCCATATAGCTTGCTACTATGTCCGGTACTGCGTCATAATATTTGTTGCAGGCTTCTCTTGCCTGGAAGTATATATCAGGATTCTGTGCAGTACCCCTGACTACCGGGTGCTCCGGATTCAGGGCATTGTTCCTGAACTCGTTCAATGCTTCCTTGTCAAGAAGCCTTTCCAGATCTGCATAGTCCATTACTTCTACCTTCTGAACTTCGCTGGAAGTTCTGAAGCCATCAAAGAAATGTACGAATGGAATTCTTGATTTAATTGCTGCCAGGTGAGCGATGCCGCCCAGATCCATTACTTCCTGTACTGAACCGGTAGCCAGCATAGCGAAGCCTGTCTGTCTTGTAGCCATAACGTCCTGATGATCGCCGAATATTGAAAGCGCGTGGCTTGCCAATGCACGGGCAGATACATGGAATACGCCAGGAAGTAATTCCCCTGCGATCTTATACATATTAGGTATCATAAGCAGTAAACCCTGTGATGCTGTGAAGGTTGTGGTTAATGCGCCTGATGCCAGTGAACCATGAACAGCTCCGGCTGCTCCGCCTTCTGACTGCAGCTCAACAACCTTTACCTGCTGACCGAAAATGTTCTTCATTCCATGGGCAGACCATTCGTCAACATTTTCAGCCATTGTGGATGATGGAGTTATTGGGTAAATAGCAGCGACATCTGTAAACGCATAAGCGACATGTGAGGCTGCTGCATTACCATCCATCGTTTTCATTTTTTTAGCCATAGCTAGACCCCCTATATTAATATTAAATTGTGGGTATATTTTAAAAAACTACCACCTTTAGTATAGTAAACATTAATTGCAATGTCAAACTAAAAGGACTGCTATTGTCAAAAAATAATAACTACTTCTATCCATGTCTCCCAATGGTTGGAAGTAGTTAGTTATTTTTTAGTCAATTTAATAATTATAAGGAGAAATCTAATATTATGCATAAGGAGATCGCCACTTTTTATCTGTTATAAGAAAGGCTTCAACTGAAAAATCTAATGGTCAAGGAAGCCTTTCTTGAAACTCGCTTACGGGGCATGACAAATCAAGGTGGAATATATGCCCCTGCTCGTTATAAGAAAGGCTTCAACTAAAAAATCTAATGGTCAAGGAAGCCTTTCTTGAAACTCGCTTACGGGGCATAATAAATTATGGTGAAATTGGTGCCCCTGCTCGTTATAAAATATACCTCAGAAATATGAGCAGTATTATTCCGGGAATACCTAAAAATCCGGCAATCAATGCAGTAATTGGATTTATACCTATAGTAAGGCCTATGAATCCGCCAAAAATGTTGATTACAAAAAGCGCTACCGCCCCTACAATACCATTTATCACAAGCTTAACAATTATCTTGATCGGAAGCACAAGCAATACCCCTATTACGTAGACAGCACCTATGGCAAGAAAAATTGCCAGTATTGAGAAAACATCTATCTGCGGCACCATAAATCCCCCTTCAACAACTAATCTATAGCTTATTTATATTATTGTTTTCTCATTTTATTACTGATTTTGTACAAATCCCTTTGTTGGTGATTCACTTATTCCGCTTGCATACATTATATTCTCACACTTAATCCCTTATCCTTAGCCAGCTTCAGAAGATAAATGTATTGAGCTCTGGCAGCTTCCATCTTGAATATTGCATGGTCTACAAGATCAGGAGCTGTGACACTGTCAAAATAACATTGCGCATCAAGCATATCCTGTTTTACTTTATTGATGGTATTTATGAATTCCTGATTTTCATCTCTTGTCCCTGCACCCTGCAGGTTCCCTAACATATTGCCTATAACATTATTTAACTGCTTTTGCTTTTTTGTGTTCCCGGCAGCCAGATTAGTAGACATAAAAACACCTCCGTTATTATTACTAATCTATCCATTTATTAGCAATAATATACTGAGGTGTATTCCATTTTTATGAAAATTTCCCCTTGATTATAACAACACACCGTTTCAACGAGGCGGGAAATATGCTTACCGCCTGAAAATCCAAATTGTTACCCGCCACCTTTAGAGGTGAGGGACATCTTCTGCCTCGTTATATTTCTCTTCTGCCTTCAAGAGCCTTCATAAGTGTAACTTCATCGGCATATTCCAGGTCCCCTCCCACAGGTACGCCGTGGGCTATTCTGGTAACCTTGATTCCGGCAGGCTTCAAAAGCCTGGAAATATACATAGCAGTTGCTTCCCCCTCTATATTGGGATTGGTAGCAAGTATTATCTCCTTTATTTCATTGTCAGCTACCCTTCTAAGAAGCTCCTTTATTCTGATTTCCTCCGGTCCGATACCTTCCATAGGAGATATAGCTCCATTTAATACATGGTATAATCCCTTGTACTCCCTTGTTTTTTCCATTGCCACCACATCCTTCGGGTCTTGAACCACACATATCATGGCACTGTCTCTCCTGGGGTTGGAGCATATATTGCAGACATCTGTATCAGTTATATTGCAGCATATCTTGCACTGCTTAATATTTTTCTTTGCATCTGTTATGGAGCTCGACAGCTGTTCTACATCCTCCTGAGACATGTTAAGTATATAGAAAGCCAGTCTTTGAGCCGTTTTATTACCTACCCCGGGCAGTTTTGAAAGCTCATCAATGAGTTTAGCTATTGGAGCTGCATAAAAGCTCATTTAGAATAAACCTCCAGGCAAATTGAGTCCTCCGGTTATTTTGCCCATTTCCCTGCTTATCATCTCATCTGCCTGCCTTATGGCTTCATTTACAGCAGCAGTAATAAGATCCTGAAGCATCTCAGCATCATCCGGATCAATTACCTCCGGCTTTATAGTTATAGATATTATTTCCTTCTTACCTGATGCCACAACAGTTACAGCCCCACCTCCGGCACTTGCCTCAACAGTCCTCTGCTCTACTTCCTCCTGGAGCTTGGCCATTTCCTTCTGCATCTTCTGTACCTGTTTCATCATATTATTCATATTTCCTCCCATTCCTGGGAATCCGCCTTTAGCCATTAATATTTCCTCCTCATATTTAACTCTAATGTGGCATTTGCGGACGACCAATGGTCGCCCCTACCTCCGGCGCCCTGCTAAATCACGCGTAACCCGCAACGCATAACGCGCAACTATTGCCCATTGCCCATTGCCCATTGCCCATTGCCCATTGCCCATAGTTATTATACTATTCTTCTTCAATCACTTCAACATTGTCCATGCCGACAAGTTCAATAGCGGCTTTTACCATATCCTCCTGCTCCTCCTGTTCAGCCGCACCTGCTATTATACACCTTACCTTAAGCGGCATTCCGAAAAACTGTGATGCGGCTTCCTCCACCTCTGCCTTGTTGGAAGATGATTCAAGGGCTTCTTTGGAAAAGCTGTCCTCTTTTTCATAGGACAGTACTATGATACCTGACTCCACTTTTATCGGCTTTGCCATTGCCAGATATGTCCTCAGCTTGATCTTGCCGCGGCTTTTGATATCCTGGATGAAGCCTGACCACTTCTGAATTATATCCGGACTGTCAGCCTTCTGAACCGGTTCCGTCATTGTTTTGGCAGGAGCAGTCTTTTCCTTCTTTACCGCCTTATCCCGGCTGGCTTCTGCAGTACCGGGCGATGCCTTCTCTATGGCCAAAGGAGTGAAGCTTCCCTTAGAAATCATCTCCTCCAGTTTAGCCAACCTTGACAGTATACCCTCCAGGCTGCCATCACCCGTTGCCCTGCACATCTTAACCAGTGCAACCTCCAGCAGTATCCTTGGATTAGCCGACCATTTTGACTCACTTTCAAGCTCTGAAAGTATTCCAATACATCTTATTATATTGTCCTTATCATAATTTGAAGCCAGCTTCTTAAGCTGCTCTATTCCTTCCCTGGACATGTCAATTACTTCTTCGCACTTCGATACTACCTTGGTCATCAGAAGGTTCCTGTAGTGTATTAGGAGATCCCTGATAAACTGGTTGATGTCCTTCCCTCCGGCGGCTATTTCATCAATTATCCTTATAGCATTGCCGGCATCCTCTTTAAGTATTGTCTCGGACACCCTGAATAAGTAATCGTTATTAACTATACCCAGTACCTCAAGCACACTATCCTGGGTTATTGCCTTGTCCCCGTATACTGAGCATTGATCAAGGATACTCAATGCATCCCTCATTGCTCCGTCACTGTTTCTTGCTATGAGCTTAACAGCATCTTCTCCGGCTTCTATGCCTTCCTCACTGCAGACAGCTTTCAGCCTTTCAGCTATGTTTTCCACACTTATCCTTCTAAAATCAAACCTCTGACACCGGGACAGTATGGTCGCCGGCAGCTTGTGGGGTTCTGTAGTCGCCAAAATGAACAGCACATACTCCGGCGGTTCCTCCAAGGTTTTCAGGAGTGCATTGAAGGCCTCATTGGTTAGCATGTGAACTTCATCTATTATATATACCTTGTACTTGCCCAAAGTTGGTGTGAATTTGATAGCTTCCCTTAAATTTCTTATATCATCTATTCCTCTGTTTGAAGCTGCGTCTATCTCATTTACATCTATCGAGTTTCCTTCATTTATGCTGATACAGCTGTCACACGCATTACACGGGTTGAAATCAAGCGGGGCCTTGCAGTTGACTGCCTTAGCCAGAAGCTTGGCAGTTGTTGTCTTGCCCGTACCTCTTGTTCCGCAGAAAAGATATGCATGGGATATCCTGCTGCTTTTGAGCTCATTTTTTAACGTCACCGTTATCTGTTCCTGTCCGCACACATCCTCGAACCTTTGCGGCCTCCACTTTCTGTATAGAGCTGTATACATGGCTTATCCTCCAGGTCTATTGTTTATAAGGTTTCTTCGTAAATGTTTAGTTATTATATTAAATATTAGCATAATGAGAGGTTATAGTAAATTAATGATAAATCTTTTTCACGATATATATAGCTTCAAGCCATTCAGGGAAAGAAAAATGCCCGCTTCCGGGCACTAGAAGAAATCAATTTCTTCACCGTTATAGATTTTTTTAATAATTTCCGGCTTTGTCAGGTATAATGTTTCAAAGGTCTGCACTACAATTGGATTGAACTGTGTGCCTCTGTTCATCGCAACTTCATTAATACCCTGGCTGATACTCCTTGATTTTCTGTATGGGCGGCTGGAGGTAATTGCATCAAAAGCGTCTGCCACACTTATAATTGATGCCATTATAGGTATTTCATCTCCCCCGATCATGTCAGGATAACCTCTGCCGTCATATCTTTCATGGTGATGCTTGATTGCCTTTAAAACATCTTCACCCAGTCCTATCTTGGATACTATCTTATAAGCAATTCCCGGATGCTGCTTAACAATATCGTATTCCTCTCTTGTAAGCCCGCTACTCTTATTTAGTATTGAATCGCTTATTCCTATTTTGCCAATGTCGTGAAGTACACCCGCAACCCATATGTCCTCTATAAAGCTCTTATCAAAATTCATTTCTGCTGCAAGGAAGGAAGAATATTTTGCGACTCTTATGGAATGACTCTCGGTATATTCATCCTTGGCTTCAACTACCGATACCAGACTCTGTACCGTCTTCAGATACGAATGCTTCAAGGTCTCGTAAGCACGGGCATTATCTATGGCTATGGCAATGTTGTTTGCCAATGAACTAATAAGCTCAATAAGCTCATCCTTCGGCTTTTGCTGTAAGGTAGCGCACATTACGCCTATCACCCTGGATTTCACAATTATTGGAGTGAATACAACACACCTGGCTCCATCCTCTTTAAAAAGTGCCTCATAATAACCGCGGGGAGTGTTTTCTTCGGTAAGCTCTATCACAACCGTGCTCTTTTTCTCCACCGCCTGTCCTGCTATATCTTCCCTTATATCAATGATGCCCCTGTCATACTTCTCCATCTTTATACCCTTTAAGGCCTTAAGCTCCAGCTTGTATGGATCTTTGTCGCTGATAAGCCTTATTGCACAGGTCAAGGCTTCGGTTATTTCAACCACATGGCTGACAACTGTAATAAGCATATTGTTCAAATCCATGGTGGATGTCAGAGTATTGCTGATTCTGTTCAGGGTCTGAAGCTCGTTGTACTTCTTCCTGAGCTGGAGCTCCATTGTCTTCTTCTGTGTTACATCTCTTACTATAGCCTGTATACCTACTACCTTCTCATCCTCTATAACCCGTTTTGTACTGCCTTCAACTCTTATAAGGCTTCCATCCTTCTTCAAGAATTTTCCCTCAAACTCCCTATAATCGTTCCAGGGTGCAGCCATCTCTTCAAATCCGGGATATTCATGCTTCACTATATTCAATATCGATTTCCCTATAAGCTCAGCTTCGTTATAGCCCAGTACCTTTTCCATGCTATTATTTATATAGACCAGCTTGTTATCCGGATCAACCACCAATACCATATCCGATATATTGTCCATTAAAGTCCTGTGTTTCTCCTCAGATTCATTAAGCTGTGCCATTGTGGCTTCCAACTGCCCATAAGAAGCTTCCAGCTCAATATTTATACTATGAAGCTCCTCATTATTCAAACGAAGCTCCTCAGTCCTTGTATGAAGATCCGTATATGTATTTTTAAGGTTTCCTGCCATTTCGTTGAAGGCTTCGGCAACTTCCCTGATCTCATCATTGCTGTTTACTGCAATTCTACTGTCAAGATTACCTGCAGTGATCGATTTGACGCCTTCCCTCAACTCTGTAAGCGGTGCTGTTAATGTTTTGGAAAGGAAAAGGGAAGCAATCAGTCCGGAAAAAACACAAAGCATTCCCAAGGTAGCAATGACACTGTTTGTATTCTGATTTGTCGTACTGAATATGTTTTGAAGCTCACTGGTATCAATTAGAGAAAGTAATTTCCAACCGCTTGAATTGATTGTAGAAAAATAGCAGGTCCAGTCCCCGCCCAAATAACTGTACTCCCTGTAGCCATCGCTAAGACTCAGTACTGCTTCCGCCGCAGGAAAAAGTATAAAGCCTGCATCCTTTACATTTACAGTTTCGCTGTACTTGCCACCACTGTGATACTTAACATAACCGGAAGGGTTAATGAAAAACATCTCTGTATCCTGTATATATTTTGCATTCATCAAAAATTCCCCAAAGGAAGTTAAGGAAAAGTTACCAACCAACACACCGTATGCGTTACCCTGCTTATCCAGTAAAGGTATTGACATTCCGATGCATTCATTTCCGCTTATCGGATCTGTATATGGTTCAAGCCACACCAATTTCTGCGCTTTCTTGGCATTAATATAGCTGTGAAGTGCTGAAAAATCTATTCCAGGGGTTTTTGAATTCAAGTCATCGGTATATACCGTACCATTCGGTTTTATAATAGATAGGTTCATAAAATAATGGTTTACTCTTTTTTGATCCTTTAGAAAAGCATTAAGATTGGTATTTTTTTGATCCAGGTAGCTGAATGCCTGTGCAATGGATTCTAACTCAGTTTCCTGCTGCTTTAAGTGCAGCTCGATTTTGCTGATCTGGTTTTGTATGTACATATAGCTGAAGCTCTTGAAGTCCTTCTGCACTTTTCCATCGTAGATATTATATATAAGAGCCCATGAAACTACAAAAGGGATTATTGATACTGTCAAAAAATACAATAATATTCTCAGCTTGAAGTTGATCTTATGCACAGTATCATATCCCCCTTTTGATGTCTGATAATTCGACATGATGTTTTATTATATTATATCAGCAAGTGCATAATTTTGGCTATAAAGTCGTAAAAATAGGGCTTTGGTCCTACTTGACTCGACTTTTTACCAATAAAAGGTCAAAAACAAAAAAACTTGTTTGACACAAGTTTTAAAAATTATGGCCGTGCACCTTTCTTCGACACGCACCTACAAGCGTTACCCGGATAGTTAGCTCCAATCAGGCAACCCTGCGGCACACGAAAGGGTTCACTTACCGTTGCTTCCTTCCGGACCTGGCGGGGTTCATGAATTTCCGTTGCGCAAGACCCAATCATCGTCACCACTTGCCCGGGGCAGTCCTCACAAGCGAGCGCCTCAGCAAAGGAATTCAACCCTGCTATTGCGGATTGCAGGTTACAGGGCACCGCAGTCTCCCCGTCTAGCACGACCAAGATTATTAACTTTTTCATGACTGCAATACATCTTGTGCATTCAGCTATTTTATTATAAGCTTTAATGTCTTTGCTGTCAACGTACTAAAAAAGGCTTTTCTTGAAGCATTATACAAATATATTTATAATACATGATTGATCATTCAACAAAATATGTCGGTATTATATTATGATTATGTATAACAATATTATAGATACACTTATAAAGGAGCGGTCATATTGAAAAAGTATTTTTGGTCTGTTGCTGCATTTATCGTTGGCATATTGCCGGGATTTTTTCTGGTCTTCAATTTCATATTTTCTGATGTCATATCACTTTATGAAAGAGTCTTCTCTTTACTGGTGGTAGCTGCAGCTTACCTGACACTGGGGGCTGCCTTCGGACTTGCCGGCCGCGATTCGGGATATGGCACAGGATTATGGCTAAGTCTTCCTGCTTTGATACTCTCATTGATATATTCTATTAAAGAGCCGACTGCATTACCTATAAATCTCCTATATTCATTAACTGCACTTGGATCTTCCGTCATAAGCTCCCACTTGGGTGCAAAGCTTGCAAGAATGAAAAAGCAGTAACTTCACTGCTTTGCATCTGTCTCAACCATTTTTACAACCAGCTTGGCCAAAACCTTCCTATCGCCGTCATCGGCCACTTTCCATAATTCCTGAAGCAACCGCTGCTCCCCATTTTCGGGGTCAACTCTGGATGCAAGAACATTGCCTACCTTAACTGCAATATTTTCTATTGTATTCTCAGACATTCCTACAGTCTCTCCAAGATTTACAGCCTTACTCAAAGTGTTTTTCCAATTTGACCACTCAGTGAAAGCGTCTACTCTGTTTATCTCCACAATATCACCTCCGGAAATGTAAAAATTGCTTTTTAATATTGTTTGTATATGCTATTTTAATATTCATTGAAAAAACAATATACAGCAGTTCTTATATTTGGATTCTTTTCAGGCTGCTTTCAAATTCTGATTTTGAAATTGAGCCTTCCAGATATTTAGAGTTAATCAGTGCGATCTGCTCAAGGGTTTTGAACTCCTCCTGCTCCAGCTTGAATCCATAATTGCACTCCGGACAACTGAAGTAGTAAACTGTATCACACTGTACCAGAGATATGCTCAGTACCCTGAAAAGCCTGGAGGTCTCATAAATACTATAATATTCATTGCTGCCGCAGTTTTCGCACTTGGAAGCTATTCTTTTAAGTATTCCATTCTCTTTTTTAATACTGCTCAACTGATCAGCATAAACTTGTCCCACATATTTTGTCCTTGCAATATCTTTGCCCCAGAGTCCCACAGCATCACACCTCCATCTATTTTACTTCAATAACATTTTACTAATAACTAATATATTCTACCAATAATTTCAAATTCCTTCCTTAATAACCTTATTTTTCTACATATATTCCATCTATCGACATATACGCTTCTATCCTTGCAAAACCTCACATAGACAGGCTTCAATACTTCTGATAAAATGTCTGTATATATCTTCTATAGAGGAAGTGTTACCTTGAAAAAATATGAAGCTTATTTACCTTATATTGCAGGACTTACCATGGCATTGATCTTCGGTTTGTCCTTCATGTTCACAAAGCAGGCATTGGATACCCTGCCGACGATGCTTCTGCTATCCTGCAGATTTGTCATGGCAGCAATACTCCTGACGCTGCTCCGGATTCTTGGAGTTATAAAGGTGAGCTTTAAGAACAAGCCCCTGAAGCAGCTCCTTTTGCTTTCCTTTTTCCAGCCTATCGCATATTTTATTTTTGAGACTATAGGCGTGAAGCTTACATCTTCTTCCGAGGCAGGAATAATGATTGCTTTGATACCTGTAGTTGTGACCATATTGGCTGCAATATTCCTTAACGAGAAGACAGGCAGAACACAGCTTATCTTCATAATAGCTTCTGTCTCAGGCGTCGTGTTTATAGGTCTTATGTCAGGAAGTACCGGAAGCTCAAGTCATTTCGCAGGCATACTCTCGCTCTTCGGAGCGGTGATGGCCGGAAGCATTTACAGTATCCTGTCCAGAAAATTGTCCAATAATTATACCCCTGTCGAAATCACCTTTGTTATGATGTGGACAGGGGCAGTAGTATTCAGTATCGTATCAGCGGCAACCGGCCTGATTTATGGCGATCTGGACAAATACATCACCTATCTGGGCAGTGCCGGCACATTGGTTCCGATACTGTATCTCGGTATACTGTCATCGGTATGTGCGTTTTTCATGCTTAATTACATGCTTTCCAAGCTGCCTGCCACAAATTCTGTTGTATTCTCCAACCTCACTACTGTTATATCAATAGCTGCCGGTGTTTTTGTACGGCACGAAGCCTTCCACTGGTACCAGCTTGCAGGAGGTATAATGATAATTATTGGGGTCTGGGGCACCAACCGCTTCAAAGCTCAGATGCCGGTACCGCTTCAGGATGCAGAAAGCCTATAATCTCCTGAAATACTCATCCTTATAGTCATATTCGTTATTCATCGCCTTTTCTATCTCTTGCAGGAGTCTATGCTTATCCTGGGGCAAAGCCCCTGCAAGGGCAAAATAGTTTGATGCGTGATTACTTCTGAAAACACAATTGTGCAAGTTCAAATTTTCAATAAGAAGCCTCGTTTCCTCCATTACTTCCCCTGGATCCAGCAGTTCAAACCCGCCCTTTGCAATCTGCTGTTCCATCTCAGTTCCCGGCTCTACCAGAAGGGTCAGCAGACCTAAATAATGGGGATCTATTTCATTTATCACCCTTGCAGACGCAAGGGCATGCTCCTTCCATAGAGCCTTTCCGCCTATTCCGGAAATCAATGTTATAGATAACTTGATCCCTGAGCCTATCAGCTTCTTACCTGCTTCAACCATTTCCCGGGATGTGACACCCTTCCTGATGCTTCTCAGAATTTCATCACAGCCTGATTCAAGTCCCATATAAACTATGCCAAGGCCGAGCTCCCTCAATTCCCTGAGCTCATCAACGGACTTGCGAAGTATGTCCCCGGGACTGCTGTATATCCCAACTCTTTCACATTCAGGCATAAGCTCATGGATTTTAAGAAGTATCCTTTTAAGATCATCTGCCTTCATCGCCAGAGCATTGCCATCAGCAAGAAAGACCCTGCTCACTCTCCTATAGCTGCGCTTGCCCTCCTCAATGTCTGCAAATATTTCCTCTACATCTCTTATCCTGAACTTTTTATCCTTATACATACTGCAGAATGTACATTTATTATGGGAACAGCCGATAGTAGCCTGGATTATCAGACTCTGTGCTTCGCTTGGGGGTCTGTATATACTTCCATCATATCTCATTGCAACGTCTCCTCAATATTATTGCAGTTTTTATGTGAAAAACCTATTAATATATTACCAAATCTGCCAGGTAAATAAAGCACTTAAATAAGCAAGAGACAGTTACCTGTCTCCTGCCAAATATTATTGGTTGTTTTCCCTGAGCTTTACAGAAACCGTCTTATATTCATCCAGAGCGTTGTATATTTCAACCTGCACAACATCTCCGACCTTATGCTTACTTATGGTCTCAACCAAATCTTCTACAGTATTCACCTTCTTGCCGTCCATCTTTGTAATTATATCACCTGCCCTGATTCCAGCCCTTTCAGCACCACTATAAGGGGTCACTTCCTTGACATATACTCCCTGAGGATAACCGTATGTTTCTGCATCTTCCTTAGTTATGGTTATTCCTCCTATTCCTATAACAGGTCTTGACACTTTTTTATTTGCTATTATTTCCTGTATGATAGGCTTTGCTTCATTGATGGGTATAGCAAATCCCATCCCCTCAACTGTAGTTTGTGCAAACTTTATAGTGTTGATGCCTATGACCTGACCTTTGCTGTTTACCAATGCGCCCCCGCTGTTACCGGGATTTATGGCCGCATCTGTCTGTATGAGCTTTATGGAATTGTCTCCTACACTTACTTCCCTGTTGAGTCCGCTGATTATTCCAGCGGTAACAGAGCCGGCATATTCTGTTCCCATCGGGCTTCCTATGGCGATTGCAAGCTCTCCCACTTCAAGCTTTGAAGAGTCTCCAAGCTCCGCAACAGTCAGATTCTTTGGGTCTACCTTTATTACTGCAAGGTCTGTCTGGGGATCACGCCCAACAACAGTTGCCTCCAGCTCTTTTCCGTCTTGGAGTATTACAGTTATATCATTTGCTCCATCCACGACATGGTTGTTGGTAACTATGTGCCCTTGGTTGTCGATGATGATCCCGGAGCCTGTGCCCTGACCCTCATAGACTCTGCCGAAGAAATCCCTGCTTCTTGTCTTAAGGCTTATCGCAACAATTGAAGGTGAAACCTTCCTTGCAATCGGCACTACCGGTGAAACCGATGCATCAAAAACTATATTGTTGTTTTCTGCTGCATATACCTTGTTTGCAGCATTTTCAGGGCTTGGAATAAAATCATGCATCCCATAACCAAAGATAGTACCTAATCCAAGTCCTGCAGCAAGCACCAAAGCAATGAATTTCCTCGGGCTTTTTTCCGGTTTCTTCTCAATGACCTCCCTGTAAAATGGTATGCTCTCCGCTTTAACTACTTCAAGCTCATTATTTTCTTGAATTTCATTATTTTCATTATAAAATTCACTCATATCCTGTTCCTCCCCGCATGTGAATTTAATCTATATTCTTAATTTAACGCAAAGTTTTGAACAGAATATGAACAAATTGTAAACTTTACGCTTTTTTGACCGTAAATGTGAATTTAACAAAGTCTTCACCGCTTGAAACCCGGATTTTTTCGTCAAGCTGGCTTATTATCTCCTTTACAATGGCAAGTCCCAGTCCATAGCCACCTTTGTATATCCCTCTGGAGGCGTCGCCCTTATGGAATCTCTCCCAGACCCTGTTAAGCTCTTCAGGGCTGATCGATGCTCCCGTGTTTGTGATCTCCAGGCTGATGCTGTCCTCTTTTTCTGTAGTCCTTATCTCAATACTGCCCTTTTCCGGTGTGAATTTCACAGCATTATCAATAAGATTGGAAAGCACTCTTTCTATAAGCCCCTGATCTGACAGCACAAAGGTTTTCTCTTCGTGCATACAGAAGGTTACATTGAGCTTCTTTTCAGTAATTCCTTTTTCATAAGCAATAAGCTTCCTTCTAATTGTCTCGTTCAGTTCAAAAGCTTCCTTCCTGATTTCCAGACTTCCTTGCTGCATATTGCTAAGCTCTAAAAGCTCATTTGTTATTTTGATCAATCTTTTGCTTTCATCCAGTACTATATTAAGATAATGCTCTCTCTTATCCTCCGGAATAGTGCCGTCGATGATGCCTTCGATAAAACCCCTTATGGAGGTCATGGGTGAGCGAAGATCATGGGAAATGTTTGCTATAAGGTTTCTCCTGTTGTCCTCGATCTTCTCCAATGACTCCGCCATGTTGTTGAAGCTTTTACCCAGCTCTTCGATCTCATCTCCGGTATTTATATTGAGGCGCTTCTGGAATTCTCCGCCTGCTATGACCTTGGCCGCCTCGCTTATTTCCCTTAAAGGATTTGAAATCCTTCTGATCTGTATATATAAAATTCCATAAGCAACAGCTACAGAAACGAGAATAGCCCACAAAGCCAGTTTATATGCTTCCCTGAAGCTTTTTTGTATCTCCAGCAGTGAAGCATGGACCAGCACTCCTCCCGAAAACCTGTTGTTGACAAAAACAGGATAGCCTACTGTCAGTGAAGGTTCACTCAGCATCCCTCCCAGGCTGCCCCGCGATTCTATGCTTTCTCCCATTGCAAGGTCATTCAGCTTTCCTTCCTCCAGCTTCTCACCCAGAAGCCTTTCCTCCTTGGATCCCGACACCGCGATTATAGTCCCTTCACTATTGACCACCCATATATGGGCATTAAGGAATTTGTCCAATACCTGCAGGTCGTTTCTAAGATTCCTGGAGTTGGGATTCCCAAGGTATAGCACTGCAGCAGCCTCCTCGGCCACTTTTCTGCCCTGCTCATATAGAAGCTCCTTCCTATTCTCAACGAAAAACTGGTCCAATAGCCGGAGAAGCGCCAGGGCCAGTATTCCAAAACCAATTATTATTGCAATTCCATAAGTGATGAATAGCTTTTTCTGAATACTGGTCCTCATCATCTCACCTCAAATTTATAGCCAACTCCCCAGACAGTTTTTATCTCCCACCTGCCTGCTTCATCGCCGAATTTCTCCCTCAGCCTTTTCACGTGGACATCTACAGTTCTGGTATCACCCATGAAGTCATAACCCCAAAGCTTTTCCAAAAGCTGATCCCTTGTAAACACCTGATTGGGATGGCTTGCAAGAAAATAGAACAATTCCAGCTCTTTTGGCGGTATGTCCGCCTTCTTTCCCTGGTATGTGATACTGTAATCACTTTTATTGATCACCAGCTGAGGGTATACGATCTCTTCAACTATATTCTCAGGATTCATAGTTCTCCTCAGCACTGCCTTGACCCTTGCCGTAAGCTCCTTGGGCTCAAACGGCTTTACCAGATAATCATCAGCTCCCAGCTCCAGGCCAAGTACCTTGTCAAAGGTCTCACCTCTTGCAGTAAGCATTATGACCGGAATACTGCTGACCTTCCGTATCTGCTTGCAGATCTCATATCCATCTATTTCAGGAAGCATTATATCCAGAATGACAAGATCGGGAGTCCACAGACGGAACTCATCAAGAGCAGTCCTGCCGGAGTGTGCCGTCTTTACCTCGAACATCTCCTTCTCCAGGTACAGTCTTATCAGATCTGCTATATTGCGGTCATCATCGACGACCAAGATTCTTCCCTTCATATATATCTCCACCATTTCAGCCTATACTAATAATTATGATACATCAACATCAGTCAATAAACAACAAAAAACAGGCTGTAAGCCTGTTTCTATCTGCGCTCCGAGCTGGAGCTCCTTGTTACCAGTATATATAACCCTATAAGAATCAGCGCTACCGGAAGCACAGTATTATAATTCAGCCATGACATTATACCGCCGAATACTGCCATCACGAAGGAGACCATAGCAATCAAAGTAAGTATGAATACCGGTATCAAAAGTCCCCTTTGTCTTGTACCGAACATATATAGCTGTGCCAAGCCAATGGCTACAGCCAATATATAAACCGGCCATGTATATTCAGCAAATCTCCAGCCCGTAAAGGTCTCAAAGAAAAACAGCGTACCTATTGTAGTCAGTATTCCGCCAGGTACCAGAAGTCCTGCATTTCTCCCCGATAAGAAAAAGCTCGCCTCAAAAATCAAGCCGGGTATTAACACAAAAACTGGCCAGAAATACTCCATACTGAAAAAGTTGAAATCAAAGAACTGGTTCGAAAAAAGCAGGCATCCAGCCAGTATAAGTGCTGTGCCCAGGTAGATATTGCGTTTGTCCATTCTAAAACCTCCAAAACATATATTTCGCACTATTTGAATTCATGTAAAATGTTTAGTGCGAAACATATAGTACAATTATTTCCTATCATTATTCTATACGTATAATATCCTTAAAGGTCTGAACCACGATATAAATAAAACAGCAGAAGCAAGACCCGCTCCTGCTGCTCAATAATCCTTGAATAATTCACAGCATTAATATCCAAAAGAGCTGCAGCTGCATAGATTAATAAGAGGGGGTTGATAACATGTATGATGAACTGCACACACACAGCTATGGAGGCAGAAGCGGCAAGGCTTCCGGACATTTTCACGATTTTTCCGGAGTATCCACCAAAAATCCTGATTTTGACGGCCATGTACACTATATATCCGGTTATACCACAGAAGGCAACGACCATGTACATTACTACTCGATAGTAACAAGTCCTGACATCGAGGTAGAAGGTGGGCACGTGCATTTCTTCCAGAGTATAACCACCCTGGACAGCGGTCATTATCATCTGATATATGGCAACACCACTGTTTATACTGATTATTGATTAAAGGTGCTGCTGCAAAAAACGGAACGGTCAAGACCGTACCCTACATACTGTGTCTCAACTTTGTAGGGATTGATCTTGACCTGGTCCTATTTACCTATGCGTTGCTGCCCAGACTATTCGCAAAACCCATATATTTATTCCTCGTGGCAGTATTCTCAGCATCCTTCTCCACTGCTTCAAATTCCTCATCCAGCTTCTCCAGAGTCTCCCTGGATAAACGCCTCTCTGCATGCCTGTATATCGCATTGTCTTCTTTCTCTATATGCTTCAGCAGCAGCTGCTCATAGCCTATGGCATTTGCTATGATATCCACCTTGGCATCCGCATTACCCTTTTCACATTCCCTAAGAGCCTTTTCCAGGTCCATGATGTGTGACCTTCCAAGATCATGCTCTACAAGCATTCCTGCTATAGGACCGCTTTCGACCCCGAGTCCCAGCTGTTCCGCCATGATGTTAAAAAGTCTGTCCTCTTCTTTCTTGTGATGGTATTTATCAGCAAAATTCCTTACAAAGTCAATGACATTATAAAACAGCTGATAATCAACCCTGCCGCCATGAACTATCGTAATGCACTGTCTTCTTATCTCTTTAAGCACCATTTTAATATATTTATGCTCTTCTACCAGAATGTCTATTGATTTCATTAATCATACCGCCTTTGACTGACAATATTAACGTTTCCTGCCCTTATTCTCAGGTCCCTTTTCAGGATCTATGAACTCCTGTCTTTCTGCAGCCTTGTTCAAATCACTAAGAGTAGGATTGTGCTTTTTCACTATGTTATTTTTATTTTTCCCATCTTTCATTAAAATCACCTCTTCAGTATTATTTGTAGGCATAATCATATGTATACCAATTTATATTCATATAAATATACTTACAAAAAATAATTGTCAAACTCCTTGTCCTTACTGGAATGCTGCTTTCTAACGCTGCAGCCTCCCGCATATTATTAAGTAGTAAACAAAATGGAGGTTGATATTAATGCTATATGCCTTGTCTGATAAAGTCAAAAGGATGTCCTCAACAAAATCCTTACTGCTGCTGGCTTTGTTCTTCACTATAATGTACATGCTTGTTAACGGGCAGCCATTTGGAGTTGCAGAGTTCAATGAACGCTTCGGAGGTTTGACTCCTCTGGATCTACAGGATAATTATACCGCTGATGACGTATGTGCATTTATGGAGAAGCTTGGAGAAGCAGGCAGGCTATTCTATGCGAAAATGATCCTGATGCTGGACTTTGCATTTCCCCTCTCCTATATGTTATTCTGGTCTGCTGCAATATATTTTCTTCTGAGCAGGTTCCTGCCATGCGGCAGTAAGCTCATGTACATAAGTCTTTTTCCCTTCGTGGCAGGCATTGCCGATTATCTCGAAAACATACTCATACTGTGTATGCTTTTCAGCTATCCCAAGGTAATTAAAATGATTGTGGTATTCTCGAATCTGATGACCAATGTTAAGGACCTTTTTATGTGGATCAGCCTGCTTTTGCTGCTTTTCGGACTGCTGCTGTACCTGGTCAAGCTGGTAGCCAAAGCAGTATCCAAACGGAACTGAGTATAATTACACAAAAAAAGAAGAATGCGCAGCATTCTTCTGGGCAATGGGCAAGAGGCAAGGGGCAATAGGTTCAAGCCAGGCTTCGAAGCCCCGCTTGGACCCATTGCCTATTGCCCATCGCCCATTGTCCGGAAGGTTGCTGCGCATTCTTCTATATACAAGTACCCATCAATCCTTATTCCTTGCCAGAACCTCGAGGATCTCATGTTCGTAGCAGTTCCGCACGCCGCTGAGATACACGATCCCCTGGCTGCAATATTCACTGACCGGTAAAGGAAGCTTTACCAAGAATATTCCCTTGAGCCTTGGATTCCTGTCCATCTGCACTTTTATTTCCGCTTTCACCCTGCATACCAGGCCAAGCTCATAGGGACTCTTAAGTCTTTCGGCATATGCTTCGCTTCTCAGCAGACATGAAAAGGCTTCCTCATATCTTGCCTCCCTTATGAGCAGAAGTGCCATATAGCCTTCTGCCGTGGAGCGCCCAAGAAGAGTATCCATCTGATTGTAATCCTTTATTGCCTTTATGAAATAGCTCTTTGCCCTCTGATAATCCCCCATATCGAAGGCCGCTTTGCCGGCATTGGTATTGAATACCGCTACTCCCTTGAATATTTTCTTCTCATTGCATATATTCATTGCCCTGTCATAATATTTCAGTGCCTCTGAAAATTTCATATTATAGCGGCGTATTTCCCCGATATAATTATAGGCTGCGGCGATATTCAGTGAATACCTGTCCTCCTGCCTGTTAAAAGCTTCAAATATTCCAATGGAATGCTTCAAGGTTTCCTCAGCCTCTTCATAATTTTCTGTCATAAGCCTCTGCAAACCCTTCAAGCGGAGCAGTATACCCATTTCCTTCATCTGGTCATACCGCCCTGCAAGCTCTATTCCTTTTTCCAGATACTCCTGCATAAGGTCTGTGTTGTGCACCTGTATCCCATAGTATATCATCTGCCTGCAGCCCTTCAGAATATATATGTAGTCCCCTGTCTCCAAAGCCCGCTCCAGCAGATGCCCGATAGCCTGCACCCCCAGCTTGTATTCTCCTTCCTGTATGCAATATCTGCCCTTTATATAATAAAGTGCAAGCTCCAGTGCAAGCAGCTCGTGTGATTCCTTCTCCTGCAGCTTCAGCTCTTTAAGCTGCTCCTCAAGCTCCTCCAGATATTTGATGGACTCCTCCTGATCCGGAAAAGCCTGGTCTTCTGCTCTCACATCATCATATAGCACAGGGAAAAGCTCATGGCTGAAATCGGAATACTCATCCAGGCTTTTGATGCGGTAGTTCAATGCCGCCAGCTTATTCCCTCCGTTTGCAAAATGGTATATCAACCTGGGATATATGAATTTATCTTCAAAGCCACCCTTGAGTCTTTTCTCCAAAGCCTGCCCTATGCGATTATGCAGAAGCCTTTTCCTCGAAGGGGACTGAAGTCCGTATATGAATTCCCTCAGCTTGTTGTGGGTGAATTCGAAGCTTATGTCCTCGCCGTTCTCCACTTCCTTTATAATATACCTCCCCTGAAGCTCCTCCAGTATATCCAGAAGCTCAAATTCATCTTTTCCGCTTATAGTCTGCAGCATATCCAGGTCAATCCTGTCAAAAAACATCGATGCTATATTCAGAAGATTCATGCCTCCTTCTGAAATATCCATGATCCTGCTCTTCAATATGTCCTGGGCTTTACTGGAGATTTCGCCTATGGTCCCCTTCTCCTTTACAGTATTCAGAAACTCCATAAGAAAAAAGGCATTCCCTTCCGTCTCTTCATATATCCTGTCTGCAAGCTCCCTGGAAAGCATTTGCTCCGGGAGCAGCCCCTTTATGAATTCCCCTACTTCATCCTTTGTAAACCTTGTAAGCATGAGCTTTTCTATAAGTCCATCCTTTACCATGGCTGCAATGAACTGCTCCACCCTTTTATCGTAGCTGTTCCTGCAGGCAGCAACCATCATAACCCCGCTGTCTCCCAGACGCCTCAGTACAAAGCTGAGAAGCCTTATACTGCTGCTGTCCATCCAATGCAGATCCTCAAAAACGATTACAAGCTTCCTTTTTCCGCAGACTCTTTTCAATATCTCCAGCACCGCATCCTCAACAACCTTGTACTTCACCTTATCCGAGCGCTCTGTCAAAATATCGGCTGCAGCCTGTATATCCGGGTCAAAGGCTGGAAACAGCCTCACAATTATATTTTTCCAGAGCTGTGGTATCTCTATTTTTTCTTCCTTTATGATATCTGCCAGTACAGAAAAAACCTGATTCCAGGGCTTAAGAGGATAATCCTCCTCGGCTTGGTAACAGCTGGACTTGACCACATACAGGCTGCTTATATCCACACTCTCGAAAAAACGCTCCTTAAGCCTTGTCTTCCCGATCCCCGCCTCTCCTACTATAAGAATGGATCTATAGTCTTTCTGCATGCTGAAGCTATCATAATGCCTTCTTATCACATCCAATTCTCTGGACCGGCCAAAGAAAAAGCTTCTGGTACTGTCTATCCTCTTATCCTCAAGGCTCCTCCTTGCAAGAATGTCTCTGTATAGCTTCTCAGTCTTGCTATCCGGTTCTATACCCAGTTCCTGCTCCAAAGTATGCCTAAGCCGGCGGTATAGCTCCTCCGCCTTATGATAGGCCCCTGTACTGCCATAGCTCTCAATAAGGAGTCTGTAAGGTCTCTCATCCAGAGGGTCTTCATTTATAAGGAGCTTTGCATAATATTCAAGCTTGCTGCTTTCTTTCCCCGCACCGCACCGGCTGATCAGCTCATACAGCCTGGACATATACAGATCCCTGTAATGCTCCCTGCATTGGAACATCCATTCCTCATACTTATCCCCATCCTTTAACAGGAAGCCTTTGAGAAATTCGCCGCCATAAGACTCAACAGCGCTTTCCTTATCCTCAAGGAAGCTCTGCAGGTCTGTTTCTATTTCAATACCAGGACTAAGCAATACCGTTGATTTTTGAGGCGATATGATGATTTCCAGACCAAAAGCCTTTCGTATCATATATATGGCATGGCGCAGGTTCTTTCTGGCCGTTTCTTCGTCAGTCTCACCCCAGAGCAGATTCACCAGCTCATCCCTGGTCGCCTGCCTGTTGACTGCAAGATAGTAAAACAAAGCCTCCGCCTTCTTGAAGGGAAAACCTATCTGTCCACCGTCCTTAAGGACCAGCGGCGCCTGAAGCAGCTTAACCTGTATGGAACTCATGATATCACCTTCTTTTTCTATTACCGCACGTAAACATATATTCATTTTATCATAACTTCTCGCTTAAGTTTATAAGGGATTTTTTCACTCCATTGACACTTTGAGCTTGCCTTCACCATATTCAGGATGACAAAAGCTTGTATAATATTTCTGATGTGATAGGATAATTATTAGTAATAACTAAGGAGGGCGAAGACATGATATCCGAAAATGAGAAGAAAGTATACGATGCATTGGACATGCTCGATATTCCCTATAAAAGGTACGAGCACGTGCCGGTTTATACAATACAGGAAATTGCTGCCGTTAAGCTTGATATGAAAGGCCAGCACTGCAAGAACCTTTTTGTCAGGAATCATAACGGAAAAGAGCACTATCTCATTCTTGTGGACCAGGAAAAGAAGGTTGACCTTAAGCTGCTTGCAAAGCAGATAAACAGTACCCGCTTAAGCTTTGCTTCTGAAGAAAGGCTGCAAAAATATCTTGGTTTGACTCCCGGCTCCGTCACTCCCTTCGGTTTGTTGAACGATGCAGAAGGAAAAATCACAGTTCTTATAGATGAAGACCTCAGGAATTCCGGACAGATATGCTTTCATCCGAATGTAAATACCGCATCAATATCGGTGTCTTATGCTGATTTTATGAAATTCCTCAATTGGCGGGGAAATGAGTATAGATACGTGAAAATATAAGGATGCGACATTAGGCTGCGGGGTTGCGGGGCGACGAGGCTGCGAGGAAAGCTCGGGTATTCCTTGCGGGTCTAGGTACGGATACCACGGTTTCCGTTCCTGCCCTGTTAAGGAATACCCTGACTCCTCGCAGCCCCGCAGCCTCGAAACCTCGCAGCCTGCGCCCATAGGGCGCAATATTATACTTTATTCCATCAATCTGTTTTCCAATATCTGCTCCATGGAGAAATCCTCTACTCCCAGGTAATACACAGCTGTGTCAATCAGTGCCTCCATGGGCAACAGGCCTATTATTTCGCTGCCTACAATTGTTACGCCATATCTTGCCGCTTCGATCCTGATAAGCTCAAAGGACCTGTATAGCGCTGTCTTTGTGTAGTCCGTCATGTTCATGGATATCTGGACTATCCCCCTGTCCTTGAGCTCTATGCCGATTGCCTTGCAGTATCTCAGGCCGCCGTTAAGGAACCTGACATTCCTTGCTATCTTATTGGCAATGTCCATGCTGTTTGTGTTCAAATTGACGTTGAAAGCAACCAGAGGCATTCTTGCACCTATTACTGTAGCACCTGCGGTAGGATGTATAGCTGCTGTGCCGTAATCAGGCTTCCATTCCGGCAGCTTTATCTTCTCTGCCATTCCTTCGAATTCACCCTTGCGTATATTTGCAAGGTTTTCCCTCTGTGGGTCTGTAGCTGCCTTCTCATACAGGAATATAGGCAGGTTATATCTCTCCGATGCTTCCTTTGCCATTTCCTTTGCCAATTCAATGGCTTCCGTCATGCTCACATTCTTTATCGGAATAAAAGGCACTACATCTATTGCTCCCATTCTCGGATGCTGTCCCTGGTGTTTGGTCATATTAATAAGCTCTATTGCAATGCCCATAGCCTCAAGAATTGCATTCTTCACAGACTGCGGCTCACCTACAACTGTCACTACCACTCTGTTGTGGTCCTCGTCCCTTTTATAGTCCAGAAGCTTGACGCCGTCTTTTCCCCTGAAGGGGTTCACAATTTTCTCTATTTTGTCCAAATCCCTGCCTTCACTGAAATTCGGCACACACTCAATTATTTTGCTCATTCCGCTCATTTTATTTCTCCCTCCTATTTTTTAAATGCTTTCTGAACCAAATCCTTGATCAGCTCTTCCTTTGGAACGTACGGTATGGTTATATGGTCTGTTTTCTGATTATCCTTGTTGTATTCGATACTTGTGGTTATTGAATTCTCATTCCTTGCCCAGGCTCTTCTTGCAACTCCGCCCATTACATCCCATGGCATTGCTGTCTTCAGTATGTTGTCTACCCTGTCGCTGCCATCCAGCACCATTCCAAAGCCGCCATTTATTGATTTGCCTATGCCTACTCCACCGCCGTTATGCAGAGCGATCAGGCTCATTCCTCTTGCAGCATTACCTGCATAGCACTGGGTAGCCATATCTGCCATTACATTGCTGCCGTCCTTTATATTTGAGGTTTCCCTGAAGGGGGAGTCTGTACCGCTTACATCGTGATGGTCACGTCCCAGCATGACCGGTCCTATTTCGCCTTTTCTTACCATATCGTTGAACTTCAGTGCAATCCTGGTTCTTCCCATGGCGTCCTGGTAAAGTATTCTCGCTTGGGTGCCCACAACCAGTTGATTTTTCTCAGCATCTCTTATCCAGACATAGTTATCCCTGTCCTGGCCTCTTCTGTTCGGATCTATGCATTCCATAGCCGCTTTGTCTGTTTTAATAAGGTCTTCATGTTTTCCGCTCAGACATACCCATCTGAAAGGTCCGTAGCCGTAGTCGAAAAGCTCCGGTCCCATGATATCCTCCACATAGGAAGGCCATATGAACCCATCCTTCTCATCTATTCCATTCTTGGATATTTCCTTTACTCCGGCATCATATACAGACTTCATGAAGGCATTGCCATAGTCGAAGAAGTAAGTGCCTTTTGCAACCAGCGCCTTAATCATGTCAAAATGCTTCCTCAGGGACTGGTCAACCAGCTTCCTGAACTTTTCCCTGTCGCTCTTCAGCATGTCGGTCCTCTGCTCGAAGGTCAGTCCCTGCGGGCAGTAGCCGCCTTCATATACTGCATGACAGGAGGTCTGGTCTGAGAGGAGCTCTACCTTTATATCATTCTTAACAGCATACTCAAGAAGATCCACTATGTTTCCATGATAAGCAATGGACATAGGCTCTCTTTTCTTCATATACTCATGAGCAATTTCAAATACTTCCTTAAGGTCGGAGGATATTTTCTTAACCCAGCCCTGATTGTATCTTGTCATTATTCTGGAGTGGTCCACCTCTGCAATTATACCTACTCCGTTTGCAATCTCCACTGCCTTTGGCTGAGCGCCGCTCATGCCACCTAAGCCTGAAGTAATGAAAAGTCTTCCCTTAAGGTCCTCATTCTGCGGTATTCCAAGGATCTTTCTTCCTGCATTCAGCAGAGTATTGAAGGTGCCGTGTACTATTCCCTGGGGTCCTATATACATCCAGCCTCCGGCGGTCATCTGCCCGTAATTGGCTACCCCCATCTGCTCTGCAATATCCCAGTCCTTGGGGTTATCGAACATACCTACCATAAGAGCATTGGTTATGATCACCCTTGGAGCCTCAGGCTTTGATCTGAACAGTCCCAGAGGATGGCCCGACTCCACAACAAGGGTCTGCTCATTTGTCATTGTTTCAAGGTATTTTATCAATAATCTGTACTGCATCCAGTTCTGGCATACCTTTCCGGTCTCCCCGTAAGTGACCAGCTCATAGGGATACAGTGCAATATCAAAGCTGAGGTTATTGTTTATCATAACCTGGAAAGCCTTGCCCTCAATGCAGTTCCCCTTATACCCGTCTATGCCCTTTGCCTTAAGGTCCCCTTCAGGCCTGAAGCGGTAGCCGTATATCCTGCCTCTGGTAAGAAGCTCCTCCAGGAATTCGGGAGCTACCTGCTCGTGAAGCTCCTCCGGTATATAACGGAGCGCATTTTTAAGTGCTGTTTCCGTTTGAGCAGCAGTGAGCTTGAAACCCCTGTCGGGAGCCCTGCGGATCCCCTCCTGGAATTTCGGATACTCAGGCAATACATTATCAAGCTTTACAGTCATTGCTTGTGCTATTTCATGATTACTGACCATAATTAAGCGCCTCCCCTAATATAATTTAGAACAACCCTGTGATTATGCCCTTCGCATCGATGTCGATCTTTTCTGCGGCAGGTACCTTTGGAAGTCCCGGCATTATCATGATATCTCCTGTCAGACATACAATAAAGCCCGCTCCGGCTGATACCCTGACCTCTTTCACACTTACCTTGAAGCCCTTTGGAGCGCCTAAGAGACTAGGATCATCAGACAAAGAATATTGTGTCTTAGCCATGCAGATAGGCAGCTTATCCAGTCCGATCTCCGAAAGCTTCTTCATTTCCTTCTGTGCTTTAGGTGAGAAGACCACACCGTCTCCGCCATAGATTTCCTTTACTATTTTCTCTATCTTCTGATCTATAGGCATTTCAACATCATACAGGTATTCAAACTCCGGTGCTGAATCCTCAACAAGCTTTACCAGAGTCTCCGCCATATGTGTTCCGCCTTCTCCGCCTTTTGCCCAGCATTCGTTCAGCGCAACTTCTACACCATATACCTTGCACTTTTTGATCAGAAGCTCTATTTCCGCCTCTGTATCGCTCACAAAACGGTTTACGGCAATCATTGCAGGAAGTCCGAACTTACGGACGTTTTCAACCTGCTTTTCAAGATTTGCAAAGCCCTTATCCAGTGCTTCAAGGTTTTCCTTGCCAAGCTCTGCCTTTGCTACCCCGCCATGCATCTTAAGTGCACGGATGGTTGCTACTATTACGACTGCAGAAGGCTTCAGGCCCCCATAACGGCATTTGATATCCAGGAACTTTTCCGCTCCAAGATCAGCGCCGAAGCCTGCCTCGGTAACAAGGTATTCCCCGAGCTTCAAACCCAGCTTGGTAGCCATTATGCTGTTGCAGCCGTGTGCTATATTGGCGAAGGGTCCGCCGTGTATAAGTGCAGGTGTGTTCTCCAGGGTCTGCACCAGGTTAGGCTTTATTGCATCCTTCATAAGCATGGCCATGGCCCCTTGTACCTTGAGGTCAGAGCATGTTACCGGCTCTCCTGCAAAGGTATACGCTATAACCATTCTTCCCAGTCTTTCCTTCAGGTCCATCAGGTCATTGGAAAGGCACAGTATCGCCATTATTTCGGAAGCAACAGTGATCATGAAGCCGTCCTGCCTTACAAAGCCGTTGGCTTTGCCTCCAAGGCCCACCACCACCTCACGGAGCGCCCTGTCGTTCATATCCATTACTCTTTTCCAAACTATCTGCCTTGGATCTATATTAAGTGAGTTTCCATTGTTAAAATGATTGTCTATTGCTGCAGAAAGCAGATTATTGGCTGTCGTTATCGCATGCATGTCTCCTGTAAAGTGAAGGTTGATATCCTCCATGGGCACTACCTGGGCATAACCGCCGCCGGCAGCTCCGCCCTTCACACCGAAAACCGGCCCCAGGGAAGGTTCCCTAAGAGCTATTACCGTCTTCTTGCCTATCTTATTAAGCGCCTGGCCAAGACCGACTGTAGTTGTCGACTTGCCTTCCCCTGCCGGAGTTGGAGTTATAGCTGTAACCAGCACCAGTTTGCCATCGGGTTTATCCTTCAATCGATCAAAAATACTGAGGTTTATCTTCGCTTTGTACTTTCCATAAAGCTCAATCTCATCCTCCAATATTCCCCACTGCTCCGCAATCTCCGCTACAGGCTTCATTTTCGCCTGTTGAGCGATTTCTATATCGCTGGGAACTTTGTTCTCCATCATAATCATCCCTTTCGTAAATAATTCGCCAATAATATATGCTTATTTTATACCAAACTGCGTCACAAAAACGTCTAAAAACGACTTTTACAGAAATATTTTATTTGTAGGCTGAAATAAAAAAAACCACCTTGCACTGACAAAGTGGTAAAAGGTTTACTGTATAATCAATAATTATTACATAGTAGTAGAAGGATGCGTCGCATTTTTTATAACATGCGGGAAACCAGTGCAGGGCTGGGTGAAGCGACTGTTACGGCACTTATGATGCCGCCGGTATCCTCCAGCCTGCTCTCGCAAGCGGCTACAGCAGACTTAACGGCTGCCAGCTCTCCGGTAACCATGACAAATCCCTTGCCTCCCAGGCCCCTTGCGATACGGATTTCCAGCAGCCTGACATTTGCGGACTTTGCGGCAATATCTCCTGCAAGTATGGATGTTACAGCCGATATGGTTTCTATAATACCCAGGGATGCTATTTTATCAATCTCTGCAGTTGCCGTTAAGGCTGGAAATACAGCCTCACTTACATTCGGAATAACATGCTGCTCAATGGTAAAAACATTTCCCGTCCTATTCCCTACCGCCACCGCATTCTGGACAGCGCCGACTTCCCCGCTGATCAACGTGATATATTTACCCGGGCAAATGGGAGTGGTCAGTACCAGCTCCACATTGCCGGCCTTCAGCATGGCGTCAGTGGCTTCAATGCCCTTTGCAATACTTTTGAATTCGATAAGTCCGATGGATTTTTTCACAGTTATCGCCTCCAAATAATTCCTCCTTTTCATCATTTTGAGATTTCAATTTCACCGTAATCCACACGCCGTACCCATCCGCCAATGCTTGCATGAAGCCTTGCACCCAGTTGACCTTCTGCCACATCGGCTATAAGCTGGTTTTCCGCTACTAGGTCCCCTATTTTAACCAAAGGCTCCGCTCTTTGCCCAACATGCTGCTTCAAAGGCAGCACCACACGCGTAAAATCCTTAGGCATTTCTTCCAGTAAAGGTGCTTTCTCGTCATAGGCTTCCAGACCCAACCTTGCGATCAGCTTTTTTACCGGAAATTTCTTGTACCTGCGGAATTCATTGGGGTGCGGAGCGGTCCTGTTATTCGGATTTTTTACTCCAGCCCTGCCTAGTTCCCTTTTTAAGTAATTGTTCAGCTTCCACGGCTGCAGTCCCATAATGCAGGCATATTCACATAGGCCGCATTCACAGCACAGAAAAGCATCGGAAGCAGATACATTGGCTTCACAGGTGCTGTTATAGGCAGCCAATCGCATCAGCCTGTCCGGATGGAGCTTATGCCCTAAAAGGTTCCTGGGGCATACTTCAGTGCAGAGGGAGCAGTGGCAGCAAGCTGTCCTGGCTTCCTTCAGCATATGCTCCAGGCTTTTCTCCTTTGAAAGGAGCAGGGGATGCCCTGCCGGCAGTACGATGATCCCCTTTGTTGTCTTTGTGACAGGCCGGGGGATATCCGTGAGCTTTCCCATCATAGGCCCGCCTTCAATGAGCTTATAGTCCGAAACTGTAACCCCTCCGGCCAATTCAACGGCTTCACGGAAGCTGATCCCTATGGGGACCCTTACAGTGACAGGACTCTGGACTGCCCCCGTCACTGTAAGGTATTTATGGGTGACAGGTATTCCCATCATGGCATTATGTACATTAAGCAGTGTTTCAATGTTGGATACCATAACACCAACCTGCAGGGGTATGCCTCCTTCAGGAACAATTCTTTCCAGGGCTTCATAAACCATCACCTGCTCATCACCGGCAGGATAAAAGTCCCCCAAAGCCAGAATATCTATTGCAGCATCCCCTTTTACCCTCTTTTCAAGCTGTTCTATCACTTGAGCATGCTTTTTCTTTATACCGATAATCCCTTTACGGGCGCCGACCCCGGCAATTACTGACTTGAGACCTGCCAGCACCTCATCGGTCCTATATTCCAGAAGCTGTTGGTCCACCCGCAGCAGCGGCTCACATTCAGCACCGTTTGCAATGACAAAGTCTGCTTTTCCGCCGGCTTTCACATGGGTAGGAAATCCTGCGCCTCCAGCGCCTATAATACCCGCTTCCCTGATAATTGCCGTAAGCTTACTATCCATCTGCTCCACCCCACTTTATTTACTTAATCAGGAAACCACCGACCAGCGTGCACCGTCTTCTTCTTGCAAAATTCCTTGCAGATGTCAGTCCTTCTCCTGTTGGCCCTGCTATCGTAAAGGTGGTATAGCCTTCACCCCCGACTCCGATCCCGGAATAGGAGGGTCCGTTCTTTACAAAAATGGTTGTTTGAATTTCTCTGGCCAGGCGGGTCAGATGATCTACATTCTTGGAGTGCATCATAGCGGTGTGCCTGAAGCCATGCTCCACTTCCACAGCCAACCCAATGGCCTCATTGATATCCTTCACCCGTACAATCGGCAGAACAGGCATCATAAGCTCCTCAGTCACGAAGGGGTGCTTTCCGTCAACCTCCATGATGACAGCCCGGGTACTGGGTGAACAGTTAACAGAAATACTGTTCAGAATGTAGTCCGCGTTTTTTCCTATAAAAGCCTTGTTTGGATGCCCCTTCTCATCAAGAATCAGCTTCTCCAGCTTTTTTTTCTGCACTTCTTCCTTCAACTCATAAGCACCGTATTTTTTCATGCAGAAAATCAAGTAATCCGCTACCCGGTCTACTACAATAACTTCCTTTTCAGCTATACAGGGCAGATTATTGTCAAAGCTGCAGCCGTCTATAATATCCTTTGCCGCCTTTTCAATATCCGCTGTTTCATCAACTACCACCGGTGGATTTCCAGCACCCGCTCCAATGGCCTTTTTCCCCGAGGAAAGAACCGCCTTGACAACGGCAGGCCCTCCGGTTGCTACCAGCATATTGACCTTGCGGTGCTTCATCATAACCTCAACCTGCTCCAGTGTGGGCTCTTTAACGATGGTCAGCAAATTGCACGGTCCACCGGCTTCTACAATGGCCCGGTTCAATATTTCCACCGTCTTGACCGATGTATTCCTTGCGGAGGGATGGGGACTGAAAACCACTGTATTACCGGCTGCTATCATGCCGATAGCATTGCAGATAATGGTTTCAGACGGGTTAGTAGTCGGCGTGATGGCACCGATGACACCATACGGTGACAGCTCAACCAGCGTCAGGCCGTCATCTCCTGAATAGGCCTCAGCGCTCAGATCTTCTATTCCCGGGGTTTTTTCCGCCACCAGCAGATTCTTCTTCACCTTGTCCTCATATCTTCCCATTTTTGTCTCTTCAACAGCCATACTGGACAACAGCTCCGCCTGCTTTCTCACTGACCCCCGCATCGCTTCTATAAACCTGCCCCTGTTTTCCAGGCTGAACTTGACCAGCTTCTTTTGCGCATTCCATGCAGCTTCCACAGCTCCATCCATATCGGAAAAAATGCCGCAGCTTTCATCCGCCGCTGCCTCCCTGCCCAGCAGTTCTACCAATACCCTTTTTACAATTGCCTCTACTTCCGGCGCTTCTGCTTTCAAGTCAAATCCCCCTTTCTTCTTTGAATATGTTTAAGGCTTCCGCTGCTATGGTCATATCCTCATCTACCGTGCCACCGCTTATACCGACAGCACCGTAGATTTTCCCTCCCTTTTCAAGGGGGAATCCTCCTCCGAAGGGTACGATCCTGCTTTGGTTGGTCCACTGCAAACCGTAAAGCTCTTTTCCAGGCTGCACCAGTGCCGCCACTTCATGAGTAGGCATTCTTAGTGCCGCTGCCGTATAAGCCTTGTTAGGAGCGATATCCAGGCTCACCGGCAGCGCCCCTTTCATGCGGTGCAGCAGAAGGATATTTCCCTCCTCATCCGTCGCTGCAAAGACAACGGGAATTCCCAGCATGTTGGCCTTCCGCTCTGCAGCTTCGGCCATCCGCTTTGCTGTTTCAAGCTCCAGCTTTTTTTCTTCCGGAAAATGCCCTATCCTTTCAAGCACCTTGCATTTGACAGCTTCAGTAAAGCCTTTCCGTTCTTCCTCCCTGGCCAGCATGAACATGGCGTCGGACAGGCGGTTGATATAGCAAAGCAGCTCAGGACGCACGCCAACTTCGTTGTCAAGGGTCACAACCGACCTTTCGCCCCTGCGTATGATTGTCCTGGCTACATGAATCGCTGCCGAGGCTGTGGTCCCTCCGGGTACGATAAAAGCCTTCAATGGCCCAAGCTTCTCCTCATAGCGGTCAATCAACTGCTCCAGTGCCTGGATATCGGAAGCCTGAATTTTTTCCGAGAGCAAGCGGCCTCCTTCATCATCACAGGCCAGTTCAGCACACACTGTAAATAGCTTCTTTTGTATTTCCCTCAGGCTCTCCCGGATGCTTTTACTTTTTGACAGGGAATAGGCAAAACCAATTGCCGCATTCGCTTCATCCAGAGTGCCATAGCAGGACACCTTCAGATGATCCTTGCTGATCCTGCTTCCACCCAGCAGCCCTGTTTCGCCCGAATCTCCCTTTTTGGTATAAATGTGTCCCATCTTCTCACCTTCCTTACGGCCGGACTTCCATGCTGTCGATAATCCCTACGATTGCTGCATCGACGGGTGAACTGCGGTTTTCAAATATATGTCTTGCAGCGCTTCCCTTGGACACCAGTACAAGCTCTCCAGTACCCGCCCCTACTGAATCAACGGCAACCTCCGCTGCTCCTTTGGGTTCGCCGTTCATATCCGTCTGCTGAACTATCAAAAGCTTCGTCCCCACAAGACTGTCATCTTTTCTCGTAGCCACCACCATACCGATGACTTTGCCGATATACATATGTGTCACCTGCCTCTGTTAATCCACAATACAATGTGCTTATACCCGTACAATTCCAACACCGAGTTCTTTCGCCGTATCATAAGCCAGGGCTGTCACAATGGTACTGTGGGGTATAAATAGCACCGTACCTGTATTTTTTGCATCGATTACATCCATGCGACTTAAAACATTTTTATTGAAATGACAGGCTTCCTGCCTTATTTCTTTATTTGAAACGGCAGAAAGCCGGCCAAACCGTTCCGCAACCTCTTTGTAGAGTACTCCGGCTTCTACCAGTTCAATACCATAGCTCTCAAGGACACTTAAATATTGATCCGTTTTTTTGAGATATGCTTCAGGAGTCCTATTCATTCCGATCTGCAGCCTTGTTGTATTTCTCAAATCACAGGCATTTTTGGCTGCAACCACCGGAATGCCCTCCATCAACGCATGGGCTGTCAGATTGGTAACCAGACTGTCAGCAACGCCTAATGCAATCTTTACCGCAGTATTCAAGCTCAAGGTAGGGATAAGGATCAGTCCGGCATCCTTGTATAAAGCTGCCAATGCCTTTGTTTCCCTTTCCAGATGAACGGTCTCCGTTCCCAGCAGCTTTTTTATCAGCTGCGGAGTCAGCACATATTCAGCGCTGTTTGAGAGGACGACCTTGAAATTCCAGCCATCCTCCAAAAGCATTTTGAGCTGCGGCATAACCTCCTTAAACCCGATGGAGGCTCCGGTAAAAACAACCAAAGCGTTTTTCCAGCGTTGGTTCAGCTTTTGCAGCACTTTTTCAACAATACGGCTCAATATTTCATCCGAATACACAGTGTACCACCTCACTTAACACGGTTCAGTGTATTACCAATGTCAACTCCCTTAACCCATCAGTATTTCCGCCATATCACCGCTCCGGACTCCCCCTGCATTGGCCTCGTCTGTATCCAGGTGCAGCTCCGGAGCGAAATTGTCTGAAACCCTTACCAGCACGTTATGGAATACTATCTTCCTCGTTGAACCCACCTCTACGGAAACCTGATCTTTATCCTTCAATCCAAAATACTCTGCCAGATTCACCGGCATATGAATGTGCCTCAAAGCCGCTATCACACCCTGATCCTTTCTCACAGTCCCTTTCGGCCCCAGGAGAATAATGCCGGGGGTACCCGACGTATCTCCCGATTCCCTTACGGGCACATCCATACCTAGTTTATATCCATCACTTATGGATATCTCCAATTGGGTCTTCTCTCTTACAGGCCCAAGTATCCTGACATTTTCAAAGCTTCCTTTGGGTCCGGACAGTGTCACCGTCTCCTTTGCAGCATATTGCCCCGGCTGCTTCAGGTTTTTCATGACGGTCAGCTCATAGCCTTCTCCAAAAAGTACCTGAAGATCCTCTTTGCTGAGATGGACATGACGGTTGGAAATACCTATGGGTATTATGCCAAGCCTTTTTATGACTTCCAATACAACCTGCTCTACAACGGTGTCCATAAAAATCATGCCTTAATGGCCGGCAGTATTTTCTCCGTATCTGCATGGGGTCGTGGAATAACATGGACAGATACCAGTTCCCCCACGCGTTTTACAGCTTCAGCACCGGCGTCAACTGCTGCCTTGACAGCGCCGACATCTCCCCTTACCATAACCGTTACAAGCCCGGAGCCTATCCTTTCATATCCTATCAGAGCGACATTGGCAGCCTTTGCCATAGCGTCAGCAGCCTCTATGGCGCCAACAAGACCTTTTGTCTCAACCATGCCTAATGCGTCTCCCATTATAAAACCTCCTTCACTTCTTCATAGTGGATGCAATTGGACCGCAGTTCTCCCTTTTTCCTGGGACACAACGGATCAAAGCACAGATTGCAGTAATCCCTCAAGCTGCCTTCAATCTCAGCGCTTTTTTCCATCTCCAGCTCCGGGCCGGCTTCCTCCTCTGCCTTTTCAGGCAAATCGGCCTCCAGCTCCGCTTCCAGCCGGTCTTCCTCATCGCCACCTTCAACCGCCATCTGCACCTGGTCATTCATTTCAGGCTTCTCAGATGCTTCCGGCGGCAATACTGCTCCAACCGTATCCCTGCTGCAGATTATTTTGTCAAGCTCCTCATGAGGCCTTGGAATAACCTGTTTACTCCAAACCTTGTTCACTTTGACCGCTGCTGCACAACCTGCTTCAACAGCTGACTTAACCGCCCCCACGTCACCTTCCAGCTTGACGGTTACCAATCCGCCGCCCTTGGACAGTTCATACCCTATCAGGCTGATGTTGGCGGATTTTACGGCTGCATCCGCTGCCTCCACTGCTGCAGCAAGGCCCACGGTTTCTATTAAACCCAAAGCAAGCTTAGGCAAAGCCCGCACCTCCTTTATCCTGCAATAAATCATTTATCCTGTTTAAAATCACTGCTGTCAGGTATTCCATTTCTTTTCCGGACGATTCCTCATTTTCTTCCGCTTCGGCAGACATGCTTTTGAAGGGAACGCCCTTTACCAGCCTGGCTGCATTGGCGCCCAGCGCCCTCAGAGCTGTCCTGCCGCCATGCAGACTTGTCAGGAATAGAGGCTCCTCCTGTTTCAATTTATTGTAATGAAGAACCACAGTTCCATCTTCTCCGATACCGACACCGACTCCCAGGTTTGAGCTTTCCGCCGCTTTGTAGCCCAGCTCCTGCGCTGTCCTTTCTTCACGGGCCTCTATAAAGCAGGGAACTCCCTCCTCTTCCATACCGAATAACAGCTGCTTTATGCATGAAGTATCCTTTATCTGATGGCAGTGATAAACGTGAATCACCGGCTTCACTTCACACCGCCCCTTTCCTCAAGCGCCAGTATCAAGCCTGTAGCAACAGCATTTCTCGGCCCTTCCACACCTCTTATATTTC